>ERZ773187.2221-NODE-2221-length-12821-cov-2.694658_pt1 | contig 12821 bp, 10 predicted proteins | sample MGYA00511242_ERZ773187 | MGnify/ENA primary metagenome ERZ773187 (study PRJEB29015, sample SAMEA2737744) | human gut metagenome | biome: human gut; feature: human-associated habitat; material: faeces | place: China | collected 2012 ... | reverse complement strand
ATGGGGCCTTTGGTAAGACTGCGTTGCATAGTAATTGATTCTCCTTTTATACTGCCTGACAGATCCATTCTTCTGATGCACAGCACACCTGTACCCTCTGTTCCATCCTCCCCCACACTGTCAGGTCTGTTAAAGCAGAGATACACTTCTTCTCCATTCATACACACGTCCTGCAGAAACTGTATTTCACCTTCCATTCCTTCCATGGTATCCAACAGTCTCGTTTTCTCACCATCCGGCATTGAAACCATATATAGTCCGGTCTTCTGTTTCCCCGCTTCCTCTTCTTCTACCGTATAAAACAGAAACTCCCCCTGCATTTTCACGAAATCAGCTTTCGCAATCTCTTCCTCCGGCAGATTAACTTCTTCCACTTCGCGAAAATGATGCATTCCGGAGTCTGGCGCCATCTTCCGCTCCTTACTGCTTCCACAGGCCGTCAAAGCGACAACTGCCATCAGCGCCAGTAAAAAGAATCCCTTTTTCCTATTTGTTGTCCTCTTCCATTTCTTATATTCCATCTTTTCACCTCGCTTTGCTGCATCGCTATTTTCAGTATAATTGATTCCTGTTCAAAATACAATGTGTCACTCGCAGTTAAAAATGCCAGGCAGACGATTTTACCCATCTGCCTGGCACATGCTTCATGACAATACTTGACAAGTGAGTTCTTCCTCACTTGTAGAATGTTCGCAAATTATGCATTCTATTGTTACTGTAATGACCGGATTTTCTCCTCCAGTGCTTCCACATCAGCTCCATACTTAAGTCCCCAGTCCTCCTTCAGAAGTTCCAGTTCTTTCTTATAATATTCTGCTGCCCTATTCTTATCTCCCATCCGGAGGCAGCACTGCGCCATTGCCTCGAACGGATCCGTATAGCGTGGCTTTGGCATACATTCGAAGGTTTTCTGCCACATGGTAATGGCTTCCTCATAGTGTTCCCGGAAAGAGAATGTGTTGGCAATAGAAAACAGCACTCTCCAGCTTCCTTCGTTCTTTTCCGCAAGCGCCTCATACTCTGCCTTCACCGTCTCAAAACCCTGCTGCTTCTCCCGGATGAAAATCTCGTAAAAAGCATTCAGCTCATCCGGATTTTTTTTACAGGACTCTGTCAGAACTTTTTTTGCTTCATCCAGGCGTCCGGCGTCAATTAAGTCATCTAACAGGAAAAAGTATGCCCTTGTATTTTCCGGTGCTGTCTTTAACAGCTTATACCAGTAGTCAATCAGCTCATGATGGTTGGAAGTATCCCAGTCAAACAATTTACCATGGCTGCTACGGCTGATATTGCTGATATCCCCTTTCTGGTTTGGTTTTAAGGCGAGTGCCTGTTTGGCATAATACACACATTTCTGATTCATGTACTCTGCCCTATGCCCGTAGAGATCTCCCAGCAGGGAAACTGCATCATAATTGTCCGGCTTCGCTTCCATCTCGCGGAGCAGGAATGCTTCCTCGTTTTCGAACTCTGTGTTGGACATTGCCCGTCCGTATTGCAGCTTCTTTATAATGCTCTCATATCGTTTTTCTGTGGAATATTCGAATAAGTCATCAATCTGAATTCCGAACAGCGCCGCGATATCCGGTAACATCGTCATCTCCGGAAGGGAGCTGTCGTTCTCCCATTTGCTCACTGCCTGGCTGGTAATCCCAAGTTTCTCTGCGATATCTTTCTGTGACATTCCTTTGGAATAACGTAATTCTTTTATTTTGTTGCCGATTGTTTTCATAAAATCTGATCCTCTTTTTCTTATTTTGTTTTCCAAGATCTTGTGATTTTATTATAGCCATCGGCTGTTCGACTGACAATTTCAAAATAGTTGTGTTTTTGAAACCAGTAGTTGACTGTTCTGGGTCATTCACCCATACGCATCCCTGTACCGAGTACCACTGCAAAAACCGGATACAGGTACTTTTCTATATTACTTCAAATGCTTCCACTTCCTTAATCTGCATAAAAATCTCAGCTATTTCTTCTCTTCCATACTGTGGTGGAATCACAACCTGACATCTTAGATGGAACATATCATTTCCTTTCCGTTGCCATTTGAACTGATGCATGCAGATACTATATGTTTCCAGTTCTCTGGAAATCTTTTCAAATGCTTCTTTTTCATTCTGTACCTGAAAAACTACCTGTGCCCTGGTTGCCTGCTTTACTACCCACAGGTCTTTATGGAAAATCGTCTGGATCAGCACTACCAGAACTGTTGTCCCGGTTCCAAGCAGATACATGCCGGCGCCGACTGCCATTCCGATCCCGACTGTTACCCACACGCCTGCTGCAGTTGTCATACCGCTGACATACCCCTGCTTTCCGGTAATAACAATCCCACCACCAAGAATCCCGATCCCGGTAATGATCCCCGCTGCCACCCTGGACGCATCGCAGGAAATCCCTTCGATCTCAATCACATCCAGAAAACCATATTTTGAAATGATCATCATCAACGCGGATGCAAGTGCGATCATCATATGCGTCCTTGTTCCGGCAACCTTCGTCCTCTGCTGACGTTCAATGCCGATCACTCCGCCACAGACGCAGGAAAGCAAAATTCTGAGAAAGTAGGAAAGCTGTTCTGTTATCAAATTCATCTGCCACTCACTCCTTTTGCCTTCAAAATCCGGCAATTTTTCTGTAACATCTATTCCATTATTTCTGTCAGAATACCGACTAATTTATTTTCTGCTGTGAAATCAGATAATATGTACATCACATACATCAAATTTCACATATGCACTCTCACCTGCTTGGTAGATTTTTTTATGCTTCGGATTAAAGTCCGTGATCTTCACCAATGTATTTCCGACCATGACATGATAGTTCTGATAAGATCCCATGAAGCAGCTCAGCTCAACTTTACATGGAAGCTGTCCTTCGTCTGCGATCACTGCGGACTCCGGTCTTAATACCACCGTACAGATATCCCCCTCTTTAAAGGAAGATACACTGTCCACTTCCACTTTACATCCGTCAATATCCAGTGTTCCCCGATCCCCATCTTTTGCGATCAGTTTTCCTTTCAGAAAATTTGCCTCACCGATAAAATCTGCTACAAATTCATTTGTAGGATGATAATAAATCTCCTGCGGCGTTCCGATCTGTGCGACCACACCTTTATTCATAATGATAATCTTATCTGACAATGCCATTGCTTCACTCTGGTCGTGCGTAACATAAATAGCGGTAATGCCGACGCGCTGCTGGATGTTCCGGATCTCAGTACGCATGGAAACACGAAGCTTTGCATCCAGATTGGAAAGCGGTTCATCAAAAAGGAGTACGCTCGGCTCCACTACCAGCGCCCTTGCCAAAGCAACACGCTGCTGCTGTCCGCCGGAAAGCTGGTTTGTCATTCTGCCTTCCATACCGCTTAATTCTACGAGATTGAGAATCTCCATGACTTTATCGTGGATTTCTTTTTTATCCATTTTGCGGAGCTTCAGGCCATATGCCACATTGTCAAACACATTGTAATGTGGAAATAATGCATAGCTCTGAAATACCATGGCCGTATCTCTCTTATTCGGTGTCAGTTCATTGATCGCTTCATTTCCGAGATAAATCTCTCCCTCATCCGGGCTCTCAAATCCTGCGATCATGCGAAGTGTCGTTGTTTTTCCACACCCGGATGGTCCAAGCAATGTAACAAAGCTCCCCGGTTCGATCACAAGATTGGCATCATTGACTGCTTTGAAGTCTTTTCCTGTTTTCGGATCCTGATATATTTTCGATATATGTTCCAGACGGATTCCTTTTGATTCAGCTAACATAATATCACTCCTCCTTTATTTTTCTGCTGGTACCAAAGAACCGGATAAACAGGTTCATGACAAGTACGGAAATGTAAACAATTGCAATCAGGATCGTTGCGTATGCACATGCCACACCATAATATCCTTTTTCTGCGAACTCGTTGATCTGGCATGTGATCAATAAGAACTGCGGTGTTACTAACAGGATGATCGCACTGATCGCTGTAATACTTCGCACGAAAGCTGTTACCAGTCCACTGAAAAATGAATCTTTGATCAGTGGCAGTGTGACAGTCGTAAATACAGTTCCACTTCCAGCTCCAAGGTCATATGCTGACTCTTCAATGGATTTATCAATTTGACGCAGTGCGGAAATACCGCTTCTTGTTCCGACCGGAAGACTTCGCACAATAAACACAATGACAAGGATCGCGCCGGTACCGTACAGACCACTCAAAATTCCGGTGTGAAAAATTCCATTTGCATAGCCACGGATGTAACCGATACCAAGTACTGTACCAGGAACTGCCATCGCCAGCATAGAAACAAACTCAATAAAGCCTTTTGACTTGAATTTTTTCTTTACTACAAGGTAAGAGATCACCATAGATAACAGTGCGGTGATCGGTGCCGCGATCACTGAAAGCAGGAAGGAATCCTTGAATGCCTTGAAACCGCTGTACTTAAACAGATAATCAAACCATTTCCAGGTGAGCGTATAATCTCTTCCCCATAACTTAAACAATGCACCAAACGGAATCATGATGTACATGATAATGACGAACAATGCTACCAGGGAACAGAATATTGTAAGCGGAATCGTTACACTCTTGTCTTCGATCAGCATGCGGGCTCTGGATGCTTTTCCGGTCAACGTTGCTGCTGTTTTCCTCTCCAGGTAATATTTTTGGATGAAGAACAGAACCAGCGTCATAGACAGCAATACTACAGACATGGCTGCTGCACCTGTTGAATCATAGGAACCGGTTACCTGAAGATAAATTGTCGTTGCCAGAGTATCATAATCGCCACCGATCAACATCGGATTGGCAAAATCTGCTACAGATTCAATAAAAGTAACAAGAAACGCATTTCCAAGTCCCGGAAGCAGAAGCGGTAATGTAACGGTCGTAAACACTTCCATTCGTGTCGCGCCGATATCTCTTGCAGCTTCCTCCAGCGAAGGATCGATGTTTTTCAGAAGTCCTTTTAGCATCAGATAGCAAACCGGGAAAAAGGTGAGTGTCTGTACTACAACAATTCCTTTCAGTCCATATACATTCGAATCATAAATATGTAACAGTGACCGTGTGATGATTCCACTTCTTCCAAAAAGCATGATCGTCGATAAGGACAAAACAAACGGCGGTGATACGACTGGAAGAAGGGAAACAATATTGAAAAGCCTTCCGATTATTTTATTTTTAATTTTGACATAAACATCCACATAGGCAAAAAGAAGACCGATCGCCGTGGATAAAATTCCGGTCAGGAATCCTAACACTACCGTATTGGAAAATGCCGTCCGGAAACGTTTCATGCTAAGCACTCTCTGGAATACAGAAAGTGTTACTTTTCCGTCGGTGTAAATACTGTCGATCAGCAGTACAAACAACGGATAAACAATAAATAGAATAAGAAAAACCAATAAAACCGTGATCATTCCAACCATTACCGGATCTGAAAACAATTTTTTCCGGTCTAACTGTGCACTTTTGCTTTTGCCAGCCATCTGTTTTCCCCCTTTCCGCCAACAACACTGCACTATCGTCCTCATTCACCGATGAAAAATGGGGAGATGGTGAGAACACCATCCCCCCTCTCTCCGTTATTCTGTAAGGAATCTGCTGCTGTCAGCATTCTCTGCCGAACCATTTGTTACTGCTTCGAAGAAATCTTCTACATACTGTGCGGTATGTTCTTTTGCATCTTCAAAGTCATAATCAATCACGTTGTCAGGATCCAAACCAAACTGTGTTGCTTCTTCCGGCTGTTCTGCATTATCAATAACAAGGAACTGATATGATTCATTTTCTTTTGCGATATTCACACATTCTGGAGATAATGCGTATTCTATCCACAATTTTGCTGCGTTCTCGTGTTTACATCCCTTGAAAATAGCGGTTGCTCCGATCTCATAGCTTGTTCCTGAGGAAGGAATGATCAGCTCAATATTATCATATCCGGATAAAATCTGAGTAATTCCATCATGAAGGAAACCAACTGCGATGACACATTCGCCAGGTCCTACCATCTTAGATGGGCCGGATCCACTCTTTGTATACTGATATACGTTCTTGTCGAGTGCTTTGAAGTATTCCATTGCCTCATCATGTCCCTTCATCTGTACCATGGTATTGATGACGAGTTTTGCAGTTCCTGCTGTAGATGGATTGGAGATTCCGACCAGGCCTTTGTATTCCGGTTTGATCAGATCATCCCAGTCCTGAGGTGCATCCAGTCCAAGACGATCCAGTTCTTCTGTATTTACCATGAATCCGAGGATTCCTTTGTAAATTCCATACCAGTTGCCATCTGCATCCTTGTAAGTATCAGAGATCAGATGGGATGCGTTCATTGCATCGTACGGCTCAAGCAATCCTGCCGCAACCGCCTCATTATAAGGATCTGTTGTTCCTCCAAACCATACATCTGCGGATGGGCTTCCAGCCTCTTCTTCAATCTTCGTATAAACTTCGCCGGTGGAAAGTCTCTGATAATCTACCTGGATACCATAAAGCTCTTCAAACTTCTGGCAGGCTGCTGAAAGATAAGCTTCTTCGCAGGATCCATAAACTGTCAGGGTTCCTTCTGCCTGCGCTGCAGCAATCAGTGCATCCAGCTCGGAACCTTCTGTGCTCTCGTCCGTCTCTGTCTGCTGCGCACTCTCTGTAGGAGCAGCTGCCGGTGTGTCATCTGTTTTTTTCTGACTGTCAGAAGATCCTCCGCACGCTGCCATGGACAGTGTCATTGCTGCTGCCATAATTGCAGCCAACGTTTTCTTACTCCACAAACTCTTCATACAAAATACCTCCTTATTGTGTAATTCGTACAGTTTTCATGTTGTTCATGTTTATATTGTAAGCATAATCAACAATTAAGTATACTGGACAAAACAAATAACCTCATTAAATTTCTGACATTTTGTATCTTTTTCTTCTATTTTCTGTGTACTTTTTCAGATATTTCCTCGTTATCTCAACTTTCTTCCCGATATCTGTCCTGGTATTCCGATGGGGATACACCGACCGACTTCTTGAAAATTACGCTAAAATAAGTAATATCCCGGTAACCGACTTTTTCTGCCACTTCGTATACTTTGTACTGATGTCCTTTCAGCAGCTTCTTCGCTGCACGTACACGACACTGTGTCAGATAAGATAAAAACGTAAAATCTGTCTCTTTCCGAAACAGATGACTCAAATGGCCTTCACTGATCCCAAGATTTGCAGCCGCCGTCTTTACGGATATTTCCGAATTTGCATAATTATCTTCGATGTAGGCGATTGCATCCATGATATATTTGCTTTTATCACCTTTTTTCAATGATAGCTCTGCTTCTTTTTCCGGCTCTGCTTTTTTCTTCTTTTTTGCAAGGATTTTCGAAACTGCTTCCTCTAATGCTCCATCCTCAAATGGCTTTAACAGATAATCTGCCGCGCCGAGCTTCACTGCCTGCTGCGCATACCTGAATTCATCATAAGCCGTCAAAAAAATAACAACCGCATCAGAGCCTTCTTCCCGAAGCCGTTTTAACATCTCAATCCCGTCCATTTTAGGCATGCAGACATCCGTGACAATCACATCAGGATGGTATTTTCTGGCTGCCAGGATTCCTTCTTCTCCGTCTGCTGCTTCCCCTGCTACCATGCAGTTGATGCCTGACCAGTCTGTTCCGTGTACGATCCCTTTCCGTACCAGTTTTTCGTCTTCCACAACAACAACTTTATACATTTTCTTCCCCTCTTATGACCGGCAGCGTGATAAAAATGGTTGTACCACTGCCCTGTTCTGATTCCGCAGTGATTCCATACGCTTCTCCGTAATTTAACCGTATGATCTCATTGACATTATAAAATCCAATACTGTGTTTTCCCCTGTTTTTCGTTGGCTTTTTACTGTTTAAAAGTGCAAGCTGTTCTGCTGTCATTCCTGCTCCGTTATCTCTTACCGCAATACAAAGCCTCTCATTCTCACACTTTGCTTCCACGATCACAACACCGTGATCCTTCTCTGCAAATCCATGAATGATAGCGTTCTCGATCAGGGGCTGTAAGATCAGCTTCGGTACGATGCAGCCGTTTAACTCTTCCGGTGCTTCCACCAGATATTCGAATTTATCTTCGAACCGGATTCTCTGGATCTGCACATAAGCTTCTGCAAATTCAAGTTCCTGTTCCAATCGGATCTTAGATGTTGCAGAAATGCTCATACGCAGGATCTTTGCCAATCCTGCGGAAAGCGTTGCAATCTCCGGTATCTCATTCGCCTTGCCAAGCCACTTCAGCGTATCCAGTGTATTATACAGAAAATGTGGATTTAACTGGGCCTGCATCATCTTGATGTGTGTCTCATTCAGTTCTCTTTCCCGCGTCAACAGACACTGCATGTTTTCTTCCAGATGCTCTGTCATCATGTTAAAGCTTTTCGATAACTGTCCCAATTCATCCTGACTTTCTACCTTGATCCGTACCTCAAAATTACCGTTCTGAATTTCTGCGATTGCTTTTTGCATCTTTTTTACAGGCTGGTAAATGCGACTGCTTAACGAACCGGAAAGTCCGATGCAGATGATAATTCCGAGAATTCCGGACATCACTGCGATCGTAACGACACTGTTTTTGATGTTATTTAAGATTGCGATCGGCTGCTCATAAAACAGATACAGACTACATTTCGATGTATACTGAATATAGTAAAAATAGTTTCCGTCATCCGATACATACGATTTTGTTTTCTCCTGAATTCTTCCACTTTCGTTCGTAAATTTTTTCCGCATTCCGCGCAATTCACTCTCATCATATGTTTGTTGGGAACAATATACGATCTCCTGGAAATTATCCATTGCATAGATGGTTCCCTGATTTTCATCCACAATGCCCCGCAGCATATGATCTACATTGTCATTATTGATCACGGCTGTGACAAAGCCAATGACTTTTCCGTCTTTGTCACTGACCGACCTTGCCACCCTTAAATATTCAAGTCTGCTTGCTCCCTTGTAAATCCTCGCATTTCTTACAATGCACGTTCCCGGTGTCCGGGAGGCTTCATACAAAACGCCCCAGTCTAACGGCAGCTCCTTTTTTATGTAGGAATTTTCCGATACCGAAACAAAGCGTTCCCCATCTGCATCGTAAATTGTAAAATATGCATAGCTTCCATACTCCGATGTTGCCTGATAAAGCTGTCTGTAAACCGCCGGTTCATCCTTCTTCCCGGTCTGCAACACTTCCACGACATCTTCTGATTCCGCCAGCAGATCCAGTGCATCATAAATATGCAAAAAAGCCGAATCCAAAGATCCGGCTGTTGCATTCAGAATCATATTTGCCTCCTGATTCAGTTTCTTCTGGTACGTAATATTGAAGATCTGAAGCATCACCAGATAACCAATCAGCATTGGAATTCCTGCTGCAAACAGCATTCCGGCAAAAATCTTTCTTCGAAAAGACAATTTCTCCCATTTTTTCATATTTTCAGCCCCCGATGTGATACTTTATTGTATCGCCAACCGTTTTTTTCTGTCAATATGATAATTACGATTCTATTTTCTGTAAAAGTTCCGCGCATAAATTTTAGCAGAAAGTTATAACAATTGTAAGCCCCGCAAAAACAAAACTGATAGAAATTACAGGAAACGCGTATTTTCCAATCGCCATTGCCACCCATTGTCCGATCACTGTAGCAATAGCCGCTCCCCTGATACCAAACGCGGGAATATGCCCTGTTCCAAAAATCAATATTATATCTAATACAATATTGACAACAGAACCTGTAACCTGAGCAATCATTGGAATCAACATATTGACTCCTGCACCTGTCCCTGTTGCCAATGCTGTAATAAAAAGCTGAACAGGATAAATAATAGACAGTACCGTAACTCATGCATAACCAGATGCTCTTCACTTCCACCATCTACAGTATATCCGGGCTTCATATTACTCAAATATTCTTCACATGTCATGACTAACCAACCCCATTTTCTTCAAAAAATTTCTTGTAAATACACTAACAATAGTATATGATATAAATATCATACAACCTAAAGTTAACTTTAAGTCAAGCATATTTTGAAAGAAGGTTTTTTTATGTATACAGTCGGTCAGGTCTCTGCTATGTTTAATCTTCCTACTTCTACCTTAAGATATTATGACAAGGAAGGCTTTTTCCCTAATCTGGAACGTAAGGGAAACATCCGTTATTTCAGCGATAATGAATTGGAAGCTCTTCGCATTATTGAATGTCTGAAGAAATCAGGGCTTGAGATCAAAGATATAAAGCAATTTTTTGTCTGGGTATCTGAGGGCAGCTCCAGCTATGAAAAAAGGAAAGAATTATTTGAAACCAGAAAATCAGCTGTTGAAACTGAAATTCAGGAACTTCAAAAAACTCTCTCCCTCTTAAAATTCAAGTGCTGGTATTATGAAACAGCATTGAAAGATGGTAACGAAGATACTATAAATGCCATGCTGCCTGACAAACTTCCTGAAAACATCCAAAAACTATATGACAAAGGGTATGAATGATTTTTGTTTTCTCGGTAAACATCAAATGCCTTCACCCCTTTATCGCGGTATCGGCGGCTATACAACCGATGATTTCCTTGCCAACATTGATACGGTTCTTTTCGATCTGGAACCGTCCAAAATTTTTATTAATATCGGGACGAACGACATGAACATCCGCGAGGATGGAGAAGACTGGAACGCCCATCTGCTCACGAACTACGAGACCATTTTAAAACAAATCAAAGAGCGCCTGCCGGAAACCGAAGTCTACATGATGGCTTATTACCCTGTAAACCCGGTTGTGGCAAGCGATGATGTCAAAACCTATATGCTCCAGATCCGCACCAACGAGAATCTGCAGGTGGTCAACCGCCAGATGGAAGAGCTTGCCGCAAAATATCAGTATCATTTCATTGATTGCAACGATGGGCTCTGCGACGAAAACGGCAACCAGAAAAAAGAATTCACGAAGGAAGGACTTCATATGTTTGCGAATGCTTACGAAGTTGTCTTTCAGAATCTTGTGCAGTATATCTAAGATATTGTGAAACTCTAAAAGTCATAAGAAGGCACTCGGGAGTTGCCAGTGTTCCGCAGAACTTTACCACATATCTCTTTCTTCCGTAAGGTTCCGCGGAACTGATTTTTTCCTATCGTGTCTCTTCCAGATATGTCTGTACCCGGTTCTGTATAATCTGCATGGTCTCCTCTGCCTGCTTTTCTCCGGAGAAATAACGCATTGTCTCCTCTTCCACAATCTCTGTGATCCTGGTTGGAATATTACCATAAACAGTATCGGTATTCAAAATCATATTCTTTGCCTTTTCTACAGTCTCTCTGTCTAATGGTTCTTCTACTCTGATATCAAAGTAATTATCTGCTTTTTCCTTCTGTGCTTTTTCACAAAGCGCATCAAATTTCGCCCTGCCGGCTGAGAAACCACGGTCTAAGTATTCCATTGAATAATCATCCGGTTCTATATAAAAAGTTTTGATAAAATCCCATGCCGCCCTTTTGTCCCGGCAATTATTTGTAATCCCGATCAGGTTCCGCATCAGAAGCTGTGCTCCATTTCCGGTCTCAGATGGATACCCGATAAAATTCAGCTTTTCATCCGCCCCGGACACCGCCACATACAGCGCCAGATTGCCAAATTCCGCCATATACAACTCACTCAATGCAGACCTCTTCTCCCCGAACTGCCGATAACTGCTCTCTCCATCCGTCTGCTGCACTTCCTCCGGAAAGGCATCCGTGAAGTGTAAAATTCCAGCAAACCGTTCGCTGTCAAACGAACAGGTATGATTCTCCACATCGACAAGCGCTCCATATGCAAGCCTCATCGCAAAGTCAAATGCCTTTTGCTTATCCCATTCAGAACATAACTGCTCCTCCCCTTTCAACGTATCTGCAAAAGCACAGAGTTCCTCGAACGACCATCCCTCTTTCTCTCCGGTTTCTGCCGTTCTTCCGATCACGGTTCTCACGGAAAATCCAACTGGCAGGAACGCCAGCTCCCCATTCACTTCACACGCTTTGCAGATATTCGGCAGCAAATCGTTCTTTCCAAAATCGGTATCCATCAGGTCATACAAATTCTGGAAATTTCCTTTCTGTGCGTATTCCTTCATCGTTTCATATTCTGACCACCAGTTATTATCATCATACAGAAATACCATATCGATTCCGGAATCGGTATTCAACGCAAGTGTAAAATTGGACCTGCTGTCTTCCGGATCCATTTCATCGCTGCTGTAATTCTGTATCCGGATTTTGTAGTCCTTCTGACTCTGGTTATAAGCATTCACACGTTCTTCCAGCATGCGGGTTGCATCTAAGCATGCAATGATAATGACTTTCTCCTCTTCGGCTTTCTCCTCTGTGATCTCCTTTAAAAGATGCAGAACATAAGAGAACTCCCCATCTCTGTAATCTCTTTCCAGAACCGCGATGCTCCCGTCCGACAGCAGGCCAGTCTGGTATACCCGTGCACCGGAAATACCACTCTCCGTGAAATTCATATATTTTTCTGTTGTCTTTTCTGCCGGATGATACAGATACAGGTCTGACTGGTTCTGATAACACAATGTATCTTCCGTCCATACACTCACAATCTCAGATGGAAGCGTCCATGCATGTTCCTTTTGCATGCCTTCCGGTGTGATAGGGATAACGGTATAAGAAGTTCCCTGTCCAATTGCTGTTGCACAGCTTCCATCTCCCAGCTGGATCAGCTTCCCCGCATCTTCCTGTACCATAATCTCGTTTTGTATGTTTCCGTCTGATCCGATCACAGAAATACAGACACTGTTTCCTCTTTTTTGTCCAATAT
>ERZ773187.2217-NODE-2217-length-12847-cov-12.090447_pt1 | contig 12847 bp, 12 predicted proteins | sample MGYA00511242_ERZ773187 | MGnify/ENA primary metagenome ERZ773187 (study PRJEB29015, sample SAMEA2737744) | human gut metagenome | biome: human gut; feature: human-associated habitat; material: faeces | place: China | collected 2012 ... | reverse complement strand
CGGCACAGAAAAAGAGTAACTAATTCGTTATGGCAACATTAACTGCAAAGAATCTTGCGAAGGCCTATAAGGGCCGCCGCGTCGTGGAAGATGTCAGTCTGACCGTAAACTCTGGTGAGATCGTCGGGCTTCTGGGGCCGAACGGTGCGGGTAAAACCACCACCTTCTACATGGTGGTCGGTATTGTGCCGCGCGATGCGGGTAACATCATTATCGATGACGAAGACATCAGTCTGCTGCCACTGCACGCCCGTGCCCGTCGTGGTATCGGCTATCTGCCGCAGGAAGCGTCCATCTTCCGTCGCCTGAGCGTCTTCGACAACCTGATGGCCGTCTTGCAGATCCGTGACGATCTTACCGCCGAGCAGCGTGAAGATCGCGCTAACGAGCTGATGGAAGAGTTTCACATTGAACATCTGCGTGACAGCCTCGGTCAGGCGCTCTCGGGCGGCGAACGTCGTCGCGTTGAGATTGCCCGAGCGCTGGCTGCCAACCCAAAATTCATTCTTCTTGATGAACCCTTTGCGGGCGTTGACCCCATTTCCGTAATTGATATCAAACGCATTATCGAGCATCTGCGCGACAGCGGCCTCGGCGTATTGATCACGGACCATAACGTGCGCGAAACGCTGGCCGTCTGCGAACGCGCATACATTGTGAGCCAGGGGCATCTGATTGCTCATGGCACGCCGCAGGCGATCCTGGAAGACGAGCATGTTAAGCGCGTGTATCTTGGGGAAGACTTCAGACTCTGATAGGGTAAGAGGTACAACAACGCGTAACCGGAGAAAAATGCTCTGAATATGAAGCAAGGTTTGCAATTAAGGCTCAGCCAGCAGCTGGCAATGACGCCACAATTACAGCAGGCAATCCGCCTGTTGCAATTGTCTACGCTTGAACTGCAGCAGGAGCTCCAGCAAGCGCTGGAGAGCAATCCTCTGCTTGAGCAAACCGATCTTCACGATGAGGTAGAAACCCAGCAGTCCCAGGACACCGAGGCACTTGATACCGCCGATGCCCTTGAGCAGAAAGAGATGCCCGACGAGCTGCCGCTGGATGCCAGCTGGGATGAGATCTACACCGCCGGCACCCCTTCCGGTAACCGCGTGGATTACCAGGACGATGAACTGCCGGTTTATCAGGGGGAGACAACCCAGTCACTGCAGGATTATCTAATGTGGCAGGTGGAGCTGACCCCGTTCTCCGATACCGATCGCGCCATCGCCACCTCTATCGTCGATGCTGTTGATGACACCGGTTATCTCACCGTACCGCTGGAAGATATTCTGGAAAGCATTGGCGATGCCGATATTGATCTGGAAGAGATCGAAGCGGTTCTGAAGCGAGTTCAGCGCTTTGATCCCATTGGCGTAGCGGCGAGAGATTTACGTGACTGCCTGCTTATACAGCTGTCGCAGTTTGTGAAAGAGACGCCCTGGCTCGAAGAGGCCAGACTGATCGTCAGCGATCATCTGGATCTGCTGGCAAATCATGACTTCCGGGCCTTAATGCGGGTGACGCGGCTAAAAGAAGATGTGCTCAAGGCCGCCGTGAATCTGATTCAGTCACTGGATCCCCGTCCGGGTCAGTCGATCCAGACCAGCGAGCCCGAGTATGTTATTCCCGACGTGCTGGTGCGAAAACATAACGGTCTGTGGACCGTAGAACTTAACTCCGACAGCATTCCCCGCCTGCAAATTAACCAGCAATACGCCTCAATGTGCACCAGCTCGCGCAACGACTCCGATAACCAGTTTATTCGCAGTAATCTGCAGGAAGCGCGCTGGCTGATTAAAAGCCTTGAGAGCCGTAACGATACCCTGCTGCGCGTCAGCCGCTGTATCGTCGAGCAACAGCAGGCCTTTTTCGAACGGGGCGAAGAGTACATGAAACCGATGGTGCTGGCGGATATCGCCCAGGCCGTCGAAATGCACGAATCCACGATTTCCCGCGTCACTACGCAGAAGTATCTGCATAGCCCACGCGGTATTTTTGAGCTTAAGTATTTCTTCTCTAGCCATGTTAATACCGAGGGCGGCGGCGAAGCATCGTCGACAGCCATCCGTGCGCTGGTGAAGAAATTGATCGCCGCGGAAAACCCCGCGAAACCACTGAGTGACAGTAAGTTAACCACCATGCTGTCGGATCAAGGTATCATGGTGGCTCGCCGCACTGTTGCGAAGTATCGAGAGTCTTTATCCATTCCGCCGTCTAACCAGCGTAAACAGCTGGTCTGACACAACCGATAAGGAAGACACTATGCAGCTCAACATCACTGGACATAACGTCGAAATTACCGAGGCGCTGCGCGAATTTTTGAATACAAAATTTGCCAAACTTGAACAGTATTTCGAGAGGATCAACCAGGTCTACATTGTGTTGAAAGTGGAGAAAGTGACTCATATCTCGGACGCCACCCTGCATGTTAACGGTGGCGAACTCCATGCCAGTGCGGAAGGGCAGGACATGTATGCGGCTATCGACGGCTTGATTGATAAGCTGGCCCGACAGCTAAATAAACATAAAGATAAACTGAAACAACACTAATTGTCCGGGCAGTTAACGGATGCAGGCCGGCCTGTTGTGAAACACATCAGGCCCTTTGTATCGTTAGCGCTTAGGTGAAATTATGATAAATAACGATTCCGCTCTTCAACTGAGCAATGTCCTTAACCAGGAATGTACCCGCAGTGCCGTTCATTGCCAGAGCAAAAAACGTGCGCTGGAGATCATCAGCGAACTGGCGGCTAAACAGCTGGGCTTAGCGCCGCAAGTGGTGTTTGAAGCCATCCTGACCCGTGAAAAAATGGGCAGTACCGGTATCGGTAACGGCATCGCCATTCCGCATGGCAAGCTGGAAGAGGACACCCTGCGCGCCGTGGGCGTCTTTGTGCAGCTGGAAACGCCGATCGCCTTTGATGCCATCGACAATCAGCCTGTCGACCTGCTGTTTGCGCTGCTGGTTCCTGCCGATCAAACGAAAACCCATCTGCATACGCTGTCGCTGGTCGCCAGACGCCTGGCAGACAAAACCATTTGTCGCCGCCTGCGCGCTGCGCAGAGTGACGAAGAGCTTTATCAAATTATCACGGAAGCGGAAGGCAACCAGGATGATGCGTAATCGGGTAATGGCTATGACATTTGCTGTCCTGAGGAGAAAAGTTTCATGGTGCTGATGATCGTCAGCGGACGTTCCGGGTCGGGTAAATCCGTCGCCCTGCGTGCGCTGGAAGATATGGGCTTTTACTGCGTAGATAACCTGCCGGTGGTGCTGTTGCCCGACCTGGCACGAACGCTGGCAGACAGACAAATCTCGGCGGCCGTCAGTATCGACGTACGAAATATGCCGGAATCCCCGGAGATCTTCGAACAGGCGATGAGCAGCCTGCCGGAAGCGTTTTCTCCGCAGCTTCTCTTCCTTGATGCCGACCGCAATACGTTAATCCGTCGTTATAGCGACACCCGTCGTCTGCACCCTCTTTCCAGTAAGAATCTGTCGCTGGAAAGCGCTATTGATGAAGAGAGCGATCTACTGGAGCCGCTGCGTTCCCGTGCGGATCTGATCGTAGATACCTCTGAGATGTCAGTGCATGAGCTGGCCGAGATGCTGCGTACCCGCCTGCTGGGTAAACGCGAACGCGAGTTGACCATGGTGTTTGAGTCCTTTGGCTTCAAGCACGGTATCCCTATCGATGCCGACTACGTCTTTGACGTACGCTTCCTGCCAAACCCACACTGGGATCCTAAACTGCGCCCAATGACGGGTCTGGATAAGCCGGTAGCGGCCTTCCTTGATCGGCATACTGAAGTCCATAACTTTATCTACCAGACTCGTAGCTATCTTGAGCTATGGTTACCTATGCTGGAGACCAATAACCGCAGCTATCTGACTGTGGCGATTGGCTGTACGGGCGGTAAACACCGTTCGGTCTACATTGCCGAGCAACTGGCTGACTATTTCCGCTCTCGCGGTAAAAACGTTCAGTCGCGTCATCGCACGCTGGAAAAACGTAAAACATGACCGTAAAGCAGACCGTGGAAGTCACCAATAAGCTGGGAATGCACGCCCGCCCGGCCATGAAGCTATTTGAGCTGATGCAGGGCTTCGACGCAGAGGTTCTGCTACGTAACGACGAAGGTACCGAAGCGGAAGCGAACAGCGTGATTGCACTGCTGATGCTCGATTCCGCTAAGGGCCGCCAGATTGAAATTGAAGCGACGGGGCCTCAGGAAGAAGAGGCGCTGGCCGCGGTCATTGCGCTGTTTAACGCCGGGTTCGACGAAGATTAGTAGAGCTTATGCGCCTGCATAAAGCCTTCGCCGCCTAACTGCCGCATCTGCCGCAGGATCCACGCCTGGCGGCTACGCACGTAACCCGTCGGTGCGCTGGCCTTAAAGCGAATTGGGTTTGGCAGAACGGCTGCGAGAAGCGCGGCTTCAGCGGGGCTTAGCTTACTGGCAGGTTTATGGAAATAGCGTTGAGACGCAGCCTCCACACCAAATACCCCCTCACCAAACTCGGCGATGTTGAGATACACCGTCAGGATCCGCTTCTTACTCCAGACGGTCTCCATACCTAACGTCAGCCCGGCTTCCAGCCCTTTTCTCACCCAGCTACGTCCATCCCACAAAAAGAGGTTTTTGGCCGTTTGCTGGGAAAGCGTCGATGCACCACGGATCCGGTTCTCATTGCGTTCGTTATGCGCCAACGCTTTTTCAATGGCGCCCATGTCAAACCCCCAGTGCTCCGGGAATTTCTGATCTTCAGCGGCTATCACTGCCAGCCCCATCCAGGGGGAGATCTCATCCATGCTCACCCAGTCGGAATGCGCCACATAGCTGAAGTTTCCCGCGAACCAGGCACTAAGCTGACGCTCTACCATTACCGCAGAAAATGGCACCGGTAGAATATTGAACAGCGCAATGCCGCCGCCCCAGAACACCGCCAGCACCAACACAATCCGCAGCAGCCAGCGCTTGAACATCTTCACAATCATTCCGTCAGCACCAGTACGCGTGCGACCAGTTTATCAATACCCGCAGCGGCTTCGGCGATAGTCTGTGCCAACATATACGCAGGTGTGGTGACGATTTTGTTATCTTCATCGACAACGATATCTTCCACCGGGCAGGGAACATGTTCACCGCCCATCTCCTCGATCACCTCGGCAGTATCGATATCGGTGCCGATGGTCAGGCGCAGCGGGAAATCAAAAATCTTTGGCAGCAAGGCCGGTGCAATGCAGATAAAACCCAGGGGTTTGCCCTGCTGGTGCATCTGCTGCGCCAGCGCTTTCAGATCGTCATCAACTTCACACTGGCTTCCCTGCGCAGCAAAGTTGCTCAGGTTTTTTGCCGCACCGAATCCGCCCGGTACGATCAGCGCATCCAGTGCCTCTGCCTTCGCCATATTGAGCGGATGGATATCTCCACGGGCGATGCGCGCCGCTTCGATCAGCACGTTACGGCTGTCGGCCATCGCTTCGCCAGTCAGATGATTAATGACGTCGGACTGGACTTTATCGGGGGCAAAACAGATTGCCTGCGCACCTGCCCGGGACAACGCCAGGAGCGTAAGGACGGACTCGGTGATTTCAGCCCCGTCATAAACACCACAACCGCTAAGCACTACGCCAACTTTTTTCATCATGCCGATTCCTTATAGCAAGTGACTGAAGCTTATTAATAATTCTGATTAAAACGCTATGCTTCACATATTTCACTGATTCATGTAACAAAGTATTTAAGATTTGCTATCTTAACTGCGTGCGGCCTAAATTTTGAGGCGGCGTCTGGTTCCAAAATGATAACAATGTTCTCTACAGGCGCAGCCAAGATTTCCCTGGTGTTGGCGCAGTATTCGCGCACCCCGGTTTAGCCGGGGTCATTTTTTTCTGCTTTCTACCCACGCTTTCAATACCGCCACATCGTTCTGCCACTCTTGCTTCATCTCTTCGACCCATTCACCGACATTATCGGACCAGGCAGGAAGATCGGGGCTCTGGATCTGCTGACCAAGCTGTTGCAGATGACGCAAACCTACCGAGCCCGCTGCGCCTTTAATTTTATGCCCCTCTTCCACGATGCCTTTCTGATCGCGCGCGGTCAGGTTCGACTCCAGCACCGCTAAATAGCCAGGCATCATCTTCTCGAAGACCGTCAGCCCATCGGTAATCAGCTTCGGGCCAACCAGTTCGATGTATTGTTCAAGCATGGCGATATCCAGCAAGGTATGCGCTTTATCGGTATCAACCTTCGTCATGGTGCTCTCCTCTTCGTCACAGGTATCCCAGTACTTCTTAATCATGGCAGTGAGAGCAGGTACGGACAGCGGCTTGCTCAGCACATCGTCCATCCCGGCCTCCAGATACTCTTTTTTATCCTTCAGCACGTTCGCGGTCAGCGCCACCAGCGGCGGCAGCTCGTCACGGCTGTAGCGACGCGTGAGCTCACGCGAAATATCCAGCCCGGTCATATCCGGCAACTGGATATCAAGCAACAGCAGGTCATATTCGCCTGGCGTGAACATCTCCAGCGCGGCAGTCCCGGTCATGGCGACATCCACGCTACTGCCCAGCTTTTCCAGCACCGAGCGCGCCACAATGACGTTAAGTTCAATATCTTCTACCAGCAAGACGTGCAGCGCGGGCAGCGGTAAATCATCGTGAGCGAAGGTATCTTCCACCTCTTCTGCCACCGCCGGAGCATGCACGCTCAGAGCAAACAGCGAGCCTTTACCCGGGTTGCTGGAGACGGTGATATCGCCGCCCATGCTTTTCGCCAGACGACGCGATACTGCCAGACCTATACCGGTGCCGGTGGCAGGCTTACCGCCCTGGCTATCTTTCACCTGATAGTACATGGCAAAGATCTTATCCTGCTCTTCCTGTGGAATGCCGATCCCTGAGTCTTCAACCTCGAAATGCAGCATCTCCCCTTCGCCGTAGCGAACCCGCACCGACACCTGTCCTGCCTGCGTAAACTTGACGGCGTTACTGATCAGATTCCACAGAATCTGGCGCAGACGCGTACCATCGGTGACCACTTTATGGGGCAACGGCAAGGTGGGCTCCAGCACAAAGCGTAGACCTTTCTGCTGCGCTTGCAGGCCTGACAGATTTTCCAGGTCGGCCAGGAAGCTGGTGAAGTCTACCGGCTGGTTATCCAACTGAACTTTACGCCGCTCCATCTTATCCATGTCGATAATATCGTTGAAAATATTCCCCAACGTCACGGCTGAAACATGGATAGTCTTAAGGTATTTCTCCTGCTCGGCAGACAGCTCGGTATCAAGCAGAATACGGCTTAGCCCGACGATACCGTTTAGAGGCGTACGCAGCTCATGGCTGATGGTCGAGATAAAGGTGGTCTTATCCCGGCTGGCGCGCTCCAGCGCATCCTGATAGCGCTTACGTTCGGTAATATCACGGCCAAAGCCCATCAGGCCATGGCGTTTACCCACGCGGTCGTAATAGGGAACTTTGCGGATCTCAAAGCAGGCTTTGCGCCCATCCGGATAATCCAGCCACTGTTCGTAGGTGAGAGAGACGTTGTGACGGAAGACTTTTTCATCCGTTTCAATGACTTTTGCCGCCGCCTCTTCGGAATAGACGTCCTGCGGTTTGAGGCTAACCAGCTGTTTTTCACTTTTGCCGGTCAGCAGTTCCATTGCCCGGTTGCAGCCGGAGAACTCTTTATCCTCATTACGGTAGAAGACCAGATCCGGTGAAGCATCAAGAAACGAACGTAGGAAAGAGGATTGCTGTTCGAGCTGGATCTGCGTCTCTTCACGCTCTTTCATCTCGACCTTCAGCTGCTCCAGCGTTACGCGGCGCTCTGCTTCGGCTTTTTCACGATCTGAAATTTCCTGATTAAGCTGTGCAATGTTGTCCTTCAACTGAACATTGAGCTTCAGATCGCGCTCGCGCATCTCCTCCAGTTTCTCCACCAGCCGGGAGAGGCGCTGACGCGACTCCTCGAGCTGCTCGACCACCACCGACAGGAAGTAGACCGCCCAGGGGGTAATCAACAGACCGAAGAAAATAGAGCGGATGACGTCGATACTTTCGACCTGCCCATGCAGCACCATGGTCACCGCCATCTGTACCACAATCGCCAGCACCACCAGCGCCAGGGCGAGCAACATGGAGAAGCGTACCAGGCCAAGCTTCATCATGAGATCGACGTAGTACTGCGCCAGCATTCGAATTTGCTTCATAGAGGATTCCTTCACGGCTTCATCGCACAATCATACTCAAATTTCAGGCAAGACGTTGAAGGTTGTGCGAAAAAGTGCGGGGTAGAGCGGGAGATCCCCCTCGCTCCCATGACCGGGAGAGAGGGGTAAAGCAGGTCAGAAGCGTTTTAGCATCAGCCAGAGGCTGATAACGAAGAAAGATGCGCTTGGCAGCAGGGCACCAATCACCGGCGGTATGCCATACACCAGGGTCAGCGGACCGAAGATCTGGTCCAGCACGTAGAAGACAAAGCCAAAGCTAATCCCGGTGACGACGCGCACGCCCATGGCTACGCTACGCAGAGGCCCGAAGATAAAGGAGAGAGCCATCAACATCATGACCGCCACGGAGAGCGGCTGGAAGATTTTGCTCCACATATTGAGCTGATAACGGCCGGCATCCTGGCCACTCGACTTCAGGTACTTCACATAGTTGTGCAGGCCACTGATAGAGAGCGCGTCCGGATCCAGCGCCACCACGCCGAGCTTGTCCGGCGTCAGGTTGGTTTTCCAGGTGCCACTGACGGTTTGCGAGCCCGTGATCTGTTTTGGATCCTGCAGGTTAGACTCGTCAACCTGCGACAGACGCCAAAGTTTATTCTCTGCATCAAAGGTCGCCGATGCCGCATAACGTACCGCCTGCAGGCGGCGCTGATCGTTAAAGCTATAAATGCTTACGCCGCCAAGGGAGTTGTCGCCCTTCACGCGTTCGATATAGACAAAGTTATTTCCGTCTTTCGCCCATAGCCCCTGCTGGGTTGAGAGCAGCGAGCCGCCGTACATGGCCTGCGCACGGTAGTTACGCGCCATCTGCTCGCCCTGCGGTGCCACCCATTCGCCAATGGCCATGGTCAGCAGCACCAGTGGAATGGCAGTTTTCATGACCGACAGCGCCACCTGCATACGGGTAAAGCCAGAGGCCTGCATGACAACCAGTTCACTGCGCTGTGCCAACATCCCCAGACCCAGCAGGGCACCTAACAGCGCCGCCATCGGGAAGAAGATCTGCACATCTTTTGGCATGCTGAGCAGGGTATACATACCTGCACCCAGAGCGTCGTAACTCCCCTGCCCGGCCTTTTTCAGCTGATCAACAAACTTGATGATGCCGGAGAGGGAGACCAGCATGAATAACGTCATCATGATGGTGGTAAAAATGGTTTTACCGATATAGCGGTCTAAAACGCGAAAAGCCTGCATTACACCGCTCCTTTACGCATAAAACGGGATCTGAAACGGCGCATCGGCACGGTATCCCAAAGGTTAAGCGCGATGGCCAGCAACAGATACAGCACGTTGACCGCCCAGGCCCAGATAACCGGGTCGATTTTGCCTTTCCCACCGTTCGATTTTATGGAGGTCTGCAGCAGGAAGAACACCAGATAGAGCAGCATCGCCGGCAGCATTGACAGCACACGTCCCTGACGCGGGTTGACCACGCTCAGCGGAACCACCATCAGTGCCATCATAAACACGGTGAATACCAGCGTAATACGCCAGTGCAACTCTGCCCGGGCGCGATCGGTATCGGTGGTGAAGAGCGTACGCATGTTCATCTGATCCGTATCGCTCGGGTCCAGCGCGACCGCCTGGTGACCAATGATCGCCTGGTAGTTCTGGAAGTCGGTAATACGGAAGTCGCGCAACATGGCGGTGCCTTCAAAGCGAGTGCCTTTGTTCAGCGTGACGACCTGAGACCCATCTTTAGTCTGAGAAAGTTGGCCTGAATCAGCCACTACCACGGAGGGACGGGCATTGCCTTTCGGTCGAATTTGCGCGAGGAAAATGTCATTGAACCGGCTACCGTCAACGCTTTCGATAAACAGGACCGAGTTGCCGTCGCTGGCTTGGTGGAACTGTCCCTGGGCCAGGGCAGCCATGCCGGGATTGGCTTTCGCTTCAGCCAGCACTTCATCCTGATGGCGCGATGACCAAGGGCCTGCCCACATCACGTTGACGGCGGCAACGATACCGGTAAACAACGCCAGTACCATGGCGGCTTTTACCAGTACCGCTTTGCTCAGTCCACAGGCGTGCATGACGGTGATTTCACTTTCGGTATAGAGTTTACCGAGCGTCATCAGCAATCCGAGGAAAAGGCTCAACGGCAGGATCAGCTGCGCCATTTCAGGTACGCCTAACCCGAGGAGGGAAAGCACCAGATTTGTAGGAATTTCGCCATCGACCGCTGCACCGAGGATCCTCACCAGTTTCTGACAGAAAAAAATCAGAAGCAGGATGAAGAGTATTGCCAGCTGGCTTTTGAGCGTCTCCCGCACCAGATATCTTATGATTATCACATTAAATACGCCCGTAAAAACCCGTCTTTTTGCTGGAAAATCGCTTGTTTCATGGCTTAAACGTCATTTATTCTCTTGAGTCGTCGAAATCATCGCTAAGATTAGAACACCCGACGGATTCGCGCTTCAGAAGATGTAATGATGTGTCGAAACCGTAATAACGTAAGATTAACACGAAGTCACCGCAACAGCGGGCATGAGTTACGAAAGGTTTCAATTCTATCCGTAGCGGCCGCTGTTGTCTTTAAGATTCAGGAGCGTAGTGCATGGAGTTCAGTGTAAAAAGCGGCAGCCCGGAGAAACAGCGGAGCGCCTGTATCGTTGTGGGTGTCTTTGAGCCCCGCCGCCTCTCCCCCATCGCCGAGCAACTCGACAAAATCAGCGACGGCTATATTAGTGCCCTGCTGCGCCGTGGCGAACTGGAAGGCAAACCGGGACAGACCTTATTACTGCATCATGTTCCGAACGTGCTGTCCGAGCGTATTCTTCTGATCGGCTGCGGCAAAGAACGTGAGCTGGATGAGCGCCAGTACAAACAGGTTATTCAGAAAACTATCAATACGCTGAATGATACTGGCTCAATGGAAGCGGTCTGCTTCCTCACCGAGCTGCACGTTAAAGGCCGTAACACTTACTGGAAAGTGCGTCAGGCCGTTGAGACGGCAAAAGAGTCGCTGTACAGCTTTGATCAGCTGAAAACCAATAAAAGTGAACCCCGTCGTCCGCTGCGTAAAATGGTCTTTAACGTGCCTACGCGCCGCGAACTGACCAGCGGTGAACGTGCGATTCAGCATGGCCTGGCCATCGCGGCCGGTATCAAAGCCGCGAAAGATCTGGGTAATATGCCACCAAACATCTGTAACGCTGGCTATCTGGCCTCGCAGGCGCGTCAGTTGGCAGACTCTTACAGCAAAAACGTCATCACCCGCGTGATTGGCGAGCAGCAGATGAAAGAGCTGGGCATGCACTCCTACCTCGCGGTGGGAAATGGTTCCCAGAACGAATCCCTGATGTCGGTCATTGAATACAAGGGCAATCCATCGGAAGACGCACGCCCTATCGTGCTGGTGGGTAAAGGCCTGACCTTTGACTCCGGCGGTATCTCCATCAAACCTGCCGAAGGCATGGATGAGATGAAGTACGACATGTGCGGTGCGGCGGCCGTGTACGGTGTCATGCGTATGGTGGCGGAGCTGCAACTGCCGCTTAACGTTATCGGCGTACTGGCCGGCTGTGAAAACATGCCAGGTGGCCGCGCATACCGCCCAGGCGACGTGCTGACCACCATGTCCGGTCAGACCGTTGAAGTGCTGAACACCGATGCCGAAGGCCGTCTGGTGCTGTGCGACGTCCTGACCTACGTTGAGCGCTTCGAACCTGAAGCGGTTATCGATGTGGCAACCCTGACCGGGGCCTGCGTCATTGCGCTGGGCCACCACATCACCGGCCTGATGTCGAACCACAATCCGCTGGCGCACGAGTTGATTGGCGCGTCCGAGCAGGCTGGCGACCGCGCATGGCGACTGCCGCTGGCCGACGAGTTCCAGGATCAGCTGGAGTCGAATTTCGCGGATATGGCGAATATCGGCGGCCGTCCGGGTGGTGCCATTACCGCGGGCTGTTTCCTGTCGCGTTTCACCCGTAAGTACAACTGGGCACACCTCGACATCGCGGGTACCGCATGGCGCTCCGGCAAAGCCAAAGGCGCCACCGGTCGTCCGGTTGCGCTTCTGTCGCAGTTCCTGCTCAACCGCGCCGGCTTTAACGGCGAAGAGTAAACCCGAAAGCCGGGTGGCAGATGCCACCCGGTTTCGCATTTAAAATCACCACAAGAAGCCCCATATCATGAAAAACGCAACGTTCTATATTCTGGACAACGATACACAACAGGATGGCCTGAGCGCCGTTGAACAACTGGTGTGTGACATTGCCGCAGAACGTTGGCGCAGCGGCAAGCGCGTGCTCATCGCCTGTGAAGATGAGCAGCAAGCCATTCGTCTTGATGAGGCGCTATGGGCGCGACCTGCCGAGAGTTTTGTCCCGCACAATCTGTCGGGTGAAGGGCCGCGTGGCGGTGCCCCGGTGGAGATAGCCTGGCCACAAAAACGTAACAGCAGCGCGCGCGATATCCTGATAAGCCTGCGTACTGGCTTTGCAGATTTTGCCACCGCTTTCACAGAAGTGGTAGACTTTGTCCCCTACGAAGATTCCCTGAAACAACTGGCGCGCGAACGCTATAAAGCGTACCGCCTGGCTGGTTTTAACCTGAATACGGCAACCTGGAAATAATGGAAAAGACATATAACCCACG
>ERZ773187.2210-NODE-2210-length-12874-cov-9.604805_pt1 | contig 12874 bp, 10 predicted proteins | sample MGYA00511242_ERZ773187 | MGnify/ENA primary metagenome ERZ773187 (study PRJEB29015, sample SAMEA2737744) | human gut metagenome | biome: human gut; feature: human-associated habitat; material: faeces | place: China | collected 2012 ... | reverse complement strand
GCCCCGGTTGGGGCGGCCCGTCGGCGTTATAAAGGGGAAGATGAAAAAGAAGAACAGGCAGATTTTAAATCGCAGATCAATGTCTGCCGAAGAAGTAGTTGTACAGATCGCTGTTATAGCCGCCGGAGCTGCCGGAGTTGCTGTCCGGCGTGGTCTGCTGGCTGTCGCTGTCGGTGCTGCCCGTGGTCTGGGGCTGCGTGTCGAACGTCAGCTGTGTGGTGATCTCCTGCCCGTCGCGGTAGACGGTGAGCGTCACCGTGTCGCCGGCCTTGTAATTCTTCTTGGCTGCGGACAGATCCTCCATCGAGGTGATGGCCGTGTCGTTCAGCTTCGTGATGACGTCGCCGAGCTTTAGACCCGCCTTGTCACCGGCGCCGCCCTTCTCAACGGAGTAGACGAACACGCCCTCGCTGACGTTGATCTGATACTGCGCGGCCATCTGGCTGGTCATGGTGCCCGCCGTGATCGCGAGATACGGCTTGTCGGTCACCTGACCGTTTTCCATGATGTCGGTGATGATGGTCTGGACATCGTTGATGGGGATGGCGAAGCCGAGACCCTCAACGCTGGTGTTGGAATAGCTGGAATACTTCGCGGAGACGATGCCGACGACCTCACCGTAGAGGTTCAGCAGCGGGCCGCCGGAGTTGCCGGGGTTGATGGACGCGTCGACCTGAATCATGTTGAACGGCGTGCCGTCGACGTTGATGGCGCGGTCGCAGCAGGAGACAATGCCCTGGCTCATGGAGAACGTCAGCTCACCGAGCGGGTTGCCGACGGCGAGCACCGTGTCGCCGACGTTGACGTTCGTGGAATCGCCGAGCGTCACGGGCGTCAGATCCTTCGCGTCGACCTTCAGGACGGCGACATCATAGTCGCTGTCGCTGCCGATGACGGTGGCATCGTAGGTATCGCCGTTATGGAACGTGACGGATATCTTCGACGCGCCGCTGATGACGTGGTGGTTCGTGACAATGTAGCCGTCCGAGGTGATGATGAAGCCGCTGCCGGAGGACGCGGACTCCGTGGACTGGCCGAAGATGTTCGTGCTCGTCGAGGAGCAGTTGATGCTCACGACGCTGTTGACGGTGGAGGCATAGACCTCCGCGGGGCTCATGGCCGTCTGGCCGTCGACCTTCTTGACCGTGACGGCCGAAGCGGTGCGGCTGCTCTGCGTGATGGTCGTGCTGCCGTAGCTCGCGTGGTTTGCGAGCATCGCGCCGCCGTAGCCGCACGCGCCGCTCACAATCGCTCCCGCGAGGACGATGGCCGTGATCTTCGCCCAGCGGGGGGCGGGCTTTTTCTCCTTATGGGGCTTGAGATCCTGCACAGGCTCCTGCGGGGGCTGCTGGCTGGAATCGCGGTAGCTGTAATGGTAGAGATTGTTTTCGTCGTTGAAGTCGCTGTGGTTATTGTACATGGTGCAATACCTCCTTCTATGCTGCCCGCCGGTGCGGGTGCGGAAGATTTCCCGGCCGCTCTTGTTTGGCGGGGGAAAATCATGTATACTGTGGGTGCGGGGCTTTCCGTTCCCGCTTTCTATCATTTATCATATCCGGAAAGCTTAATTGTAGCTTTAAATTTTCAAAAAGAGGTGAAAAATTTTTGCTGAGACTGGATCAGCTCAAGCTCAGCCCCGGCGAAAGCGATCGGCTGCTGCGCAAAAAGGCGGCGAAGCTGCTGCGCGTGCCGGAGGGGGAGATTCTGTCGCTGCGGGTGCTGCGCCGCGCGGTGGACGCGCGTGCGCCGCTGCAGCTGGTATATGCCGTGGCCGTCGAGGTGCGGCAGGAGAATCAGATACTGCGCCGCTGCCGCGATAAGCGCGTGAGCGTCTGGGAGGAGCGCGCGTACCATCCGCCGCTGCCGCTCGCCGCGCCGCCGCGGGTGCGGCCCGTGGTCGTCGGCATGGGCCCAGCGGGGCTCTTCGCTGCGCTGGTGCTGGCCGAGTGCGGCATGGCGCCGATCGTCCTCGAGCGCGGACAGCCCGTCGAGCGCCGCCGTGCGGACGTTGCCGCCTTTTGGGAGGGCGGCGCGCTCAACACGGAGTCGAACGTCCAGTTCGGCGAGGGCGGCGCGGGCGCTTTTTCCGACGGCAAGCTCAACACCGGGACGCGCGACCTGCGCCACGGCTGGATTCTGCGGCAGCTGACGCAGGCGGGCGCACCGGAGAGCATCCTCACCGACGCCAAGCCCCATGTCGGTACCGATATGCTGCACATCGCGCTGCAGAATCTGCGCAGGCGGCTGCTGTCGCTGGGCGCGGAGCTGCGCTTTGGGCAGCGGGTGGAGAACTTTGTTGTGAAGGACGGCGCCCTGACGGCCCTCACCGTCCGTGACGGGGACAGGCTTTACACCCTGTCTGCCGAGAGGTGCATCCTCGCGCTGGGGCACAGTGCACGCGACACCTTTGAAAAGCTGTATGCCGCGGGCGCGCACATGGAGCAAAAGCCCTTCGCCGTGGGCGTGCGCATCGAGCAGCGGCAGGCGGACATGGACGCCGCGCAGTACCGCGAGTACGCGGGGCACCCGTGCCTGCCCGCGGCGAGCTATAAGCTCGCCTGCCACCTGCCGGACGGGCGGAGCGCGTTTTCCTTCTGCGTCTGCCCCGGCGGGCAGGTCGTCGCCGCCGCGTCGGAGACGGGACGGCTCGTCACGAACGGCATGAGCGAATACGCGCGGGACAAGGAGAACATCAACGGCGGCCTGCTCGTGAACGTCACCCCGGCGGACTTCGGCTCGGCGCACCCGCTCGCGGGCGTTGAGCTGCAGCGGCGGCTCGAGGAGGCGGCCTTCGCCCTCGGCGGCGGGGACTACCGCGCCCCGTGCCAGCGGGTGGAGGATTTTCTGGCCGGGCGGCCGTCGACCGGGCCGGGGCGCGTGCAGCCGAGCTATCGGCCGGGCGTGGTGTGGACGGATCTGCACCGCTGCCTGCCGGACTTCGTGAGCGGTGCGCTCGAGCAGGCGCTGCCGCTGCTCGGCGGGAAGCTCACGGGCTATGACCAGCCGGACGCCGTGCTCACGGCGGTGGAGACGCGCTCGTCGTCCCCGGTGCGCATTCTGCGCGATGAAAACTATGAGAGCAATATCCGCGGCCTCTATCCCTGCGGGGAGGGGGCCGGCTACGCGGGCGGCATCCTGTCGGCAGCGGCCGACGGCATGCGCGCGGCGGAAAAACTTTGGGAGGTATATGAAAAATGAGAAAAATCGCCGTTATGGAGGACTTTTTGACCAAGGCCCATATGGAAAAGCTGCGCGCCGCGGCGGAACGGCTGGGCTTCGCGGTGGACTTCTACCCGAAGAACGTCCTGCCGGATGAGAAGGCGGGCGAGTATGAGGTGATCTACGGCAACTGCGACCCGGGGCTGCTGAAGAAGGCGACGGGGCTGAAGTGGATCTGCTGCAGCTTCGCGGGCGTGGATCCGTTTCTGTCCGACGACGTGTACCCGAACCCGGACGTGCTGCTCTCGAACTCCTCCGGGGCCTATGGCACGACGATCGCCGAGCACATCATGATGGTCACGCTCATGCTCCTGCGCCGCATGCCGGAGTTTCAGGGCTTCGTGCGCGAGCACAAGTGGGTGCGCACGCTTCCGATGCGATCGATCTACGGCAGTGAGATCACCGTGCTCGGCACGGGCGACATCGGTACGAGCTTTGCCCGCCGCGCCAAGGCGATGGGCGCGAAGCGCATCGTCGGCGTGCGCCGCAGCGACAAACCCGGCGACCTCTGCTATGACGAGATGTATACGTTCTCCCAGCTTGACCGCGTGCTGCCGCAGACGGAGATTCTCGTGATGGCGCTGCCGTCCACGCCCGAGACGGCGGGGATCCTCTCGCGCGAGCGGATCGCCCTCCTGCCGCCGGACGCGATCGTCGTGAACGTCGGCCGGGGCACGGCCGTCGATCAGGACGCGCTGATGGAGGCGCTCAACGCCGGGCGCATCGCGGGCGCGGCACTCGACGTGATGGTGCCGGAGCCCCTACCCGCCGATCACCCGCTGTGGGAGACGAAGAACCTCCTGCTCACGACGCACATTTCCGGCAACATGTCCCTCGGGCTCACCTGCGACCTCGACGTCGAGCTCTTCTGCGAGGATCTGGAGAACTACGCCGCCGGGCGGCCGCTCGAGCGTCTGGTGGACCGCAAGCGCGGCTATTAAGCGCCCCTTTTCGCGGGAAAACGCCCCGAAAAGCGCACCCATCCGAGAAAATCATAAATTACGCTTGTGATTCATGGGAAAAAGGTATATAATAAATTGCTTAAACAGATTAAGCGTAATCCTGATCAGAAAGGAAGTTAGATATGATCAAGGTCCAGACCGGCCGTGGTGAAGTCACCATCAGCAACGCCGTGTTTACCGCCATTACCGGCGCAGCCGCTACCAACTGCTTCGGCGTCAAGGGCATGGCCTACCGCAGCATGACCGACGGACTGGTCCGCCTGCTGCGCCGCGAGGCCATGAGCAAGGGGGTCAAGGTCACCTATAACGACGACAACACCGTCTCCATCGAACTGCATATTGTCGTGGAAAACGGCGTCAATATTGCCACGGTTTGCCGCTCCATCATGAGCGAGGTCAAATATGTGGTCACCAAAAACACCGGCGTGGAGGTCCGCGACGTCAACGTCTGCGTGGACTCGATCACTGTCTGAGCGCGCCGCACAGAAGGAGAAACCGAACCATGACACAACGAATCAGCGGCGGCGTCTTCAAGCAGATGATTGTCTTCGGCGCCGCTTGTATCACCCAGCAGAAGCAGGCCATCAACGACCTGAACGTATTCCCCGTCCCGGACGGCGATACCGGCACGAACATGAGCCTGACGATCCAGACGGCCGTCACCGAGCTCAGCCGCACCCAGCCCGAGAGCATCGCCGAGGCGGCCAAGACGACGGCGTCGGCCCTGCTGCGCGGCGCGCGCGGCAACTCCGGCGTCATCCTGAGCCTGCTGTTCCGCGGCGTCTCCAAGTCCTTCAAGGGGCTGCGCGATGCGGACGGCCTGCAGCTCGCCGCCGCGCTGCAGGAGGGCGTCACCACGGCCTACGGCGCGGTCATGAAGCCCGCGGAGGGTACGGTGCTGACCGTCTCCCGTCTCGCGGCCGAGCGCGCGCTCAAGGCCGCCGATGAGAACAACGACCCTGAGTACGTTCTGACCGAGGCGATCCGCGTCGGCTATGAGACGCTCGAAAAGACCATCGACATGAACCCCGTGCTCAAGAAGGCGGGCGTCGTCGACGCCGGCGGCAAGGGCTACCTCATCATTCTCGAGGGTATGCTCCGCGCGCTGCAGGGCGAACCCGTTCCCGAGGTCGAGGAGACGGAGACGCAGGACAAGGCCGACTTCGCCGCCCTCGGTGAGGATGACATCACCTTCACCTTCGACACGGTCTTCATCGTCCGCAAGACCTCGGATAAGCCTCTCGACGACTTCCGCACGTTCCTCAACAGCATCGGCGACAGCCTCGTCATCGGCGAGGACGACGAGGCCTTCAAGGTGCACGTCCACACCGACATCCCCGGCGAAGCGCTCACCGAAGCGCAGAAATACGGCACGCTCGAGCTCGCGAAGATCGAGAACATGCGCACGCAGGCGGCGGATCTCGCCGCGGGGCGCAAGGCGCAGAGCACCGACGACCTCGACCAGATCGAGCAGGAGCTTGAGAGCGGCGCGGCCGCCGTGGCCAAGCCCGAGAAGAAGTACGGCTTCCTCGCCGTCTGCGCGGGCGACGGCCTTGCCGCGACGTTCCGCGACCTCGGCGTCGACCGGATCGTCTCCGGCGGCCAGACGATGAACCCCTCGACCGAGGCAATCCTGCAGGAGGTCAACCAGACCCCCAGCGAGGTCGTGTTCGTCCTGCCGAACAACAAGAACATCATCATGGCCGCGCAGCAGTGCGTCGGCCTGACGGAAAAACAGGTCATCATCGTCCCCACGGCCACCGTGCCGCAGGGCATCACCGCGATGATGAACGTCGACCTCGACGAGGAGGATCCGCAGGTGATCCTGCAGGCCATGACCGAAGCGGCGCAGCATGTGACGACGGCGCAGGTGACCTACGCCGCGCGCAACTCCGACTTCGACGGCTTCGCCATCAGCGAGGGCGACTATCTCGCCCTGACGGACGGCAAGCTCTACGGTACGGACCGCGACCTCGGCGCTCTGCTTGAGAGCCTTGCGAAGTTCGCGGGCGAGAAGGACGCGGAGTTCATCACCGTGTTCTACGGCGCGGACGTCACCGAGGACGACGCGGCCAAGGCAGAATCGCTGTTCGCCGCCGCCTGCCCCAACGCGGAGCTGACGCTCCTCCCCGGCGGGCAGCCCGTGTACTTCTATATCATCTCCATCGAATAAAAGCGCGGCAGCTTGCCGCAATCAAACAGAATCAGGCCTGACGGCCAAAGCCCCATAAGAATGCTTTTTGGAGGGGATACGGTGTAACCCCGTGATCGGGGCTGCACCGTTTTCTCTTTTCAGAGGGGAGAAATGCAGATGTGGAAACAGAATAGGACATTATTCGAATACTTCCGGTTCATGGGCTATCTGATGATGATCGTGGGCGTCTACCTGCTCGTGGGCGGGATCGGCGACTACGCCGCACAATCCCGCCAGAACGACTGGATCTCCACAGAGGCCACGGTCACGGATGTCTCCAGCGAGGTAGTCAGTTCCTCACCACCACATAGCAGCAGTACCACCTACTACATCATGGCATATGAGTATGTCGTGGATGGGAAAACCTATACGGGCAGCACAGGACGTATGTCATCGCCCCGCCTGGTCGGCACTGCCATAACCGTGAAATATAACCCGGGGGCGCCGGAAGAGAACACGGCGACCCTCTCTCCCAACACCCACAATCTGGTAGTTCTTCTGATTTTCGGAACGGCCATCGCAGTGGTGGGCTTTTTCCTCTCCGGGGTGCTGGAGCTGCTTCGCAAGCTCCTGCGAAAGGGACGCACAGAGAAGCCGAAGAAATCGGTTCCGGAAACCGACACAGGGTTTGATTCAACGGCCATTGCAAAGATTCCGGCGAAGCAATGGGTCCCCCGACTTGCGGCTTGGCTTCTTGCGTTCGTCGCCCTCGTCCTTTTCGTGAAATTCTTCCTCACGTCGGGAGCTGCGGACTTGGATGAATTCCGCGATGCTGCGGCGGCGACCGGCTACACCGCCATGGACTCCACGGAGGACGTTCGCCAGAGATGGGGCGTCGGGTCCATGCTGATCCGCTCTGTTTCCGTGCATGAGGACTCCTTGCGGTTGGACTACTGCAGGCTGGATTCCGCAGACGGCTGCCGCCGCCTCTATGCCGCTGCGACCCTCCCCATCACCGGTGAGGTGACGGAGAGCAATACCTTTACTGGTCAGGTCTATGCCGTGGACAGCCCCACGAATTTCGCAGCAAAAATCCGCAGTGGACAGATAATGCTCTATGTGTATACCACGCAGGAGGACAAGGCCGATGTGCTTGCGTTTCTGGAAACTGTGGGCTGGTGGGACGGAAAAAAGCGTCAGCCCTGAATATGGATTGACATTGTCCGCGAGATAAAATATAGTGTAGCTGAAGGGGGCATGTATCATGCTGGATTTTTTGAGAGACGAGGGCGTCAGCCCGCAGATCATCGCTGAGGTCGAGGCCTTTCGCGCGAAATACCCCGTCGGGGAGCGGCTTGCCGCCCGCGTCCCGGTGTCGAGATATCTCTATTACGGCAAGGACGTCTGGGAGGAGGCGCTGACGGCGCTGCTGTGCGGGGAGAACCTGCTGCTCGCCGGGCCGAAGGCCACGGGCAAGAACGTGCTGGCGGAAAATCTCGCCGCCGTGTTCGGCCGCCCGAGTTGGGACGTGTCCTTTTACATCAACACCGACGCGGCCACCCTCCTCGGGACGGACACGTTCCGCGACGGCGAGGTGACGCTACGCAAGGGGCCGATCTACCAGTGCGCGGAGTGCGGCGGCTTCGGCGTGCTCGATGAGATCAACATGGCAAAAAACGAGTCGCTGGCCGTGCTGCACGCGACGCTCGACTTCCGCCGCGCCATCGACATGCCCGGCTACGAGCGCATCCGCCTGCACGAGGCGACGCGCTTCATCGCGACGATGAACTACGGCTACGCCGGTACGCGCGAGCTCAATGAGGCGCTCGCCTCGCGCTTTGTGGTCATCGACATGCCCACGATCACCGCGGAGGGGCTGGTGAAGCTCCTGCGGCGCGAGTTCCCGGAGCTGAAGAGCGCGTGGGCCGAACAGCTCGCGGGCCTGTTTCAGGACATCCAGCGCAAGTGCGACGGCGGTGAGCTCTCCACGAAGCCGCTCGACCTGCGCGGCCTGCTCGCGTCCGTGCGCCTGATGCGCGCGGGGCTCGAGGGCAACCGCGCGCTGCGGATGGGGCTCATCAACAAGTCCTTCGACGGGTTCGAGCGCCAGCTGGTGACGGACGTGATTCAGGCGCGCTTCCCCGAGGAGATCGGCTGCGGGGATGTGTTTGAGGGATGAACATTCCGGACAGAGAAAAACGCCGCGCGCGCAACATCATCTGGAACGCCGCGCGGGAATACGGCTTTGAGCCGCCGCTGAAGGTCTTCGACCCGGACGGCCGCGCCGACCTCTACTGGAACAGCATCATCGGCGCGGCGCGCCGGTGCTATGGCGCTGAGACAGTCGACGCACTCTTTGACGCCATCCGCGATGCGGATCATGAGGAAGTCTATGAACAGCTGCTCTGGCTGGGGCTGGAAAACGCGGTCTATCAGCGCGAGACGCCGAACCGTCCGGCGCTGCCTGCCCTGCGGCGGCGGTACGCGCGCCAGGTCATCGCGCGCAGCGGCCCCGTTCCGACGGAGGAGCTGCCGATTCTGCTCGAGGAGATGCACTTTCGCCGCGTGCTGGGCGAGGAGGTGCACCTCATGCCGCGGGAGCGAGACATGCTCGACGAGCTGGAGCTTCCGGGCGATCTGAGCGGGGCGGAGCTGACGGAGCGCCTGCTGGCCTTTCTGGGAAAGTACTATCACTTTACGGCCGGGGAGGGCGTAGCCGGGGCGCGCCCTCCGCTTCTGCGCCGCTTCTTCCGCAGAATCACCGGCCGCAAGCCACCCGTCCGCCGCTTCGGCCGCGGTTACAGCGAGCACACCGTGACCGGCCACGACGCCGGGGCCTCTGCCGCGATCCAGCGCCGTCTGAGCGACCAGAGCCTTGCGCAGTCGGAGGCGACGATCCGCAAGTTTGTGGAGGATTACTTCGGCCAGCCGCTGCTCGACCCCGGCAAGACGACGGAGCTTGAGCACGAGCTCTGCACCGACGCGCACCAGCTCTGCCACCTGTACTTCGCCCGCGGCGAGGACACCTGGGATCCGAGCATCCGCGGCTTCGCCAACGCCCGGCGCAAGGAGGCGCTTGCGCGGATGCAGCTCAACCGCGACGCCTACGCCGCGGACGCGGAGCGAAACCGTGAGAGCATCCTGCGTCTCACGGCGCGGATCCGGAATGCGATGCTCGCGTATCTGCAGCCGGAGACCGTCCGCTCGCCCGGCGGTACGCTCGATGGCGGGCGCGTCTGGCGCGGGGTCTACCTGCGCGACGACAAGATCTTCAAGCGGGTGCAGCAGACCGACCCCGGTGAGCTGTCGGTCGACATCCTGCTCGACGGCTCCACCTCGCAGCAGGAGCGGCAGACGCGCGTGGCCGCGCAGGGGTACATGATCGCCGAGGCGCTCACGCGGTGCCATATCCCCGTGCGCGTGTCGTCGTTCTGCTCCATCAGCGGCTACACCGTCGTGACGCGCTACCGCGACTACCACGAAACCGACCGCAACGAGAAAATCTTCAACTATTTCACCGCCGGCTGCAACCGCGACGGGCTGGCGCTGCGCGCGCTGCGCCGCGGGATGGACGATTCGCCCTGTGAGCACAAGCTGCTCATCCTCCTCTCGGACGCGCAGCCGAACGACATCACGAAGATGGAGCAGGACGGCGAGTTCATCGACTATACGGAAGGAAGCGCCGTCCAGAACACTGCCATCGAGGTACGCGGCCTGACGGGGCGCGGTGTCTCCGTCATCTGCGTGTTCACGGGTGAGGACACGGATCTGCCCGCGGCGCACACGATCTATGGCCGCAATTTTGCCCGCATCCGCTCGCTTGACCAGTTCGCCGACACGGTGGGAACGCTGATCCAGAACCAGATCCGAAGCATATAAGCTCATCCAAAAGGGCGAAGTCCTTTTGGAAAAATATAGCCCAGCCGCTTTGCCATAGGCAAAGCGGCCGGGCTTATTTATTGCGCGCGTTTGGCGGCTTTTGCGCGTCTTTTGCGGATAACGAGCGTTATCACGGCGGCGATGGCCGTGAGCGCCGCCGCAATGGCGCCCAGAGCTGCCACGCGGATGCATGGCGGGAACGACGGCAAACTGCGCGGAGTCCGATGGCAGGGCGAAGCAGAGGTAACTGCCGACGGTGGAGGTCTGCGCCTTCTTCCAGCCGCCGTCCGCCGCGGTGTAGACGGTATAGCGCTTCGCGCCGTTCGCCGGAACGCGCCAGCGGATGGTGTGGCTCTCCTCTCCGTCCGCCGGGAGCGTGAGCATCCACACCCCGGCGGCGCCGCGCGGGGCGTCGGCGGTGTCGGCCCGAACCGCCTGCAGCGTGTCGCCGGTTCGGAACAGCCCCTCCGCGAGAAGCGCCGGGCGGCCGTCCTCCGTGTCGCCCGCGGCAAGCGCCGTGACGGTCGTGTCGAAGCGGAGATCACTCAGGTCGGTCACATTCCAGTCGGCGTAGCAGCCGTCTTTTTTCGGCGCTTCGGGGAAGCCGTCCACCGTGAAGGAGTCGCCGTAGCCGAACGTCTGCCGCTTGAGCACCTTGCCGCGTGCGGCAAAGCGGAGCGTCAGGTGCAGCAGCTCCTCGGGAACGCCATCCGCCGCCTGCAGTGCGCCGATGTCGGCGCGCAGCTGCGCGGTGTCCGGCGTGCGGTTTATGAGACTCTGCAGCGCGTTCAGCTCAGTCTGCAGCTCGTCGAGTCCGCTGGAGGAAAAGCACATCGTGATGTCGGCCACCATCTGGCCGACGATGCCGCCGACGTCCGTCTGCGTCCCGGCGGGGATGACCTCGCCCTCGACGGTGAGATTCCGGACGGACGCACCGCTCTCCACGCGGCTGAAAAGGCCGTACTCCGAGCAGCTCTCCGTCAGGCACAGGCCGGTGATCTTGTGTCCCTGTCCGTCGAAGTCTCCGAGGAAGATCGGGATAGAGACGGCGGCGCCGTCCGCGATGCGTCCGGAGATGACGCGCAGGTTGACGTTGCCGTCGACGCTGGCGCGGACAAGGCCACTGACCGTGCCGCTGATCTCACCGGTCACAAGGCCGACGACAAACACACGCTCGCGCGACTGGTGCGTCCACGCGGCGGTGGGCATGGAGATGCTGGTCTTATCCGCCAGTCCGCCGCCGAGCAGCAGAATCTGCGGCAGAACGAACAGCACGAACAGCATTGAGATGATCGTGCCGCGGCCGAGAGCATGCTCATCTGCTCGGCATCGAGCTGGATGATGCCCGCATCCGTCTGCTCGCAGACGAAGAGGAACATGTCGATGAGCGGCACCTTGTACGAGGCGATGTTTCCCATGAGCTTGCCGTAGTCGCCCTGCTCGGCGGCATAGACGACCTGCGCCATCTCATAGTCCAGCCCCGCAAGCTCCGAAAACTGCCGCGGCGTCAGCTTGTCGGCGAGCATGCAGCCGTCCATCGCCTCGGTGTTGGCAAGGCCGACGGCGTGGTCGATCTCCCCGCGGCTCTCAAGCTCCGTGAGCAGGGCGGCCTCTTTTTCATAGTCCCCGGCGGGGACGACGAACGCCAGCATGTTCGGCGTGGTGAAGGTGTCGTCGATGAGTTTCTCCGCGATCTGCGTCTCGTTGAGCTTGGGTGTGGTGAGATTGCTGTAGCCATAGGCGTAGGGGCATTTGCCCGAGAGGAAGAAGCAGGCCGCGCTCACCGTGAGAAAGACAAAGGGGACAACCTTGCGGCTCGCCCACGCGTAGCGCCCCGCAAACGAAATTTTCGGAACCCAGCTGCGATGCTCCGTCTTTTCAATCAGCGGCACGAACAGCACGAGCAGAGCCGGCATGACGATGAATACCGCCAGCAGCGCGAAGAGGATCGACTTCATCAGGCAGATGCCCATGTCGGGGTCGATTTTGAACTGTATGAACACCATCGCCGCGATGAACGTCAGCAGCAGCGCCGGCACCTCACCGTAGGTGCGGGACGTCAGAATCAGCACGGCGACGATGATGACCGCCACATAGACCATGATGACGCTGACCTCGCTGTCGATCGTCTCGGCGAGCGTGTTGCCGAGGTCGGTGGAGACAAAGAGATCATAGTCCGTGAGCAGCTCCTTGACCGCGTCGAGGGACGTCAGGCACGCGTCGTCCGTCTCGGCGCGGTCAAACGTCACGGTGAAGAGCGCCGAGGCGCGGGCATAGTGGCCGCTCGTCTCGTCGAAGGCGACGCTCTGCACGCCCTTGACCGCGCCGATGCGCCCGCTCAGGGCCTCGGCCTCGTCGTAGGTGATGTTCGCGACCATGACCTCCGCCGTGCCGTAGGTCGTGAACTGGTCGCTCATCACGTTCAGCGCCTGCTTCGTCTCGCACGAGGCAGGAAGATACGCGGTCTGGTCATTCTCCACCTCCACCCAATTGCGTGAGAAGGCCAAAAAGGCCAGCAGAATAATGGTGATGAGCAAAAACAGATTCCGCTAAGAAATGCCTCCGGATCATCCGGAGGCATTTCTCTTGCAGCTTTCAGCGATATAAAAAGGAAACGGACATCCAAAAGGATGTCCGTTTGTGTTGGCGCTACCTATTTTTCCGGGCCGTCTCCAGCCAA
>ERZ773187.2209-NODE-2209-length-12875-cov-3.491030_pt1 | contig 12875 bp, 9 predicted proteins | sample MGYA00511242_ERZ773187 | MGnify/ENA primary metagenome ERZ773187 (study PRJEB29015, sample SAMEA2737744) | human gut metagenome | biome: human gut; feature: human-associated habitat; material: faeces | place: China | collected 2012 ... | reverse complement strand
CACGCTGCCTTTCCTCTCGCATTTGACGTTTAATTTCATTCTGGGCGTCACGCTCATCCTGTGCAGCCTGCAGTTCCAGGACCTTATCCCTAAATTCTTTTTCTACCACCTTCCAGTCAGAATGGTCGCGTAGTTGGAAGAAATCATATTTAGCAATTAACGTCTGGTAAATTGCTTTTTCTCTTCTGATATCTTCAAGCTTTTTCTCAAAATTCTTCAACGTCACAGAAGCAAGGAGGGTCTTACGCTTATAGCGATAGGTATCATCGAGAAAACATTAAAAGAGTTCGAGTAGGCGGATTTGAATTTATTATTAGGCATCTTTTCATGATCACGAGTTTGATCTTGGAAAGATGCTTTTTTATATAGTCCAACAATAGCGTATATTATTTCTTTAAATTGTGAAAAGTTTATTTTTCCGCGTATATTTGTTTTATTAAATATCCCTCTTATATGTCAATAGATTTCGATTCATTATTGGAAGGCGTTAATAAAAAAGATATGCGGGCGTGGGAAGAGCTTTATGCAAGGTATTATGCCGTGTTGTGTTCTTACGTGAACAATATCTTGCGGGATCGGGATCAGGCTCAGGACATTGTACAGGATGTTTTGGTGGCTATCTGGAAATCTTCCAAGCAGTTTGGGGATATGAAGGAACTGACTTCTTATTTATATCGTTCTTGTTATAACAATGCGTTGATTTATAAGCGTAATGTTCAAATCCGTAAGGGTATAGAACAAAAGATCGTATTGGAGGCTGAGGTGGAATTTTCTGACGAGATCTTTGCTATTACCGTGAGGGATGAGTTATTGAGACAGTTGTATTGTTATATCAAGGAATTACCGGATGGTGCAAGGGAAATAATGGAATTAAGTATTTTGGGGTTGTCCGGGCCTGAAATTGCAGAAAAGTTAGGGATCACGATTCACACCGTGAAAACACAGAAAAGTAGGAGCTTCAAGTATTTACGAGAGAAGTTGAAAGATTCCGTGCTGTTATTTTTAATTTGACCGAAATTTTTTATCGTTTTTGTCATACTCTTTATGACTTCATGTATTATACAATTAAACGATCGTTTTTTTATTGTCAACAAAACGCTTAATATCTCGTTTTTTGCCTTTTCTCATGTTTCTCACAACCAAACAGTTACTTTTTTCATAATCTAATATTGGCTTATCCGTCATTTCTATTAAGAAACGATCCATTATTGATATTTCGAGTTTTTTCTCGAAATCGTGGTAAATGCTTGGATGATATAAATTAATAGAAGATGAAATTGGATTTACATAGAGTGGTAGAGTTGTTTCGAAAATCTTTTTCGACTTCACTTTCCGATGCAGAAAAAGAGGAATTGGACGAAACCTTGCAAGATGGTTGTTTGAAGGAGGTATATGATCAATTATCGGATGAAACTTTTGTACTGGATAAATTCCGGGAATTTGAAATATATAGCTATAAACCTGCCTTTAATAAGTTGAAAATTTACCAGCGTCATACCCGGATGAGCAAGTGGATAGCTTGGGGATCGTCTATCGCTGCGATTTTGATTCTTGTGTTTGTGTTGGTTCGTCCTTGGGAATATCATGATGAGGTACAGGAGTTAGTTGAAGTAACGCAACATATTATACCTCCCGGGAGTAATGCAGCTATTCTAAAGTTGGCTGATGGGAGAATGATCGAGATCGGGGAACAGCCTCTGGAACTTAAAGATGTTCAAGGAAGTGTGGTGAAATATGAAAACGGACGTCTTTCTTATTCATCCGGAGAAGAATGTGCGATAAAGGATGTCTACAATGAGTTGGTTGTGCCTATTGGTGGAGAGTGTCATGTTCTTTTGGATGATGGGACGGAAGTTTGGCTAAATGCAGATTCAAAATTGAAATATCCTATTGCGTTTAGCGGGGAAAGTCGTGAAGTGATCCTGTCGGGAGAGGCTTATTTTGATGTGAAAAAGGATACTCGTCCTTTTGTTGTAAGTCTGGAAAGTGGTGATGTAACAGTACTTGGAACCTCTTTTGGCGTGAGTGCTTACCCGGGTTATCCGAATTACACGACTTTGGTCAGGGGAAGTGTCCGTTTTACTTCTCTACGACAGGAACAAGTTGTTTTGACTCCCGGGGAACAGGCTGTAGTTAATATTTCCGGAACTTTGGAAAAACGGAACGTGGATGTGGAAGAGTTTGTCGGGTGGAAAGATGGAGTGTTCATTTTCAAAGATAAAACATTGGCTGAAATCATGCAAATATTGGAGCGTTGGTATGGAGTAAACGTGATTTTTCAGGATGAAAGCCTGAAAGAATTGGAGTACACGGGTAGCCTTGAAAGATATGATTCTATTAATACATTCTTGCAATTGTTGGAAAAATTAAAAGAAATTCGGTATGAAATAAAGAAAAATACAATCGTCCTATTTAAATAAAAAGAGAAAGACAGACAACAAATTTCTCAGGTTCGGCGTCTGTCCCTTCTCGATTTATATTATTAATATAAACTACAATAATATGAAAAAAAATCGATTAATTAGGTTTCCTGGCCTATTAAAAAGGTACAAGAAAAATTTAATGATTATGAAATGGTGTATTGCTTTTATCTGCTTGTTCACTTTGAACTTGTCTGCGAATGTGTATTCTCAAAAGAATATTGTGTCGCTGGATTTATCTGATGTATCCATTGAACAGTTTGTGAAAGTGGTTAAACAGCAGACGTCACTTAAATTCATGTATAATTCATCTCTTATCCGTCAGGCGGGGAAGATTTCAGTGAAAGTTGAAAACAAGGAGTTGAAGGACGTGCTGAGTATGGTGTTGGGTAAAGTCAACTTGGAATACGAATTTTTTAATAACGTGATCTTGATTCGCCAAAAAGGAGAGGGAAAGAGTGAGCAGCAAAAGAAAAAGGTGGTGAACGGGACGGTGAAAGATGAGCATGGGGTGACCTTACCGGGTGTTTCCGTCTTGATTAAAGGCGAGAGCGTGGGTGTTGCCACGGATATAAACGGGAAATATTCCATCACGATTCCTGAGAATAAGAAGGAGGTTGTTTTTGCTTTCTCGTTTGTCGGGATGGTTCCGGTAGAGGTTCGATATACCGGTCAGGATTCGATTAATGTCGTGTTGAAAGAGGATGTCGAAAAAATAGATGAGGTGGTGGTAAATGGTTATTTTACCAGAAAAAAAGAGAGTTACACGGGTGTTTCTACGACCTTCTCCGGGAATGATTTGAGAAAAGTATCCACGGGGAACATTCTGAACACGTTGTCCATGCTTGACCCTTCTTTTACGAAAGTTGTGAATAACGAGATGGGGAGTGACCCGAACACGATTCCTAATTTCGAGATTCGCGGTTCCAGTAGTTTGAAAGCTGATTTTGACGGGAATCCGAATATGCCGACATTTATCATGGATGGTTTTGAGGTGTCGGCGGAAAAAGTGTTTGACCTTGATCCGACTCGGGTACGTTTTATCACGATATTGAAAGATGCGGCAGCAACGGCTATTTATGGTTCTCGTGCGGCGAATGGGGTTGTCGTTATTGAGACAGAGGCGCCGAAACCGGGAAAATTGCAATTATCTTATAACGGGAGCATGAATTTTGAGGTGGCTGATCTTTCCGATTATAATTTGATGAATGCGGAGGAAAAATTGGAATATGAAGTTCGTGCGGGACTGTATGATAAAGAAGACAGGCCTGATTGGACGGATGACACGTTTGACGCGTATAATCAAAAATTGAAACTTGTTAAGCAAGGAAATGATGTGGATTGGTTGGCCATTCCCGTGAGGGAGTTAGGAGTTGGTCACAAACATTCTATTATTGCGGAAGGTGGTAACGAATCGTTTCGTTATGCTTTAGACCTTTCTTATTCTAATAAAATAGGTGTGATGAAAGGTTCCAAACGTGAAACATACGGAGGAGGAATACGGCTTCAATATAATTTGAAAAAGTTGAAGTTTACGGATTATGCTTCGTTTGATCACGTGAAATCCGTGAATTCTCCTTATGGTAATTTCAGTGCTTATCAATATTACAATCCTTATTATAATCCTTATGATGAGAACGGGAATGTGAAAAAGATGCTCTACGAGTACTCGTATTATGACCGGGGGTTTCAGACAAAAAAGATGTACAATGAGTTGTATAATGCTGTTTTACCTTCTAAAGATCAATCGACCTCAAATCGTTTCTTGAATAATTTTGCTATCGAGTATGATATTATTCAAGGGTTGAAGTTAAAGGCGAATTTATCGTTAAGTGTTGACAATGGAAGGACAGATGTTTATAAGCCATATGAAAACACGGAATTTATTGATAAAGAGAAGAAGGGAAGTTACTCGCAGGGACAATACGAGGATTTCAGTTATGATGTAAATATTATATTGACGTATTTCAAAACGTTTAAAAAGCATGTCTTGAATGCCGGTTTTATTTATAACCTGCGTGAAACGAATCATGATCAGACGGATGTGTATGCGCTTGGTTTCCCGAATGCCAACATGGACCATATTTCGATGGGTGCCGGGTTTAAAGAGGGTGATAAACCCGGTGGAGCTTACGATGTGACCCGTTTGGTGGGTTTTGTGGGTAACTTGGGTTACACGTATGACGAGCGATTTCTGCTTGATTTTTCCGTTCGTAGTGATGGTTCTTCTTTGTATGGATCGAATAATCGTTGGGGTACGTTCTGGTCGTTAGGATTGGGATATAATTTACATCACGAGAAATTTATGGAACGTTTGACATTTATCAACTTGCTCAAAATTCGGGGATCTATCGGAACGACCGGGGGACAGAATTTTAACCCCTATCAATCCATGGCAATGTATTCTTATAACGATGACCGAATTAGTTCGATTTCATATAGTGGTTATATCGGAGCTATATTGAAGGCTTTCGGTAATAAAAATTTGAGGTGGCAGAAGGTTGAAAAACAAAATGTGGGTTTGGATTTCGAGTTGTTTGACAGACGCTTGACGGGGTCTTTCAACGTTTATAATGATATTTCCAAGGATGTACTTATTGACGTGACTCTTGCTCCCTCGCTGGGATTTTCTTCTTACAAGGAGAATCTGGGAGAGGTGAAAAACAGTGGTGTCGAGTTAACATTGAAAGGTACGGTAATTCGGGATAGAGAACGTGAAATTTATTGGGACATCATGTATAATCTGGCTCATAATAAAAACAAGGTGACGAAGATCAATCAGGCATTGACTGCTTTTAATGACAAGCAAGATGCAGAAGTGAAGAATAAACCGGTGATACGGTATAAAGAAGGCTTGTCACAGAACACGATATGGGCCAACGAGTCGCTAGGTATCGATCCGGCAACCGGGGAGGAAATTTTTTTGGATATGAACGGGAATAAAGTGAACGAGTGGGATGCAGCGAATTACAAACCATTCGGATCGACGGATCCCAAGATTTACGGTACGATAGGAACCATGTTCACGTATAAAAAGTGGGAATTGAATGCACACCTGTATTATAAATATGGCGGTTATATCTACAATTCAACTCTCGTGGATAAGGTGGAGAACGTGAACCCGAACGAGAATGGTGATAAACGGATTTTGTATGACCGATGGAACAAAGAGGGGGATGTGGCTAAATTTAAAAAAGTGAGTGACGTGTCCGTGACTAACCCGACATCACGTTTTATAGAGAAAGAAAACTACATTCAATTACAATCTTTGTCAATTGGTTATGATTTCAGTTGTGATAAATTGAGAGAAATAGGGATTCAGCGTCTGAAACTTTCTGCGATCGGTAATGATATTTTTACCTCGTCAACGGTGAAAATGGAAAGAGGTACTTCGTATCCTTTTGCACGTACTTTCTCTCTCTCGGCCCAATTAACTTTTTAATCAGGTAACATTATGAAAAAACGAATGAATAAAGCAATAATTCTTTCACTGGTTCTCATGCTTACGGCATGTAACAATTGGTTGGATGTTTCGCCGAAATCAGATATGAAAGCGGACGATCTGTTTTTGACCGAGGCTGGTTTCCGGGATGGGTTGATCGGTGTTTATGCGTTAATGTGCAGGGAGGACAGTTATGCAAGGGATTTGACGTATGGTTATCTCGACGTGCTAGCTCAATATTACAAGAGTCCCCATCAGTTGACCTCTTCGGGATATGAGCATAATTTCAAGAAAGCGGCTGAGTATAATTACAAGGAAACGGCGGAAGAAGCACGGATTCTGGCTATTTGGCAAAACCATTTTACGGCGATAGCCAATATTAACCTGGCTCTTGAATATATTGATAAGAAGAAGGACGTGTTTTCTTCGGAAGATATTTATAAGATATATAAAGGGGAGTTTTTGGCCTTACGAGCGTTTTTACATTTTGACATGTTGCGTCTTTTTGCGTCATCGGCGAGCATGGATAACGGTAATGGTTTGAATTCGATGGCAATTCCTTACGTTGATGTTTATACGAATGTTGCCCGGCCTCAATTGACGGTGAAAGAGGTGTTGGAGAAGGTAAAAACCGATCTTTTGGCAGCTAAAGGCCTGATGAAAGGTCTGGAAGTGTTCAAGGGATTGATGGAGTCTTCTGATCCCCAATATAACCGGGGACAACGGATGAATTATTATGCGGTAACGGCTCTTCTTGCCCGCGTGTATCTTTATGGTAACGAGAGAGAGTTGGCACTTGCACAGGCGAAGGAGATTATTGGGGAAGTGAATGGTGAGAACCCTACTTCTTACGAGTTGGCCAATAGTTCTGCTACTTCGGGAAATCCAATGTTTAGTTCGGAGCTGATATTCACCTTGGATGTGCAGAAATTGAAAGATTTGAGTGAGGTTTATTTTACTGAAAACTCCAATTCTGTTTCCAGCATACTTTCCATGTCATCGTCCGGTAAGGCAAATATATTTAATTCCGGGGGATTGGAGAGTGATTTTAGAAGTTCGTGGATGACATTGGGAACCGATGGAGATTCTTATGTCCTGGGAAAATATAAAGACATGAAATATATTCCGATGTTTAAACTTTCCGAGCTTTATCTGATTGCGGCAGAAACGGCAACTGGAAGTGAGGCCTATGGTTATTTGAATAAATTGAGGAATCATAGGGGATTGGCAAATGTAGCACCGACGGCAGATCTTGAAGATAATATCTTTCAGGAGTACCGACGGGAATTTATAGGAGAAGGACAAATGTTCTTTTACTATAAACGTAAGGTGATGCAAGTGATCGGGGCGGATAATAACATTGCAATAAAGAATCCTAATGCGATTTATAATTTACCGATCCCCACGAATGAAGTTGATTTTGGAAACATAAAAAAATAGAAGCTATGAGAAAATTATTTATTCTTCTTTTAGGAATCGTATTTTATTCTTGCAGCGAGAATGATCGTTTGATATATAGTGAGGGAATGCATGATATATATTATTCTGACGTGACAAAGGACAAAGACAGTATATTCGTGTCTTTACTGACGGCAGAACGGGAATTGACGACAACAATTAATGTCAAACTTTTAGGTGATACGTTGCGTGTCTCGGAAAAATTCAAGTTGGAGGTGATTCCGGGAAAAACGACAGCGAAAGAGGGTGTTCATTACCAGAAACTTCCTGAAACATACGAGTTCCCTACCGGGGTGTTTGAGTACAAAATGCCGGTGACATTGATTAAAGGAGATGAGGGGATCACGAAAGCTCCGGTTATCTTGGCGTTGCGTCTTGTTCCGGTTGCCGGTTTGGGTATTGCTTACGAGAATCGTTCCGTTGTGCGGTTGATTATTTCGGATATGCTCCGGAAGCCGGAAGGAGATGCGTATTATGAAGATATGGGGGCCTTCGTGGGATTATTCGGTGAGTATTCAAGGAAAAAACATACGATGATTATCGAGTTGACCGGGCATGATTTTTGGGATCTCGGTTACGGGGATAGGCCTGATTATAACGATGATTATAAAATTTATTACGAGTCCGGTTATTATACCCCGTATGCCAGAAAATTATACAAGATCATCACGGAGAATAGGATAGAGGATGAAAATGGAAAGGTCATGCAGGGGTGGATGGTTCCTTAAATAGTAAGAAATTATGATGGATTAATAATGAGATTGTTATGAAAAATTTGAAATATATATTGATTTTATTGCTCCTTGTCCCGTTTTCATGTATTGATGACAAGTCGAAATTTAGTGATACCGAGATAGATGAAATCGAGATTGCAGGTATAGAGAAAAGTCGGGAAATAGAGGTCGGTTCCAAGTTGGAAATTTCTCCGGTAGTGACCACTAAATTCGGGGAGAAATCGAAACTTTCTTACGTGTGGTATAAATACAATCAAGAGCAACATGTGGCAGATACTTTGTCCCGTGAGAAAGATTTGAGTATTGTTATCGGTGATGTATTACCGGGTGTTGAAAATACATTGGTCTTTAAAGTGATTGACGATCAAACGGGTGTTTATGCGTTGAATAAATCTACTTTCACTACGGTAGGTAAATACTCGGGCGGAACGTTGGCTTTGTGTAAAACGGATGGGGAAATGGATTTGGCTATGTTGAAGAAAGACGGGACGACGTTGTACGAGAATATTTATACTATGGCAAATAATGGCGAAAAGTTGGGTACAGCATCTAAACGAATTTTCCAAACGGATCTTAACCCGAGAAATCCGTTGGGGTATAAAGCCGTTATTGTTACTTGTGATGACGAGACTGGGGGTGTTTATCTGGATCCCACTATTTTCGAGAGAAAGGATGATATGAAAAATAAGTTCGTTTTCGGTGACGAGTTAGAGGGGAAATTGGCTATCACGGGATATGCCGAAGGACAGGGAACGGATTATATAACAATGAATGGTAAAGTGTATGTCAGAGAGTACGGGTCTTCTGAAGAAAACGTGAGTTGGAATCCGGCTTTAGTCTTTCTTGCAGACCCGACAGATTATGCCATGGCAGATTACACGGCTCACCCGACAGATCATCCATTCTACGCCTCTCCGTTATTCTATGATAATTTAAACGGGCGGTTTGCATTTAACCAACAAGGTGGATTTTTTAGTTCATTGGCAGGGGTAGATTCGGATTTCTCGAAATTTGATCCTAATAATATGGGAAAGGGGGTTAAAATGATTTTGTCCGGGAGCATGAATAGCACGCTTGATGAGGTTTGGGCATTGATGAAAGATGAAAATAAAGATGAGTACTTTGTGATCACGTACAAGTTCACGTTTGTTGCATGGACTAGTTACACGTTTTTCTCTTTGTCAAAATCGGCACTTTCTAAAGCGTCAAATGCCGATCTTTATAGTGCATCAATCTTTATCCCGGGGACGAAACCGAAGATCGGACACATGAATCCGTGGGAAATGAGCGCTAAAGGAATTTCGGATATATTCTTTTTTGTAAGCAATAATAAAGTAATGGCTTTTAACGTGAAGACTTTGTCCGGAGGTGTATTGATTGATGGAGATACGGAGGGGTACACGGTGACAAGCGTCGATTGTACAGAAGTGGCTGCCCCGACAGAGACTGATCCGAAAGCATCGTTCGTGCAATTGACTGTGGGGGTTAAAGATAAAAAGTTGTCGTCTAAATCGGGAGGGATTGCCGTGTATCGTTTAAACAGTATTGGTGGAATTTCGGCTCAAAAAATGTATGCCAAGACTGGTTTCTGCGATGAGGTGATTGCCACGGTGGAAAAAACGAATTGAAAAAGGATTAATAATTTGATTTATGAAGACAAGTGTAAAAAGTTTTGTCGTTTTAATATCTTGTGGGTTATTTGCTTGTCAACCGGGCAAGCAAATAATCCAAGGGGAAACGGGTGATTTGAATACAAATAAAATGTATTTATGCGAGGTCGTGAGTGATTATTGGAAATCCCATAGAGCCGTGGACTCGGCAGACGTGATAGACGGAAAATTCATGTTTGAATTGGAAAATGTGCAGCCGGAACTTTATTTTTTGGGAGATTCTCCGAATCATGGAGGGTATTTTTTTCTGGATGGGAAGAGGATAAAAGTGCAACCGGAAAACGTGACAGAAGAAGAAATTTTTTGGAAAGTCGAGGGGGCTTTTTTGGATCAAAAATATCGTGCCTTTATGGAGCAATGGGATGAGGCGACTTTTAAGCAGATAACCGATTCTTTGGACGCACTCTTTTTTCAGGCTCGTGATGCGGGGAACCGGGAAGAAATGGCTAGAATAAAAGAGGAATCTATGCATTATTACGATGAAGGGAGGATAAGGAGTGATGCTTTAGTGAAAGAGGTTTTGAAAAAGAATAAAGAGAATTCTTTTGGAATGTATTTGTATTATTACAAGCAATTTCAACATAAAGATTTTCCAACGCTGGAAGAGATTACAGCGGAAAAGGCTTATGTTGAGAGTTTTGGGGCGGCCGCGAAGAATACCCGTTATCTTCCTTGGGTAATGGAGAAATTAGGTAAATATGAGGGATGTGCGATAGGTCACGAGGCTCCCGAAATTGTAGGGAAGGACACGTTAGGAAATGAATTGAAGTTAAGTGATCTGCGTGGGAATTACGTGCTGGTTGATTTTTGGAACTCGTATTGTCACTGGTGTCGGGAGGAAACACCGGCATTGAAACGGGCCTTGGAGCATTTTGCCGGGAAGAATTTCAAAATACTAGGTGTGTCTTCTGATCGGGTGAAGAAACTTTGGATGGATGCGATTCACGAGGATGGCAGTTATTGGGATCATCTGATGTTGGAGAAAGGGGATGACGTGATGGATCGCTATTGCATCAAGGGGATTCCCCATATCATACTGGTCGGGCCGGACGGGAAGATTCTGGCCAAGGAGTTGAGGGGGCAGGATTTGATAGACGTGCCGGATCAATTTGTGAAGTAAACGAATTAACCCGAATTCAATCGTGAATATCTCGTGAAAGTCCCGTGAAAGGACGATACAGACGAGATATAGCCGAGATAAAGACGACTTAAAGCCGAGTGGAGTCGTCTTTATCTCTTTTTTTTAACACTTGTACGTGTCGGATAAGTCTTTAACTGGGTTTTATTTCTACTTTATTTGGGTTATAAAAAACTGATAAGTAGCATGACGTTCAGTAGGGTGACAATTCCCCCGATCACGTACAGGAGCCATTTCGTGTAAGTAGAGTTTTTGTATTTCCCCATGACTTTGGACGAGGAAGTGAGGTAAACTTGCGTGAAAATGGTGATCGGTAACTGCACGCTTAGAGCCATCTGCGAGTAAATCAACCCTTGGAAAGGATTCGATACTACCATGATCAGGGCAAAAGCGAGGATGAGAGAAGTTAGCACACCGAGGCGGGAATGACTGTCCTTGATGTCGTAAGGCTCCTTGTATATTCCGGCGAAAATGGAGCCGGCAGCCATTCCTGAGGTAATAGTAGAGGAAATTCCGGCAAACAGGAGAGCCACGGCAAAGATCACGGAGGCATTATTCCCAAGCAATGGTGCCAGCAGGGAATTGGCTTGTTCCAGTTCCGTGACGGGAGTTCCGGTTCTGAAAAATGCGGCAGCGGCCAGTAGGATCATGGCGCTGTTGATGGCCCAACCGATCACCATGGAGAGGATCGTGTCGGCATATTCGTAGCGTAATTGTTTTTTGATGATTTTATCATCCTGTATATTCCATTGACGGCTTTGGATCACTTCCGAGTGAAGGAATAGATTGTGGGGCATGACCACGGCCCCGAGTACGCTCATGATAACGACCATGGAACCTTCGGGAAAAGCGGGGGTAACCCATGCGGGCAAGGCTGTGTTCCAGTCGATCTCCACGAGGGAGAGTTCGTAGATGAACGATAAGCCGATGATGGAAACAAAAGCAATGATCCATTTCTCGATCACCCGGTAGGTATTCGTGAACAACATGATAACCACGAAAATCAATATGAGTATTGATCCTGTCCGGATCGGGATGTTGAATAACATTTGCAGGGCAATGGCTCCACCTAGTATTTCGGCCAAAGATGTGGAGATGGAGGCGAGCATGGCCGAATAAAGAATACCTTTGGCATAACGGGGTTTCAAGTATTCACTGGCGGCTTCCGAAAGGCACAAGCCGGAGGCAATCCCCAAGTGGGCCACGTTGTGTTGCAACACGATTAGCATGATCGTGGACAGGGTGACCATCCATAATAGGGAATAACCGAATTCGGCTCCGGCAGCTAGGTTGGAGGCCCAGTTTCCCGGATCGATAAAGCCCACGGTGACAAGTAGGCCGGGACCTATATATTTAAATATTTCCAGTCCTCCGAGTTTCGGGTTATGTTTTGCCGTGTTCAGTAGTTCTTTGAATTGTTTTAACATGTTGTTCGAGTTAAAAGCTAAAGGTTAAAAGCCGATCGTGTAATTTTATTATTATTTTTGGAACTTCAAAAGTACGAATAACGATGAATATTTGTTCTCGTGATCGTGAACTTTTAGTATTAACTTTTAACTTTTGATTTTCATGTTGATTCCTGTACTTCTTGTCGTGGCCTCTTTGGTGGTACTTTATTTCGGGGCAGATTTTCTGGTGAAAGGTAGTTCATCGCTGGCCGTGCGTTTTGGAATATCTCCTTTAGTAGTCGGTTTGACCGTGGTGGCATTCGGGACGAGTGCGCCGGAGTTACTGGTTAGCGTGCAGTCGGCATTGGAAGGTAATCCGGGAATTGCCGTGGGAAACGTGATGGGATCTAATATATTTAATGTTTGTGCTATCCTTGGAATTTCAGCGATGATTTACCCGTTGAGGGTGAATCCCCGGTTGATTCGGCTGGATGCACCCGTGATGCTGGCGGCCACGTTATTGTTCGTGGGGATATTTCATAACGGGAGTTTCGGAAGATGGGCCGGGATATTGTTTTTTGCCGGGATATGTGCCTATATGATTTACTGCGTGTACAAGGCCAAG
>ERZ773187.2196-NODE-2196-length-12959-cov-3.268056_pt1 | contig 12959 bp, 13 predicted proteins | sample MGYA00511242_ERZ773187 | MGnify/ENA primary metagenome ERZ773187 (study PRJEB29015, sample SAMEA2737744) | human gut metagenome | biome: human gut; feature: human-associated habitat; material: faeces | place: China | collected 2012 ... | reverse complement strand
CAGCGCATGGTACACAATTTATAGTGCTTACGAATGATCAGCATATTACATATGAGCAGGTTTCCAAGAGTTTCTTAAGCAGTAATAGTGCAGATAGTTTGTCAGGGACAATAGTTATTGGAATGAAAACGATTGATTGACATAAAGAATCAGTTTCTGGTGTGTCTGCTTGATTTCTTGTTAGAGAGAGTTGCTTTATTTGACAAACTTGGTATAATAAGTCATGGCAACACTTTGGCAACAGAAAATCAGTAAGCCAAAATAAAATTTGTAAATAAAGTAAAATACCGGCAGATTTTGAATAAAACTTAAACAAAACAATTTAAGTTAAATAAACAACTTGCCGAGTTTGAATAGTAAACAGAGCTTCATAAATGGCGTAAACAAGCCATTTATGGAGCTTTTTCTTTTTTGTGATACCTATATGATACCTGTTTTGATAGTACCACAGATATTAATGAGTACTAAACAGAAGTGTCATAGGTATTATCTATTATCACATTTCTTTTTATTTTCAAAAATTATCCCAATTATATGAAGCACCAAAAACTGGTGCAAATTAGCGAAAATACACCAGAGGTGTCTCTTCCGTAAAAATATGGTTTGCGGTAGACTTTATAACACAGAAATAAAAAGTCCGTCAGAGAATATGTTTTGACGAAAAAAGTCCATGAGAGAATATTTAGCAAATTCATGCTTTGAATTAGAATGAGTGATGTAATCAAGAGACAGGGATGCTGCTATATTTGTAAAAAAACCGCTATTGTACCCTTATCTGAGAAAAAGGGTCGGGTTTGTCCCTTTTAAAATTTAAGACAAGAAAATACAATAGTTGCAACGAGTTATATAGAAGTTGTAGCTGCCAATACAAATGCTTGATACAGACCGGCAATTGCCGGGGAGAGGAGGTGAATGCACCATGGAAAAGTTATATTACACAGCAAAAGAGGTTGCTGAGATGCTTGATGTATCGGTATCTCATGCATACAAAGTAATAAGAGAAGCTAATAGGGAATTATCTTCTAAAGGCTTCTATGTCAGAGCCGGCAGAGTCAGCCGTAAGTACCTTGACAGTAAAGTATATGACTTATGTGATAAGACAGCATAAGGGAAAGGAGTAGTTGTATGGCAGCATACAAGGATGAGGCGAGGGGGACATAGTATGTCTCCTTCCACTACAACGATTGGACAGGTAAAAACAAAAGAAAGCTAAAGCGTGGCTTTCGGACGAGAAAGGAGGCATTGGAATACGAGCAGAAGTTTCTACTGCAGCAGGCAACAAATCTGGATATGAGGTTTGAAGATTTCTACAAGCTGTATGAGGAAGATTTAAAGCCTAAGCTGAAGCTTAACACGTGGCGTACAAAGGATGTCATTTTTCAGAAGAAGCTGATTCCATATTTCAAGGACAAGAAGATGAATGAAATCAGTCCTGCGGATATTATCAAATGGCAGAATGAGATGATCAAGAAGAGACAGGCAGATGGTAAGCCCTATAAGCCGACTTATCTGAAAACAATGCAGTCAGAGCTGTCAGCCATATTTAATCATGCGGTACGCTTTTACAATCTGAGAGAAAATCCTGTAAAAAAGGCTGGAACGATTGGTAAAGGTAAAGCTGATGAGATGGATTTCTGGACAAAAGAAGAATATCTCAAGTTCATAGAATGTGTTAAAGACAAGCCAATATCTTATTATGCGTTCCAGATTCTTTACTGGTGCGGAATAAGGGAAGGTGAACTGCTTGCTCTGACACCGGCAGATATTGATTTTAAGAATAAGAAACTTCATATTACAAAGTCTTATCAGTATATCAATGGTGAAGATATCATCACAGATCCTAAGACGGAAAAGAGCAGAAGGGATGTTGTAATTCCCGATTTTCTGGTAGAAGAGTTAAGACAGTTTATCGGAATGTTGTATGGATATGGCAGAGATGACAGAATATTTCAGATTACGAAGTCATATCTGCACCACGAGATGAGCAGAGGAGCTAAAGCTGCAGGAGTAAAGAGAATAAAAATTCATGATCTTAGGCATTCGCACATTTCTTTACTTATTCGCCTGGGTTTTTCGGCGGTAGCCATTGGAAATAGGGTTGGGCATGAAAGCCAGACAATCACATTTCATTATGCACATATGTTTCCGACAGAGCAGATTGAGATGGCTGATAAGCTTAATGAAGAATTTGTGCCGGGTACAGGGAATGGAGGTGATATTCAGTGAGTGGAGTTCATAAGAATCCGACAATCAGTTTTCGCATATCAGACTATGAAAGGCGTGAAATTGAAGCAAGAATCAAGGCAAGTGGAATGATGAAGAAAACATTTTTTACAAGATGCTGTATCTATGGTCGAATCTGTGTTGTAGGTAAGAAAGAAACTGTATATATGCTTGTGCAGACGCTAGAGAAGATGCAGGCAGATATTCACAAAATGTATGATGAAATCATAGAAACAGGACGGATAAAAGAAAAAGAATCACCGGTTGATGGTGAAGCTTATACAGATATTGAAGAATTGCAGCATGACTATCTTGCTATGATAAAAGCGGTTATGGATATTGCTGGATGGTGCAAAATACCTCTGGCAGAAATAGTGGCTTTCCTGACGGCAATCGGGAAAGCCACGGCAGATAACAAAAGCGGGCTTCTGTTACCAAAACACCAATTAAAGTATAACAGCAGCCCACTTTTGAGACAATGATTATTTACGAAAGTGAGGCAGACAGTGGAAACAAATACAGAATTAAAAATGATACACCTTTCCGAGGTTGAATCACAGCAGATTAAATGGTTGTGGTATCCATTTATCCCTTATGGAAAGTTGTCAATAGTGCAGGGAGATCCAGGTGATGGAAAATCTACGCTGATACTAAATATTGCGGCAAAGCTATCAAGGGGAGAATGTATAGATGAAAATATGAATATTACTGAGCCTGTAAATGTAATATATCAGACGGCAGAAGACGGACTTGCAGATACAGTCAAGCCGATGCTTGAAGCAGCAAATGCAGACTGCAGCAGAATATCAATCATAGATGAGTCTGATAAGAGTGTGAGCATGACGGATGACAGGATAGAGGAAGCTATAAAAAGAGAAAATGCGAAGTTGTGCATCTTTGATCCGATACAGGCTTATCTTGGCGGGGATACTGATATGAACCGGGCAAATGAAGCCAGAGAAATGACGAAGAAGCTTGGAAGTATTGCTGAAAGAACAGGCTGTGCCATTGTTCTTATCGGTCATATGAATAAAGGCTCAGGAGCAAAGGCTGCTTACCGGGGAATGGGTTCCATTGATTTCTTTGCTGTGGCAAGGAGTGTAATGCTTGTCGGCAGAATAGAAGGGCAGAGTAATCTCAGGGCAATGATACAGATAAAGAATAATCTTGCAGCATTTGGTCATCCGAAAGCGTTTGAACTGGCAGAGGACGGATTTCATTGGTTAGGTGATTATGAAATTACTGCTGATGAAGTACTGGGCGGTATGGTGCCAAAGGCAAGTAAACTTGAGATGGCAAAGCAATTTTTAAGAGAACAGGCAGAAAGAACACAGAAAATTTTAAGTACAGAGATTATAGAACTTGCAGCACAGGAAGGAATATCGAAAAGAACACTTGAGACAGCAAAGAAGGAACTAAAGATAAAGGCTGAGCGTTGCAATAATAACTGGTACTGGAATTTGAGAGCATAAAAATCAACATCGCAACATTGCAAAGTGTCAGGTTTTGCAATCTTGAAGCTTGCACGGTTGCAAAATATATAGACCTTGCGATGTTGCGGTCTTGAAAAGAAAGGACAATTACGATGACATTATTTGAAGAATTAGGTGTTGAATATAAAGAAGTGGATGGGATTTTATATCCTCTTTTATCTGTAGATGAAGCAGAATACAATCTTACGGATATAGGAAAATATGGTCGGATGTGGCTTAGGTATATGAAAGAAAATAAACCTTCTGAGTATCGTTATATGGCACGAATGGGACAGCTTAGAAAGCAGGCAGAAGCAGTAAATGAAGAAGCATATGAGCGATTGGACAATATTGAAGCAGCATGGTTGAAAAAGCATGTGACGGGTAAAAAGAAAACATTTATGGAGCAGCTGTATTTGCGGAATCAGGCAAGAGCGATGGCAGAAGAAATCGTGATAAATGAGATCGTGTTTAAGTGCAGATGAGGTTTAAAAGGCTGATGCCAAAACCCTCGGAGAGCCCCCGCAGTTTTGTCAGCGTGACGAAACTGCTAGGGGGTTATCATCTATGGCAGAGCCAAGATGATAACCGCACCTCTCCGACAGAAAAATACGAATAAGAAAGGACAAAATGCCTATGGGAAATGTATCATACTCTGCTCATATAAGCAATGGCAAGAGTGCGATAACAAGTAAAAAAGCACTTGCAGGAGTTGCAAAGCATAACCTGCGTAAATATAAATCCGCAGATTACAGCTCAGATAATATCAGGCTGATTTATGGAACAACAGATTTGTTTCAAGATGTTAAGAGGGTATATCACAGAGAATTTGATGATGTGGTAAAAGAATATAACAGTAGACAGAAAAGAGAAGACCGAAAGATAAAGGATTATTTTGAACATGTTGCAGGTCTTAATCAGGATATGGCGGTAGAGATTATTTTTCAATGCGGGGACAAGAAATATTGGGACGAGCATTGGAAAAACAAAAATTATATGTCTGAGGTATTTGATTATATTCTTGAATGCCTGCAAAAGTTACTGCCGGAGTTCAAGATTGCAAATGCGGTCATACACTTTGATGAAGCCAGCCCGCATATGCATGTGGTAGGCGTTCCGGTATGGGAAGGAGCAAAGCGTGGCTTATCTAAGAAAGTATCAAAAAGAAATGTATTTACACCACAAACATTATCTGTGATTCTTCAAGATAAATTGAGAGCGGAGGCAAGTTATGGATTTGAATGTTATTTCAAGGAACAGCTGGCAGAGAAGAAAAAGGGGCGCAATCATGATTTGCCAGTAACAGAATATAAGGTAGCACAGGAAAGGAAGAAACTTGCGGATATAAAGCAGCAGAACAATGAAGAGCAGGAGAAAAACACTAAACTGAGAAGCAATAACGCAAGCATATCATATCAGATTGCCACACAGGAACAACGTCATAGCAGAAATCTGGATGTTATAGCTGCTGATGAGGACAGGCTGGAGACAGTCAGAAGTAGTATTAATGAAGCGGAAAAGGAATATGCAAAATATGCGGATATGATTACGGATAAAAAGAATAATCTGGAACAGCTTTCTTCTAAGGAAAGTGAACTGATTGAAAGAACAAAAATTGCAGAGAGCGTATATGATATGTTCCGACAGGGTGGAACTGATGATGTCAGGGAGAAGCTTATTGATGTAATGTATGAGAACCAGAAGCTTAGAGAAGAAAATACGACATTAAAGGAACTGCTGGAAAAGGCGTATGAGTTTATGAAGCAGTTTGTAATTGATGGAGTTAATCTGTTGGAGAGGTTCTTGGAGAGTGTGTTGAAGGTGGTTGGAAACGTTTATAAAATAACAAAATAAAAACATCTGTTCGTGCAACAAAGTATTGACATTGACATACGAAGAAAGTATTATAAATTTATGAAGCAGGAGGAATAAATGAGATGAGAAAATCAATTTCAATCAGTATAAGAGTGAGCGAAGAAGAATTAGATAAGTTTAAGGAAGCAGCAAGATTAGAAGCATATTCATCATATAGTGAGTTTATAAGAAGAACGGCATTAATAGAAGCTGCCAGAATAATTAAGGAAAACAATGAAGGAGAGGATACCCATGAACATAATTAGTTTGTTTAGTGGATGTGGTGGATTAGATTTAGGCTTTGAAAGAGCTGGGTTTAATATTCCTGTTGCAAATGAGTTTGATAAAACAATATGGGCGACATTTAAAGCCAATCATCCTAATACTCATCTGATTGAAGGTGATATAAGACAGGTAACAAAAGAAGATATAGAACAGTTTATAAATGGAGAAGTTGACGGAATTATCGGTGGACCACCTTGTCAGTCGTGGTCTGAAGCAGGTTCATTAAAGGGAATTAAGGATGCCAGAGGACAGTTGTTCTTTGATTATATTAGAATACTAAAGGAATTCAAGCCTAAGTTCTTTTTGGCAGAAAATGTAAGCGGAATGTTGGCAAACAGACATTCAGAAGCGGTGCAGAATATTCTAAATCTTTTTGATGATGCAGGATATGATGTGTCATTTACCCTTGTAAATGCAAAGGATTACGGAGTCGCAGAAGAAAGAAAGAGAGTATTTTATATAGGTTTCAGGAAGGATTTGAACATTGATTTTGGATTTCCTAAAGGTTCAACAAAGGATGATGATAAGAAAATCACTCTTCGTGATATTATATGGGATTTGCAAGATACAGCGGTTCCATCAGGAGAGAAAAATCATCATAATCCAGAAGCAATCAATAACAATGAATACTATACTGGAGCATATTCGCCAATATTTATGAGTCGTAACAGGGTAAAAGCATGGGATGAACAGGCATTTACAGTTCAGGCATCAGGAAGACAATGTCAGCTTCATCCACAGGCACCTAAAATGGTTAAAGTGGCACAGAATGATTGCAGATTTGTAGAAGGAAAAGAACATCTTTATCGTCGAATGACAATTAGGGAGGTTGCCAGAGTACAGGGATTTCCGGATGATTTCAAATTTATATATGAGGATACTAATACAGCATATAAAATGATTGGTAATGCTGTTCCAGTTAACCTTGCATATGAAATAGCTGTTGCGATAAAGAAATACCTAGAAGGTAATGGTGCAGAGGTTGCTGTAGATAATGAGGTTATAGATGCAAAGGAGGTTAATGAGAAGAAAGTGAGTACAAAGAGTAATGATCAGGGTAGAGCATATGAGTATGCTTGGATAAAAACACTTTACAAGGCATTATGTGAGATGCGAAAAACTAGAATAGTTGATAATTCTAGCTTGCATGCAAATGAAAAGGCATGGGCTCTTATGGATGAGGAAATGCAGCAGACATTTATGATATCAGCAGAATCAGCAATTGATACAGTACTTGAAATGGAACCTAAAATGTCAGAAGGCAGTAGTGATGAATTGACATTAGAATTTCAGAAGGACGGAGCAGGCGTAAAGGGTGATGTAAGAGATATTGTTATTAGAAGAGAAGATATTGAGTGGGAAATAGGATTAAGTATCAAACATAATCACGATGCCGTAAAACATAGCAGATTAAGTCATAAACTTGATTTTGGTAAAGAATGGTTTGATATGCCTTGTAGTGATGCATATTGGGATGCGGTTCAACCAATATTTGATATGTTGAAGAATGAAAAGGACAACGGTTCAAGATGGTCTGAAATCAATGACAAAGACGAAGTAGTATATGTACCGTTATTACATGCTTTTATGGATGAGGTTAATAGAGCATATAAAGAAGATAAGAATATGCCACGTAAGATGATAGAATATCTTATTGGAATAGAGGATTACTATAAGGTTGTCAGCCGTGATAGTAAGCGTCTTACAATGATTCACACTTTTAATATGCATGATACTTTAAATAAACCAAGTGAAAATAAGGTGTCGGCAATTACTGTTCCAGTAGTAGAGCTACCTACAAGACTTGTGGCACTTGAGTTCAAGCCAGGAAGCACTAATACAGTAGAAATGTTTTTGGATAATGGATGGCAATTAAGTTTCAGAATTCATAATGCAAGTACAAAGGTTGAACCAAGCTTAAAATTTGATGTACAGTTTATTGGTATGCCGACATCAGTGCTGAATATTGAATGTAAATGGAAATAAGGCGGTACAGACATTGAGAAAAATGCTATTAAGTTTCAGACCGGATGTTTATGAAAAAATAAAATCTGGTGTGAAGATATTTGAACACAGGAGAAATTTTCCAGATGAACCTATAATGGCATATATGTATGTCAGCTCACCGGTGAAAGCAATCACCGGTGTTGTATACTTGGGTAAAAGGCATTGTCTATCTGACTGGATGGAAGTCTATAAAGAAGATAGCAATGCCGTTACACGAATAAAAGAATATATAGAAAAGTATCATTATAGGTATGCTATGGAAATAGATAGATTTCAGGAAACATCACAGATATCATTAGATGACTTAAGAGAAAATGTTCCGGGATTTGTAGCACCGCAGATGTATATATATTTGGATGGTACAGAATTGCTGGAGTATATAGAGAGTAATTTAAAAATGGCAGATTTGCAGGTAGAACATTCATTTGAAAGAATAGAGGCTTGTCAGATTTGTGTGCATTAGTAATGTGTACTTATTTGCAAAAGAGATTGTTTTTATAATGCCTTTTAATGAGAACTAGAATTACAAAGACAAATTCTAATGAAATTAGAAATATGAATATGTGACATGTTACGATGATAGTAAGGAACAATATAGTGGTTTGAAAATAATGGTTGACATATAATAGATGAAAAGTGTGGTATATGTATGGCTTGGAGAGAAGAGATATTTGACTTTGAGGTTGATGATGGATCCAAAGGTAAAATTGTAGTGTTAAATATTGGTGAAATTGATTCGGATATTGAAAAATTAATAAATGATGCAATAGTATCAATATGTTTTGGCGATTCAATTTTTACCATAGAATATGCAAAAAAATATATAAAGAATTATTTAAATACCACAGATCCTAATCGTAAAAAAGGAGCTATTTCAGAGTTCTTTGTTCATTTGTATTTAAAATCTAAGGGATTGAAACAAGAATGCATTTATACAAACATGGAGGAAAATTCACCGAAAAAAGGATTTGATGGAGTATATTCAAGTAATACTCGAGTCTGGTATATGGAAAGCAAATCTGGTTCAAATATAAGTGAGGAGCATAAAGACAAAATAAGTGAAGCTTATAGAGATTTGAAAAACAAATTTGCAGGAAATGTCAGCAATAATCCGTGGTTAAATGCATATAATCATGCAAAAGCAGTAAATACATCGGGAGAAATATTGAAAGTCTTTGCAGACTATGCTATGTCATTTGATACAGATTCACATGATATAAAAGATTTTAATATTATTCCTTGTGGTACAATTTTTTTGGATGATACTTCAAAAACAAATGATTCTGTTAAAATTAAAGATGCAACGGCAGAGTATTTGAGAAAAAAGGAATTTGCAAAGGTTGTTGGAATATGCATATCGCAGAAAGCTATGAGTGAGTTTGAAAATTTTTTGGATAGGTAAAAATATGAAAGAAATAATGAGATTAAAACAAAATCAATATTTTATTGATGCTTATGAATTGTTATGTAAGAAAGGGGAACTTACGCAAAAGGATAAAGAGTACATTTTAGGTGCTGCAGTTTTACTTTTAAAAATATATAACAATGATGAGAATAAAAGAGAATATTTTGAATTGGCATATCATATTGTGCTTAACTATTCTATTTTTACTAAGGATTATGAACCGCTAAATGATATTGCATATAATTATGGATTTTTTCCAATAGTAAGATTTATAAATACAAAAAGATTACTTAATAATATATCTATAAACGAGATATTGTACGATTGTTCTTTAGAAAAATACAAAAATGGTACATATGTAGAAACTTTGGAACAGAATATGACAAGAAAAAATTTGATGAAATCAAATGGTGATGTATGTTTTATTGCACCTACATCTTCAGGTAAAAGTTCCATAATATCAAACCATATAAAGAATAATGAGGCAAATAAAAAATCACTAGTAATTGTGCCAAGTAAATCGTTGCTGGCACAGACATATATGGAAATTCGTAAAAATATATCAGATAGAAAAATTATATGTCATGATGAAATGTATAATGATGAGGAAAAGTTTGTTGGTGTACTTACTCAAGAAAGAACAATGAGACTATTAGAAAATAACAAAGGAATAATGATTGATTATTTATATATAGATGAAGCTCATAATCTATTTACTAATGATAGTAGAAATGTTTTGCTTGCTAGAGTGATAAAGCAGTGCATACTAAATAATTTTAATATCAAAATTATGTATCTATCGCCATTTATTAATAATGTGGAAAATTTATTGCTGAAAGAACAAGATGGTTTTGATACAATTGGAGAGCAAAGAATTAGTTATAACATAAAGGAACCGGAAATATACGAATTAAAAAAAGATGGTACACGCTGTGTGTATAATAAATTTTTTAATTGTTTTTGGAATATAGATAATGGATATGATATGTATTCCTATCTGAACAAAATGGCATTGGAAAAAAATTTTGTTTTTATTGGTAGTCCGAAGAAGATAGAATTGTTTGCAAAAGAATTATTTAATAATACATTACCGATTGAAGAAACTTGTGAAATAATTGAATTGAAGAAAACAATTGAGAAGTATGTGCATAAAAGTTTTTTGCAGATAAAAATGTTAGAACATGGAATTATATATTTACATGCCAAAATACCAGATGTGCTAAAGGATTATCTGGAGTATAAATTTAAAACAATCAATAGTATTAGATATTTAATTGCAAACACAGTGATATTGGAAGGAATTAACTTGCCTATTGATAATTTATTTATTTTAGATGCAAGAGGACAAAGTAATGCTAAACTATTAAATTTAATAGGAAGGGTAAATCGCTTAAATGATGTGTTCGATAAAGATGTTGGAACATTGGATAAGCTGCTTCCAACAGTGCATTTTATAAATTCTAAATATTATCGAGGAAATATGCAAAACAAGATTAAAAATTTATATGATGAAGAGACAGACGAGGTTACAAATCCCCTTCTTTTAAATTGCAATGTTGATTCATTAAAATATAGTTTTGATAAGAAAGAAAAGATAAAAAATAAAAATAATGAAATATTAGAATTGGAACATATCTATTCAGAAGAAACAACAGACGAGATTACAATACTTAAGAAAAAATTAATGAAGAATGGAATGGATCAGCTGATATCATTGAAAACAGAAAATGTTAGTAAAATCCTAAATAGAATAAAGAATTATGATTTAAAACAAAATATGGATAAGGATGTAATTGACAAGGTAAAAGAACTTCTTGTTGTTGATCTTGAGATTATAGATAGATCTTTTAAAAGATTAAAAAATGATGCGGCAGTAAGGTATTATAAGAGGTTTATTAATGTTTCGCGAAGGGATAATTTAAGTGGACAAATAGAGTCACAACTTGAGTTTTTTAAGGTACAGCGTAAGAATGGTAATAATTATATGTATATAGGGCAAGGTTTTGGAGAGTGTAAAGGTCCGTATTTATCAGAGGCAAATATGGGAGATGTATATATTGATTTAAGAACCAAAACAGATGAGGAGCTTGTTAATTTGTTGATAATAAAAACAAAAATTGAGCAAGATTTTTTGAGTTATCAATATTTAAGGGCTGTTAGCTTTCTGCGAGATGTGAAAATTATTTCTAAAGATGAATTTAATATAGAAATATATGGAACAGCAGATGAGAAAAAAATAGATTTGTTGAAGTTAGGAATTACAGCAGGATTATTGAAAATTCTAAATTCAGAAAATCAAATAAAGAATATTGAAAAGGATCAGTATGGAAATATTCAGGGAAATGCAGCGTTAAAGAGATTTTATATGACCTCTGACGACTATACAAAATTTGAAATTGAGAAATATATAAGAATAAATTAGCTTATGATTCTGTGATACCTATATGATACCTGAATTTTTGAAAACATAAAATAATTGTGATAAAAGGCGTAATAATCGCCATTTAAAGCTTTAAGAATCAAGCTTTAGCAGGGGTAATATATTTATCTGCGCCGAGTTTGAATAACGGACAGAAATGCCGAAAGCCTGTATTTATGCGGGTTTCCGGCATTTGTTTTATCGAATGGTTCTAATCTGGTTCTATTTAAGAACGCAGTAATGATAGGAAAATCGAAAGACAGGAATGTGAATTTTGGACATGCTGCTCCAAGATGTGATTTGCAGTATGGTGCTATGGCGAGAGTGGATATGAAGAAGAAAAAGCTTTTCATAAATGGACAGAGTGAGTTTATAGCAGAATGGGAGGGTAAAAATGATAACAGATGCATTTGATAATTCAGAGGTTTTATTTGGAACAAAAGATTTTTATGGCGAACAAAAACATTTATGCGATAAGTGTATGATCGTATTTTCAGAACTGATATTTGAATACATGCTTGATACATATGAGCATCAGGAAGTTGGTGTGATAAGATGTTGCAATGGGATTACACCAGTGTATGTTTTTGACATAGAGGGAATGAAAATTGCCGGATATTTAAGTCATATCGGTTCTGCGCTGGCAGGTGGAGATGTAATAGATGTAAACTGGCTTACTGGTGCTGTGAAGTTTATTATGTTTGGCTCGGCAGGATCATTAGACAGTGGGCTGACAACAGGTAAATTTGTGATACCGACACACAGTTATCGGGAAGAGGGACTAAGTTATCATTATGCGCCTCCGGCAGATTACATAGAGGTGAAAAATGCAAAAACAGTCAAAGCGATATTTGATGAATTAAAACTTCCAAATGTTTTGGGAAAAGTCTGGACAACGGATGCAATATATCGGGAAACAAAAGCCAAATTTGATGCGAGAAAAAAAGAGGGCTGCATTGCTGTGGAGATGGAGCTTGCCGGAGTTCAGGCAGTCTGTGACTTTTATGGATGGGAGTTATATAATTTTCTAGTTACCGGGGATGTATTAGATCAGGCAGTTTATGATTTTTCCGGGCTTGCGGATGCCAGCCATAACATGGATAAATTATATGTTGCAATTGAGATTGCAAAGAGAATTTGAAAGGGGAAAGGAGTATCAATGAATGGTAAAGAAAATCACACGCGATCCAATGTTTCTTGCGCAGAAATCAGTGGACGAGACCGAAGCAGACAAGCAGGTGATAACGGATCTGTTGGATACTTTAAGAGCAAATTTAGATCATTGCGTCGGGAT
>ERZ773187.2180-NODE-2180-length-13039-cov-12.309689_pt1 | contig 13039 bp, 20 predicted proteins | sample MGYA00511242_ERZ773187 | MGnify/ENA primary metagenome ERZ773187 (study PRJEB29015, sample SAMEA2737744) | human gut metagenome | biome: human gut; feature: human-associated habitat; material: faeces | place: China | collected 2012 ... | reverse complement strand
GATGCGGATCGACGGGCGCCAGTTTTCCGCTGGCGACCCATCCGGCAATAATGGCTGATTTATCGTCCACCAGCTGCTTTAAATCGCCGGTCAGCTCCGCCTGCAACAGCGGCGCGCCCTGCAACATCTCCAGGCAGAACAGCCTTGATGCCTGCGGGTAATCACGCGATACCTCCAGCTTCAGGCGTATGTACTCCTCTATCGCCACCAGCGGGGCCAGCTCTTCGCGAAACGCCTTGAGAGGTGCCAGCCAGATATCGAGGATCTGCTGCATCACCGCGATATAGAGCGCCTCTTTTGACGGGTAGTAGTAGAGCAGATTGGTTTTGGACACCCCGGCCTGCTCGGCCACCTGCTCAAGGCGCGTGCCGTGAATACCAAACTGCGAAAATGTCTCCAGCGCAGCGCTGAGGATCGCCTGTTTCTTGGCGCTCACCGCCTGCGAACGTTTACCGGGTGTTTTCACTGCGCCTTGTGTCATTTTCGCTCTCCATTTTCTGTCCTGCGCTCAGCATAGCAAAACCCCCGTCTCGCCACGACCTTCTGCACCCTCAGCGCGCATGAGTGCCTGTTTTCTGTGCAATGATTTTGACCATCCAGTCCACATTTTCGCTGTTAATTTTAACAACCATCATTTAACACATTAATAACAAAGTGATTTTCAAAACTGGCACTGCCTTTGCAAAAACATCGTGACACCTGCGACGTAATGAAGAGAGGTTCGTGATGAAAATTGGCGTATTTGTACCGATCGGCAACAACGGCTGGCTTATCTCGACCACTGCCCCGCAATACATGCCGACCTTTGAGCTGAATAAAGCCATCGTGCAGAAAGCGGAGCACTACCACTTCGACTTTGCGCTCTCGATGATCAAGCTGCGCGGTTTCGGCGGTAAGACCGAATTCTGGGACCACAACCTGGAGTCTTTCACCCTGATGGCGGGCCTGGCGGCGGTAACCTCGCGCATCCAGATTTACGCCACCGCCGCCACCCTTACCCTTCCCCCGGCAATCGTGGCGCGGATGGCCTCCACCATCGACTCCATCTCCGGGGGGCGCTTTGGCGTTAACCTGGTCACCGGCTGGCAAAAGCCGGAGTACGAGCAGATGGGGATCTGGCCGGGGGACGATTACTTCTCCCGTCGCTACGACTACCTGACTGAATACGTGCAGGTGCTGCGCGATCTGTGGGGCACCGGCAAAAGCGATTTCAAAGGCGACTTCTTTACCATGAACGACTGCCGCGTCAGCCCGCAGCCGTCGGTGCCGATGAAGGTGATATGCGCCGGACAGAGCGACGCGGGAATGGAATTCTCGGCGAAATACGCCGACTTCAACTTCTGCTTCGGCAAAGGCGTTAACACCCCGGCCGCCTTCGCGCCCACCGCGGCACGCATGAAAGCGGCCGCCGACAAAACCGGGCGCGACGTGGGCTCCTACGTGCTGTTTATGGTGATTGCCGACGAAACCGACGACGCCGCGCGCGCCAAATGGGAACGATACAAGGACGGCGCGGATGACGAAGCGCTGAGCTGGCTTACCGAGCAGAGCCAGAAGGATACCCGCTCCGGCGCGGACACCAACGTTCGCCAGATGGCCGACCCGACGTCTGCCGTCAATATCAACATGGGCACCCTGGTTGGCTCGTATGCCAGCGTCGCCAGAATGCTCGACGAAGTGGCTGCCGTGCCCGGCGCCGAAGGCGTGCTGCTGACCTTCGATGATTTTCTCACCGGCGTGGAAACTTTCGGCGAGCGCATTCAGCCGCTGATGCAGTGCCGCGCCCACATCCCTGCCGTGACGAAGGAGGTGGCGTAATGACGACCCTCAACGCTCGCCCGGAAGCCATTACCTTAGACGCGCAGCGCAGCGCGCTGATCGTGGTGGATATGCAAAACGCCTATGCCAGTAAAGGCGGGTATCTGGATCTGGCCGGGTTTGACGTCTCCACCACGCAGCCGGTGATTGAGAACATCAAAACCGCCGTGAGCGCCGCACGTGCTGCGGGCATGCTGATCGTCTGGTTCCAGAACGGCTGGGACGAGCAGTACGTCGAGGCTGGCGGTCCCGGTTCCCCCAACTTTCACAAATCCAACGCCCTGAAAACCATGCGCCAACGGCCCGAACTCCAGGGCTCGCTGCTGGCGAAAGGCGGCTGGGATTATCAGCTGGTGGATGAGCTGGTACCGGAACCCGGCGATATCGTGCTGCCGAAACCGCGCTACAGCGGCTTTTTCAATACCCCGCTCGACAGCATGCTGCGCAGCCGGGGCATTCGTCATCTGGTCTTTACGGGCATAGCCACCAACGTGTGCGTGGAGTCGACCCTGCGCGACGGCTTTTTCCTCGAGTATTTTGGGGTGGTGCTGGAGGATGCCACCCATCAGGCCGGGCCGGATTTTGCCCAGAAAGCCGCCCTGTTCAATATCGAAACCTTTTTTGGCTGGGTCAGTAACGTCAATGATTTCTGCGACGCGCTGACGCCGCCGCTCGCCCGCATCGCCTGAGGAGAACCGCTATGCCGAAATCCGTGATTATTCCGCCGGGCACCAGCACCCCGATTGCCCCGTTTGCCCCCGGCACTCTCGCCGACGGCGTGGTGTATGTCTCGGGCACGCTGCCGTTTGATAAAGACAACAACGTGGTGTTTATCGATGACCCAAAGGCGCAAACCCGCCACGTGCTGGAGACGATCAAAACCGTGATCGAAACGGCGGGTGGGACGATGGAGGACGTGACCTTCAACAGCATCTTTATCACCGACTGGAAAAACTACGCCGCGATTAACGAAATCTACGCGGAGTTTTTCCCCGGCGATAAACCGGCGCGGTTTTGCATCCAGTGCGGGCTGGTAAAGCCCGAAGCGCTGGTTGAAATTGCCACCGTTGCGCACATCGCGAAGTGAGGCGGCCATGAAATTGTCCATTTCACCGCCCCCCTTTGCGGGCGCGCCCGTGGTGGTACTGATTGCCGGGCTCGGCGGCAGCGGCAGCTACTGGCTGCCCTAGCTCGCCGTGCTGGGGCAGGAGTATCAGGTGGTGTGCTACGACCAGCGGGGCACGGGGAATAACCCGGATACCCTGCCGGAAGACTACACCCTCGCACACATGGCCGACGAGCTTGCGCTGGCGTTAGCCGGGGCCGGGATCGCCCGTTACTGCGTGGTCGGCCACGCGCTGGGGGCGCTGGTCGGCCTGCGGCTGGCCATCGATAAGCCCGACGCCCTCACCGCGCTGGTCTGCGTCAACGGCTGGCTGACCCTCAATGCCCATACCCGACGCTGTTTTGACGTTCGCGAACGTCTGCTGCATGCGGGCGGCGCGCAGGCGTGGGTAGAGGCACAGCCGTTGTTCCTCTACCCGGCAGACTGGATGGCCGCCCGCGCCCCGCGGCTGGAGGCCGAGGACGCGCTGGCGCTGGCCCATTTTCAGGGCAAAGCCAATCTGCTGCGCAGGCTGCATGCGCTGAAACAGGCCGATTTCAGCCGCCACGCTGCACGCGTTCGCTGCCCCGTACAGATTATCTGTTCCACCGACGATCTGCTGGTGCCGTCCGTCTGCTCCGCTGAACTGCACGCCGCCCTCCCGCACGCCCGCAAAACGGTCATGCGCCAGGGCGGGCATGCCTGCAATGTGACCGAGCCGGACACCTTTAACACTCTGCTGCTGAACGGGCTTGCCAGCCTGCTGCACAGCCCAGAACCCGCTTTGTAAAGAGCTTGAATGAGCGAAGCCATCACGCCCGCCGCGCTGGAAACGCTGTTTACCGGCGCACGTACCCATAACGGCTGGCTGGATATACCGGTCAGTGACGAGACGCTGCGCGAGATTTATGACCTGATGAAATGGGGGCCGACGTCCGCCAACTGCTCCCCGGCGCGCATTGTGTTTGTGCGAAGCCCGGAAGGAAAAGAGAAGCTGCGCCCGGCGCTCTCCAGCGGCAACCTTGAGAAAACGCTCACTGCCCCGGTCACGGCGATTGTCGCCTGGGACAGCGAGTTTTATGAGCGCCTGCCTGAACTGTTCCCGCACGGCGATGCCAGAAGCTGGTTTACCGCAAGCCCCGCGCTGGCGGAAGAGACCGCCTTTCGCAACAGCTCAATGCAGGCCGCGTACCTGATTTTCGCCTGCCGCGCGCTCGGGCTGGACACCGGGCCGATGTCGGGTTTTGACCGGGAAAAAGTGGACGCGGCCTATTTCACGGGCACGCTGCTCAAAAGCAATCTGCTGATTAACATCGGCTATGGCGATACGACCAAACAGTACGGACGCCTGCCGCGTCTGGCCTTTGACGATGCCTGCGGGCTGGCGTAAGGAGCGAATGTGATGACACCGGATAAACAAACCTTTCGCGACGCTATGGCCTGCGTCGGCGCAGCGGTCAATATCATCACCACCGACGGCCCGGCGGGAAAAGCGGGCTTCACCGCCAGCGCGGTATGCAGCGTAACCGATTCCCCGCCCACTCTGCTGGTTTGCCTCAACCGTGGCGCGTCCGTCTGGCCGATTTTCAGCGAGAACCGCACCCTGTGCGTTAACACGCTGAGTGCCGGACAGGAGCCATTATCCAACCTGTTTGGCGGTAAAACGCCGATGGCGGAACGCTTTGCCGCCGCTCGCTGGCAAACGGGCGACACGGGCTGCCCGCGTCTGGAGGACGCGCTGGCCTCGTTCGACTGCCGTATCAGCCAGGTGGTCAGCGTCGGTACTCACGACATTCTGTTCTGCGACATTGTATCCATCGTACGCCACCCGGCGCCGCAAGGGCTGGTGTGGTTTGACCGCGGCTATCACGCACTTATGCGACCCGCCTGTTAATCCGCATTCAGGAGACAGATCATGTTCGGACTTCCCCACTGGCAGTTGAAATCGACCTCCACAGAAGCAGGCGTGGTCGCGCCGGATGAAAGGCTCCCGCTCGGGCAGACAATGGTGATGGGCGTGCAGCATGCGGTCGCGATGTTTGGTGCGACGGTGCTGATGCCCATGCTGATGGGGCTGGATCCTAACCTCGCCATTTTGATGTCGGGTATGGGTACCCTGCTGTTCTTTTTTGTCACCGGCGGGCGTGTGCCCAGCTATCTGGGCTCCAGCGCCGCCTTCGTGGGGGTGGTCATTGCAGCGACCGGGTTTAACGGTCAGGGTATTAACCCCAACCTGAGCGTGGCCCTCGGCGGCATTATCGCCTGTGGGCTGGTCTACACCCTGACCGGTCTGGTGGTGATGAAAGTCGGCACACGCTGGATCGAGCGGATGATGCCCCCCGTCGTCACCGGGGCGGTGGTGATGGCGATAGGCCTGAACCTCGCGCCGATTGCGGTGAAGAGCGTCTCCGCTTCGCCGTTTGAAAGCTGGATGGCGGTAATTACGGTGCTGTGCATCGGCGTGGTGGCGGTCTTTACGCGCGGCATGATCCAGCGGCTGCTGATCCTGGTCGGGCTGATTGCGGCCTGTCTGGTCTACGCGCTGCTGGCGAACGTGTTCGGCCTCGGCAAACCGGTTGATTTCACACTGATTCACCAGGCCGCCTGGTTCGGCCTGCCGCAGATGACCTCACCCACCTTTAACGCTCAGGCGATGATGCTCATCGCGCCTGTCGCGGTGATTCTGGTGGCTGAAAACCTGGGCCACCTGAAAGCCGTAGCGGGAATGACCGGGCGCAATATGGATCCGTATATGGGGCGGGCGTTTGTGGGAGACGGTCTGGCGACCATGCTCTCCGGCTCGGTCGGCGGCAGCGGCGTGACGACCTACGCGGAAAACATCGGCGTGATGGCAGTGACCAAAGTCTACTCGACGCTGGTCTTCGTGGCGGCGGCGGTGATGGCGATGCTGCTCGGCTTTTCCCCAAAATTCGGCGCATTGATCCACACCATCCCGGCCCCCGTGATTGGCGGCGCCTCGATTGTGGTATTTGGTCTGATTGCCGTGGCAGGGGCACGTATCTTGGTGCAGAATCATGTTGATCTGAGCCAGAACGGTAACCTGATCATGGTGGCGGTGACGCTGGTGCTGGGGGCGGGTGATTTCGCCCTGACGCTGGGCGGGTTTACGGTGGGCGGGATTGGCACGGCGACCTTCGGCGCGATCCTGCTCAACGCCCTGCTGAGCCGCCGGATGGCTGCCGCGCCGCAGGGCGCCGTGGTGACTCAGGATCCGTGAAATCAACACGTCGGGTAACGGCGACGCCTTACCCGACCTGCATGTTCCTTAAGAGCGATCACGCCTGCTCAAACAGTCGTTCTATAGATTGCGTGGGGAAGAACAGCGAACTGCTGTTTTCACCTGCCAGCGGGATAAACCCCAGCTTCAGATAAAATCGTTTGGCCCGTTCGTTAAGCGCATCCACAAAAATTCCGTGGACGCCAACAGCCTGCGACGCCAGATAAACCACGCGCATAGCGTGTGTGACAAGCGTTGTTCCCCACTCGTTTCCCTGTAGTTCTTTATGGACAGCCAGACGTCCCAGCGTCACGCTGGGGACGTTGCTGTATGGGATGCGGCGCTGCTGAGTCTTTGAAGGAAGCATCGCTTTTTCAAAGCAACTTCCCGAAAGGGTGTAATAGCCCAGGATACGCGGATGGTCGCGTTCTTTAAGCAGGTAGCCGCGTAAAATACGCCCGCCATGCTGACGCACCAGGTGATCGGTAAGGAAGGCATTGAGCGAGGGTTCACCACAATCGAAATCGCCGAAATCGTAATCGGTTCCCTCTGATAACATTTCGATCGTGAGATTTGCCACGACGCTTCACTCCATGTTTCGAAGACGTTTCGCCGCTCGCTTCAGGCGTTCATTTGGCTCTGGTGGATTGTCGATGGCATCCATAACGGCATTCCATGAGGCTTCGTTTAATACGAGACGCCGATGCTGTTCGATGACTTCGGCAGCACGCTCTGACGCACTGTTCACCATAAACTGGGTGATCGTTTGGTTGGTCATCGCTGCCGCTTCTTCAATCATTGTTTTGTCTTCGTCCGACAGGCGAAGATCGATACGCTGTTTTTTGAGTGCTGGCATGGTTTCATTTATCGTGTACGGTTTTCATCCGTACACATCGTAGTTAAACCTGCCCTTTATTTCAATCAAAAGCTTATTCGGCCGTTAAATCGTTCACCGCATTCCGACGCTTTCTGAGTTTTAACTCACTCACCAGCACGCCGAGAACAATAAACGCCGCGCCCACCAGCGCCAGCAGGGGCAGACGTTCCCCGGCGAGTCGCCCGAAAATACCCGCCCACACCGGTTCACCGGTATAAATGACCGTCGCCCGTGTCGGGGATACGCTGCGCTGCGCCCAGTTCATGGTGACCTGGATAATGGCGCTGAAAATGCCCAGCCCCAGCGCCACGACGATAAGCCCGGTAGACATCGGCGGGACGGACTCCCCTGCCGGCACCATCGTCGCGAACGCCACCAGCGACGCGGTGGTAAGCTGCACCACCGTCACCCGCTTGACGTCCACTTTTCCTGCCCAGGCGCTAATCAGGATAATTTCTGCCGCAATGGCGACGGCCCCCACCAGAGTGATGATCTCCCCCGGCCCCAGCGCCAGCAGATTATTTTCCGGCCCGGCTAATAAAATAAGGCCGATGAACGCCAGCACGATGCCAATGCACGACATCAGGCCCGGCATTCTGCCGAGGCACAGCCACTGCAACAGCGGCACCAGCGGTACGTACATGGCGGTGATGAAGGCGGATTTACTGCTGGAGATAGACTGGAGCCCCCACGTTTGCAGGCTGTAGCCCATGGCAATCGCCACGCCAATGGCGACACCCGCTTTAAGCTCTCTCAGGGTCAACCCGCGCAGGGTTTTCAGCGAAATAAGCGCCACGGCAATCGCCGCGGTTGCAAAGCGCAGCCCTACAAAGAAAAACGGATCGCTCATCGTGACCGCGTACTGAACGGCAAGAAAGGTTCCGCCCCAGAACATGGTGATCAAAATCAGGATCGCTTCCTGAGGCTTAATGGAGAAGGTAAAACGGGAAACGGACATGGGACACCAGCACGAAGAATTAATCCTGTAGTGTGCGATGCCTTTGATGACAGTTCAATGTAGCAGACATAAAAAAACCGCCGGGAAACCCGGCGGCAGGGCGTTAACCCGGCGTACTACTTATTGCTGCCGTGGCTATTTTTACCCCCTTTTTTACCAGCCTCTGATGCGCGCTGAGGGTCGTTTTTGAAGTTGCCCCCGCTAGACTGGCCACCTTTACGACCTGCTTCTGATGCTCTTTCACGGTCTTCAGCGAAATTACCTGAACCACCACGATGGTTTGCCATCTCTAACCTCCAGAGTGTGAAACATTAGACATCATATTGCATTCAGTAAAAGAGGATTCTTTCACCTCGCGGCTCAAGGACAGTGCCTTTATCTGTGCCGCGTGAAACTAAGCTTAGTGTAATGCGGCTATCCGGCAAGCGAGAGGTAATATTCTGCAACATGATCTCAGCCTTTCGTATGAAATATCGGGGAAGTCATTCATAAGCCATTCTTATATTTTGAAAAATCCGCGCCGCGAAAGTTGTTTCATTTTGCTACAAGGCGCGTAACCAAAAGATATTGTTATATATCAAAGAAATGCCGTTCATTTTTGCAGTCTGGCTGTGATGTCATATCTTTAAAGGAACGCAGCGATCCGCTGTAAGAAAAACCAACGAGGAGTGATGCAAAATGGCAAAAGTTCTGGTGCTCTATTATTCCATGTATGGACACATTGAAACCATGGCTCACGCAGTAGCAGAAGGCGCAAACAGAGTAGACGGCGTTGAGGTTGTGGTTAAACGCGTACCGGAAACCATGCAGGCGGAAGCCTTCGCCAAAGCCGGGGGGAAAACACAAAACGCCCCGGTCGCCACCCCGCAGGAGCTCGCGGACTATGATGCCATTATCTTCGGCACCCCGACCCGCTTCGGCAATATGTCCGGCCAGATGCGCACCTTCCTCGACCAGACGGGCGGGCTCTGGGCCTCCGGCGCGTTATACGGCAAGCTGGCCAGCGTGTTCAGCTCTACCGGCACGGGCGGCGGCCAGGAGCAGACGATCACCTCCACCTGGACTACTCTTGCCCATCATGGGATGGTGATTGTGCCGATTGGCTACGGCGCACAGGAACTGTTCGATGTTTCGCAGGTTCGTGGCGGGACACCGTATGGTGCGACCACCATTGCCGGTGGAGATGGTTCACGTCAGCCAAGCAATGAAGAACTTTCAATCGCCCGCTATCAGGGTGAATACGTCGCGGGTCTTGCCAAAAAACTGAACGGCTAACCCAACAGGAGGACAAGTATGCCAACTCAAGAATCCAAAGCTCACCACGTGGGCGAATGGGCAAGTTTACGCAATACCTCTCCGGAGATTGCCGAAGCCATCTTTGAAGTCGCCAATTATGACGAAAAGCTGGCTGAGCAGATTTGGGAAGAAGGCAACGATGAAGTGCTGGTTCGCGCCTTCGAAAAAACCGACAAAGACTCGCTGTTCTGGGGCGAGCAAACCATCGAACGTAAAAACGTCTGAACGTTCCCCCCGCCCACGCGGGGGGTTATCTTCTATTTCGCCGCGTTGTTCATCACCGCATTGAATTTATCGACAGGACAGAAGCCGTTGCCATCCACCGGACAGCCCTTCAGCTCCAGCGTCACGCGCTGCGCAGGGGATTGCAGCGACAGTACGCTGGCGTTACGCAGTTGCTCTGAACTCTGGTAGACATACTCAATTTTCATCAGCTCCTGATTAGTGTTTTTGTCATGCCAGCGCTGGAAGACAATTTTACCGCCAATCGGGGTTCTTTCCTGCTGGTCGTGCAGCTGATAAGGCCTGAAGTCCAGCGCGGTCAGCAGCGAGGCGATGTTAGAGTCGTGCCCCACCAGCAGGGTGATTTTTGGCGCTTTTGCCTGGTCGGTCACCAGCGCTTTATCAATGTACTTCACCAGCGGTTTAGCCACGTTCTGCGCCACCTCCGTCGACGTAAACAGCGAGTCCTGATAGCCGTTTTTCAGCTTCGACAGCACGCGCCACTGCTGATCGGTTTTGATTTCCCCCCAGGCCACCTGGTCTGTCGGGAAGCCTTCGTAATACTGTAGCGTGAACGCATCCACCAGCGAGTTACCCACCTTCAGCGGCCCGGAGACGCCCGGTTCTTTTTCATAATCGGCGCTGAACGTATCTTTCGCCTCCGTCAGGGAGCAGACTTTTTTCTCCTTGCAGGACGGCGAGTCGCTGTAGTTTGTCAGCTGTTCCAGCAGTTTGTAGCTTTCATCCAGCTGCATTTTCTGCCGTTCTGTCTCCATCGCTTTCAGCGCTTTCTCACGAAACTCAGGGGAATTATCGGTAATGACCGGATTGAAGGTGGGGTCCATGGTGCCCATTTTTTCCTGGTGATGCACAGGAACATCGCACCCGGGGAACGCGCCGGTGATAAAGAACTGCGCGGTCGCCACGGTGCGCTGGAGGCTGTTGGCGTAGGCATAGACGGTATCCGCTTGGGGGCATTCACCCGTCTTCACCATCCCCTGCTCTGCCAGCCACTCGCGCATATAGTGACCCATATACACTTCCAGTACGCCACCTTTGGTGGTGAGCTGTCCACCCGGGACGTCCCACTCCGGCCACTGCTTCGGCGTGGACTGCTCCAGCACGCTGCCGTTATTGGCAAGCGGCGCGCGCAGGTTGTGGCGGCTCATGATGAGCACCTGTTCCAGCTGATAGCCGTCCGGCGTGTCCTGCGCCTGTGCGCCAAAGGTCACGGAAAGGGTACCTGCCACGGCAACTGCGAGTAGTGCTTTTCTCATCCCTAATTCCTCACACGTTTTTAATGTCGCCCTGAGTGTGACAGATCCGTGACAGGTTTTTCGGGAAGCATTTCTCAAACTGATGATTAACGTGCTTACGGCGTGTGCCGATAAGTTTTATAAAAAAACCATACCCCACCGGAGAATTCGCTGTGAAACGTACCCGCCTTGAAGAGAGCACCTGCCCCGTCGCCCGTTCGCTGGATATTATCGGCGACTGGTGGTCGCTGCTGATTGTTCGCGACGCGCGCTACGGGGTCGCAGTCGATATTCTGGTGGCCTATCTCACCGATGAAGCGGGGATCCGCGCTACGTAAAACAGTAGCCTAACGCTGAAGCTGGTCACCGTATTCGCTCATCCAGGCGGCCAGCGGCGAGAGTGCGTCCTGAAGGGTTAGCCCCAGCTCGGTGATCTGATACTCCACGCGCGGCGGGATCTCCGGGTAGACCGTTCGCGTCACCAGACCGCGCTGCTCAAACAGGCGCAGCTGCTTCGTCAGCTCTTTCTGGGTGATGGGGGCAGCGGCACGCAGCAGATCGCCAAAGCGAACGGGCGTATTGAACACAATCAGGCGATAGAGAATGGGGATCGCCCACTTACCGGAAATCAGATTCACAAACTGCGTCATCGGGCAGGTATACGCCTCAGATTTTTTTTCGCAGCACGCTTCCAGCAGCTCTGCCATTTCACACCTCTTGCCTCGTTAGTATCCATTTGGTACCTGGTTTCCTTTCGATACTAACGTTTCTATAGTGCTTTCTCCAGAGACATTTCAGGAGAAGAACATGGGTCGTTTAACCGATAAGTATACGTTGATTACCGGCGGCACCAGCGGTATCGGTCTCGCCACCGCGCAGGCGTTTATCGCCGAAGGGGCGCGCGTCGCCGTGACCGGACGCAACCCGGATACCCTCGCCGAAGCAGAGCGCATTCTGGGCGATAAGGCCTGGGTGATCCCAACCGACGCAGGCGATATTTCGTCGCAAAAAGCGCTGGCGGAGACCCTCACCGCCCGCTGGCCACGCCTGGATGCGGTCTTTCTCAACGCCGGTGACGTTACGCACGCGCCGCTGGAAGCCTGGCAGGAAGAGGCCTGGGACCGTCTGATGAACATCAACCTGAAGGGACCGTTCTTTTTAATTCAGGCGCTGCTGCCGCTGCTGAATAACCCATCCTCGGTGATCCTCTGCGGCTCCGTGAGCGCGCGCATCGGCCTGCCCACCAGCAGCGCGTATGCCGCGAGCAAGGCCGCCCTGCTGTCGCTGGCGCGTACACTGTCGGCGGAGCTGCTGCCGCGCGGGATCCGCGTCAACGGTCTGAGTCCCGGTCCGGTGGAAACCCCGGCGTTTACGAAAACGGGCTTAAGCGACGAGGCGCTTAACGCGATGATGGCAGAGGTCATTAAGCTGGTGCCGCTGGGCAGAATGGGCTCGACGACCGAGCTGGCAAAAGCCGCACTCTATCTGGCCTCCGACGAGTCGAGCTACACGGTGGGAACGGAACTGCTGGTGGACGGCGGAATGGGGAGCCTGTAATTCAAAAGGCGCTGATGCCGGTGACCGCGCCGACATACAGCGCCGCCCACGCACAGGCGGAAAGCAGGCTGACGGCGTAGACCTTGACGGCGTTCAGCCTGAGCATCCCGGCCGCCAGCGGAACGATGTAACGCAACACCGCCAGGAAGCGCGACGTAAAAAGCACGATGACCCCGTTCTTTTGCAGCTGATGCTGGACCCGCAGGAACTTATTGGCATGCTTTGAGGTGAAGCGCGTAACCATCCGGGTATGCCCCATCAGCTGGCCGATATGGTAATTCAGCACCGAACCCGCCGTTGCCCCCATCACCACGGCGAGCCACGTCAGCGCAGGATGCATGCTCCCCTGGCTGACGGTAATGCCCGCCAGCAGCATCACCGACGCGGGCGGCAGCACGGAGGAGATCAGCACCGTCGATTTGCTCAGCGCCATCACGAATAACAGCGCGAACAGATGTGCCGGATACAGCGCAAAATGATTCAGCAGGTTATCAAACCATGTCATTTTCCCCTCCCCCGTTAATAATTTAATTGTCCATTTAAAATGAATAACCTTAAATAAACCCTCAACATTTTATTAATAAGATTTACCTAAACCGTTCTTAAACATTATTTAATTTTCTGAGCACTAAATTTAAACAGGCGTATTATCCCTCTCGTTTTACAACGATCTCGTTATGGCGAGGCTCCTGTACAAATACACGTTATCGCT
>ERZ773187.2178-NODE-2178-length-13048-cov-4.111445_pt1 | contig 13048 bp, 10 predicted proteins | sample MGYA00511242_ERZ773187 | MGnify/ENA primary metagenome ERZ773187 (study PRJEB29015, sample SAMEA2737744) | human gut metagenome | biome: human gut; feature: human-associated habitat; material: faeces | place: China | collected 2012 ... | reverse complement strand
CAGATAGGTAACGTGGGCGCCCTCCTGTGTTGCCGCCACTTCAAAGGAGCAGCGGGTGCGGGTGGAGGTTTTTTCAAACAGCAGGACAATGTGCTTGCCCTGCATAGTAGGTGCACAGACGCCCGCCCGGCGCTTGGCCTTCAGATCGTGTCCCAGATCCAGAAGGTATCGGATCTCCGCCGGGGTAAAATCAGCCAGCGTCAGAAAGCTGCGGCCCTTCAGATTGATTGCCATGATGGTGTTCCTCCCATTCAGAATTCAGATTGTCCGCTTCCACGCGGGGAAAGGGATCACGGGTCATCCCGGATCAGCGGCATACTCATGCAGCGCGGCCCGCCCCGTCCCCGGCTCAGCTCCGCGCTGGGGATGGCATGGATGCGGATCCCCGCCTCCTCCAGAGAGCGGTTGGTGACATAGTTCCGGGTGTAGACCACCACCTCGCCGGGGGCGATGGCCAGCGTGTTGCTGCCATCGCTCCACTGCTCCCGGGCGGCGTCGATGGTGTGCCCCTGCCCACAGGGAATCAGCGTCACTTGGCTCAGGCCCAGATGCTCCTTTAAAATATCCTCCAGCCGCCCGCTTTCCTGCCGGATTTTCATCTGCCCGTCCCCGTCCAGTTCCATGACGAACACGGTGATGTCATTGAGAATATTGGGATGCACGGTGAATTTGTCCCGATCCACCATGGTAAACACGGTGTCCAGATGCATGAAGGCGCGGGTGCTGGGGATATCCAGCGCCAGCACGCGGCGCACCTCGCCCGCCTCGTCCTGGAAAATATTATAGGCCAGCCGCTCAACGGCCTCCGGCATGGTGCGCTGGGAGATGCCGACGGCGATCGTGTCGGCGCTGAGGTTCAGGATATCGCCGCCCTCGAGGGTGTACGGCTCGTCCGGCGTGTAGTAAAACGGCACCTTGCCCGCATAATCGGGGTGATAGTGCAGGATATAGTTTCCATAGATCGTCTCGCGGTTGCGTGTGACGGAGTACATGTGGTGCAGGGCGACGCCGCGGCCGATGGACGCGAAGGGGTCGCGCGTGAAATAGAGGTTCGGGATCGGCTCAAGCACGAAGTGCGTGCGGTCGTTGCGCAGGGAGGCCAGCGAGTGGTTCTGGTGCAGGGGCAGCTCGTCGAAGCGGACGCCCGTCATGGTCTTGCGGATGAGCTCGCGCGTGTTGGGGCAGGCCAGCAGAAGCTCCGTGAGGGCCTCGCGGTAGCTGGCGGCCACGCAGCCGCTGCTGCGGATAAAGTCCTCAACGAAGCGGCGGCGCAGGCTGTCGCTCAGGGCCAGCGTCTCCGCGGCCAGATCGGTAAGATAGACGACCTCCACGCCGCTGTCGCGCAGCACCTGCGCAAAGCGGTCATGCTCCGTCTGCGCGCCGCGCAGGTAGGGAATGTCGTCAAACAGAAGGCGCTCCATCGAATTGGGGACGAGCTGCTCCAGCTCCCGGCCGGGGCGCTGCAGCAGGACTTTCTTCAGCGGGCGGACTTCGCTTCTCACATCAATGGCCATGCGGATCGCTCCTCTTATCAAAAATTTTTGAGTTTGCCTTTGATTTTGCTTAGTGTATCACGATTTTTTTCGAAACGCAATTCTTTTTCTGCCGCAATTCTTTCCGTTCTCCGGATTTCCATGCAAGAAATCCAACAAAATGCGGATAAATTTTTGCAGCTCCCGGCACCGTGTTTTTCCACTGTTTTCCAAAGTCCGGTTTTTCCGAAAAAATGCCCCTCCCGCAGAATCTGGGAGAGGCATAAATATTCTCAAAAATTTTTTTCAGAACGAAGGCGTGTCCAGACTGCCGAAAAACGGTACAGCCGATCATTTGGAGGAAAGAGCGTGCTTGGAACCAGCTTGGCGAAAAGGGCCAGCGGAACAATTTCACCAAGCTGTATGGATCTCCTGTTCCAGTTCCCCAATTGCGCTTATGACTGTCTCAAACATCGGAACATCACCATAGAGCATGTCCTTCATTGCTTCGTAATCTGCGGCCAAGGCTGCAAAGCGATACTTCGGGGGAACCAGTTTCAAAGTGCCGGGAACAGCCTCCTGATACTTTGCCCAAGACCTCGGATAGAACTTCATTTTGAAGTCCGCCACCGTTTTCAGCAATTCCACCCGGGCAAAGGCAGCCTCTTTCACAGGTGTCATAGACATGCGATACAGGTCATAGTAATGCCGGGAATAACGCTGCGGCATTTCCGAACTCTCGGGTCTGTTCGCCTCGTGGTGTAGGATCGTTGCCTTTTCCCAGAAAGTCCGCTCCGGTGCAACGGTCAGAACGGCCGTATTCTTTTGCGCAAAGACTTTCGGATAATAGGTTGCGGCATAGGGCTCGATTTGAGCCATTTTTGCGGGCGTCCAAGCGGCCAGCGCACCGATCTCCAAACGAATGACCTGCAAGGTAGCAGAATTCGTAAACAGGTGCGGATAGGCAAAGATAACGGTCTGCTTGTCCTTTTCATCTATGTAAATGTTTGCCTCACAGCCAAGTTCCCAAGAGAGCTCTGCCTGAATGGTGGGGCCAAACTGCTCCGTAAGGAAAACTTCCGCCCGTGCATTGGCCTCTTTGTTGAACGCATCCTGCTTGGTGTTGGAGCGCTTTCCCCATGGCTCGTCCCCACCGTATCCCAGCACCCGCCAGTCCAAGATCAGGTCAATATCTTCGGAAAAGCGGCTGATCAGGTTGAAAGCCTTGGAAAGGCTGGTGCCGCCTTTGAAGGTAATAGCATCTTTCCAGGGACAGCGGTGGAACAGATAATCCAGCGTAAAGCATACCCAAAAATCTTTTTCTACGATGGCATCATTTAAGCCCATCTTATCTGCGGTATTTCGGAACAATTCGCGTCGGTCACTTTCTGGCAAGCGGGCTACATTTCTCATTGTGTGTCGCCTCCACACATTTTCCGTATCGTATCATAAACCCAGTCCGTGGCTTCTGTTGCCTCTTTCAGACAGGCTTGCTTTTCGTCTTCGGACAGCTTTTCAGAAAGCGTCTGTATGATCTCCGGCGTCACATTGGCCCTCCCCAGAGTTTTCAGCGCCTGGATCACCAAGCTCGTCATGTAAGACAGACCGGTGATTTCCTTGTTGGTCCGATGCTTAAATTCCAGCTTGGTGGAATTCCACTCATAGGTCTTATACGGGCCGTCGCTGATATAGGACCAGACCGCCGTTACCTGTGTAGAGAGGCCCAGCAAATTCAGGGCCGTATTTCCGCATGGGGCAATGGTCCAGTGGTAGTTCCGCGCCAATGCCTTTGCAACAGCGTCCGGGTCGGCCGCTACATATTCATGAAGCAGCTTGCTGTACTTCGGCTTTTCATAGACGCCTTTTCGTATTCTGCGGAGCATACCAGCCTGTGTCAATCTGTTCAGAGTTCGTCTGACCGTTTCCTGATCAGCAATATCCGCGAAATCGGAGTTCACAAAAATTGTGCCATCGACTGCGGCTCCAATTCTCTCTTGTATTTGCTTTGAGAATCCGTTTGCCACGATGCTCGCCTCCTTTTTGTCCCGAATATTATATATTATTCGGGACATTTTCGCAACAGACAGACAATGATGCTTTCAGTTTTCCCAATTACAAAAGCGGCTATACCGGGCGATCGGCCTGCACTTTATACGAGCCCGCACAGGAGCGCTTCTCCCTTGTCCAGAATTTCCTCCGGGAAGGTGAACGTCGGTGCATGCAGCTCGATGCCGCCGGTGCCGAGGAAGAAGAACACGCCGGGCGCATGGCGCTGATATTCCGAAAAGTCCTCCGTGATGCACGTCGTCTCCGCCTCGGCGATCGGGAAGCGCTCCCGCACCTCGGCCAGCAGGGCCGCGTCGTTCGTCACGGGCGGATAGCCGGAGCTGCACGTCATGGTCACGGTGCAGCCCGTCTCCTCGCCGACGGCCCGGCCGATGGCCTGCGCCTGCTCCCAGAGCGCGGCAAACAGCCCGTCGTCCAGGCAGCGCAGCGAGCCCTCAAGATGCGTGTGGTCGCTCACGGCGTTGCGGGCGCTGCCGCTTTCCATTTTGCCGAAGCGCAGCAGGCAGGGCTTGCCCTCGGCCAGTGCATACAGCCGTGTCAGCAGACGGGCGGCGGCGTCCAGCGCGTCGCAGCCCTCGGCAAAGCGGGCCAGATGGACGGACCGGCCCGTGATCTCCACCGTCAGCTCGCACGAGCGCGACATCATCGCTCCGGCGCGCGAGGCGATGACGCCCGCGGGCAGCTCCGGCCAGAGATGCATGCCGAACACGCGCGTTACATGATACCGCTCCAGCAGGCCCGTCGCGCAGATGGGCGCAGCGCCGCCCGTCGTCTCCTCGGCGGGCTCAAAGATCAGAAGGACGTTCCGCTGAGGCCGGACCTCTCCTGCCGCCAGACGGCGCGCCAGCCCGAGCACCATGGCCATATGACCGTCATGCCCGCAGGCGTGCATGCGGCCCGGATGGGCGGATGCAAACGGCAGACCGGTCCGCTCCGTCACGGGCAGAGCATCCATGTCGCTGCGGACGGCGACGGTCTCGTCCTTTCCAAGGTCAAAATAGGCGCACACGGCGTCCTCCCACGGGGCCAGCAGCGTGCAGGGCATTTCGGCCAGCGCCCCGCGCAGATAGGCCGCCGTCTCCGGCAGGCGGCAGCCTGTCTCCGGGATGCGGTGCAGCGCGCGGCGGTCCTCCGATAAGGTCTTCATGGATATTCCCCCTTTTGCCGCATTATATCACGCCCGCCGGGCAATTGCAATGCGCGCCCGCCTGTGGTACAATATACAATATCGATAATCACGCCAGAGCGTATAATAAACAGAAAATAAACAGGCAGTCCCGCGCGGGACTGCCGTACCAAATGGAGGAATGAGCATGATCTCGGGACAGGTCTGCCTGCGGCGCGGCGAGACGCTTGCCGCCGGCTGCTGCTGGATCTATGACAATGAAATCGACTGGGCGGACGACACCTGCGAGGACGGCGGCCTTGTCGAGGTGCTCGACAGCCGTATGCGCTATCAGGGCACGGGCTTTTTCAACCGCCGCTCCAAGATCACGGTGCGGCTCGTCTCGCGCGAGCGCGGCGAGACCATCGACCGCGCCTTCTGGGAGCGCCGCATCCGTGCGGCATGGGAAAACCGGCAGGCACTGGGCTTTTCGAACGCATGCCGCGTCATTTTCGGCGAGCCGGATGGCCTGCCCGGTCTGACGGTGGACAAATTCGGCGACTGTCTGTCGTTCCAGATCGTCTCGCTCGGCATGGAGCGCATGCGGGATGATATTCTCGCCATTCTGGCCGAGGTGTTCCGGCCGCAGTGCATCTATGAGCGCGACGACCTTGCCGTGCGCGAAAAGGAGGGCATGGAGCAGCGCAAGGGCTGCGTCTACGGCGCGGTCCCACCGGAGCTCATCATCCGTGAGCACGATGCCCTCATGGCCGTAGACATCGAAAACGGCCAGAAGACCGGCCACTTCCTCGACCAGCAGGAAAACCGCGGCCATCTGCGGCCGTACTCCGCCGGGCGGACGGTGCTGGATCTGTGCTGCCACACGGGCGGCTTTTCCATCCACGCGGCGCTGTACGGCGCGGCGCGGGTGCAGGCCGTGGACGTTTCGGAGACGGCCCTTGCCATGGTGCGCGGGAACGCTGCGCGCAACGGCGTGGCCGACCGTGTCGAGACCGTCTGCGCCAATGTGTTCGATCTCGTGCGGCAGGACTGCGAGGAGGGCAGACAGTTCGGCCTTGTCATCTGCGACCCGCCCGCCTTTGCCAAGAGCCGCAGCGCCCTCGACGGCGCGTATCGGGGCTATCGTGAGCTGAACCGCCGCTGCATGCAGCTGACGGAGCCGGGCGGCTTCCTTGTGACGTGCTCGTGCAGCCAGTTCATGACGCAGCCGCTGTTTGAGCAGATGCTCACGGAGGCCGCGAAGGGCGCGGGGCGGCAGGTCCGCCTGCTCGAGCGCCTCATGCAGTCGCGCGACCATCCGGCCACGCTGGGCGAGGAGCACTCCATGTATCTCAAGGGCTGTATCCTGCAGGTGCTGTGATGATGAAAATTCTTGTGGTAGAAGACGAGCGCCTGCTGGCTGATTCTCTGCAGACGCTGCTGACGGGCCGGGGCTTTTCCGTCGATACGGCGAACGACGGCCTGACCGGCCTGGAATATGCAAAAACGGACGTCTATGATCTCGTGATCCTCGACGTCATGATGCCGGGGCTCGACGGCTATACCGTCGCCAGCCGCCTGCGCGCGGAGCACCATGCCGTGCCCATCCTGATGCTGACGGCAAAGTCCGATCTCATGGACCGCGTGGCCGGGCTGAACGCCGGGGCGGATTATTATCTGACAAAGCCGTTTGATTCCCGCGAGCTGCTGGCCTGCGTCGGCGCGCTGCTGCGCAGACAGGGCGAGCAGGTCGACGAGCTGACGTTCGGCAACACGGCCCTCGACCTCTCGGCCGGGATGCTGCGCTGCGGCAGCAAAAGCGTGCGCCTGTCCGCGCGGGAATTTGACGTCATGCGCATCCTGCTGCAGGCGAAGGGCGGCAACGTCTCGAAGGAGACGCTGCTCGAGCGCGTCTGGGGCTTTGACTCCAACGCCGTGGAGAATCATGTGGAGGTCTACGCCGGCTTCCTGCGGAAAAAGCTTGCGAGCATCGGCTCGAACGTCCGCATCGAGGCCATCCGGCGGCTGGGCTATCATCTGGAGGTGGCGGAGGCATGATCCGGAAGCTCCGCGTCAAGCTCGTGTGCATCCTCATGGCCCTGCTGACCGTGATGCTGGGCGTCACGTTCGGCCTTGTGCTGCATTTTACGCAGCAGAGCCTTGAGGCCGAGAGCCTGCGCACGCTCGAGGCGCTGGCAAACAACTGGCAGACGGCCTCCAGCCCCGGTTTGGACGACGGCACGCGCGTGCCGTATTTCGCGCTGGAGATCAATGCGCGCGGCGACATCATCACGACGCGCGGCGGCTATTTTGACCTGAGCGACCGCGAAAAGCTGCAGAAGCTCATCGACATCGCCGTGAATTCCGAGGACGACATCGGTGAGGTGCCGGATTACGGCCTGCGGTTCTACCGCGTCGTCACGCGCACGAGCTGGCGCGTCGTTTTTGCCGATACCTCGGCCGAGACGACGACGCTGCACAGCCTCATCCGCACGCTGGCCATTGCGAGCGCGGCGGCTCTTGCGGTGTTCTTCGTCATGAGCCTGCTGCTGGCACGCTGGCTGGTGCGGCCCGTTGCCAGGGCGTGGGACCAGCAGCGGCAGTTCGTGGCGGACGCCTCGCACGAGCTGAAAACGCCCCTGACCGTCATTCTGACGAATGCGGAGCTGCTGCAGGCGCCGGGTTACGACGCCCCGGCCCGCTCCCGCTTTGCCGGGAGCATCCTCGCGATGTCGCAGCAGATGCGCGGCCTTGTGGAGAGCCTGCTGGAGCTGGCCCGCGTGGATGCCGGGCGCGCGCAGGATGCGCAGACGGAGCTGGACCTGAGCGCTCTCGTGAACGAGGCTCTGCTGCCGTTCGAGCCGGTGCTGTTCGAGGCCGGGCACACGCTGACGGCCCGCGTGGAGGACGGTATCCGTGTGCGCGGCAATGCCGCACAGCTGCGGCAGGTCGTGGAGATCCTGCTGGACAACGCCCGCAAATACGCCCAGCCGGGCGGCTGGGTGCTGCTGACGCTTGCGCGGCAGGGCGGGCGGCACTGCGTGCTGTCCGTCGCGGACCCCGGCGCGCCGCTGACCCCGCAGGAGTGCCGCGATATTTTCAAGCGCTTTTACCGCGTCGATTCCGCCCGCGCCATGAACCACAGCTACGGCCTGGGCCTCGCCATTGCCGCCCGTATCGCCGAAGCGCATCACGGGCGCATCTGGGCCGAGAGCAGCGGCGGGATCAATACGTTCTATTTTACAATGCCGATATAATGCTTTGGTGATAGCCCCCGATTTGTCATTGCGAGGCTCCGCAGGAGCCGTGGCAATCTCGCAGTACCTGGCCGGAGCATAGGAAAGCCCCGGCGAACTCGTTGCTGCCAACTTGAGATTGCCGCGTCGCTTCGCTCCTCGCAATGACACGGGAAGGAGGCGCTGCCAAGTTTGTCATTGCGAGGCTCCGCAGGAGCCGTGGCAATCTCGGGAAGGCACTTGCAATTCGTACAGGCTGCCGTTAAAAACGTAAAAGCCGATTGCGTCTGTAGCGGCGGTCAGTGACCGCCTTTGGCAGCAGCAAATTTGTGCGCACTGTCGCCGACCGCACACGCCGTTGTAGGGGAGCGGACAGCCGGCCCCGGCGCAATGCTGCCGATCTGAACAGCCTATCGTTATAATGGTGAATGCTCCCGACGTGTCATTGCGAGGAGCGAAGCGACGTGGCAATCTCGCAGAACACGGCCGGACAACTGGGAAGCCATCGGCGAAATCGCAACTGCCTTCCCGAGATTGCCACGGGCGCAAAGCGCCCTCGCAATGACAATTCCGGGAGCCGGTGCGGTCGGCGGAGTGCGCGGGAATCTGCAGCTGCCAATGGCGCTCACCGCCCGTAAAGGGCACGCCGCATCCGTAAGGCGGCAAAGCCGCCAACGGCTGCGCAGTGACCACCGCTACAGACAGACACCGGCCCGGCGGGGATGCCGCCGGGCCGGGACCTATGTTTTTTGATTATTTGACGATGATCTTCCCGTCGGCGAAGTCCGTGATCACGCAGCCGCCTGCCGGGAACTGGTAGGTATCCTTCAGGTCTCTTAAATGCAGTATAACTTCACCGGGACTTTCGGAGACGATCCGGAGCGTATTGTCCTGCCAGTACACCCGCAGATCGCTCTCCTGCTCGCCGGTCAGTGTGTAATAGAATTCGTCTGTGCTTGGAAAGGATACTTGCCCAAACCATCCCCTTGCACTGTATGAAGCTACCTCACCCTTCAGACGGAAGCCGGTCGCTGTCAGCTCCAGCCACTGATCATCGGTCTCGCTTTTCAGCTTGAGCAAGACAAAAACCTCATCGGACTCCACCCGCATCGAGGCGTTTTCCACCGTGACTTCAAAACGCAGCTTTCCCGTATCAGGGATCTGATAGCTCGGTATCGTTGCCGAAACACCTGCCAGCCATGTGCTCTCTTCCAGGATCTCCATTGTGGAATCTGCCGTTACCGGCGAAGCATCCTTTGTATGATATGCATCATCATATACAACATGCAGGTATTCCCCTGCCTCATTGTATAGCCAGCCGGGAATGTAGCAAGGCGATACCCAAATATTTGTCATAGGCTCCAATTTCTGCTTTGTGCAGCCGAATAAGAGCGAGGAAATCACTATTACAATTACAATAAAAATTGCTGTTCCTTTGCGCCTTGTCAAGTTATTCACCCTCCTTTGGGAGCTTCTCCGTGATTCTGGGACTCCCGTTCATCAATCCCGCAATGTACAAAGAGCTTTCCTCCTGTTTTACAGCCTGCTGCACAAAGGAACAATCCGCTGATGACACGACAGAGACTTCTGCCCTTTGCGATGTAAGCAATTCGACCGATTGCGCCAGTGCTGACAACGCAACAGTGTCCTCTCCCGTTCCCGAAGCAACAACATAGAAGGGACTTGCACAACCGCAGGAGCTGCTTGCACGGTAGTCCATGTTCTTCCCGTCAATTGACAGCTGTGTTTCAGTTGCACGAATACTGTTGATTCCTGTCCCGCGTACATTGGCAAAGATGCTCTGCCCTACAATTTCAAATCCGACATACGGGGAATCAGTCTGCAAATCGAAAGAGGCACTGTCCCGAACCTTCAGGACGAGTGTTGCGGGGGCTTCTGTTCCTTTCAAAATAGTATTAACGTTCAGGACTTCCATATCGCCGTCTATGCCGTCTGTACCGACCTTCAGATACTGACCTTCAGCATTTGTGATTGTGCTGTTTCCAATCAGGTCGACATACAAATATGCTGTGTTTTCGGTCTCCCCTCGCAGTTCAGCAACCGAATATGGAGATGCATTGGAATCGCCGTCCAAGTCGAGGCAGTTGAAATAATAATAGTTTTTAAAGTATGTTACTACTTCAGCCACAATAGTAGTTGTAAGGTTATTGGCGTCCGTGGAGTCAAATACGCAGCTCGTATAATCCTTTGAGATTCTGAGTCTTGCGGCATTCAAATTATTGGGGTCATATGCCTTAAAGATATAGTAGTTTCCTTCTTCTGTCGGGGTACCATAAACCAGAATTGAATGACCAATCCCTGCGGGCTCTTTATTGACATACTTCTTAGAGTAGTAAAGCCCAACTAATGTAAGCTGACTCTTTCTCTGATGATCTACAAGTGCCTTTAAACTAGTTGTATTAGTAGTTCCATAGGGAAGCTCAACGCTCCAGTTAACCCACCCCGCTTCTCCGTTACGCGGCCATACCCATATCCCACCGCCGGTGCTGGGGTTGAATTTAGATGTAATTTTTTGTGATAAGAAGTAATAATCAATTCCGCTTTCAGCAAGAGAGATGTATGTTTTGCGTTGCAGATCAAGTACCGATTTATGATGTGCATTGGCTACATTTTTGGGGGCTGGAATATCCCAAATATCATCGCAATCATAAACAAAAGCTCCATCAAAGTCTATTTTTCCGAGCTTGTCCATCAGCATGCTCATGGTCATCCCATAACACACACCGTCCCAAGGATATAAGGCAGCGAATTCAGCCAGTTCATTTTGTTCTAATGGGTCGCTTATTAGATTATATAATTTATTATAATGTGATTGCGATATCATTATGCGATTGATGTCTCTATCGCCAGACCTGAAATTCGCGGCGGTATTCGTAAAGCGGAACGAGTCTTTTCCGTGCCGGATGCCCCAAATATTCGTCCCATAGCGGCACAGCCACAGGGCAAGCTCCCGGCGGTACACATAGGACTTCGGATACAGCTTGTTGTTTGCAGAGCTATCCGGATAGACGATGCCGTTGCTGACCGCCCAGCGGAAGGAAGCCACGGCATAACTGTCGATTTGGGAATAGTCGCCGCAGTAGGTGATGGAATAGTGATAGTAAGCGGTTCGTTTCTCAAAGTTCTTCAGATAACGCAGGAAAAAGGTCAGGGCCTGCTCTCGTGTTACCATGCTGTTCGGTTCGAACGTGGTCGTGGTAACGCCATTGGCAATACCGTACTGCACCGACCAGCGGACCGCCGCGTAAAACCAGTCGGTGGACGAGACGTCCGTGAAGGATACGCTGGCACTGCTGGAGGGGCTGCCCGCCATGCGATACAGCGTCGTCACGACCATTGCGCGGCTGACGAACGAGTTCGGTTCAAACTGTGTGGACGAGGTCCCGTTCATCAGGCCATTATCTGTTACATAGTTGATCGCGTCAAAGTAATCCGGAAAAGCAGAACGAGTCACATCGGAATAGGCCGAGGCCAGCGGTACGGTGAGAGAAACCAACAGCGCAGCGAGCAAAAGAATGCTGCAAAGACGAGCCAAACGGTGTTTTTTCATGTCTCTTCTTCCTTTCGTATATTCTACTTTCTATGGCGACAGAACAGCTCATTCCGGGGACTCCCTTCCTTCCTCGGTAAGTCCAGCATATCACCCCTTAACTTTTTTGTCAATATTTTTACAGAAAATATCCCGTAATTTTCAATAATATGCAGTGCGGTAAATGGAAAAAGTCCCGGCGGGGATGCCGCCGGGACGATGTGCGAAGGAATTTCGAATTCGCTGTGGGTAGCCTGTGATCCGGCCGGGCGCTGCGAGCTTGCCACGGTCCCTTTGGGGCCCCGCAATGACAAATCCGGGGACTTCATTCCCGCAGGGTGCCGCCGTTGTTCCACACGGCCGTCGAGCAGAGATAGAGCACGTCCGTCGCGTCGGACAGGTCTGCATAGTCCGCCAGCCGGGCGGCAGAGATATAGCGCAGGTCCACGAGCGTGATGCGCTCGAATGAGCCGAGCAGCAGCGGCGCGAGCGACGAGCCGAACGAGTCGCGGAACAGCACGAGGTGCCGCCCGTTGTGCACGTTGGGCGACGTGACGGTCAGGACCGCCTGCGCGCCGGAGAGGAAGACGTCGTAGCCGTCCGTCCCGTCCAGCAGCTCCGGCCGGTAGACCGGCTGCGCGCCGTCCAGCTCCGGGCCGGTGACCTCGGCGGCCTTCGTGTCGGCGCTTTCGAGGTACGTCAGCGTATCCGGGGCCATCGGCAGGGCCGCCTGCCCGTAATACGCGCCGTAAAACGGAGAGAGCGCTTTTTCCGTGAAGGTTCCCGGCGCGTCCGCGCCCAGCGCTTCGCAGATGGCCGCTGCGACGGGGAGCAGCCGCTCCTGCCGCCAGTGGGGGTCCGTTTTGTAATAGTCGTCTGCGGACAGCAGGTCCCAGATGTCGATCTCCGTCATACCGGGCAGGGCCTCGCGCACGATGCCGCGCATCGTCTCCGTGTCCAGCCGGGGACGGCTCGTCTCTGCCTTGGCATTCTTGTCCGGCACGATGACATAGTGCGCCGGAAGCGACGGGAAATAGGTTTCCTGCACGGCGGAAAAGACCGCTGCGGCATGGCGCACCTGCTTTTCCTGCAGCGGGCCGTCCATGCGGAAGGCCCCGCCGCCCTGCAGATAGATGCTGTGGATATCCGCCTGCCCGAGACCGTAGAGCCGCACGAGGCTGTTGACCGTGCGCAGCTGCTCACGCAGCGGGAACTGGTCAAGCATATATTCCTCAAGCTTGTCCGAAAAGCCGGAAGACAGGGGAGGAAGCTGCGCCAGCCGCCGCCGCTCACTGCGGGATACTTCCCGGTCCGGCAGGGCGAGATGCAGCAGGGAAAAGCCGAACAGCACCGCGAGGAACACGGCCGCCGTGGCGATGGATGCTTTGCGTTTCATGGCTCACCTCAGAAGCGGAAATAGAGGAAGGGGTTGAACGAGCCGTCCACGAGCGCGGCCGTCGCGGCAAGGAGCAGCAGGCCCGTCAGCACCGGTCCGAGCGCGGCTGAGACGGGGTGCGGCTCCAGCCGCTTCCACAGACGCTTCGGCAGCCGCGTCGCGCCGACGACTCCGAGGGCGAGCACGCCTGCAAAGCTGCGCAGGGCATACAGCGCGTCCGCG
>ERZ773187.2177-NODE-2177-length-13058-cov-10.516881_pt1 | contig 13058 bp, 13 predicted proteins | sample MGYA00511242_ERZ773187 | MGnify/ENA primary metagenome ERZ773187 (study PRJEB29015, sample SAMEA2737744) | human gut metagenome | biome: human gut; feature: human-associated habitat; material: faeces | place: China | collected 2012 ... | reverse complement strand
GAGAGCCAAACAGCGTGTTTGGCTCAATGGTCAGCTGATACCAGGAGAGATGCGGGGGATTAAGTTCGATCGCCTGACGCAGGTCATCCAGCGCCTCGTCGAGCGACTGGTCCGGCAGGCCGTGCATCAAATCAAGGTTAAAACTGCGAAGGCCAAGCCCCGTTGCCAGATGCGCAGCGCGCTTTGCCTCGTCCGGGCCGTGAATACGCCCCAGGCGCTTTAATTTCGGCTCGCTAAAGCTCTGCACGCCGATGGAGATACGGTTCACCCCTGCGCGCTGATACTCGACAAAACGGTCGGCCTCCACGGTGCCGGGGTTGGCTTCCATCGTAATTTCAGCATCCGCTGCCAGGTTCAGGCGCGCACGCACGCCATCCAGCAGCGTTTGCATCGCCGGGCCTGAAAGCAGGCTCGGCGTACCGCCACCAATAAAAATGGTCTTAACTTCACGTCCCTGTGCGTAAGGTACATCGGCGTCCAGGTCGGCCAGCAGATGCGCAACGTAATCATCGTGCGGCACTTCGCCCTTCAGCGCGTGCGAGTTGAAATCGCAGTACGGGCATTTCTGCACGCACCACGGGATGTGAATATAAAGACTCAGAGGTGGCAAATTAGCCATTACGTAATGCTTCCAGTAACTGTTTCAGGGCGCGTCCGCGGTGGGAAATCGCGCTTTTCTCTTCGCGGGTCAGTTCCGCAGCGGTTTTGCCCTCAGACGGGACAAAGAAAATCGGGTCGTAGCCAAAGCCGCCGTTGCCTGCCGCCTCACGGGTAATTACGCCCGGCCAACTGCCGTGACAGACAACAGGCGTGGGGTCTTCAGCGTGGCGCAGATAAACCAGCACGCAGTGGAACTGCGCGGTGCGCTGGTCGTCAGGCACATCCTTCAGGGCAACAAGCAGCTTTTCCAGGTTTTGCTGGTCGGTGGCATCTTCACCAGAGTAGCGCGCGGAGTAGATCCCCGGCGCACCGCCAAGATAATCGACGGCCAGACCGGAGTCGTCAGCAATGGCCGGCAGGCCGGTAACCTGAGCGGCATGGCGCGCTTTCAGAATGGCGTTTTCGATAAAGGTCAGGCCCGTCTCCTCGGCGGAATCCACGCCAAGCTCGGTCTGAGCGACCACGTCCAGCCCAAAATCATTTAAAAGCGAGGCCAGCTCGCGCACTTTACCGGCATTACCGGTAGCGAGAACAACTTTCTGCATGGTTTAGTCCTGTTCTGTCAGCGCCGCGACTTCCGTCGGGATATTTTGCGGGTTGAGGATTTTTACCTGTTTATGCCGCCCCAGTTCACCTTTTTCAATGATGACCTGGCTTTTGGCGACGCGAAACTGTTTAGCCAGATATTTGGTCAGATGCGCATTGGCCTGGCCATCAACCGGCGGGGCGGTGATGGCGACTTTTATCTCGTCGCCATGCAGCCCAACAATGCTGTCGCGGCTGGCTTTCGGCTGAATATACAGCCGTAAAACCAGCCCGTCAGCGCAGCGGCTTACGGCACTCATAGCGCCATCCACAGCCCCGGCAGCAGCATGTTGCCCGTCGCCTGTAACAGCTCGGCGATCCCCATGTTGGCCACGTACAGCAGCAGTACAAGGATCATCGGGGAAAAGTCGATCCCGCCCATCGACGGCAGCAGGTTACGGATCGGGCGAAGTAAAGGGTCAGCCAGCTGGATGAGGGCAAACTCTACCGGGCTACGGCCCTGGCTTACCCAGCTCATGATCGCCATCAGCAGCAATACCCAGAAGATGAGCAGGCCGATGGTCTTCAGCAGGATCAGTACGGCGGCAATCCAGATGATAGGCTGGAAGCTGACCACCATAAACAGCACGATGGCTTTGATAAAGCAGAGCACCAGTGCCACTAGCAGCGATGCGCTATCAATCGGCCCCATCGGAGGGATAACACGGCGTAGCGGCCCAATGATCGGCTGGGTGATTTTAACGACAAATTGTGAAAAGGGGTTGTAGAAATCACAACGCGCCCACTGCATCCATACGCGCAGCAAAAGCACCATCGTATAGAGTTCAATGACCGTCGAGAGCAGGAAAGTCAACGTCTTCATGGCGTTCCTCAGGTTTCCTTATTATTGGGTGTAGTCGCGCGCACCGAAAATGGCTGTGCCGATGCGCACCATGGTACTGCCTGCCGCAATGGCGGCGTCCATATCGTCCGTCATGCCCAGTGAAAGCGTGTCGACGGTTGGGTAGCCCGCTTTGAGCGCCTCAAATGCTACAGCCATTTGCTGTGCCACGGCAAATTGCCTGTCGTAATCCGCTTCCGGCGCCGGGATCGCCATCAATCCACGCAGCTGAAGTCCGGGCAACTGCGCCACGGCCTCTGCCAGTGCATCGAGTTCTGAAAGCGCGATTCCTGACTTGCTGTTTTCATCACTAATATTGATTTGAATCAGCACGTTAAGTGGAGACATTTCGGCTGGACGCTGCTCGCTAAGCCGCGTGGCTATGCGCAGACGATCGACCGTATGGCACCAGTTGAAATGTTCGGCGACAAGGCGGCTTTTGTTCGACTGCAACGGCCCAATAAAGTGCCATTGCAGATCGCTTCTGCCCGCATCATGGAAATGGCGGATTTTTTCTACCCCTTCCTGAACATAGTTTTCGCCGAATGCGCGCTGGCCTGCGTCAATCGCTTCTGCGATGTCGCTCGCAGGTTTGGTTTTGCTGACTGCAAGCAACGTAACTTCTTCTGAAACACGGCCGCAACGCGTTGCTGCGGCTGAGATTTTATCCCGGACCTGTGCCAGGTTATGCGCAATGTCGTTCATTTTCCGAGGAGATTCGTGTGGATATGGAAGAAATTGTGGCCCTTAGTGTAAAGCATAATGTCTCGGATCTACACCTGTGTAGTAATGCGCCACCGCGCTGGCGACGCCGTGGAAAGATTGAGCCAGCCCCTTTTCCCCCGCCGGATGTCGCCGCGCTGCTTAATGGGTGGCTCAGCGAAGAGCTGCAGGGCGAGTGGATTGCCCGCGGGCAGGTCGATTTTGCCCTCACGGTAGGGGAGGCGCATCGCCTGCGCGCCAGTGCCTTTGCCCACACGCAGGGCTGCTCCCTTGCGCTGAGGCTGCTGCCGCAGTGTTGTCCGCAGCTACGCGCGCTGGGTACGCCGCGTACGATGCCGGAGCTGCTGGCGAACGATAACGGCCTGATACTGGTGACCGGGGCAACGGGTAGCGGAAAATCGACCACGCTGGCCGCCATGGTCGATTATCTTAACTGCCACAGCGATGGGCACATTCTGACGCTGGAAGATCCGGTGGAATTTATCCACCAGAGCAAGCGCTGTCTGGTGCAGCAGCGCGAAATAGGCTTACACAGCCGCACCTTCGCCGAGGCATTACGGGGCGCATTGCGTGAAGATCCCGATGTGATTTTGCTGGGGGAATTACGCGACAGCGAAACCATTCGTCTGGCGCTCACCGCCGCCGAGACCGGGCATCTGGTATTGGCGACGCTCCATACGCGCGGCGCATCGCAGGCCATTGAACGGCTGGTCGATACCTTTCCCGCGCAGGAAAAAGATCCGGTGCGTAACCAGCTGGCAGGCAGTTTGCGTGCGGTACTGGCGCAAAAGCTGATTAACGATAACCAGGGCGGGCGAGTGGCGCTGTATGAGCTGTTGGTCAATACCCCCGCGGCGGCGAACCTGATCCGCGAGGGCAAAACGTACCAGTTGCCCGGCGTGATTCAGACCGGGCAGCAGATGGGGATGCAGAACTTCGACCAGAGCCTGGCCGAGCGCCGCGCCCAGGGCCGGGTTTAACGGACGTTCAGGGAGTAGACCGCCGGAAGTGCGCCTGCGGTGGCAAGGATCTCCAGTTTGATCTCTTGCACCCTGAGCGGGTGCGCAAAACGGTGCTCACAGACGGAGTGATGATTATCTGTTACTTCAGCGAGCAGGGCCTGATCTCCCCACAGGCGATAATGGGTAATGCAGTGCGGCGTAATGGCCCGGTGATGGCCCATCTGCACGCTCTCCATTGCGTTGTCAAAATCGTTATCCTGCACCAGCGTCAGGTGGGTAATCTCCTGCGGATTGGACCATCGCCATACCGCCTGCGGTGCAGGGTCATCAGCCGCGGGAGACCAGGCGTTGGCTTGCTGTTCCGGGCGCAGGCGGCCATTCAGCAGGTTTTGCTTGCTGTAGCACTCCAGCGGCGTATCCAAACGGATGGCCGGGAAGATCTGCTGCGGATGACGGCGCGGCAGCCAGAAGTCAAACTCATCCACGCCATAATCGCCATCCGCCACCTGGCGAGTATGTTTCGCTACCCGGGCGTTCAGACTATTAAAGACGGTCATCAGCCCAGGCAAATGCGTATCCGTCAGCGCTATCTCCACCTCTTCGCTGGCGTTGAAGGCGACAAAAACGTACTGATCCCGATCACTCTGCCAGTCGAAGTTGCAGGTGTACTCGCCCTCTTGTCCGACATCCAGCGTCACCCCGGCGTAGCTACATTCTGGCGTAAAATTACCGCTCTTTTCGCTCCCCAGCAGGGTAACGGTGAGCGACTGCGGTCTGCGGGCGCGCAGCGTAAAGGTCATGGCAGGCAAGGTGTCACCACGGCGAACGGGCAACAGTATTGCCATGCGCGCCGCCAGGGAGTGCCACTGACCATTTGGTGCCAGCGCGCGGAGGAGATACTCGCTGCTGGTGGTGACAGTGGCGCCTTTTGCCGGGTCTTCCAGCCACTGGCGCGGGATGTAACAGCCCGTAGTCTGCAACCGCTGCTGCAGATCACCAATGCGGCCCGGCTGCGCAAGCGCCTGCGGCGTCAGCTGATGACGATGACAGAGCGCCGCTGCGCGGCCCACCACCTCCCCAAGCAGGCCGCAGGTGCACATCACCCTTGCGCTACCAAAGGCAACATGCGACGCAGAGATCAACCTGCCGGTCAAAAACAGGTTGTCCAGAGAGCGGCTGTAGAGCGAGCGAAAGGGAATGGTGTACGTCCCTTTACTGTGGAACTGTCGGCAACCATCGTGTGTACTGTACACCCCGTCCGCAGGGTGCAGGTCGATAGACCAGCCGCCATACGCCACCGCGTCGTAATGGTCGCGCTGTTCAATAATGTCCTGCTGGCAGAGTAGATGATCGCCCATAAAGCGGCGGCTCTCGCGCTTGCCGGGGATCGCGCCCACCCACTCGATAGTCAGGTTGTCCGCATCGGGGAATTCGCCCGAATTTTTAATATAGTTCCAGACCCCCCAGACGATTTTCCACAGCTCCCATTTGATGGTCTCGCTCTCATGAACGGTGTCGAGGCGGCCTCCCCACTCAAGCCACCACAGATCGCAGCCGTTGAGGGTCGAGGTCAGTCGCTTATAACGAGGGATGGCGGTGATGTCGTCAAGCGCAAAGGAGGGGGGGACAAAATTTACCGGCTCGGCGGTGCGCTTAGTGTAAAAATAGATCGAGTGCCCGAGCTTGTGTCCAAAATGCTCCCCTGGGGCCATTTTCTCCCCCAGTTCATCCGGCGACTCGGCCCCTTCGCGATACTCAGCCCCCGCAAGAAAGCCCAGGACGCCATCCCCGGTGGCATCGCAAAACTGGCTTGCCGTTACGGTATAAAAGGTTTCATTAATGGCATTGAAGGCTTTGACGGCGGTCAGGCGAGCCTGCTCTTGGGTGATCTCATATACGGCGGTATTAAGCAGCAGGGTCAGACCCGGCTGACTTTTAGCGAGGTCGAGCAGCACCAGGTCAAACATCACCGGGTTCCCCTCTTTGTTTCGCCAGAGGTTCTCCTCCATGATCTCACCCATGATGCCGCCTTCACGCGCCCAGCGGTTATTGTTGCCCATGTGCGAGGTAGCGCCGTTTGCCCACAGGCGTACTTCGCTGGAGGCGTTACCCCCTAATACGGGGCGGTCCTGAATAAGTACGACCCTGAGCCCCTCCCGGGCTGCCGCCAGGGCCGCGCACAGCCCGGCCAGGCCACCACCTGCCACCAGCAGGTCAGCTTCCAGAGAGGTGCCAGGAAAGGTTCTGGCCTCGCGTTGGGGATAGATATTCATTACCTTGTATCCTTCTGAACTGGCGGTAGAATCGACTCACTTTTCGACACAAAATGAACGTGGCTATGTCATCACAACCGAACCAAAGCCTTATTGAGGGCATTCGCTGTCTGCAGTATCTGGTCTCCAGTGGTCGCGCTATTGGCTGCCGGGAGCTGGCGCGTCTGATGGGCATTAACACCACCCGCGTTAACCGTCTGCTGATGACCATGGCTTCTATTGGCCTCACCATGCAGGATGAACAGCGTCGCTATCTGCCGGGACCTGGGATCCACGCGCTGGCGGCGCAGGCGATACGTGGCTCAGAGCTCTTCTCCCGTGCGCTACCGGCGCTGGAACGCCATGCCCCGCGCGATATCGTGGTGGCGTTAGGAGTATTGTGGGAAGACCAGGTCATCTATATCTGGCACTCCGTTCCCGGCAGTCAGGCTACGCAGGCGCTGGCCGGCTTTCATATGCTCCCTGCCTGGCGTTCGGTCATCGGCATGTCACTGCTGGCTGCCGAGAGCGACGAGGCCTTGATGGCGCGTTTTACCCCGGAACAGTGGCAGAACCTGGCACCGCATGTGGCTCAGCAACGCGAACAGGGGCAGGTTGTGTGGCACCACGACGATGGCGAAGTCTCCATGGCCCGGCCCGTCGGCGAACATCAGGCTGCACTGGCCTTTGCCGGGATGTGGAATCCTGATGAACAGACCATTCAGACTCGCCTCGAACAACTGGATACGCTTAACCAGCAGTTGCTGCAAAAATCACCTTAATGTTTCTTTTATAGAAACATTAATCAGAAAGCAAAAAAGGGCCGGCTGAAGTGTGATGGCGATCGAGATATTGCGCGCATTTGCCCGGCATGCCGGGCATCAGAGGAGAGGGGTCAGAAACCCTGTTCGAAGTAGCTTTCGAGAATAATTACCGCAGAGGCTGAATCCACGCTGCCTTTATTCAGCGCGCGGAATCCACCCTGTTCAAAGAGGCCGGAGCGGGCTTCCACCGTGCTCAGCCGCTCATCATGCAGTTTCACCGCCACGCCAAACCGGCCATGGATTTTATTGGCAAACTTACGCGCCCGGGCGGTAAGCGGTTGTTCAGTCCCGTCCATATTCAGCGGCAGGCCCACAATGACCTCATCGGGTTGCCACTCTTTTAGCAACCGCTCAATGAGGCTCCAGTCGGGCGTACCGTCCTGCGCTTTAAGAGCCGTCAGCGGGCGCGCCGTGCCGGTAATGCGTTGGCCAATGGCTACGCCGATACTTTTGGTGCCAAAATCAAACGCCAGCAGGGTACCGCTCATCAGGCATGCCCCGCGACGCCAGGCATGGTCTGGATATCAATGCCAATCAGCTTCGCAGCATCACGCCAGCGATCGGCGATAGGGGTTTTGAAGAGGATGTTCAGATCCGCCGGCGCCGTAAGCCATGCGTTATCCAGAATCTCCTGTTCCAGCTGGCCCTTTTCCCAGGACGCATAGCCGAGCGCAACCAGCACATCGGCTGGCTGATTCAGGGTACCCAGCGTCTCGAGAACATCGCGGGAGGTGGTGATGACGGTGTTGTCAGAGATGCGAATGCTGGAAGAGAAGCCCGGCGGGGTATGCAGGATGAATCCGCGATCTTCTGCCAGCGGCCCCCCCAGCATCACCGGTTTGTCGAGGCGGATTTCCGGCTCGCGCTCATCCTGGGCAATTTTCAGCTTATCCAGAATGCCTTCAACATTAAGATTTTCCAGCGGTTTATTGATGATGATCCCCATTGCGCCGTCATCACTGTATTCGCAGATATAGACTACGGAACGACGGAAAATCGGATCCTGGAGAGCAGGCATGGCAATAAGAAAGTGATGCTGTAAATTCATTGTCAGAGGTTCTGTTTCCTGGTTTAAAAAGCGACAGCGCCCAGTATGCGTACAAAGAGGGGCGCTGTCACTAACAGTATTTCGAACGAAATTATCCCTTCAGACGCGTTTCAATCGCATCCATCAGCATGCCGGTAATAGAAACCGGGAACGCCGCTTCGATTTCGCGAATACAGGTTGGGCTGGTCACATTCACTTCCGTCAGACGATCGCCAATAATGTCGAGACCCACAAATATCAACCCTTTGGCTTTCAGCAGCGGGCCAACGCGACGGGCAATTTCCCAGTCGCTTTCGCTCAGCGGACGGGGCTCACCGCGACCACCTGCCGCCAGATTACCGCGGGTTTCGCCACCCTGCGGAATACGCGCCAGGCAGTAAGGAACCGGTTCGCCATCAACAACCAGCACGCGCTTATCACCGTCCACAATGGCGGGCAGATAGTTCTGCGCCATACAGTAACGGGTGCCCAGTTCGGTCAGGGTTTCGGCAATCACGCCGATGTTCGGGTCGCCCTCTTTGACGCGGAAAATAGACGCACCGCCCATCCCGTCCAGAGGTTTCATGATGATGTCGCCGTGTTTCTGCCAGAAGGCTTTCAGCTGTGCTTTGTTACGGGTCACCAGGGTTTCTGGCGTCAGGTCTGAGAACCAGGCGGTGTAGAGCTTCTCATTACAGTCGCGCAGGCTCTGAGGCTTGTTGACGATCAACGTCCCTTTCTCTTCAGCACGCTCAAGAATATAGGTGCAGTAGATAAATTCAGTATCGAATGGCGGATCTTTACGCATCAGGATCACGTCGAGTTCGGCCAGAGGCAGATCCTGCTCGGAGCCAAATTCGTACCATTTATCGTAGTTCTGCTCGACGTTAACAATGCGGGTGCGCGCACGGGCTTCGCCGTTAATCAGATAAAGATCGCTCATCTCCATATAGTGGAGCTGGTAGCCGCGACGCTGCGCTTCCAGCAGCATGGCAAAGCTGGAGTCTTTCTTGATGTTGATGCTTGTGATGGGATCCATCACGATGCCGAGCTTGATCATTCTTCTTCTCCGTTAATGCTTCAACCCAGATCGCCAAATCGCACCTGAAGTGCGGTAATGGCAGTGAGTGCAGTCGTCTCAGTACGCAGAACGCGTGGCCCCAACAGAATATCAGTAAACTGATAGCGCGCGGTCATGGCGATTTCATCCGCTGACAGCCCGCCTTCCGGGCCAATCAGCAACCGTACGCGCTCAACCGGTAGCGGCAGGGTGTTGATGCTGGCGCTGGCGCGCGGATGCAGGTTGAGCTTAAGCCCTTGCTCCTCTTCAGCGCACCAGGCTTCGAGATCCATCGCCGGGCGGATCTCCGGGACGCGGTTGCGACCACACTGTTCACAGGCGGCAATCGCGATTTTTTGCCACTGCTGAAGCTTCTTATTCAGCCGTTCAGCATCCAGTTTAACGCCGCAACGCTCAGAAAAAAGTGGCGTAATGAGGCTTACACCCAGTTCGATCGATTTCTGGATAGTAAATTCCATTTTTTCGCCACGCGACATCACCTGGCCCAGGTGAATATGCAGCGGAGATTCACGATCATCCATTTCGCCGCGCACAACGCGCACCAGCACGCTTTTTTTATCCGCGCGGGTAATTTCCGCCTCAAAAACCTGATTCGAGCCATCAAAAAGCTGAATCGCCTGGCCTGCGCCCATGCGTAATACGCGGCCGACGTGGTTCGCCGCATCGTCAGAGAGGGCAATTTCGCTGCCAGCGGTAATCAGGTCCGGGTGATAGATGCGAGGAGTGCGCATAGTCAGAAATTCCATGTGTCATATGGTGATACAGACACGCCTCCAGGCCCCGGCCTGAAGGCGTGTCTGTCTAAATCAGTTGCCGCTAGTGTAGGTTAGCTCTTTTGCGCCTGGCAAGCGCGCTGCACGTAAGGGTTGTGATTCCCCTGAACTTTTGCAATGCGTTCGTCGCGCTGGCACTCCCACGGGGAGACCGGGTAAAGCTTGTTCCAGGCGTTGAACAGCTGGGTTTGCTGGCGAGAAAGAGTGAGGTTGTAGCGGTCACGCATATAAAAATAGGTCCGGGCAATGCTGCCCCGTGCCCGGGCTGGCGGCTCGGCGACTTTCTCTTTGAAATCGACCTTCATGGCGCACTGGCCATATTGACCTTCACCGCCGTTCCACTGACTGTACATAAAGTTGCCGCGATCGCCGTTAACTTCGCCCACCGCGGGCTGCAGGTTGTGCATATCACTCTCTATCTGGCGATAGACGGGGTCTTTAGCGCAGTTTTTGCGTCCGCCGTCCTGCCAGCACTGCCGCTGGTGGCCAAATTGCCATGCCGGGACTACGTGTTCCCACTCAATACGGCTGGCCCGATTCTCGTTTTTGCGAACCTTGTAGCCACAGGACTCAAGGTCGACGACCCCTTTTTTGCCCTGCCAGTTAATTTTACAGCCACAGTAAAAGTCACCGGGCACATCGGCGTTAATCTTCACGCCGGCGGTTTTGGCCTGAGAGAAACTGTGAATACCTTCGGCCAGCGCGTGACCAGAGACCGCGGCAGCCAGAAGGGCAACCGCGAGAGAGTATTTACGGTACATCGTGAACTCCGTAGTAAAACGAGCCCGCAACGTAGCGAATGTTGTTCTTGTATGCAATCAGTCAGATCAGGAATGTTCCTGAATGTTCGCAGTCTATTCTGCGGTTAGCGCCTCGCCACACTTTACGCAGCGGTACGTCGCTTCGCCGCGCACCACCCGGTTATGGCGGCGTACGGTCAGCTGATGCTGCTGGCACGCGCAGCGATAGGGGAAGGTATTACGGCGTACAGAATCCAGCTCGAACTGGTGGGTGCGGCGCGCCGGGACGCCGAGGACGCTCTCCATCATCCATTTCCACTCTTTACCGTGCGGGGCAACGCGACCGAAATGTTTCCAGACCAGCAGATGGGCCAGTTCATGCGGCACCACTTCATCGATAAAGGCTTGCTGATTTTCCATCATAAGCACCGGATTAAGGCGGATCTCGTATGGCTCAAGCCATGCGGTACCAGCCGAGGTGCCACGCTGCTGATAAACCAGCTTCGGTTCCGGATAACTGCGCCCCAGCTTCAGGTTGGCCTGGGCGAGTTTTTCCCGCAGGCTGCGCATAACGGCTTGCTGGATAGCGATGGGAAGACGGGGTGTTTTCATAGGGGCAGAGCATAAAACGGGAGGCGGGGAGGCGCAATAGCCATCCTCCCCGTTTGAAGATTAGTCGTGAGCGCCGATTTCGCGAAGCTTACGTCCTTTCATCAGGTTACGTTCGATGTGTTCTAGCGAGACGTGTTTGGTCTCAGGCACCAGCCACAGGGTCAATACAATGAACAGCACGTTCAGACCGCCATAAACCCAGAAGGTATTGGCATTGCCCAGCGTATTGAGCATGGTCAGGAAGGTTGCGCCGACGATCATGTTCGCAATCCAGTTGGTGGCGGTGGAACAGGTGATACCGAAGTCGCGGCCTTTCAGCGGCTGGATTTCAGAGCACAGTACCCAAATCAGCGGACCGGCGCTCATTGCGAAGCCAACGATAAACATCAGCAGCATCGCTACGGCAAAGTACTGCGCGGTCGGTGAGTTGATACCCATGTGCATCATGGTACCCAGCACGCCCATACCTACCGCCATGACCAGGAAGCCCAGCGTCAGGGTCGGTTTACGGCCCCAGCGGTCAACCAGGCCGATGGCGATAAAGGTCGCCAGCACGTTAGTCAGCCCGACGATCACCGTTCCCCACATCTGCTCGGTGGTGTTGGTATAACCCGCCAGTTCAAAGATTTTTGGCGCGTAATACATGATGACGTTCATACCGGTGAACTGCTGCATGACCTGGAGCAATACCCCCAGGAAGACGGCACGACGGAAGTTGCTGTTCTCTTTAAACAGCGCCCAGCCGGACTGTTTTACCTTCAGACTTTCGCGGATCTCTTCCAGTTCATTTTTGGCTTCGGCGCTGGTGTCTCGCAGACGTAACAGCACCCGTTCCGCATCGTGGAAGCGGCGTTTTGCGGCGAACCAGCGCGGGCTATCCGGCAGGAAGAAGACCCCGATCAACAGCAGAATCGCCGGGATGATAATGACGCCCAGCATCCAGCGCCATGCGCCGCTGTAGCTGAACGCGGTATCGGACAGATAGGCACCGAGGATACCGATGGTAATCATCAGCTGATACATAGAGATCATGCTGCCACGGATTTTTTCCGGCGCAATTTCAGAGAGGTAGAGCGGGGCGGTATAAGAGGCTACCCCTACCGCCAGACCCAGTAATACGCGGGAGAGGATCAGCACTTCCACATTGGGTGCGGCGGCTGAAAAGAGTGAACCGGCCACGAAGAGGATCGCCCCAATCATCAGGCTCTTTTTACGCCCGAGTTTGAAAGAGAGCCAGCCGCTGCCGACGGCGCCCACAGCGGCGCCAAACATCATTGAGCTCACTACCCACTCCTGGGTGTGGGCGCTAATTTTGAATTCATCGGTGATGAAGGGTAATGCACCGGCAATGACGCCGATATCCAGGCCAAATAGCAATCCTGCCAGGGCTGCAAGGAAGCAGACGAAAAACGTCATGGCTTTATTGGACGTACGCCCCTGTTTTTTATTGTCAGGCATTATGCCCTCCAGTTGGGTTATCAATTTTATCGATGTAAAGGGTAGGTTATTAGATCGTGAAGTTATGTGATACAGGTCACATTGGTGTAATCGGTTACACCGGATCGCGATCGTAAAGTAAATTAAGACTTTGAAAATATAGAGTTAAAATAGTTGATGCGCATCGTATTTGCGCCAGTTTCAGACTTAACCTAAAGGGGATGTAACAGCAGAAGAAAGGGATTCATGCAAAGAGAATATTCTGAAAGCGCTGCCGATGACAGGTGGTGTAAACGGTTTCATGTCGTGCTGAAAACGTCATAAACCCAGGGCAGGACGATAAAAAAAGGCCAGCGCGAGGCTGGCCTTGAAGAGAGGTCGGTCGTTTATTTCAGACCGGCTGCGTCACGCAGCAGGGCTGCTTTGTCGGTTTTTTCCCATGGGAAATGTTCGCGACCAAAGTGACCGTATGCTGCGGTCTCTTTATAGATTGGGTGCAGCAGATCCAGCATCTGAATCAGGCCGTATGGACGCAGGTCGA
>ERZ773187.2175-NODE-2175-length-13062-cov-2.896748_pt1 | contig 13062 bp, 10 predicted proteins | sample MGYA00511242_ERZ773187 | MGnify/ENA primary metagenome ERZ773187 (study PRJEB29015, sample SAMEA2737744) | human gut metagenome | biome: human gut; feature: human-associated habitat; material: faeces | place: China | collected 2012 ... | reverse complement strand
CGATGACATAGCTGCCGCCAGACTGATTGTAGAACACCCAATCCACAAAGCCGCTGCAATCCAGTCCATAGGGGCGGTAGGTCCCCGTGGTGGAGCTGCCTGCCGCCGTGACCTGCCGCACTTCGCCCCATCGGGCGTCCCAGCCGATCACAAGGGATTTTCCTCCCCAAAAATAATTCACCTTGCCGACAAGAGAACAGGCGGCGCGTACCACCGCTTCGCGCTCCGGTGACAGATCCTCCGGCAGATCGCGGAGCAGCGCCGCCGTGTCCCTGCTGACGGAGTACGCATCCTCGATCAGCTCTCGCAGGAGATCCCGCTGCTCCAGCAGCTCGTCCAGCGCTGCGATTTGGTTACGGTTGAAATGATACTCGGTTTTCATCTCCTCTGCCGTTTTTGCGGTAACGGTGATATAGAGGTTTTTCTCCGTCCAGCCGTCATCGCCCTCGCCGCTGCCTGGATGATGAATGACCTCAATGCGGTGGGCTATGGTAGTCATATCCCAAAAGACCGCTTTCAGGCGAGCGATGCGGTCGGTGTCCATGGTGGCCACGTCCGCGGCATCCGCATCGTTACTGCCTGCCACCTTCACCGCGAACACCGCCAGCACCTCCACCCAATCGGCAGACTGCCCGGTCACGGAGATGGAGTCGTAGCTGTCCGCTGTTTGCAATTCCTCCAACCGCTCGTTATACTCATAATTGACCTGCGCCACCGCAGCGGAGATCGGCACAACGCCCGCCTCCCGGCTCTCGTTGGAAAAGAGGATACCGAAGGGGGACGCCACGATTGCCGCCACAAGGATCACCGTCAGTATCAGCACCAGCACCACCGCACCGCCGCCTGCCGACAGGATCGAGCTGACCGCAGACACCACTCCTTTTCCGATTTCCTTCACTGCCTGGACTGCCGCGTTGCCAAGCTTTTTGGAAGCCCTTCCGCCGCTCTGCGCGGATTCCTGAAGCATCTTCCGCTGCGCCTTTCTCTGCGCCGCCGCCCTTGCGCGGTGCGTGATGATTGCATTGTTCGGCGCTGCGTGGTCAGTTGGTCGAACACGCATGGTGCGTGTGGCCTTGGTCATGGCCTGTCCGCTCTTGGGGGCAGGACTGCCCTTGGCCGATACCCCCGAATTGCCTTTCTGCGGAGTGGTCATTGTGCCTCCACGGTCGGACGGTGGAGGTACAATGTGCCACTCCGCTGTTCTTTTTTCGGCAAGGCTCCGCCGATAGGCGGCTTTCGCGTCCTGTATGGCTTTCTGCCGCCCACGCTCCTGCGGGGCGGCATTTGCGCTTTTTGTACCTCCGCGATTTTGCGGAGGTACGGTCTGATTTCCGACTTCGTTTCGTGCAGCGTGTGATTGCGGCGTATCGGGCAAGTTTCTTCCTGCCGGTGTCACGCGGTTCGTGGTTTCGAGCGTTTCTGACGCAGTACGGCTTTCTGACGCACTATTCCTACCTTGCCGTTTCTGCTCCTGATAGTGCTTTATCATGCGCCGCGAGGCATCCGCCGCTCCAGCCGCACCACGGCGCATATTTTTCTCCACGCGGTCGGTGGCGTAACGCACGGGATCGTGGCCTTCCGGCTCCTTTTCCCGCTGCCGCTTGTCCATGTGCTGTTTCAGAAGGGAATCGGCGTCTTTAGGCGCGGGGTTCTTCAACTTTGCCTTTGGCGTGTCCATGCCGGGTTTGATCTTCAAGTCCCGCATAGCGTCAGTCCTCACCGGGGCGTGTTGACATTAAGCGGTACAGCTCCGTATTTTTGGGCAGCTCATTGGCGAAAGGCACGATGGCCCCGCCTACCTTGATGAGTCCATGACCGGCAGGGGCATTGTCTACATAGCTCATCTGCGTATCCGACGCACCCAGCAGGTGGGCAAGCTGCTCCCGGTCGGTGGTAGCCTGATTGAGCATCAGCAGGAACTCGGAGTTTGCGAACATCATACGCGCCGTATTGGACAGCAGACATTCCTCCACATTCTGTGTAATGCCGGTGAGCGTCGCACCATATTTGCGGAACCGCTTCCAGCACTTGTAGAGAAATTCGCTGCTGTAATTGGTAATACTGTGTCCGCTGCCGCTCCCGTTGGCGAAAAACAGATAGATCTCGTCGATGTAGACATGGGTGTATTTTCCCTCTCTGCGGTTCTGGATAACGCGGTTGTAAATGGCGTCCAGCATCACCAACAGGCCCACCGATTTCAGATTTTCGCCCAAGTCCTGAATGTCAAAGCAGAGGATACGGCTTTTTGTGTTGATATTGGTCTGGTGGGAAAATACATTCAGACTGCCCACCGTGAACAGCTCCAATGCCAGCGCGATACGGTGCGCCTCCGGGTTGACCTGCTTCATCAAATCGTCATAGAGGTCTTTCAGCGTAGGCGGCTGACCTTGGAAATTCTTGATGTACTCTCGGTAGATATTGCCCACGCTGCGGTCAATGATGGACTTCTCCTGCGGCTCGATCTTGTCCGCGCCCATAAGCTGCTCGTAGAGCGACATGATAAACTCGGACTTCATCACCAACGGCTCCCTGCCGTCGCCATACCCCTCGGACAAATCCAGCGCATTGATGTGACAGCCGTTTGGGTCAGAGGCAGAAATGGTGATGACCTCGCCGCCCAATGCCCGCACCAACTCGCCATATTCACGCTCCGGGTCCACGATGATAATATCATGGTCGGTGGAGAGCGCCAGCGCGGAGACCTCCTGCTTGGCTGCCATCGACTTGCCTGATCCGGACACACCGGTAATAAAGCCGTTGCCGTTGAGCAGGTTTCCGCGGTTGCAGACGATGAGGTTATGCGATACGGCGTTGACGCCGTAGTAAATACCGCCCGCATCCTGGATCTCCTGCGATTTGAACGGCATAAGGACAGCGGTACACTCCGTGGTCAGTGTGCGGGTAGCGTCAATGCGCTTGAGGCCGAGGGGCAGCACCGTGTTCAGTGCGTCCTCCTGCTGATAGCGCAGAATATTGAATTGACAGCCACGTGCTCGCCCAATGGCTTGCAGAGCTTCGGTGTCCTGGTCAAGCTGTTCAAGGTTATCTGCCAGGTGCGTCAGCGTCACCAAAGCCAGCATCATACGCTGGTCGCGGCTCATGAGGTCGTCCATAAACTCCTTCGTTTCGCTCCGCATCTGCTCCAAGTCATAGGGAATATTGGCGGTAAAATTGTTGCTCTGATTCTGCCGCTGCTGCCAGCGGGTAATATCCGATTCCACGGACATAATGCGCTTGCGAATATCGCTCACTGCTTCGTCCATCGCCACAGGGATAATGTCAATGGAAAGCATCATATTCCGGGGATAGTCCATCAGCTCCGTGATCATCGCGTCAGAAATGAAGCTGGCATACTCCCGCAGGAACAGGGTGCGGCCCACATGATCGCCCAACTCATAGTGATTTTTTTGAAAGGAAATACAGTCCGGGGCGATGCAGTCCCGGAAGTCATGCCCCCTTCGCATGGTGTCCTCCAAATTGAACCGGAATAGCTGCTCCTCGCCGGGGCGATAGAAGTCATGCAGAAGCCGCTGGCGGTCATTGACCGTGATCTCACGGACGCTGGAGGACATACGGGAAAGTCCCGTAGTGAGGTCAGTTCCAACACGGGAGAAGAATGCGCGGGCCTCCTCCACGCTTTTCTTCTCCGCCGAAACGGTGATGTACTTCTCCTGAATGAGATTGTTGCTCTCCGCCGCCTTGCCCAAAACAAGCGCGTTATACTCGTTGCGGTAGAGGTCACGGCGGTCGCCCTGCATGGGCATGAGCAGCGTCCGCCCGAAGTCCTTTTGATTGAGCTGACGGTTAAAAAGTGTGATCTTTGCCGTGGCTCCGATGGGCAGCGAGTTCAGGAAGGAGCAGTAGGTCATAAAGAGTTCCCGCTGCTTTTCCGGGGAGGCCACGGCATAATTGACATCAAAAAAGCGCCAAGTTTTTGAAAACTTGCCGCTTACCTGAAACACGCCGTCTTGATAAATGCGTTTGAAGGGAATGGATTTCTGAACGCTGCGGGGAACGGAAAAGGCGTCCCGTTCCCCGCTGCGCCGATGCTTGAAAAAGATCAATGTTTCTTCACCTCTCGTTTCATCGCTTCTTCATAGTAGTTTTCCGCTTTCCAGACACGCTTGCCTGCCATGATGACCTCGGATTTCAGCCACGCCCACAAGAATTGCTCCAGCGTGAGGCCGTTGTACTGAAAAAAGCCCGCAGCGGCCACGGGAGCCGCGCCGACAATGCACACCCAACTCACCGTTTCACGATCCAGCACGCGGCTCAAACTGAAATACAGCGTCACAGCAACGCCCACCGCCAAAACGGAGCAGATGAATTGCCGCACGGACAGGCCGAAAAAGAGTGTTTCGCGGTAGGCACGAATTTCCTTGTTGATTTTGATTTCCATAATCAATCTCCTAAAAAAGAAAAGCAAGTAGCGATGGGCTACTTGCTTTTCCTGTCTATTTAATAAAATGTATAGTTTTAATCCTCGTCAGCGGCACCGATCCTGCGTTTTTCTGTTCTTCTCAAATTTGGCAACGGCTGACTTGTCGTAAAACTTCATAGCATCTATTCCGTCGTACTCTTCTTTTTTCACCAGATAATTTCTTGTGATGCCGTGCTTTTTACAATAGTTCAGATACCTTTGCATTCCCTTCCAGCAGGAATTTTCCTTATCTCGATTCTGCTCATCAGCCAGATATTCCGTTGCATTCCAAGCGGTGCAATGGAAAAGATCAGATACCGATAAAATCGAGTATCCTTGCTCCAGTTTTCCAAAGAAGTCTCCTTCCACATCAAACAAGGTCAAGTCATACCACATAGCCTGCTTCTGCCTGATTCGCGGCTCGTCTCTCCAAACCTGAAATTGAAGTTCAAGCCCCATATCCTCAACAAATGCATGAGCGATCACCTCTTTCGGAAAAGCATCGCCCTTAACCATGATACAGCCCAAAATGTACTCCTCGTTGCCGTACTCGTCGCGTCTTTGCTGATACTCTTCCGTTCGTTTCAGCTCTCGCTCCACGATACGGACGATCTTCTCACGGTAATTATCCATAAACGTCTCCTTTATAGTCCAAGCATTTCCTTTGCGATGTGGTCGGCTGATTTGACCAGGCCCACCAGCACCAGCAGGTTGAATATGACCTCGCCCAAATAGCTCCACACCTGCGTCACCACGGACGCACTGCTATCCACCACCGGCGTACCGCTGGAGGAAAAGGCCGAAAAGATGATGCAGGCAAGTACGATCACCGCCCCTTCCATGCACACGCCTACATAGCTCCGAAGGAACGCCTTGCCGAAATGGGAAGTCCCCTCTCCGGCAAAGGATGCCAGTGCCACAGGCGAGAGTGCAGCGTACATATAGATCTTAAAAAAGCGCCCATAGACGGTGAGGATCATAATGAACGCCAGCACTGTGATCATCAGGCTTCCCAGCAGCGTCACCAGCCAAAGGGGGATACTTGCCAAAAAGCCCACATCTCCGATGGCATCCGCGATTTCCTGCGGCAACGCCACGGATGCGCCGGTCAAGCCGCCGATGCTGCCCGCCGCCGTTGCCACAATGCCGCTGCACACATCAAATACATCTACCAGCAAATCCATGCCGTAGGTGATACCCAGCTTTGCCAGCACAAAGTAGATAAAGTGCCGCAGCAAATGCTCCGGCCTTTGAAAGTCCCGAAAGCTGGATGCACTGCGAAAGATACCGATGGCAAAGAACAGCACCAGCAGCCCGTAGCCGATGGCCTGCATTCCGCCATTGATGGTCACAATGGTCTGCCAGATGGTGCCGCCCTTGAAGGTCTGGGGTGATTCCGTCAGCAGTGACCACATTTCCGTCATTTTACTATTCCAAACGCCAAAGGCGTTGGTCAGGTTTTCTACGATCCAGTTGTTATCCAAATGAAAATCACCTCCCACAAAGGAGCCGGGAGATCCGCCGCAAGGCAGTATCTCCCGGCTCTTTTTATCAGATCGCGCCGATGGCGGTCAGAATTTCCTTTGCAAAGGCGATCATTAAGCCACCAAACAGGCAGAGGAAGCCCTGCGTTCTCTGGCTGGCATCGTGGGACTGGATCGACATACCCACCTGCACGATGCCCCAGCCGAGAATGATCACGCCCAGCGCCTTGATGATGCTGAAGATAAAATCAGAAAGGTTATTTACAATATCCAGCGGATCGCCGCCAGCCGCCATCGCAGGCGTAGCGCAGCAAAGACAGAGAACAGCAGCCCCAGCCGCCGTCCAATAGCATTTTTTCACCTTACTCAGTCTTGTCGGGTTTGAAATCTTTTTCTTTTTCAGATAATTCATGTTCAGGTTCCTCCACGTCAATAAAATCATAATCGTCCAGTGATTTGAACGCATAGGGCAGGTCAGGCAGCGCATAATCCGGCGCGCCCAGCGGCTTATGGATATAAGGCTTTGCCTTGCCGTCTGTTGTCAGCTTAATGTTTGGGTGGCGCTTGATGTTGTACTTTTTGTCCAGTACAGGATCTTCCCCTCGTATAAACAAGATCGCTTTATGGGTGTCCAATTTTCGTACCTCGTCAATGGTCATCAGGTCTTTGCCACATTGTCAAGTGATGAATTCAAGAAAACGGCAGCCGCAAAGAAAAATCTTTGTGGCTGCCGTTCTAATTGGCGGCTTGAAGCAAAAAAATCCCCGGTTGTACCAGGGAAATAAAAACTTTAGTATAGCCTAAAAGAGAAAGCTAGCGCCTTGAGGCGCGGCCAAGTAGAGTGGGCTTAAAGCCTGCGTCCCGAGCCACCCGTTTTACGGGTGGCAGCGACTCCTTGTCTGTTTATCTTATACTTGTCAATTTATATTATCCAATAATGTGAATTATAATATGACAGTACGGATGCATATTATAGAAACATAACTTTGAAAGAATCAAGCATAACCTGTGGAGTGACTCTTCAACGGATAAACTATTTTCACTTCATACAGTTCCGACATATGGAATAAGGAACACCAATCGCCCTCAATACAACTTTCTTTCTATTAGTTAAAAATGCACATAATCAAAAAAGAAAATCGACTTATTTTAGACAAATTCATTGACAAGTTCTGCTTTAGGTGATAAAATAAAAGTGAAAAGTCGAAATTTATATTGTTGGGAGGTAAGACCGATGATTTGTTTTAAGGTTAAGTTGCCTAACTTAATAATGGAGCATTTTTACCGACGCTGCCAGCTTTGGAGGCTTAGAATTAAAATTGTTTCTATTTGCGCATAAGTTAGGCATGATTATTTGTCTACTTATGCGCTTTTTTATTTGAATTTTCAGTATTAGCAGAAAGGAAGTGTTATACATAGATAACATATGGCTTATCCTTTTGCTTCTATTAAGTTTTTTTATGATTTTTAAGCCGGAACTTTTATGGAAAATTGAACACTTCTTTTCTGTAAAAGGCGGTGAACCTACAGATTTATATCTTGGTTTGATGCGGGTTGCTGGAGTATTCTTTTTTATTGCATCCATCATTTGCATTATTGTTTTGGTTTTATAAGAGAAGGGGGGCTTTTAATGAAAAAGCTAACACGTAAGATTGTTGCACTTACTCTTTCCTTGGTTATGTGCATAAGTTTTTCTAACACTACTTTTGCTTATGCCGACAACGAGAATATCAGTTCTTCTGCTGAAGCAAGCAAAGTGAATTGGTGGAAGATTGGCTGGATTATCCTTTCAGATTATGTGGAAAAGCTTATCGATCTCGATGGACAGAGTGAAAAGGATAGTAGTTGGGCCTATCTTGTTTCACCTAGCATAGAATATAACACGGGTGATATGGGGCCTGAGGTTTATTTTCGTCCAGAAGTAGATAACAGCGTTGGTTCTATCCGTATGCATGGACATAGGATTATCTTTGTCGATATTTTTACACAGATTGCACTCATCTTGTCAGATGCCTCTGGTGATACGGTAAGTCAAGCAACTACTGGTACAAATCAGTATATGTTTTATACAAAGAAAGCAGGAGACAGTTCTGGTACATGGAAAGCACAGTTTGTTTCAACTGAGACATACAAATGGCAGTTGTATTATGCCCATTATTACAATGCCAATGCTCGTTCAAGTGTTCCTATGACGGAAGATGGATTTTACTTTGGGGATAATAACAGAGTTTATCAATTCTCTGTTGCAGAATCTTACAGACTTAATTCTCTTCCTCCAGAGGTTGTTGATATGACACAACTTAATGCTCAATTTATTAATCCTGCTGATGGAAAAACTGTAGATTATCTCAAAGACTTTAATGCTGGAGATCAAGTTCATTTCTCTGATATAATTATTGACATTAGTTATGATGCGACTGAGGATGCGACTACATTTTATTTTACCGAGGATACTTATGAGGAAAACATAGGATGGAAATTTGCAGGAAATCTTCTTGACCAATATTCCGCTGGTGATGTTCTGAATCTAACTTTTGATGTGTTGAATGTCGGAAACTATCAGGGCATTACTTTTGAAAGCCTCGACTACTTTGAAGCAGCTTACGCGCATAATAACGGTGCCGCTTATCCCAATATTCAAGATTACCAATAATTTGATTTTGACATAAGGACTTATAGAAGAGGGCGTGTTGCGGATAATTTTCTGCAACGCGCCCTTTTTAGTATGCTTTAGCAAAATAAAGTTATCCCTTTTACTCTGGCCAAAGGAATAACTTTATTGCCTGATAGCATTAAAAGAAAATTGTTGTATCACTTTTGATATAAATTAAAAGTATTTAGCGTCTAAATTCTACCTTGACATTTCCCCAACAAAATTGTAAATAATCTTAACCTCCTGTGTCCTCTGACCATCAATCTTCTTGATTTCTCCAATCAGAATCCGGCTAATGAGCCGGTTCAGCACCGCCTCGTCCAGTTCCTCGATGGCGGCATAGCGCCGGATTTCCTTGATAAAAGTGCGGACTTCGCTTTCTTGCGCATCGGCACGACTTTGCATCATTGCCAGGTCAAGCAGGCGTTTCTGGTTGGATTCCTGCTCCTGTTCCAGCGCCGCCGTCAGCTTCATAAACCGCTGTTCAGTCAGGATGCCTTTGGCCTTATCGGTGTACAGGCTCAAAAACATCCCGTCAATCTCCTGATTCCGGGCTTCCAGCCGCAGGCGCTCCTTCTCTGTCTGAGAAGCATCTACCAGATACCGGCGCTCCATTCGGCGGCTGAGCCGCTGGTAGAACGCATCGGCGTCCTTCATCGCCTGCTCCGCCAGTTCCTGAATGTCTTTCAACACCAGATTGTACAAATCTCTGGCCTCGATCTTGTGGCTGGAGCAGACCTTGCAGCCCATGCGGTTGTAGGTCTGGCAGATATAGTACGCCTTGTCAATCGGTTCCCGCATCTCGCCGGTGAAGCGGTTCTTCCCGGTTCGGCCTACCTTCTCATACCGCACCTGCATGGACTTCCCGCAGGTGGCGCAGTAGACCAGACCGTGGAACAGATTATAAAAGGGGCAGGAATTCCCCTGAATGGTCGGCCTGCGGTCAATGAGTTCCTGCACCTGTTCCCATTCCTCCGGCGTCACAATGGCCTCATGGCAGCCCTCAATCACTTCCCACTGGTCACGGGGGATAATGTCATAGGTGTTGGAGCGGATGCCCTTCTGATGCGTCCGAAAGACCAGATGTGCGCCCTTGTAAAAGGGATTCCGCAGGATATGGCTGATTCTGGCCCCGCCCCAGGAATAATAGTTGGCGTCAAACTCCGTGTTGGCCTTGACATGGGTGATCGGGATTTTTTCTTCCATCAGCCGTTTGGAAATCCTCATGCAGCCCATCCCGTCAAGGGCATAGTCATAAATTTTACGGATGATGGGCGCTGTCTCCGGGTCAATGATGAGATGCCCCTTGTCCTCCGGGTCACGCATCAGGCCGAAGGGCGGCGTCCCCCCGCAGAACTTTCCCTGCCGGGAACGGGTCGTGATGCCCGCCAGCACCTTTTTGGAAATATCCCGGCTGTACATATCGTTCAGGATATTCTTAAAAGGCGTGATGTCCATCTCCTGACGGGTCAGGCTGTCCACGCCGTCCGTGATGGCGATATAGCGTACATTGTGTTTGGGGAAAAAGATTTCGATATAGCTGCCAGCTTCAATATAGTTCCTACCAAGCCTGGATAGGTCTTTGGTGATGACGCAGCCGATCTTCCCCGCCTCAATGTCAGCGATCATGCGCTGGAAGGCAGGGCGGTTGAAATTGCGGCCCGTATAGCCGTCATCCACATAATATTCATACTGGAACATTCCATGCTTTTCAGCAAAGTCCCGAAGCATGATTTTCTGGTTGCTGATGCTCATGCTCTCATTGTCGCCGCCGTCATCCAGAGAGATACGGCAGTAGAGAGCGGTGATTTTCTCATAGACTTGTTTTTTCCTGCTCATAGCGTTCTCCTTCTATGAACAGGGACACGATACCATTATAGTACCATGTCCCTGCCCCTGAATCAACCGTTTTTACGCAGCGTTTTCGGCCATTTCCCGCTGCTGACGCCATTCCTCGAAGTGTTCGCAGGTCTGACGCTCAATCAGCTGCTCAAAGGCTTCCCGCATGGACTTCTCCCCGGAGAACTCCCGCACCACCACAAAACGGACTTTATTCTTCTGATTTTTGCTTTTTTCCATAGGCTACCTCCATAGAGAGACAGGCCAGACGGCAGCACCGGCAACGAAGTCCGGCAACGAACCTCTGAAAACCTGTAAACTACCGTCTGACCTGCAAATCTTACTTTATCAATTTTCTTGAAAAATCTCGTTGCTTTCGTTGCCGGAGATAATGATAAATATTAAAATATCCTTTATTTACTGGCTTTTCCCGTATTCAGACAGGGAAATTCCCGGCAACGAACCCGGCAACCAACTGGCAACTATCCCGGCAACAGACCGCCATTTTCAGGCGATCCACTCCTTCGGCAGTTCCAGCTGGCGGCATTCTTTCTCGCTCAGCTCCACAAATCCATCTTCGTTGCCGGACAGTTCGTTGCCGGAAACGTCCCGTTCCCAGCCCCTCTGCCTGCCATATCCGGCGAACATCCGGGGATTGGAGAATGGTTTCCAACCCGTCACTACCGTGTTCATGATCTCGTTGATATTGTGCAGCTGCCACCGCTTCGGTTCCTCATAGGTGTGGCCCAGCGCCTCCTTGAACAGCTGTTTGGAGCAGACCATACTGCCGGTGTAGTGTTCCAGAAAGCCCTGTATCTGCCCGGCCTCGGTGTCCTCCGGCATGAAATCCTTCTGCACCTCCACAAGCTGCCGCTGTATGGACTTGCTGAACTTCATGGAGTAGTGATCGCTGCGGTAAATCGTCATGGCCTCCGCCCAGACCTGTAAAAGATAGGCTCTGGAGGCGTCCTCGTCCTCCAAAATGTGAACCTCTGCATTCTCCGGGTAAATCATGATCGGCAAAAAGCGCCGATTTCCGGCCCGGTCAAGGGGCAGGAAGTCCAGTGTGTTGGACGAACCGCCGAACACACACTGCCGCAGCCGGTCTTTGGGCTGGGCCTCGTAGGGCGTCCGGTAGGTTTCCTTCTGGCGGCTAATGAAAGAGCGGATTTCCTCAATGCTTTTGGCGCTGCTGGTGGCCAGCATCTCCGACATCTCGATGATCCAGTGACCTTGCAGCTTCAAATACACCCTGTCATCGTCCAGCTTTTTCAGGTCATCGGAGAACCACTCGTCCCGGATTGCCAGCAAGCGGAAGAAGCTGGACTTGCCAGCCCCCTGACCGCCCACCAGACAGAGCATTTCCTCATATTTGGAGCCGGGGCGGAATACCCGCCGGATAGCCCCCAGCAGGAAGTGTTTCAGCATTTCCTCCACATAGTCGCTCTCGTCCGCACCTAAGAAGTGATGGAGACAGGAGCGGATGCGGGGTGTCCCGTCCCACACAAGGCCGTTCAGCACGTCCTGTATGGGATGGTAGCAGTTCTCATTCGCCACGATAGAGAGCGCCGCCGTCATCTTTTTCTCACTGGTCAGGCCATAGGTCTGCTCAAAATAGAGAAGCAGATATTTCACGTCCGTATCCGTCAGGGCACTGGTATTCCTGCGCCAGCCTAAATCCCGTACAATGTCCACCCGGTCAGTTAGGAGGTTCAGGCGGATCGCCCCACGCAGGAGAGGGTCATGGCAGAACACCGTCCGGCAGTTGCCGATGGTGTTGGCGGGCTGGCCCTTCTCGGTGACGGAAAGGCTTTCCCGCACCTCGTCAACGCTCTGCTCCGGCGCTAAGGCTTCGGCTGCGCTCATGGCGGCCTGCCGGGTGGCTGGCGGTAAACTCTGATATTCGCTGCTCAATCTTCCTCACCTCTTTTCCATAATCAGCGACCACGCAGGCACGTTCCTCCATGCTGCCGGACAAAAGAATATCCAGCAGATACTCGGTGTACGATTTCTTTTGCAGGGCCTCCACGAACAGCGGATTCCACGCTTCATCCGGCGTCTGCGGGGCGTATTCCTTCTCCCAGCGTTCCAGCAGATGCAGGTAATTGCACAGCACCCGGAAACATTTCTGCTCCGCCTGCCGGTAACGCAGTTCCTCGCTGATTTTTCGCTTGACCGGCCTCCTGCGGGGCGGGTCATGGCCTTTGGCGTCATAGTGGACAGAGAAATCCTCCGCCAGCTTCAGCGCCGCCTCCTTACTGCTCAGACTAAACAGACGGGCGGTAAAATCAATCACATCCCCATCTGCCTGACAGCCAAAGCAGTGGAACCGATGGTCAATCTTCATACTGGGATGTTTGTCATCATGGAAGGGACAGCAGGCCATGCCATTCCTGCCAACCTGCACCCCGTAATATTCCGCAGCCTGCCTTGTGGTGACAGACTCCTTCACCGCTTCAAATATATTCGATTTTCTCACCTCCAGGCAGAGAAAAAAGCACCCGTTTCCGCAGAAAATCAGGTGCCTCATAACTCCATATCGTGTTTCTTTTTCGGAGCAATCCGCCCCTCACGTTCCCAGCGTTCCCGGTTATCTCGGTCAGCGTTCAGCCTGCCTTTCGCCAGCTTCTCCCGGATGGATTCTCTGGCCTTCTCCTTAATCTGCT
>ERZ773187.2174-NODE-2174-length-13067-cov-3.723793_pt1 | contig 13067 bp, 13 predicted proteins | sample MGYA00511242_ERZ773187 | MGnify/ENA primary metagenome ERZ773187 (study PRJEB29015, sample SAMEA2737744) | human gut metagenome | biome: human gut; feature: human-associated habitat; material: faeces | place: China | collected 2012 ... | reverse complement strand
GGGCTTCTCGGCGGTTGCCATTGCCGACAGGGTTGGACACGAGAGCATCGAAATCACCTATCGGTACGCGCACCTGTTCCCATCCAAGCAGAAAGAAATGGCAAACAGGTTAGATGATCTTGGGAAAGGAGTTTGAGTTTAATGTCCGCAAAGAATGTAGACCGACACAATCGTTTTCGCAGTATCACAGTGGGATTTCGGGTATCTCCCGAAGAACAGGAGGAACTGAACAGGGCTGTAGCTCTATCGGGGCTTCCCAAGCAGGAATACTGCTATCGCAAATGCATGGGGCGTGAGGTGGTAGTGCAGCCAAATCCGAGAGTACACAAGGCGCTCAAAACGCAGATGATGGCGATCCTCGCAGAGCTGGAGCGCATTGCTGCCGGGGACAGCGTCCCCGATGAGCTGCTAAGCACGATCGACCTCATTGCCGTCACCATGCAGGGACTGAAAGGAGAGGATGCGAATGAATGAAGCAAAAGAAAAGACTGCCCTTTGCACATCTGTTGGCGCAGATGAAAGGCAGTCCGTTCAAAACACTATCAGTAGTATATCCGCTTTGGACACGGAAATCAATCACTCGGACGAAAATTCTCCGGAAAACTTTGAAGATATTTTGCGGCAGATGCAGCGAATGAGCGACCCGGCGTATCTGCACACGGTATCTATGAACGAACTGTACGAAACGGTATATCAGAGCAGGCCGCCCGTCATAGACGGTCTGCTCTACTCCGGCACCTATCTGTTTGCCGGTGCGCCAAAGGTAGGTAAGTCGTTTTTCATGGCGCAGCTTGCCTATCACATCAGCACCGGACAACCGCTCTGGAATTATGAAGTCCAGCAAGGTACGGTTCTTTACCTTGCGTTGGAGGATGATTATCAGAGATTGCAGGAGCGCATGTCCCGTATGTTCGGCGTAGAGGGAACGGATAACCTCCATTTTGCAGTAAAGCAGCTCGGCGCAGGACTTGATGAGCAGCTTGAAAGGTTCATCCGGGAGCATCCCGATACCCGGCTCATTATCATCGACACCTTGCAGAAAATCCGCGAGGTCAGCACCGATGCTTACAGCTATGCCAACGATTATGACATCGTGGGCAGGATGAAGCAGTTTTCTGACAAAAATGGTGTGTGCCTGCTCTTGGTGCATCACACACGCAAGCAGCAGGCTGGAGACAAATTTGAAATGATCTCCGGCACAACAGGATTGCTTGGCTGTGCGGATGGAGCATTTCTTCTGCAAAAGGAAAAGCGCACCGACTTGAATGCCACCCTTGAAATCGTCGGCAGAGATCAGCCTGACCAAAAGCTTCATCTGACAAGGGACACGGAGAAGCTGATTTGGCAGCTCGACCATGCGGAAACCGAACTTTGGAAGAAACCGCCCGACCCCTTACTGGAGAAGATTGCCGCTGTGATTACAGAGGACAGCCCGGTATGGAGCGGCAGCGCAACAGAGCTTGTGGCTCTGCCTGGAGAGGACATTCAGCCGAATATCCTGACCCGCAGGCTCAATGTCAAAGCCGGTGATTTGCTGAACGAGTACGGCATTGAATACGCCATGAAGCGCACCCGCACAGGCAGCGCCATTAGCCTGACGAGAATATCTGTGTGACGATTGGTGACGGTTGTGACGATTAAAACGGCACCGAGGTCGGTATCAGAAATACCGTCACAATCGTCACAACCGTCACGCTCTCCACGCATCCTCCGTCCCCACGATGAAATCCGCAGAGTTCATCGTGGACAAACCTGAGAGAGAATTTTGATTTTTCTCTCAGGCGACGGACGGCGGTGATTGAAAAAACTTTTTTGGAGATTACCGTTGTCCGTAGGCGGATTTGCAGTTTATATCCCACCTGCAAGCCGCCCAGAGGCACTCGCAAGTGCCGCATTCCCCGGTGCCCCTCGGAGAGCCCACGATACTTTGCAGCCCCCGGATGAAAGTATCATAGTGGGTTATTACACTTTGAAAAAGTGCCGTTCTCTCCGTTTTCCTAATCTCACCGCTGAAAAATAAGCAGAAAGGAACCCTATGGCAAGAAACGACGGGATTGACCGTACCATAGCACGAAACAAAAATCTGACAGCTTCCAAAATCACCAACGCGCAACGGCACAACGAGCGCGAAAAAGAATCTTACACAAACCCGGATATCGTACCGGAGCGCCTGTCCTACAATGTTCATTTCAAAACACCCACCGGCAGCTACACAGAAATGTTTGAACAGATGAAGGCTGATGGCGTCATCTCCATCCGTGGTCTGAAAGACGATGCCAAGCTCTACGGCGAGTTGGTCTTTGATGTGAACTCCGCTTACTTCTACAACCACGGCGGCTATGATTTTGCAAAACAATTCTACGCTGATGCCTATAAAGCCGCCGTGGAGATCGTGGGTGGTGAGCAGTACATTCTCTCCTCTGTGATGCACGCAGACGAACGGAACCGGGCAATGTCCGAAGCCCTGGGCGAGGATGTTTACCACTACCATCTCCATGTTGTGTACATCCCGGTTGTTGAAAAACAGATTCTATGGAGCAAACGCTGCAAGGACAAATCACTGGTCGGCACCGTAAAGGAAACCATCATGCAGGTCAGCAGCAGTAAGAAGTGGCAGTCCCAGTCCTCTCTGGATGAGAATGGAAATCCCATGCTGACCGCAAAGGGCAAACCGATTTTGAAAAAATCCTACAGCGTCCTCCAGGATGATTTCTTCAATGCCATGCGCGCCGCCGGTTACACCGATGTGGAGCGTGGCGAACGTGGCAGCACCGAGGAACACCTGACCGTGACACAGTTCAAGGTACAGGCTGAACAGGAACGCCTTGCCGATCTAACGCAGCAGGCACAGCAGAAAGCCGCTGAGGCAAAGGCTCTGGACAGAGAAATCGAGAAGCGTACACAGAAGAAAATCGACATTGAGAGCATTGAGAAAATCGAAGCAAAGCCCGTGGTGCTTTCCTCGTCAAGGGTCTCTCTGGCAAAATCGGAGTATGAAACGCTGGCAGCTGCCGCTAAGAAATATTATGCGCAGGAACGCCGGGAATCCAAACTACAAAAGGCACTGGATGCCGCAAACAAGCTGATTGGAGAACTGAAAGCGCAGATCACTTCGCTGAAACAACAGATTTCGGCGCTAACTTCCGAATTGTCGGAATACAAGTCCGTCCGTGGCAAAATCCGCACCGCAGAATTGGAACAGGAAAATGATCGCCTGCGTTCCAAAATTCGCAGCTACGAGACAGCTATCGAGCGCAACAATCTGTGGCACATCTTTAATCCCCACCGCAGTAAAATCCGAAATTGGGACGATGCCCGATAATTCCCGTGTAGAGCTGAAAAAAACGCGTTTTGTCCAATGGGAGTGTTCCAAACGATGCCCAATCGTATGGACGCTCCCTATCCGAAAATCAGCCTACTTTTACAGGTGTAGAGCTGATAAATATTCATGAAAATCAGGAGGTTTTATGAAAACAGGTCTTTCCAAGAAACAGAAAGCAACCAACATCTATTTTACCGAAGCAGACACCATGATCGAGGTCTGCACCTACAATACCTCACTCAAAAACAGGCTCACCGACTATGCCGGGAACTATCCCTCCGAGTGCCGATTGATAGACAATGACGGAAACGGCTGTCTGACTTTTGAGGTCAATAAGGGGCGCTTCGGATTCAAGCTGACCGCCCCTTACTCAGAGGAGCGCCGAAAGGCGGCAAGTGAACTGGCAAAGAAAAATACCGAAAGGTTAAGGAGGCAAGAACAATGAAAATCCTGTCATGTGCGTTCAACATGGATACCGCCTGTGTGGAGCTTCGACTGACAGATGGCACGCTGATCTCTATCGACTGCACCACCGTAGAGAACGAGGTTGCCGATAATATGTATCAGCGTTCTGAGCTGGACTGGCTGATCTACAATGACCCGGTGGCATATGCCGAGCTGATATTGAACGGCGATCCTGCGAAGTATCTTGATGCAGTAACTGAATACAATCCTCTGGATTGATCTGCTGACTGATAGACCATCTCCAACTGCTTTGTTCGATTTTGCGTGTCATATTTCAATATTGCATTGATTTTCAATTAAAACCTATTGACAACTCGCAAGCCATATGGTATTATAGTCATGGACAAGAAGAAAGCCCCCAGATAGCAGTTGCAGCTGTATCCGGGAGCTTCCCACACAAAATCATAGTTATGCACGATTATGATACCAGACATCTGGTGATTTGTCAATGTGGGGCTTGTACTATTTGAAGAAGGAGGACAAGCTCATGCGGTTCTACGTTAACACGAACGCCCAGCCAAATGGTGACCACGAGGTTCACCGTTCTACCTGCGCTTGGCTGCCTGATGTAGAGAATAGAATCTACTTAGGCGACTTCGCTACCTCTCAGGCCGCCGTTCGGGAAGCACGCAAGTACTATTCCCAGGTAGACGGCTGCTACTACTGCTGCCCTGAAAGCCATAAGACTTGATAGCAGGGATGGCCCGCCCGTATGTGGGCGGGCCATTTACATTTTGGGGGTTAAAAATGATACTACAAATTTCAAGACTTGTTGATGCGCAGGGGGGCTTGGTGTTGAGCCGAAAAGAAGCCAAAAACCCCGAAGCCAACATCTATCGATATAAAAGATTAACCCTCCGGTCATTGGCGGAAGACGGATATATTAGCGACAGCGACCTAGAAGATTTTTATACGAACGAGTCGCTGAACAGCGCATGGTTTGCCTCTCCCGGAGATGTTTTGATACGCCTTTTTTCTCCTCTATGCCCCACGGTGATAGATGAGAGTCGGAAGGAATTGCTTGTCCCGTCACAGCTTGCTATACTGAAGGTAAAAGACCGTTCCATCATATCGCCAGAGTTCTTACGTTTGTCTCTTTCTCAAAAAGAAGTCCAAGAGCACGTTAGGAGAATTGAAAGAGGAACTGCACAACGGACCGTAAAACTTGGTACGATTATGGATCTTTTGATAGAGGTGCCGGATATGGAAACACAGAGACGGGCTATCGAAGTTGACGAGCTCAGCCGCAAAAGAGAACGTATGTACTTGGACTTAATCGATCAGGAACGGCAGCTGACTGAAACCACAATTAAAAAGATCATTGGAGGATCGCTGAGATGACGACAAGAAAAGATATCGAAAATGCATTGATGCGTGGTGCAGACACGCTGAGAGATACCATCGATGCGGCGAACTATAAAGATTATGTCCTGCCGGTTATGTTTCTCAAGTATTTAAGTGATTCTTATGCTGATGCCGTAGAAGCCCTGAGCAAACAGTATTCCGGTATTCGACTGGAACGCCAGAAAAAGTATTTGCCATTCATGGTCGCAGAAGGTTGTTCTTTCTATGATCTGTACAAGCAGCGTTTTGCCGACAATATCGGTCAGCTGATCAATGCGGCTATGCGTCAAATTGAAGCAGACAACAATCAGCAACTCGCCGGTGTTTTGAGTTCTGTGGATTACAACAGCGAAAACGCTCTTGGCACCCGTGAACACAAAAACGCTATCCTGCGTGATCTGCTGGAAGACTTTGAACCGTTAAATCTTCGTCCATCTGTGATTGAAATTAAAGAAGGTCAGGTGCCCGCAGATGTCATCGGCGATGCTTATGAATACATGATAGGTCAATTTGCAAGCATGGCCGGCAAGAAAGCGGGATCTTTCTATACCCCTGCTGCGGTTTCCGAAATCATGGCTCGCATCGTGAATGTGCAGCCCGGTGAGCGTGTTTACGACCCAACTTGTGGATCCGGCTCTTTGCTGATTAAGGCTGCGAAAAAGCAGAACAGCAAAGAAGTATCCATCTATGGTCAGGAAGTCAATGGATCTTCCGTAGCAATGGCGAAGATGAACATGTATATCCACGAAATCCGTGATGCAAAGATTGGCTGGGGTGATACTCTTGCCAATCCTGTGTTCTTGGATGCGGACGGAAATCTGCTGCTGTTCGATGCCATCGTTGCGAATATGCCTTTCTCCAAAGACAAATGGGCATCCGGGTTCAATCCCGGCGGAGAATCCTCCGGTAAGGGAAAGAAAGAGTTTAAAATGGAGGCTTCTCTGGATAAGTTCCACCGTTTTGACTGGGGTGTGCCTCCTGCAAGTAAAGGTGACTGGGCATTTCTGCTTCATATGATTGCCAGCCTGTCTGTAAATGGCAGAATTGCCGCAGTTGCTCCCCATGGTGTGTTGTTCCGTGGCGCAGCCGAGGGCAGAATTCGTCAGCGTGTAGTGGATGAAAATCTGTTGGATGCAGTTATTGGTCTTCCCGAAAACCTGTTCTATGGTACGCCAATCCCAGCTTGTATTTTGGTGTTCAAAAAGAATCGTCCCACCACAGATATTCTGTTTATTGATGCCAGTAAAAATGATGAAGACGGTAATCCCCGGTATATCAAAGCAACGAACCAGAATGAACTTGGACAGGAGCATATCGACTCCATCGTAGATGCTTATTACAGCCGCAGCGAGCAACCAAAATTCGTTCATGTGGCAACACTGGATGAAATCAAAGAGAACGAATACAATCTGAATATTCCTCGATATGTGGATACCTTCGAAGAGGAAGAGCTGATTGATATCTCTGCTGTTCAGGCAAATATCGCTCGTCTGAAGCAGAAAATTGCGGAAGCCGAGGCTAAGATGGATACCTACCTGAAAGAGCTGGGGCTGTAATGTAATAGTAAGTAAATAGAGAAGCAGGAGGTCATAATATGACCGATATTATTCAGGCAAAGAAAACCGCCCCTTTAGGATATCATTACACCAATGCAGGTATTTTGCCAAACGAATGGACATCTCGTCCATTGAGTTCCATCGTCGAAGAAATTACGGAAACGGCTGGAACAAGAAAAATCGAAACAGTCAGCATATCCGCTGGCGTAGGTTTTGTGAATCAAGCTGAGAAATTCGGAAAAGAGTTATCTGGAAAGCAGTATGAAAAATACACCGTTTTGCATCGTGGAGACTTTTCATATAACAAGGGCAATTCCAATCTATATCCACAAGGTTGTATCTATCGGATTAATGATCGCACAGAAGCAGCTGTACCCAATGTGTTTGAAAGTTTCCGGGTATCTGATGGAAATCCCGATTTCTATGAGCAACTGTTTATCAGCGGTTTCTTGAACAGACAGCTGCATTCCAGAATCAACCGTGGTGTCAGAGATGATGGACTATTGAACCTACGAGGTAAAGACTTCTATAGCTGTGAAGTACCTTGCCCTCCTCTGGCTGAGCAGGAACGCATAGCAGAAATCCTTATGCAATGTGATAAGGTGATTGAGCTAAAGCAAAAGCGAATTGAGGAAGAGAAAAAGAAAAAGGAGGCTTTGATGCGCAGATTGCTCAGAACATCCAAAGAAGCTTTACACGATTCTGCATTGGCCGTAGGAAAGGAAGGCACATTGAAAGATGTCGTTTCTTACATAGAAAGCGGTACAAGTGTTAATTCAATAGATAAAGCAGCAGAATACGTATCCGAAAAGAGATATGTTCTGAAAACTTCTGCTATTTTTGAAGGAACTTTCTTACTTGAAGAACGCAAAGAGGTTGTGGCAGAAGATTACTATCGAGTTTCATGCCCGATAGAGGCAAACACCCTTTTGGTCAGCCGAATGAATACCCCAAAACTTGTCGGTGCATGTGCTCTGTGTGATGTAACCCTTCCCAATGTTTTTCTGCCAGATCGCTTATGGAAAGTAGTTTTGAAGAAAAATGTTGATCCACGATGGCTAAACTATGTTATCAGTAGTGAAAGTTCACAGAGATCGATTCGAAGAAAGGCAGGAGGGACAAGCAATAGCATGAAGAACATATCTCAAAAAGATTTTCTTGACATACCTATTGTGCTTCCTTCCTATGATGAGCAGGTTTCTATCGCAAATATTATTGCGGCAGTTGATGTAGTGATCAAAAAACTCTATGAAGAAATTGGTATGTGGGGCAATAAAAAGAGAGCTCTAATGCAAATGCTGCTTACAGGCATCGTGAGGGTGAAAGTATGACAGAGAATGAGCAGAAGATATTTCTGGAGTGGGAGTTTTTTCTTCGCAATCTGACAGACTTTGTTCAAATTGCGAAGATCAATGGAATTAAATTTGAAGTACGAACAAACGAACAGAGCGGTCATCACAGACCGCATCTGCACGTTTCCACATCCAGTGCATCCATGTCTGGGGCTATTGATGATGGAGAGATTCTGGCCTGCACCGGAAAGATCTCTCCCGCACAGAAAAAGATGGCGAAAGAATGGATGGAAAAGAACAGGGGTTTAGTTGAATCCAAGTGGAATGAATTTTCCAATGGCGTAAAGATCTCTGTGGCTTAAGCATTTCTAAGACAAGGAGAGGTAGCCATATGCCTAACCACACAATATTTAATGAGCGACCTGAATCACAGGATCGGGCGTTGAAAGTAATTGAAAGATTGGGATATACGATTATTCCCCGCAGCGAGGCCGAGCAGAAGCGAGGCTCTCGCAAGGCCGTGCTGTTTACAGGAGAACTGCAGGCTTTTTTGAGCAAGCAGACCTATCAGTTTGGCAGCGAGAGAAGATTTTTTTCCGGTGGTTCTATCGCCAAAGCGATACAGGTGGTAGACCAGTACAGTGCTGCGGGACTCTACGCCTCCAATAAGGAAATCTATGAGCTTCTCTGCTCTGGAAAAAGCATGGAGGAAGATCTCCTGGATGGCACTCGTCAATCTTTTGATATCAGCTATATTGACTTTGAACACCCGGAAAACAACACCTTCCAGGTTACCGACGAGTTTGAAGTGGAAAGACCGAACGGCAAGTTTGCTCGTCCGGATATTGTTGTGTTGGTCAATGGTATTCCCCTTGTTGTAATCGAGTGCAAAAAATCCGGTGTGGATGTCATGGAGGGTGTAACGCAGAACATCCGGAACTGGGGCGAAGAGTATATCCCGCACCTGTTCCGCTACACTCAGTTGGTAATGGCAGTGAATCCGGACAAGGTGCTGTATGGCACATGTGGCACACCGGCTAAATATTTCGTGTCATGGCATGAAGACGACAAAGAGTGGCTGAATAATTGGTGCAGAAAATGCTCCCCCGATGGTCAAATCAAGGAGCAGGATCGTGCACTGGTGTCGCTGCTGCACCCGGAGCGGCTGTTGGATCTGATTCGTAACTTTATCATCTATGATAATAATGTGAAAAAGATATGCCGATACAAGCAGTACTTTGCAGTCAAAAAGTGTATGGATCGTATTTTGATGCGGGACAACGCCAACACAAGAAACGGTGTTGTTTGGCATACCCAGGGTAGTGGCAAAACGATCACGATGATTATGCTGACAAAGATGATTATTCGTGAAAGCATGAAGCCAGACAGTCCAATCAAGCAGCCTCGCTTTGTTATGGTTACTGACCGCATTAATCTGGATAAACAAATTCGTGATAACTTCATTCACACGCAGATGAGTCCTCACCGGGCGAAAACCGGCAAGGGCTTGATTGAGCTTCTTCAAGATGATGGAAATACCGTAATAACAGCACTGGTTAATAAATTTGAGGCTGCCATTAAGCAGGAATACTGTAATGATAGCGAGAATCTGTTCCTTTTTATTGATGAGGGACACAGAACACAGTATGGCAAGCTTAATATCTATATGAATAAAGTGCTCCCAAAAGCAGTGAAAATTGCCTTTACCGGGACACCTCTCATTCAAAAACAGCCGAAGGATAAGAATCGAAAGATCGTTCCTGCAAAGGACACATATGCAAAATTCGGCCCACTGATTGATAAATATACTCTCCAGGATGCAATCGATGATAAAGTTACGGTACCGATTGTTTATGAAGGTCGCGTTATTCCGCAACAGGTTACCAGTCAGCAGATTAACGCACATCTGAAGCATATTACTGTTGGGTTAACCGAAGATGCCTGGCAGGACCTGGAAGTAAAGTATAGCCGCTTTGTCGCTTTGGCTCAGACGGAAGCTCGTCTAAATATGATTGCTTTCGATTTGCATGAGCACTTCATCAACTATGTTAAGCCTAAAGGCTTTAAGGCAATGTTGACCTGTTCTTCCAGAGCCGAGGCCGTACAGTTGTTTTATAAACTCAGGGATCTCGGTGGAGTAATTCCTGCGGTTGTAATTACGCCTAATTCCGCAAAGGAAGGCGATGACGAAAACAATACACCGCAGTCCTTGAAGATCATTGCAGACTTCTTCAAGAAAGAAGTCGATCCCCTTTTCAAAAACAACTATGACGCCTACGAAGATTCTGTAACAGGTCAGTTCATTGATCCGGAGGGCGATGTTGATCTTCTGATTGTAAAAGACAAACTTCTTACCGGTTTTGATGCACCCATTGCTGCAGTTCTGTATGTGGATAAAAAATTGCAAGATCATACCTTATTGCAGGCAATTGCTCGTGTAAACCGTGTTTATACTGACAAAGATTTTGGCCTTGTTGTAGATTACATCGGCATTTTCAAGAAGCTGAATTCTGCACTTGATCTGTATAGTGACGAACAGTCTGGTATGAATTTGTTCGACAGCTCTGAGATACAGTCTGCCATTTCAACGGTTAATGAGGAAAAAGCAAAGCTCGAAAAAATCTATCAAGAATTGTGGAGCATATTTGACGGGATTGATCGAAATGAAAGCAGCGCTAATGTTTGGCAGGAACGATTGAGAGAGTATGACATTCGTAAAGATTTTTACGAAAAGTTGTCCGCTTTTGCAAAAATGGTAGACTTTTTGTATTCCAGCTATGAGTTATTTGAGTTGGTTGGTTTTGATCAGGCTGAAGTGTACAGAAAAGAATATCTGTTCTTCAAAAAGTTAAAAGATAGCGTTTCGCTTCGTTTTAATGATAGTGTTGACTTTTCGAGATATGAAGATGGTATTCGCCAACTGCTCAACACCTATGTTAATGCAGAAGATGCAAAAATCTTAATCGAGCCATTAGACATCACCAATAAGGAAAAAATGCAGGAACAGTTGGCTCGACTTGGTTCTGATGCGGCCAAAGCAGAAGCCATACAGACCCGCCAGGTAGAGGTTCTTGAAAGCCAGAGATATGTAGATCCTATTCGGTACATGACATTTATGGAGCGAATAAATAAGGCGATCAAAGAGTATTTGGCGGAACGGGACAGTGAAAAATATCTGTCCTCTATGGAAAAAATGGCCGAGGATTACCGAACTGGTCGCAGTTCTGTAAAATACCCGGAAAACATTATGGATGACGGAGATGCAAAATCCTTTTACGGTGCAGTATGTTCTGGTATCAAGAAGTCTTTAGGCGATCAGGAAATTGATGTTTCCGATTCAATGGGTGCACTTGCTTTAGATGTTAAAGCAATTATTGTGAGCCATACTAAACGCGACTGGCGAGACAATGTGATTGTCCACAGAAACATCAAAAAAGCGCTGGACGATTTGCTGTTTGACTACATGGAAGAGCATGAATTAGATTGGTCTTTGGACACAATTGACATCATCATTGATGAGATTATGATGGTAGCAAAGAAAGGCTATTAACTATGGAGACAATCAGCATAACATTGCCCAAATCAAAAAGAATTGCAACAGTTTACCTGGATCGAAAAAAAATGAAAACCTGCCGCTTAAAAGTTTATCCGGACCAGAAGATAGTGATGTCTCTTCCTCATTCCGTACCCAATGAGTGGGCGAAGTCGTTCCTTACAGAAAAAGGTGGTTGGATTGAATCGAAGCTACAGTCTTTTAAGAAAACAGTCGGATATGCAGCAACTACAGAAATCAAAAACGGATACTCAATCAAAATGTTTGGTGAAGATATGATCTTCGTATTAACACAATGCGATAAGGAACAGGTTTATTCTGAGGGGAGAACAATACACATTTGTTGCCGAATGCCTGATAACCAAGAGCATGTAAAAAAGTTATTCGAAAACTGGTGGCGTAAACAAGCAAAGAGTATTCTTATTGAACGGGTACGTTACTGGTATCCAATCGTAGAAAAATACGGTGTTGAGATGCCAAAGGTATCAGTCAGAAAGATGAAAACGCTGTGGGGCAGTTGTAGTGTTGCACATCAAGCGGTGACCTTTAATTTCTATTTGATTAAGGCCAGAATGCCCTATATTGATTATGTGGTTTTACACGAACTAGTGCATTTTCTTTACCCGAACCATAGCAAACATTTTTATGCTTTCCTGTCCAATCATATGCCCGACTGGAAAGAGCGAAAATTTGTTCTGGATCAAGATGTCGTACACGGCTTGTAGTTTTATCCATTAACTTGAAAGGTGGTGCACTACCATGGATGATAACAAAACTGTTGTATCCAACGAGATGTCATTGGTTGTTCAAGAAGTCAGATCTATCTTAGATAATGCTCGTGAAAAAGTTGCCAGGCAGGTAAATAACGAACTGTTACTAACCTACTGGAATATCGGTCGCATTATCTGCGAGTATGAACAGACCATTCCTGATCGAGCTGATTATGGAAAGCAAACATTGAAAGCTCTTTCCATCGAACTGACAAAGGAATTTGGAAAAGGTTTCTCTCGCTCTAATCTGCAAAATATGCGTCAGTTTTATTTGGCCTATGAAAAATGCCAGACAGTGTCTGGCAAATTGAGTTGGTCACACTATTGTGAGCTACTGTCTATCTCTGATGTAGATAAGCGCAACTTTTATGAAAAAGAAGCAGTCAATTCCGGCTGGTCTGTCCGAGAACTAAAAAGACAGATCGAAAGTTCCCTCTTTGAGCGCCTGTTACTCTCCCGTGGCGATGCCAACAAGGAACAGGTACTTGCACTGGCACTTCATGGCAACGAGATTGCTCAGCCCGCGGATATTATCCGTGATCCTTATGTGTTTGAGTTCTTGGGCTTACCAGAAGATAAGCCTGTCATGGAAAGCGATTTGGAACGGGCATTGGTACAGCAGATCGAGAAGTTCCTGTTGGAGCTTGGTCGTGGATTTATGTTCGTTGGCACACAGCAACGGGTAACTCTGAACAATACCCACTACTATGTAATGTCTACTGAATAACCATCCGTTTTTCACGCGATTGCAGAAGTCCGAGTAGC
>ERZ773187.2156-NODE-2156-length-13168-cov-2.651415_pt1 | contig 13168 bp, 10 predicted proteins | sample MGYA00511242_ERZ773187 | MGnify/ENA primary metagenome ERZ773187 (study PRJEB29015, sample SAMEA2737744) | human gut metagenome | biome: human gut; feature: human-associated habitat; material: faeces | place: China | collected 2012 ... | reverse complement strand
CATGGAGTTGCGGCATCATCGGAGTGCTGCTCTGCGCTATGTTCGCAGTGCTCGTTTTTGCGCAGCCTGCGCCAACGTTCGAGAGTGCCGATGCAGCCTTCCTGGCGGCCGATCAGCCCTTCTCTCAATCGTCTTCAGCGCTTTTGTCCGAGGCGGGGAAGTTGACGGCGCTGATCGATGGGTTAACCGCCTACGGCATGGCGAAGACGGCGGAGGTGTCCTTCACTGGTTATGTGATCGTGCGTTTGGCCGTTGCTGCTTCGGCCCTCTTTGGCGTTGCGAGCTTGCTCGGCCTCTGCTCTCTTAAAGTGTCGGAGTTAAAGCGCGTCTTTCTGCCATTGGAAAACGCAGGAGAGGGGAATGCTCGTCGCTCGGTTGCGAAAAAATACGTTGCGCTTGTTGCCGCGTTGCCGCTTTGCTTGACGGGCCTGTTTCTTGCTGCAGATTTCAAAGCTGCGGAAGTATCGCAAGCAGGCGAATTCACTATGGCGGAGGAAGTTGTACGCGATCAAGTTGGCATAGCGGCCTATCTTATCGATGGCAAATATTACGATCAGCTTGCCGTAGAAGAGCTTATGGGGAATATGAAAGGAAGATCCGAGGAACTTTTCGAAAAGTTCGAAAGCGAGATTGTTCCGCTCGTCAATGCCTCGTTCGATGCCCGTTTGGCAAATGTTGATAGCTACCTGGATTGGTACTACAGTCTGCCCGCTGATTATGAGCGACTGGCTAAGTTGATTACTGGGTCCGTTGAGAGCTATGCGTTAGAACAATTTGAGGCCAAGATCGAGGAGGGGATCGATGATTCCCAAATCGGGAACAAGCTCGAAGAATTTTCGGGACAAGCGGAAGCCCTCAAGTCTGAATTCGAGACTGGGCTGGCTAACTGCGAATTGGCTGGCGTGCCCGATTGGCTTTTGACGGTTCAGGAAATGCCCCAGGCTGATTTGTTCTCCGGTTCGCTCGAGCCGACTGAAAAGCTCCTTGAAGTATCGGGTCGCTTTGGCGTGAGCGCAGCTGCAGGTGCGGCGGGGGGGGCGCTGAGCAAAAAACTGGTGGAGAAGGTGCTCAAGAAGGAGTTCTTCAGCGAGATTGTCGGAAGAATATCCAGCGCGTTGGCGTCGAGGGCCATTGGCGGTGGTGCAGGAGCTGCGGCGGGATCGGTGGTTCCGGGTATAGGCACCATTGCTGGGTTCGTAGCAGGTACGGCCATTGGCGTTGGGGCCGACTATGGCATGTTGAAGCTCGATGAGGTGCAGAATCGCGAGACTTATAAGCAAGAGATCATCGACACTATCGAGGAGCAAAGAACTGAGACCCTTGCTCTTGTGCAAGGTAGGGAGTAGCGGCCGACGGATATGTTTTCCTGCAAATCAGCGCAGTGCCATTATGAGGATTCATGCTTAATTCGGCCCGGGTCGAGCATGCTTCGCTTCAAAAACTGCTCGTTTCTAGTCCTTGGCTTTTTCAGTTTCGCTTTGCTCGTCGTTGCCAATCAGCCAACAACTGGTTCCATCCGTTAGCAAGACGCGGGATGATTGGGAGGCGAGGGCGACGCTCTTGAGGCTTTCTTCGCAGGCCGATGCATCGTTTTCGATCTTTGATTGCGCCGTGCGCAGATTTGATTGCATTTGGGTTTTGGTTTGGAGCAACTGCTCCTTTGCTGCGGCTCGTGGAGATTGGGAAATTAAGCGTTTTACTGGATTTTTTTCTGCGTTTTGCGGGAGCGAGATGGGTCGATTCTTCAAATCGCCGATCTTCATTTCTATGATTCCAGCAAGTGTTCGTCTTTTCGATACGAATTCGCGAGACTTTTCGCGAATTCTTTGCTGCTCGATGGCCGCGCTTCGCTCATCCGTGGTGCCATCGTAGTACATGCGTGTCATTGCGAGCGCGGATAGCGCTTGGAGACACATGCTGAACTGCTCTTCGTAAGAGTGAAGCTCTTCGAGCAAGGGAGCTATGTCCTTCTCTTTTGCCTTGGCTTCCACGGCGCGTTTCTGTACATCAGATAATTGCTCAGTGATCCAGTCGATTACCTGGCCGATATCGTTGTACCTACCTTCAATCTCACTGCGCGCAGCTTGTCTTGCTTCCAGGGGCTTTGCCTGGTATTCGTCGTAGAGGCCGGAATACGCTCGAGCGATATCCAGGGCGTTTTTGATTTTCGCTTTTTGCTCGCCGGCGATCATTGCGGCAATCGTGTCGAGTTTGGTGTCGATGCTTTGCAGTTTGTCGTTTATCTCGGTCATATACGCTTGCCCTACGACCATGGCGGCTGCAGCCAGGCCGACACTGGCTATCTGAGCTGGGCTTATGCCGGCAGCTTTCAAGGAGACGTCGCCGCTCAAGTGTCCTTTGGAGTCTTTTACGAGTGCCCTTACGGCCTCTGGGTTCTTTTTTGAGGCAACAAGGTCGTTTAGACTATAGCCGCTCGGCACTTCAACTCTGTAAAGGTTTGCCCCCTCAGCAATGTCGATAACGTTCGAGGCTAATCCGAAAACAGCGTCTGCAGTTCTGGAAATGCCACTCTTGCAATTGCTGTCTTCTTCGACTTTTGCGAGTATCGAAATATTGCTCAGACTGTCTGCTGAGATGACTTCGATACTGATGGGGGAGAGCGCTTCTTCTTCCATTCTCAATTCGCCTGTTCGTTGTTGTTGAACGAGGTTAGAAGATCCCGTTCGTTGTAAGAATTTGCTGCTTGAAGGTCTTTAACTAAGCCCGTATAGCGGCATTCGAGCTCACTGTCGTCGCAGGGGTAGATGAGAACTTTCATGGGCTCCTTGAATTTGAAATCTGCATATACATCGACATTGCCAAAACCGCGGAAATGCGAATAAACGCTGAAGCCCACAGATGTGCTGCAGCCTACATACACGTCTCTGTAAGCTGAAAGGTTCTTTTCATGCGTTGATTTTAAAGTGAGGATGGCGTAGCAGCCCGTGATAGCCATATAACCATTGCTGAGATCGTCGTTGTCTGTCACGTTGTCTTCGAAGTTCTTGAAAAAGACATCGGCGGGTATGGGCGGCAGTGAACTTAATACAGCCTTTTCTCGAGCATCTTCGCGAGCTTTTTGCTGCTCTTTAGCATCCTTCCTTTTTTGAATCTTCGCATGAGCGGAATCCTTGAGATTTCCAACTGTCTGCTTGGCTTTCTTTTGCGCTTGATCGGCGACTGGTGGAACGTATTCTTTGATGACAGGTGCGACGAAAGGAATAACTTCCTTGCCAAGATCGACGGCCGCTTTAACTGTTTGAAGCGTTATTTTGGGCTTTGCCAATTTGGCCTCCTCACAAGCTGTGTGATCTCACGCAGGTTCATTGCTGACGGCATGCGTTCCATATTACCATGTGGCGCTTGGGAAAAGTCGACGCAGCTCTGCACTCTCGCCCCTTCTTGAAACTGTGTGTTGTGCTCGGCTTCGTAAATGCGCTCAAGGGGAAAGACGGACCGCGGGCAAGGAGCGGTTTGATTGCGCTGCAATGTGCGTGGACGTTCTGGTGAGCTCGGCCGCGTCGAGTTGTAGGGGCGGCCGAACCGCCCCTTGTTCTAGCGCAGGTGGTACCTTGTTCCGCGCGCCGAGCCTTCGGATGCAATAGTGCCCATGCCCAGCAATTCGGCAATGAGCCCTTTGGCCTTGGTCGGCCCGCAGTTTAATGCGGATTCCACATCTCTACGGGTAAAACTTCCCTTTTCTTGGGCGACTTCTACGATTTTTGCGAGATCGTGGGAAAGGGCAAGTTGTGGAGCGGGCACGGATGGCTGGGCAGAGCTGGAAGAAGCCGGCGTGTGGTTTGTCTCGGAGGGAGAGCTATCGCTGGGTACGTCGACCGCCTTTGGCGCGTTTTGCTTCCAGTTGGCCATTCTCGCGCAATGTTTTCACGGCGGTGTCTCTCATGTTGCCCCATCTCATCGTTAGAGTTCCGATGGCATTATCGGTCGTTATCGGTCGTTATCGGTCGTTATCGATTTGCTGGACGAGAGGCGTCCGCCTCCACCGCCGCTATTCTGCGGGCGGTGCGCAGTAGGTCGTAGTCGTGCTTGCTGCGGGAGGGGAGGGCGGCGGCGCGCACGGCTTCTCGGCATACGCCCATGAACGCGTCGGCCGCCTCGCAGAAGCACGCACGGGCGAACTCGCCGGTGCCGTGGGCGCACTTGAGGCCGTCGGCGTAGAGTGTCCACGACTGGGGCTCGCGTTCGTCGCCTTCGCAAACTAGCTGGAGCACGTGCGGCTTGCCGTCGTCGGACAGCTCGGCTTCCAAGCGTTCCGCGCTGTAGCGTATCTGGTGGCCCAAGTTGGATTTTCCCATGGCAGAAATGTAGCCCGTGGGCTCGTCGAGGAGGTGCATCCTCGGCCGCTCGACGCTCAAGTTAAGGAATTCGCGCGAATCGCGCACAGAGACGTTGTCCATGGCAGGACTCCTTTCATCGATGTTGGCGGGACCACCGTGCCGCGCGGCCGGTTGGTGCCGGGATCGTCGAGCCAACTCTCTACCCCGACTCTGGATAAAATGCGCCAGCGCTTTCGCTGACGGAAATGCAGTCTAGCAGCAGAAGGGCCAGTCGCGCAAGAGGGAAGGTCGGGTATTGGTATACTCGTCTCGCAATGCGGGATCGAAAGGAAGGCTATCGAGCGCATGGCGGGCGGTCGCGGTGGCTCGATTGCTGCGACAGCCGCGCGATCGATGCAACAGGGAGAACATATGGTTCTTGGTAACAAGTTGGGCATAAGCAGTGATGCCGAGTTGGCTCGCGAGGAAGAACGGCTGACGAAGACGCGGGCGCTTGAGCTTTTCGAGCGCGGTCTGCTTGACGGGCTGGAGGCGGGAACGTTTGCCGGCCTTGCTCAGATTCACGCATATCTTTTCCAGGACGTTTACGACTTTGCCGGGCGCATGCGTCGGGAGAATATCTCCAAGGGCGGCTTTCGCTTCGCGCCCTCGCTCTATCTGGAGGAGGCGCTTGCCGCCATCGATCGCATGCCGCAGGCAACGTTCGACGAAGTGATCGAGAAGTACGTTGAAATGAACGTCGCCCACCCTTTCCGCGAGGGCAATGGACGCAGCATGAGAATCTGGCTCGATCAGATGTTGAAACGCTCGTGCAGCGTCGTGGTCGACTGGAGCCTTGTCGACAAGGAGGACTATTTGCTCGCCATGGAGCGGAGCCCCGTGAGGGACGTGGAGATCAAGGCGCTTCTCAAGGAGGCGCTTACCGATCAGGTGGATGATCGGCAGGTGTACATGAAGGGCATCGATGCCAGCTACCGCTATGAGGGCTATAGCACGTATTCTATGGAAGGCCTCTCGGAAAATTCTTCGTTGTAATTGTCCGTATAGGCGTGTTTTGGGCAATGTCCCGCTATGCCGCAGGTTCGTTTTCCGCATCGGCCTGCAATGTTAATTCCCGTTGCTAGTGGCATGGGGAGCGAATAGCTACTATGGGCTCGCGAAAACTCGAAGAGAGAGGCGGCCTTATGTTGGGCGAAAATCTCAAGTGCGTGCGGGAGAGCCGTGGCATCACCCAAGAGGAGCTGGCGGAGCAGGTGCACGTGGTGCGCCAGACGGTCTCGAAATGGGAGAAGGGGCTCTCGGTTCCTGATGCTGACATTCTCATGGCCATTGCGGAAGCGCTCAATGTCAGTGTGAGCGATTTGATGAGAGCGGATGCCGTTCAAGCCAGGAGCATCGAGGAACTCTCTGTGCAGACAGCCGTGCTGAACGAGCGGATCTTTCTGCAAAATCGCCGCATAGCCAAGACGGCGACGTTCGCGAAACGGGCGATGGCGGTGTGCCTGTTGGCGATTGTGGTTGCTGTCGGTGTGGGTGCGATAGGGCGGGTTGCCACGCCGGGATCGTATTCGCAAATCACCATTGAATACGAGATGGGCGGCGATATTCGGGAAGCTCATATCAACGTCAACACCTGCGGGGGACTCGGCCTCAATGAGATACGATTGGCTGCCGGAGGACAACGCGATATTCCGCGATATTGGGGGCGAAGGGATGTTTTTGGATGGCGCCGCTGAGCAGTCCGGTAGCGTGCAGTTGCTCCTGCACGCGATGGAAGTCGCCATAGAGAACGGCGGCGGTGAAGTTAAGCGCATATCTTCTGCGACGTACGACTGAGAAGGTCGCAGGGCAAATGGTTCTGGTTTCCGAGAACCGCAAAACGCTGTAGGAGATCATTGACGGTGGTGATTTCGATTGGCACGGCCTACAAGTAAAAATGAAAGTGTACTGATTTTGGTACACGTGAATGCAACCTCGCGAGTATTATCTCCTTGTCGTCAGATGAGAAAGGATGTGTGATGTTTCAGGGAATTGAGATTCGAATCGAAACTCAGTTGGATGCAATCGATGCGCTCGATCAGATGAGCTCAACGCTTCGTGGACTGGGCTTTCTGAGTGTTTCGCTTTGTGAAAGTCCTTCCGTCGTGGACGAGGACGTCTTTGGTCTTTTTGCCAACATTCTCTACTGTTGTGCAGATATTGAAGCCCAGGCCTCTAACGTGCTGTGCCCGGCTAATAAAGATTTACGTAATGAGTCGCTTTCGCATCTGAATTGCACTTCGACCAACTCGGCAACCGCCCAGAAGCTTGCTGCGTAACTTGCGACGATGGCGCCCGGCCGGCGGAATAGCAAGGGTGTGAGGCCTTCCTCGATTCTAGCAACATGATTGGCTATTTGGAAGTCGTAGGTTATTTAGAGCATTACTGAACTCGGCTGATATGTCTGCGAAACCTCAACCGTGATTGGGCGTATTGAAAAGAGCGGGCAAGGTGACCAGGCCAGCATGATGTTTGCCTTGTCTGTTTCTTACTATCGGAGATCCTGCGTTGCTCTATTGCGCTAGTGAGCGACATAAGAGATTCGGTCTTGTTCGACTATGGAATGCAAGTGCGGGGGTCGTGGTCGAATGGTTTGAGGTTGTGGCATATGGCCTGTTGAGGGGATCCCTAATGCCGTGTCTGCTGGTCGTGAGCTAAGCAATACTGTAGAGAAGAAAGCTATCGGTTTCGGTATGGTATAGGTACCCTATGCGCAACTGGTCGTTAATCTGAATGGCACATGTTTCGGTTGACAAAATATCGCGATTTCTGAAGATGGAGCGACAGGCTTGCCAGGGAGTTATTGTTGTCGGATCTGTCTTTATCCTGCCTTCCCAAAATTCGATGTCAGTGGGAGAGTATCTCGGAGCCTCAAAAAATATCTGGTAGTTCTCGTTGTAAAAATGATTAACTGGCGTGTTGGATCATCGATCTTCTTCCGTGCGCGCCTAAACATTCTTCGATCTATGGATTGCTACGTCAGTTTTTATGGGTTAACTTGGGGAAAAGAACAATCGTAGGCAAGGAGTTCCACGACAACGCTACGGAATGCGCCGCTGCTCTAGTGCATTCGAATGCGAACGCATAGAAAAGCGGACAGACGTCCTACTTCTTTAATGCCTGCTCTTACTCAAGTCGCTCAAGATCGCTAAAACAAATCAAGAACGCTAAAAGAAATCAAGATTGCTAAAAGAAATCAAGGATGCTACGATCTTCCCGTTGCGGTGGGCGGATGGCAGGAGGTTTCCGTGGCAGACAAGATTGCGAAGATGCAGCAGGGGGTCTTCAACCCATTTACGCCGGAATTCGGAAAAGTGCCCGCTTATTTCGCTGGTCGCGAACAGGTGCTCTCGGATATCTTGAGTACCTTTGAAGAGCAGGCGATGAATCTCTGCGCATTATTCGTTGGTCCGCGCGGATGTGGCAAAACGGCGCTTCTTACCTATCTCGGCAACGAGGCGTCTCGGCTCGGATGGGTAGTGGCCAACGTTTCGGCAACTCCGGGTATGCTCGAAGATATTGTCCAGCGCACCGAGGAGTCGGCTTCGCACCTCATCGCGGCCTCGTCCGAAAAGCGCCTCACGGGCGTGAACATCGTGGGTATAGGAGGAGCGACTTGGGACGCGAAAAGCAACACGAAAGCGAATTGGCGCACCCGCATGAATAGTCTTTTGGATCGTCTCGCCGAAGCGGATATTGGCCTGCTGATAACCGTTGACGAGGTGGATGTGTCCCTTGATGAGATGAGCCACCTGGTTTCAACGTACCAGCATTTCGTGCGCGAAAATCGCAAGGTCGCTCTTGTGATGGCGGGGCTTCCCTTCCATATAAGCTCGCTTTTGAGCGGAAAGAACACGTCGTTTTTGCGCCGGGCTCAGCGGTTTGAGTTGGGTCCGTTGGCCCCCTATGAAGTTGAGGAGGCTTTCCGTCTGACCGTGGAAGAGGGTGGCAGGCTCATCAACGAAGAGGCCTTGGGCGAAGCTGTTGAGGCCATCGATGGGTTTCCCTTCATGTTGCAGCTTCTGGGTTACCGGGCGTGGCGAATGCATCCCGACGACACCTTCCTGAGCGTTGACGATGTCCGTGCCGGTGCGCAGAGGGCTCAGCGCGAGTTGGAGGATCGCATCTTCGATATCACCTACGCGGAACTCTCCCGAGCGGACAGGGCATTTCTTGCGGCAATGGCTCAAGATGAGAAAACAAGCCGCCGCACTGATCTGATGGAACGGCTGGGTAAGCCCTCGGGGCATATTTCCACCTACAAGAAGCGGCTCGTGCAAAGTGGCGTTATCGGCGAAACCCTTGATGGCGACTTCTACTTTGCTCTCCCTGGATTTAAGGAGTATATCGCGCATCGACAGGGATAATGCGGGGTTTTGACGACGTCTTTTCCTGCTGCAGAACTGTTCGCTAGCAATTCCCTACGTAAACATATTTCAAGGAGCGCCTCGCTACGTCGGCCAGCCTGCGCACGGTTGCAGGTAGTGTGGCGGGGCGGTCGGCGAAGCGATGGCAGGGGAAGAAGCGCGTGAGGTGGTAGGGGATCGACGGATCCAGGGTGGCGAGCCATTGGGCGGCCTCGGCGATTTCCTGATCGCTGTCGTTCAGGCCGGGGATGACGAGCGTCGTTACTTCCAGGTGGCAGGTGGGGGTGGTGGCCAGCACTTCTATGGTGTGCTTTACGGTGTCCAAGTCGCCGCCGACAAGGTCGTAGAAGCTCTGGGTGAAGCCCTTCAGGTCGATATTGGCGGCGTCGATGAGCGGCGCCACCTCATGTAGCGGACCGTCGTTTACGTAGCCGTTGGACACCAGCACGTTGGTCAGGCCGCGCTCGTGGGCGAGGCGACCGGTGTCACGAACGAACTCGAGGCCCACGAGCGGCTCGTTGTAGGTGAAGGCGAGCCCGATGTTGCCCTCGGGCGCAAGCGATGCAGCCAATTCCACCAACTCGGCCGGTGCGATTTCGCGCCAGAGCACGTCGCGCTCGCCGGCGCAGGCGATGGAGGCGTTCTGGCAGAACGGGCAGCGCAGGTTGCAGCCGTAGGAACCTACCGAGAGAACCTTGCTTCCAGGGCGAAAGCGGGCCAGCGGCTTCTTCTCGATGGGATCGAGCGCCAGCGACGTGATGCGTCCGTAGTTGGCGTCCACCACCTGGCCGCCCTCGGCGACGCGCGCACGGCAGAGCCCCGTCTGCCCCTCGGCCAGCGCGCAGGCGTGCGGGCAGATCGGGCACACAGCGCGGTCTGCGCTAAGGCCGTGGGACTCTTCCCTTGAAAAATCCTGCGCTGCGACTCTGCCTTCGGTATCTTCCACGGCGCCTCTTTTCTCGTCTGCTTCGGCTGTCTCGTTGCCATAGTAGCGCAAGGGCGGTCCGCTGGCTTTGGCGGCTCGCATGCGCCGCCAATCCGATACCGACGTCCCCGATTTCCCGCGGCGTGGGGGCGCAGAAGTTCGCCCGGAGCTAAGCCGGCCCGGTTGCGCGCCATTGCCAAGGGAGATCGGGCGCGCGGGCCGGACGGGGCGCACCGTCGCATTCCATTACTGCTAGAATCATCGATGCTGGCTGGCCATATTGCGTAGAAAGAGGGAAACCATGGATCGTTTGAAGGACAAAGTCGCCATCGTCACCGGTTCCACCAGCGGCATCGGCACGGGCATCGCGAAGATGTTCGGGGCCGAGGGCGCGCGCGTGGTGGTCTGCGGCCGCAATGAGGAGCGCGGCGCGGCCGTCGTGGACGCCATCGCCGAGGCGGGCGGCACCGCCTGGTTCCACAAGCTGGACATTACCCAGCCTGAAACGGTGGACGCCCTGTTCGCCGACACTAAGGAGCACTGGGGCTCCATCGACGTGCTGGTGAACAACGCCGCCGGCATGGCGCTGAAGGACGGCCGCGTGGACGAGATCTCCCTGGAGGACTGGGACGCCGTGTTCGCGAGCGACGTGCGCTCCACGTTCTACTGCACCAAGACCGTGCTGCCCTTCATGCAGGAGCAGGGCGCGGGTTCCATCATCAACATCGGCTCCATGGCCTCTTGCGGCGGCGACTTGGGCTCGACGGCCTACGCCTGCGCCAAGGCCGGCGTCGACATGCTGACCCAGTACACGGCGCTGCAGTACGGCAAGCAAAACATCCGCTGCAACTGCGTGCGTCCCGGCCTCATCGTCACGCCGCAGAATGAGGCGAAGGTGCCCCAGGCGCTGAAGGACATCTTCCTGGACAACATCGAGGTGGCCCGCTACGGCACGCCCGAGGACATCGCCGCCATGTGCGTCTATCTGGCCTCCGACGAGAGTTCGTACTTCACCGGCCAGGTGGTGACGGTGGATGGCGGCCTGAACTCCCACGTCTCCACGGTGGCCCAGTTCCGCGCCATGGCCTCCCGCACCTGGTAGCAGAGCGAGCGGCAGCAGAGCAGCTGAGCGCATCCGGCGCCCGACGGCCTCGCACCATATGCGGGGCCGTTTTTCATGCGCCGAAGGGCGACTTTCTGCCGAACGCGGGTTTTGCATTGATGGGTGTTTTGGTCGGCGATAGAATGCGGCCTCGTGTCTTTTCACCCGCGACGATCGAAGGAGCCGAGTTTTCCCGCCATGCAGCAGCGCGACAAGTTAAAGCCCATCCTTTTCAGCATCATCAAGCATTCCAGCAAAGAGGAGCTGAAGGAGCAGATTCCCAAGGACATTGTGGCGGGCATCGTGGTGGCGGTGGTGGCGCTGCCGCTGTCCATCGCGCTGGGCATCGCCTCGGGAGTGTCGCCGGAACAGGGCCTCTACACCGCCATTGTCGCTGGGTTCCTCATCGCGTTCCTCGGCGGCAGCCGGGTGCAGATCTCCGGTCCCACGGCGGCCTTCGCCACCATCGTGGCCGGCATCGTGGCCACCGATGGCATGGAAGGGCTCATCGCCGCCACCATTATCGCGGGTATCATGCTCATTTTCATGGGCCTGTTCAAGTTGGGCGCCCTCATCCGCTTCGTGCCCTTCACTATCACGACCGGGTTCACCGCGGGCATCGCCGTCACGCTGACCATCGGCCAGCTGAAGGATTTCTTCGGCCTCACGTATCCGCCCGGCACCGTCACGGTGGAGACGACGGAGAAGCTGGCCGCCCTTGCGGGCAACTTCTCCACGGTGAACGGACAGGCGTGCCTGGTGGGCGTCGTTTGCCTGGCGGTGCTGTTCCTCTGGCCGCGTGTGACCGAGCGCGTGCCCAGCTCGCTCATGGCCTTGCTCGCGGGTATCGCGCTGGTGAGTGGGCTCGGTCTTGACGTCAGCACCATCGGCGACCTCTACGTCATCGACAGCGCCCTGCCCACCTTCCATATGCCGCATCTCAGCCTGGAGCTGTTCCGCGACCAGTTCGCCAACGGCGTCACCATCGCCATCCTGGCCGCCATCGAGTCGCTGCTGTCCTGCGTGGTGGCCGACTCCATGATCAGCGGTCACCATCGCGCGAATATGGAACTGGTGGCCCAGGGCGTCGGCAACATCGCCTCGGTGCTCTTCGGCGGCATTCCCGCCACCGGCGCCATCGCACGCACCGCCGCCAACGTGAAGGCTGGCGGCCGCACGCCCATCGCCGGCATGGTGCACGCGCTCGTGCTCATCGCCGTGCTCGCGTTCCTCATGCCCTATGCGGCGCTCATTCCCATGCCCACCATCGCCGCCATTCTGCTGTACGTCGCCTACGGCATGTCGGGCTGGCGCAACTTCGCGCACCTGTGCCGCACGGCGTCGAAGGGGGCTGTGGCCACGCTCGTGCTCACCTTCGCGCTGACCATCGTGTTCGATCTGGTGGTGGCCATCGGCGTGGGCATGCTCATCACCGTGGTGCTGTTCATGAAGATGGTGAGCGAGGAGACCGAGGTCAAGGGGTGGAAGTACTACTGCGACGAGAACTCCGAGGTCACGCATTTGCGCGAGCTGCCGAAGAGCGTGCGCGTGTACGAGATCAACGGGCCGATGTTCTTCGGCATGACCGAGCGCATCGCCGACATCTCGGTGAAGGACTTCACGCGCTACCTGATCATCCGCATGCGCGGCGTGCCCTCGCTGGACGCGACGGGCATGAACGCGCTGGAGAACCTCTACGACTACTGCAGCGCGAACGGGGTGAGCCTCATCTTCTCCCATGTGAACGAGCAGCCGATGAAGACCATGCGCCGCGCCGGGTTCGTCGATCTGGTGGGAGAGGAGCACTTCCGCAGCTGCATCGACGACGCTATCGCCCATGCCCGCGAGCTGCTGGCGGCGGAGGAAGACGCTGAAAACCTGATGAAAACTCGCGGCTGACCTCCGCTGCAGGGAGGACATGGTTTAGCATGAGCGCACATATTTTTTCTAGCGGCTCCAAGAGAGAGGCTTCCCATGAAGTTCATCGTCACCGAAGATTACGAGGCCATGTCGCGCACTGCCGCGCGCGTGATAAGCGGCTATGTTTCCTCGCACCCCGATTGCGTGCTGGGTCTGGCCACCGGCTCGACCCCTATCGGCCTGTACCGCTGCCTGGTTGAGGACTACGAGGCCGGCGCGCTGTCCTTCAAGGACGTGACCAGCTTCAACTTGGACGAGTACCGAGGCCTTGATCCGCAGCACGACCAGAGCTACCGTTACTTCATGGAGCACAACCTGTTCTCCCATGTCGATATCGATCCGGCTCGCACCCATGTGCCGGACGGCGCCTGCCCCGACGCCGCTGCCGCGTGCGCTGCTTACGAGCAGAGCATCGCCGAGGCCGGCGGTTTGGGCCTGCAGCTTCTGGGCCTGGGCCACAACGGCCACATCGGCTTCAACGAGCCCGCGCCTGAGTTCCCCAAGGAGACGCACTGCG
>ERZ773187.2154-NODE-2154-length-13176-cov-8.196936_pt1 | contig 13176 bp, 11 predicted proteins | sample MGYA00511242_ERZ773187 | MGnify/ENA primary metagenome ERZ773187 (study PRJEB29015, sample SAMEA2737744) | human gut metagenome | biome: human gut; feature: human-associated habitat; material: faeces | place: China | collected 2012 ... | reverse complement strand
GCCGGTATTCATCAGCATAAAGCAGCCGGTACCGTAGGTGTTTTTCGCCATCCCCTCTTTCACGCACAGCTGGCCGAACAGCGCCGCCTGCTGGTCGCCCGCGATGCCGGCGATCGGAATACGCGTCCCGCCCTTACCGCCGATGTTGGTCTGGCCGTACACTTCGGAAGATTTGCGCACTTCCGGCAGCATGGCGCGCGGGATATCCAGCGCGTCGAGCATTTTGTCGTCCCAGTCCAGCTCGTGGATATTAAACAGCATGGTACGCGAGGCGTTGGTGTAGTCGGTTACGTGAACGCGTCCCTGGGTCATTTTCCAGATAAGCCAGGTGTCTACGGTACCGAACAGCAGCTCGCCGCGTTTAGCGCGTTCGCGCGCGCCTTCGACGTGGTCGAGGATCCACTTCACTTTGGTGCCGGAGAAGTAGGGGTCAACCACCAGGCCGGTGGCCTTGCGGATGTACTCTTCCATGCCGTCGCGCTTGAGCTGTTCGCAGATCTCGGCGGTACGACGGCACTGCCAGACGATGGCGTTATAAATCGGCTTGCCGGTTTCGCGCTCCCACACGATGGCGGTTTCACGCTGGTTGGTGATGCCGATCGCCGCGATTTCATCGGAGCTGATATCGGCTTTTGCCAGCACTTCGACCAGCGTAGAGCTTTGCGATGCCCAGATCTCCATCGGGTCGTGTTCAACCCAGCCTGGACGCGGATAAATTTGTTCGAATTCTCGCTGAGAAACGCTGACGATATTGGCATCGTGATCCATTACCACGGCGCGGGAGCTGGTGGTGCCCTGGTCGAGCGCTACGATATATTTTTTGTCGGTCATAGTATGAGTCCCGTAGTCAGATTACAGCGAAGCTTTGTGTTGCGTCGTAGAGGGGGATGCGGCTTCTTTCTCTTCGACGACGCAGGTGTCGCAAGGCAGGTGGCGGCCAATCAGCTTGCGGTAGCAGAATGCGCCCAGCGCAGCACCGACGATTGGCGCACACAGCGGCACCAGGAAATAAGGAATATCTTTGCCGCCGGTGAAGGCGACGTTGCCCCAGCCTGCCAGCCAGGCGAAGGCTTTCGGTCCGATATCACGCGCCGGGTTCATGGCGAAGCCGGTCAGCGGGCCCATGGATGCGCCGATAACGGCGATCAGCAGACCAATCAGCAGCGGCGCCAGCGGGCCACGCGGCACGCCGTTGCCATCGTCGGTCAGCGCCAGAATGACGCCCATCAGGATAGCGGTAATCACCATTTCTACCGCGAAGGCCTGCACAAAATTGATATGCGGATTCGGATAGGTGGAGAAAATGCCTGCCAGCTCGAGACTTTCGACGCTACCGCGCACCATATTGTGGGTATGTTCGAAATCGAAGAAAAGATTGTAATAAAGCCCGTAAACTAAAGCCGCAGCGCAAAAGGCGCCAGCGAATTGCGCAACGATAAAAGGAACAACTTTACGACCGTCAAAGCAGGCGAACAGCCACAGCGCGATGGTGACCGCCGGGTTAAGGTGCGCACCGGAAACCCCTGCGGTCAGGTAAATCGCCATGGCGACGCCCAGACCCCAGATGATGCTGATTTCCCATTGACCGAAGCTGGCTCCCGCGACCTTAAGCGCAGCGACGCACCCAACGCCGAAAAAGATCAACAACCCGGTACCGAGGAACTCTGCGATGCACTGGCCTTTTAGTGTTGATGTTTGGCTCATAATCGAATCCTGAAGCGTAGTGATGATTATTGTATGTGTGAAGGTCGCAGGCGACCACGCTGCCATGTAGGCATAGTGTTAATTTATCGTTAACGAACAAAAACGAGAAATATCGAAATTCAAATGTGTGTACCACGTCAAGAAAATGAGCGTTTTCGCGCCATAAACGCGTGTTCGGCCGTTTGCGGGAGCGTTTCACCGCACATTTTTTTACGTGTTGATTAACAATTACGAAAAAGTACCGGGTAAAAGCGGCGAACGGACCAGGTAAAGGCTGAAAAGTGTTGCAAACCGCAATCTACGCGGGTTGTCGCTGGACAGGGGAGGCGGGGCTTCATACAATCGACTACATCACCACTGTAGTGCGCTAATTTTCGTTAAGGCGTCAACGCGTATACGAAACGGACGGTTTCTATCAACGCCTTGCAAGTTCAGGAGAGGTATGACGATGTCATTAGAAGTGTTTGAGAAATTAGAATCTAAAGTTCAGCAGGCGATTGATACCATCACTCTGTTACAGATGGAAATCGAAGAGCTGAAAGAGAAGAACAACACGCTGGCGCAGGAAGTACAGAGCGCACAGCACAGCCGTGAAGAGCTTGAGCGTGAAAACGGTCAGCTGAAAGAACAGCAGCAGGGCTGGCAGGATCGTCTGCAGGCGCTGCTGGGCCGCATGGAAGAAGTCTGATGCTTCCCGCTCCCTCCCGTTCGGGAGGGGGCAAACTCTCCCCGCTCTATATACTCACAAGTTATAGCCAATCTTTTTTTATTCTTTAATCATCAGTCCGCTTTCTGGCACGCTTAATCCATCACAACACTATATAAAGAGAGCGGTGCGATGAATAAGTGGGGCGTGGGGTTAACTCTGTTGCTGGCATCCGCCAGCGTTCTGGCAAAAGACATTCAACTATTAAACGTTTCTTACGATCCAACGCGCGAGCTGTACGAACAGTACAACAAAGCTTTTAGCGCCCACTGGAAGCAAGAAACCGGCGACAACGTGGTGATTCGTCAATCCCACGGCGGCTCCGGCAAACAGGCTACCTCGGTGATCAACGGCATTGAAGCCGACGTGGTGACCCTTGCGCTGGCCTATGACGTTGATGCGATTGCCGAACGCGGCCGAATCGACAAAAACTGGCTGAAACGTCTGCCGGATAACTCCGCGCCGTATACCTCCACCATCGTGTTCCTCGTACGTAAAGGCAACCCGAAGCAGATTCACGACTGGAACGACCTGATTAAACCGGGCGTGTCGGTGATTACCCCGAACCCGAAAAGCTCCGGCGGCGCGCGCTGGAACTATCTGGCGGCCTGGGGCTACGCCCTGCACCAGAACAATGGCGACCAGGCGAAGGCGCAGGAGTTCGTAAAAGCGCTGTTTAAGAACGTCGAAGTGCTGGATTCCGGCGCCCGGGGCGCGACGAACACCTTCGTAGAGCGCGGGATAGGCGATGTGCTGATCGCCTGGGAAAACGAAGCCCTGCTGGCGACCAATGAGCTGGGTAAAGATAAATTTGAGATCGTGACGCCGAGCGAATCGATTCTCGCCGAGCCGACGGTTTCCGTGGTGGATAAAGTGGTCGACAAGAAGGGCACTCGCCAGGTGGCGGAAGCGTATCTGAAGTACCTCTACTCGCCGGAAGGCCAGGAGATTGCGGCGAAGAACTTCTATCGCCCGCGCGATCCTGAAATTGCGAAAAAATACGCGAATGAGTTCCCGAAACTGAAGCTGTTCACCATTGATGACGTGTTTGGCGGCTGGACGAAAGCGCAGAAAGAGCACTTTTCCAACGGCGGCACCTTCGACCAGATCAACCAGCGTTAAATAGCCTCTCCTTATCCCCGCTTGCGCTGCGCTTAGCGGGGCTACAACTCTTGTCGCCCGGGTAAAGCGTAAGCCGCGACCCGGGGCAGAGTAGTCCGGTAGCCCGGACAGGCGCTTAGCGCCGCGTCCGGGAAAACACCCCGAACCTCTTCCTGTTTTCATTTGGTCATCAAACTGCGTTACTCTTCCGTTTCTGGCTGAGACAGGAAAAAATAATGCGAAGAGTACGATACCTTTTATTAGCGCTGCTGGTGGTCGTTGTGGCGGCGATGGCCGGCGGCTACTACTGGCTTCATTCCGGCAACCCTGATGCGTTGCGCAAAATTGTTCTGCAACAGTGCGTCCCCAACCAACAGCAGCACCAGAATCCCGCGCCCTGCGCGGAAGTGAATCTCAAGGGCGGCTATGTGCTGTTTAAAGACCGCAATGGCCCGCTGCAGTATCTGCTGATGCCGACTTACCGTATTAACGGCACCGAAAGTCCACTGCTGCTTAATCCCCTGACGCCGAACTTCTTCTGGCAGGCCTGGCAGGGGCGCGAAATCATGAGCCAGCATCGTGGTTCCGCCGTATCGGATGACGCGGTCTCCTTGACCATCAACTCGCGCAGCGGACGCACGCAAAATCATTTCCATATCCATATCTCCTGCCTGCGTCCCGATGTCCGTACTCAGCTGGACAAGGAAGCGCCCGCTATCAGCAGTCGCTGGTTGCCGCTGCCCGGTGGACTACTGGGCCACGAATATCTGGCGCGCCGGGTCACCGAAACGGAGCTGGCGCAGCGCAGCCCGTTCCTGATGCTGGCTGAAGAGGTGCCGGAAGCGCGTGAGCATATGGGCCGTTTTGCGCTGGCGATGGCGAAGCAGAGCGATGGTTCGCTGGTGCTGCTGGCGACCGAGCGTAACCTGTTGACGCTGAATCGCGCATCGGCGGAAGAGATTCAGGACCATAGCTGCGCCATTCTGGCATCCCGTTAATTTCCTTTACGTTCCCGCCATTCATTATCTCCTTGATTCTTATCCCGGTTTAACGCCGGGGTAGGATCGGGTGCATAAAAATATGTGAAACCGATCAAAAGATATAAAGGTATACCTTTATATCTTTTTGAGGATCGTTACACTCTCTTCATAGCCTCCATTGCGTGTCTGACTGGTGGCTTATTTATAAAAACGTTTTTATTTCATGTAGTGACATCATTAATTGTTCCCTCTATTTGCGCGGCTAAGCGTAAAGGAATATCAACATGAAACTTTCTATCGTGGAAAAAATCGGCTTCGGCGCAGGAGATATGGCGATAAACGTTGTGATCATCGCCATGCAGCTGCTTCTCGCCTATTTTTATACCGATATCTACGGCCTGAGCGCCGCTGATGTCGGCGTACTTTTCGTGGTTGTGCGGATGATCGATGCCATTATCGATCCGGCCATGGGCGTCCTTACCGATAAGCTGAATACGCGCTGGGGACGCTATCGCCCGTGGCTGCTGTGGTTTGCCATCCCTTTTGGCTTCGCCGTTTATTTAATGTTTATCACGCCTGATATGGTTTATATGGCCAAGCTGGCGTGGGCCTATGGCACCTATATTCTGATGACCCTGGTCTATACCGCTATCACTATTCCCTATATCTCGATGATTGGCGTGATTACCAGCGATCCCGTGGAACGGCTAAGCGCAAACGGCTATCGCTTTGTGATGACCAAAATTGCCGCTTTCCTGGTCACTATTGTCGTCCCGATGCTTGCCGTCTGGCTGGGGCAGGGCAACAAGGCGCTGGGTTACCAGTTTTCTATGGGGCTAATGGGCGCGATGGGGGCCCTGCTGTTTATCTTCTGTTTTCTCACCACCCGTGAACGTAGCGAGCCGGAAATTACTTCGCTATCGGTAGGGAAGCAGTTTAAGTATCTGTTACGTAACGATCAGTGGATTATTCTTGGGGTTGTTATTTTATTGCTGATGTGCGGTTACGTTATTCGCGGTTCCGTCGCGGCCTATTATGCCAAGTATTATCTTAATGGCGGCGATAGCCTGATTTCACCTTTTCTGACTACCGGCGTTGTCGCCTCTATTCTGGCGATGATCGCCACCACCTGGATAACTAAATTCTGGGATAAAATTAAGATGTTCCGCTACACCCAGATTATTACCTTTGTACTAAGCGCGCTGATGTATTTCTTCGTCGGGCGTGAAAATCTTATCCTGGCATTTACGTTCTATTTTCTTATTAATTTCTTCTGCGATATGCAAATGCCGGTGTTCTGGTCCTCTATCGCCGAAGCGGTGGATTATGGCGAAAAGAAAACCGGGCTGCGGGTATCCGGCCTCGCGTTTGGCGGCATTCTCTTCTTCCAGAAGTTTGGTATGGGGATCGCGGGGGGCGTACTGGGATTTCTGCTGAGCCACTTTGGCTATCAGGCCGACGTTGAACAGAGCGCGCGTTCGCTCACCGGTATTGCGCTGATGATGACGCTCATTCCGGCACTGTTCCATCTTGCGGTTGGGCTGCTTATGAAAAAGTATCTGATTAATAACGAATATTATCGTGATATTCAGCTCGCCCTTGCGCAAAAACAGGCATAAGGAGGCGTAAATGAATGCCATGAATAAGGTTTGGGCGATCGGAGACGCCTCCGTAGACCTGGTACCGGAAAAACAGAACAGCTACCTGAAATGTCCCGGAGGCGCTTCGGCGAACGTGGGGGTCTGCGTTGCCAGGCTGGGCGGAACGTGCGGTTTTATCGGCTGCCTTGGCGACGATGACGCCGGGCGTTTCCTGCGCCAGGTTTTTCAGGATAACGGCGTCGATGTCTCTTCGCTGCGGCTGGATGCGAGCCTGACCAGCGCGGTACTGATCGTCAATCTGACGGCTGACGGCGAGCGCAGCTTTACCTATCTGGTGCATCCGGGGGCTGATACCTACGTTTCACCTCAGGATCTGCCGACGTTCAGAAAATACGAATGGTTTTACTTTAGCTCCATTGGTCTCACCGACAGTCCCGCTCGCGAGGCATGTCTTGAGGGCGCGCGAAGAATGCGGGAGGCCGGCGGCTACGTTCTGTTTGATGTCAACTTGCGCAGCAAGATGTGGCGCAATACCGCTGAGATCCCTGACCTGATCGCCCGCTCCGCTGCGCTGGCGTCTATCTGCAAAGTCTCGGCCGATGAGCTGTGTCAGCTGAGCGGCGCCAGCCACTGGCTGGATGCGCGGTATTACATGCGCGATCTGGGCTGCGAGACCACCATCATTTCGTTGGGGGCCGAAGGAGCGTTGCTTATCACCGCCGAGGGAGAGTTCCTTTTTCCTGCCCCGCGCGTGGAGGTCGTCGATACCACCGGAGCTGGCGATGCCTTTGTCGGCGGCCTGCTGTTCACGCTTTCCCGCGAAAACCACTGGAATCATGCCCTGCTGGCGGAGGCGATCAGCAATGCCAACGCCTGCGGAGCGATGGCGGTGACGGCAAAAGGGGCAATGACTGCTCTGCCGTTTCCCGACCAGCTCAATACTTTTCTGTCCAGCCGTTCGCTGGCACAAGCCATGACCGTGAAATAAGGAGTCATCATGCACGTTGATCAAAACAAAATACTGGGATGCCTGGTAGGCGCCGCTGCAGCGGACGCGATGGGCGCGGCGACGGAAGTACGGACTCAGCAGCAAATTAAGGACTATTTCGGCGGCTGGGTGACGACCTTTCAAAAACCGCCAGCGGATACGTTTGGCCGCTGTAACGAAGCGGGTATGTGCACGGATGATTTTATTCAGGCGAAATACATTATGGACGCGCTGCTGCGTCATCAGCGCCAGGTCAGCGATGAGGCGATGCGCGAGGCCTTCCAGCAGTGGCTGGATTACCCTTACTACGCCAACTTTACCGGCCCGACGACGCGTGCGGCAATGAAAGCGATATTCAATGACAATCGTGCCTCCTTGCAGGGCGATCTTGAAGGCGAAAAGCAGTCGGTACAGATTATTAATAAGGGAAACGCGGAAGCCACCAACGGCGCCGCCATGAAGATTTGGCCGGCGGCGGTGCTGCATCCGGGGGATATTGACGCGGCGATTCACTGCGCGCTGCAGATTTGCCGCTTTACGCATAATAACGTGCTGGCGATGTCCGGCGCAGCGGCGATGGCGGCGGCAACCAGTGAAGCATTAAGATCGCAGACCAATGCGGACACCATTATTGCCGCCGGTATTTATGGCGCGCAAAGAGGCTATCTGCTGGCGCAGGAGCAAGGAGCGATGATGGTGGCAGGCCCATCCGTTGCCCGACGCATCGAGCTGGCCGTGGCTATCGGTCAACGCCATCGTCATTGGGAAACGGCGGTGGTGGAACTTGCCGATATTATTGGTTCCGGGCTGCACGTCAGTGAAGCCGTACCGGCGGCCTTTGGCCTGTTCGCGTGTTGTCCGAATTCTGCCGTAGATGCTATTATCTCCGGCGTTAATATCGGCAATGATACTGATACTGTCGCTACCATGGTTGGAGCGATTTCCGGCGCATTCCATGGCGTGGAGGCTTTTCCCGCCGATTATTTAACGACCGTGGATCGTATGAATCATTTCGATTTGGCACAACTGGCCAGGCAAATCGCAGGGTAGCGAATTCACCCTGCCGGGGACGGTAAAACGTCCCCTGCTGGCGAAGACGTGAGGTGCGCAGTTTGCAGGTTGATAAAACGAGCTTTACTCCGCTTTATAAGCAACTATTTTTTATCATCTGTCAGCAGATTCAGAATGGGTCCTTGCCGTTAGGCAGCCAGCTGCCGACGCAAAAAGAGGTTGCCAGAGCCTATAACGTCTCGCTCATCGTGGTTAAACAGGCCTGGAGCGAATTAATCAATGCGGGCATTATTTCGTCCCAGCGCGGAAGCGGATCGGTAGTGTGCTCAGTGCCGGAGGGAGTGAGCTACGGCCACACGTTTCGCGGCATTACCAGCGATCTTCAGGATGCCAGCGTCGAGATAGAGAACCGTATTCTTGAGATTGCGCCGCGTCGCGCGCGTGACGCTCAGGCAGATGGTTTGAGCCTGCCCGCCCATCATCATTATCTCTATATCTCGCGTATTCGTTGCCTGAATAATCGTCCGTTTAACCATGAAAAGATCTATCTCGATCTTAGCTTCTTTCCCGATCTGCAGCTCACGCCAGAGGCGCTGGAACATACGTCGCTTTATTCGCTATTAAACGTCACCAGTGACTCGGCGATTGAAAAGGTTGAGGCGATCTTACCTTCCCCCGACCTGTGCGAAAAACTGCAGATCGCGGCGAATAAACCACTATTATCCGTCGCCAGACAGACGTTTCAGGCCGGGCATAACAGCCCTTTTGAATATTGCCGTTATTACGTGCTGTCGGAATACTTTGGCGAAATTCATTATCACTAATCTGCCCGCACCGGTGTTGTCATAACCCCACTATATCTGGCGTTTACCTGTCCTGTTGTCCGTCGTATTCTTGCTGAAAAAAACGACAGGAGACAGGTATGTCGCTCTGGTTGTCCCACCCTCTGTTCCTTCCTTCTATCATCGTCGGCATCACTATTCTCCTCTGGGCGACTTCGCTACTGCCGGAGTTTATGACCGCGCTGCTGTTTTTTGCCGCAGCGATGATCGCCAAAATCGCGCCGCCGGAGGTCATTTTCGGCGGCTTTGCCTCATCGGCATTCTGGCTGGTGTTCAGCGGCTTTGTGCTGGGGATCGCCATACGCAAAACCGGGCTGGCGGACAGGGCGGCCCGGTCGCTCTCGTCGCGGCTGACCGACTCCTGGCCGCTGATGGTCGGCAGCGTGGTGCTGCTCAGCTATGCGCTGGCGTTTGTGATGCCGTCCAATATGGGGCGTATCGCGCTGCTGATGCCGATTGTGGCGGCAATGGCCAGGCGTGCCGGCATTGAAGAGGGGACGCGCCCGTGGTTTGGCCTGGCGCTGGCGGTGGGGTTCGGGACCTTCCAGCTGTCTGCCACCATCCTGCCCGCCAACGTCCCGAATCTGGTGATGAGCGGCGCGGCGGAGGGATCGTATGGTATCCATTTGAATTATCTTCCCTATTTACTGCTGCATACGCCGGTGCTCGGCTGGCTCAAAGGGGCTGTGCTGATCGCCCTGATATGCTGGCTGTTTCCTGGAAAACCGCACCCGCCGCGCGACATGACGCCGCTGCCGCCGATGAGCCGCGATGAGAAGCGCCTGGCGTGGCTGCTTCTGGTAGTGCTGACGCTCTGGGTGACGGAGAGCTGGCACGGCGTGGGGCCGGCCTGGACGGGGCTGGCGGCAGCGGTGATAACGCTGCTGCCGCGGGTCGGTTTTATCAGCGGCGAGGAGTTTTCCAGCGGCGTGAATATCCGCACCTGTATTTACGTCGCCGGAATTTTGGGACTGGCTATCACCGTGACGCAAACCGGTATCGGCGGCGTGGTGGGGAATGCCCTGCTGCAGATTATGCCGCTGGATAAAGAGAGCCCGTTCACCAGCTTTCTTGCGTTGACCGGCATTACCAGCGCGCTGAACTTTATCATGACCGCTAACGGCGTACCGGCGCTGTATACCACCTTCGCGCAGAGCTTCTCCGATGCGACCGGCTTCCCGCTGCTGAGCGTGATTATGATTCAGGTGCTGGGGTACTCCACGCCGCTGCTGCCGTATCAGGCGTCACCGATTGTCGTGGCGATGGGGCTAGGGAAAGTGCCTGCGCGGGCGGGAATGCTGCTGTGTATCGCGCTGGCGGCGGTGAGCTATTTGATTCTGCTGCCGCTGGACTATCTATGGTATCAGGCGTTGGGGAAACTATAGCGGGGTAAAAAACCCGGCTTGCGCTGTGCTGAGCCGGGCTACAAATATTGCAGATTTCTGGTCAGTAGCCCGGTTGCGAAGCGCGACCGGGGGTAGCCTTTAAAGCGAATTACGCTTTTTTCGCGGCTTCTGCTGCTTTAACGATCACCGCGAAAGCGTCAGCTTTCAGGGATGCGCCGCCAACCAGCGCGCCGTCGATGTCCGGCTGGGTGAACAGCTCTGCTGCGTTGCCCGCGTTAACGGAACCGCCGTACTGGATGATCACTTGTTCAGCCACTTTCGCATCAGCTTTAGCGATGTGGTCGCGAATAAATTTGTGTACCGCCTGAGCCTGAGCCGGGGTAGCGGATTTGCCGGTACCGATCGCCCATACGGGTTCGTAAGCGATAACCACGCCTTCGAAGGCCGCCGCGCCCTGAGTTTTCAGAACGGCGTCGATTTGACGGGCGCACACTTCTTCGGTTTTGCCCGCTTCGTTTTCCGCTTCGGTTTCACCGATGCACAGAACCGGGATCAGACCCTGCTCTTTCAGCACAGCGAATTTCTTCGCGATGAACTCATCGGATTCTTTGTGATAGGTGCGACGCTCGGAGTGGCCGATGATGATGTATTTCGCGCCGATATCTTTCAGCATTTCAGCGGAGGTTTCACCGGTGAACGCGCCAGACAGGTTAACGTCAACGTTCTGCGCGCCCAGAATGATGTGGCTGCCGTCAGCGGCGTGTTTAGCCAGATCCAGGTACATATCCGGCGGAGCGATAGCAACCGCGCAGCCCGTCACGCCAGCCAGCTCTTTACGCAGGTTCGCAACCAGTTCGTTTACCATGTGGCGGCTGCCGTTCAGTTTCCAGTTACCCATCACTAAAGGATGTCGCATTTCAATTCTCCACGCTCAATAAGCGAATTAAGGAATATGGCCGCCCTGTCGGGCAGCATGGTCTGTGAATCAGTATAGAGATTTTCCCTCGAAAGGCTTTGCTTTTTGTCATTAATTCGCCCCGCCGAGGGTCTCAGATAACGCCAGCTTAATCGGTTCAACAGCGAAGGTCAGCCCCTTTTCGCCGTTATCTGCCACTACATAACGAACCGCACCTTCCGTTTCGGCGTAATAGCGTTTGTTTTTACCGGCAGTCAGCAGCTTTTGCAGCTTTTGCTGGCTTTGCGATTTGGTCAACGCCGGCGTAAACGCCCGTAAAATGGCGCTCATGTACTCCAGCGCTTTGGCTTTAGCGGCTTTTTGCTCCGGCCCCTGGATCGGCAGCCAGGTGATCTGCATGCTCTTGATTTTGAGCGTTCCGCGTTCCAGCGCCGTTGAGGCGTATAAGTTCTCATTAATTTTGCTGGCGGCGCGGGTCAGGGTGGGGGTATCCCGGGCACCTTCTATGGCGCGAAATTCATTGAGTGGCAGGGTGGGGTTAGCACTGTTAAAGCTTTCGCGGAACAGACTAATGGATTGATCAAATGACGGTGCGCCAGGCATCACGTAGGGCGCAGTCGCAGGTGCGGATGTCTCGGCAGCACGCAGAGAAATGCTCGCACAGGACAGCATTAAACCCAGCCAAATAAGGGAAAACCGCATCTTCATCAATAAAGTCTCTCACTGTTACTGCCCACGATTAAAACCATATCCGGCTGGCTTGTCAAAAGGATGCGACTCCAGGGTAAACTACGCTCCGCGATGATAATAAGGAACCTGGCATGACCATACAGCAGTGGTTGTTTTCATTCAGAGGGCGTATTGGGCGCCGTGATTTCTGGATCTGGATTGGCGTATGGATTATCGCCATGCTGGGTCTGTTTATTTCTGCCAACAATGCGTGGCTGAACACCCAGACGGCGGCTTTCGCGCTGGTTTCGCTGTTGTGGCCAACGGCGGCGGTATTAGTGAAACGTCTGCACGATCGGGGTCGTTCGGGGCTTTGGGCGCTGCTGGTGGTGCTGGCGTGGATGCTGCTGGCAGGTAACTGGTCGATGTTGCCTTCCATGCTGCCATGGGTGGTTGGCAGGCTGATCCCCACCGTTATTTTTGTGATGCTTATTGTCGACCTGGGCGCTTTCGTGGGCACCCAGGGCGAGAATAAATACGGCAAAGATACGATCGAGGTAAAGTACCGTTAATTACCAGTAGTGCTCTGCAGTCATATGGCCCGGCCGACGGCGTAAATGCTTGGTCATCTGCCGGGTCTCTTTCAGCAGTTGTTGGGTGTCACGTACCATCTGCGGGTTGCCGCACAGCATGACATGACTGGTCTCGGCGGTCATCGGCAGGCCAACGGCAGCTTCCAGTTCTCCGCTTTCAATCAGCGCCGGTACACGTCCGGTCAGCGAACCCGCTACCGTCTCGCGACTCACCACCGTCTGAACTTTCACTTTCCCTTCATAGCGTTTCTGTAGCTCCAGCATCTGCGGCAGGTAGCTCAGGTCAGCAGCGTAGCGCGCGGCATGCACCAGGACGATATTTTTAAAACGCTCCAGGTCTTTCCCGTATTGCAGGATCGAAAGGTACGGGCCGATGGCAGTACCGGTCGCCAGCATCCACAGGGTGTCGCAGTCCGGTACTTCCTCAAGCACGAAGAAGCCTGCCGCTTCGCTGACTATCTGGATCTCATCGTCGGGTTTGAGTGCCGCCAGCCGCGGGCTGAGTTTGCCATCGGGAACGGTGACAAGATAGAACTCGAGATCCGGGTTATCCGGCGCGTTAACGTAAGAGTAGGCGCGCTGCACGCGTTCGCCGTCGACATCCAGCCCCAGCTTCGCAAATTGCCCGGCTGTGAACGGGTGGACGGGAGCATGCAGGGTGAGACTAAATAGCGCATCGGTCCAGAACTGTACCTTTGTGACTTTACCTGTTACCCAGT
>ERZ773187.2153-NODE-2153-length-13184-cov-36.636682_pt1 | contig 13184 bp, 10 predicted proteins | sample MGYA00511242_ERZ773187 | MGnify/ENA primary metagenome ERZ773187 (study PRJEB29015, sample SAMEA2737744) | human gut metagenome | biome: human gut; feature: human-associated habitat; material: faeces | place: China | collected 2012 ... | reverse complement strand
GGCTGATTTACTGGAAATACGCGAGGTTCCCGCTGACAAAGTCATCCAAAGCAAAAGATTGCTTAAACTTCTGAATGTTACTGGCTAAAACGCTATAAGGGAGTCTGTTTCGCTGCCGCTCCATCCAGTGCAAGAACTAAAGGCCTTGCACCGGATGGAGCGGCAGCGAAAAAAACAAATTTCAGCGGCGAAATGTCAACTTACCCAAATGTATCACAAAGTTTTCACTGTCATTTTAAGAAAAAGCGCGTCAGGATTTCTCGAATTAACTGCATGCAATTTTACAGTGTTTCTAAAAAAATCGATTTAGAAGCGCTTTTTTGTGGTGCAAAAAAATAGCTTAAATAGGACAAAAAACATTGGAAAAGTGCAGTTTTTAATCCCAATTTCATTCAAAAAATGCAAAATTCCTCGATTTAATGCAAGGTCTAGTTAGACTTGCAGTCACTATGAGATTTTACGCTAAAATGATTGCTATTCCCTTTGCAATATCAATCCATGCTATGCGCTGTCTGTCTATCTGTCTGTCAAAAGCATAATTATCTTGCCCTATGCTGCCAACTTATAGATTCTTTGTGCTATCTTTTCCCTGTTATCTTCCTCTTTAAAAAATCAGCAATCTTTTTCGGCCAGTCAATTTTTTCCAAAAACACCACCGGTACTTCTACTTTCTTCAGATTCTGCCTTTCCAGCCATACATTAAAAAGGCGCTCTGACATGAAGCCGAAAAGCCGTGCTTCGTAAGTATCATACCCTGTCATATCCGTCCGCTTCTCCAATTCAAACAGGATATCAAAAAGCCAAGTACAGTATTCGTCGAAAAGTGACTTCTTCATAACGAACATATTCAGGATATGAAGCTTCCTTCGATTCATCACTCTGGTAAAAGCATCGGAATAGCCTGGATATTTCTCAGAAATAATCTTTTCGACCTCGTCCAGATCCTTTTTATAATGAGCATGCTCATACTGACTGCGCACGGTCTCAATATAATAATTTCTCTTCACTGGAAGAATGACATCATACTTCTTAATCAGTCTTTCATAATCTTCTCTATGAAAAATAGCCGCCTTTTTCTTCTCTATATCCTTCGTATGCCCCCTGCGTCCAAAGTACCGGCGATAATGGCAAAGCCCAATATACTGGCATTCCAGATTCTTCCAGGCCCAGTACAGCCCCGTCAACTCACAGTAATTGGGATTTTTAGAAGAAATATTGTCCCCCGTATTATCCGGAGTATACCCCAGAGACTCCTTCCCCTCCGCCCCTACCTGAAGAGACATATACACATCATCATCCGGCATCCAGTACTTCTTGTGAGCCGCTACTAGTATTTTTATATCCATGAGTTCATTCCTTTCGTGGTGAGAGATTTGAGATAAGAGACGTCAGACTTTGAGACGTTCAGACATCAGATGTCAGATTACGTGATGTTTCTTAGCACCATGCCGCTTCGCCACTTATGATAGAAAAACTCTATGTCATAAAACCCATCTGATGTCTGTGTGTTTGATTGTCTGAAGTCTGACCGTCTGACGTCAGATTGTCTAATCGTCTAACCTCTCAGCTCACTGTCTGCTCGCCGCAGTGCTGAATCAATTACCGCATCCATATCATAATACTTGTATTCTCCCAGACGGCCGCCAAAGATAACCTTCTTCTCTTTATCCGCCAGTGCTTTGTATTTCTTATAGAGAATGCCATTCTTCTCATCATTCACCGGATAGTAAGGCTCATCGCCCACTTTCCATTCTGAAGAATATTCCCGGCTGATAACGGTCTTCGGCAGATCATTGCCATTCTCATCCTTGCCGAATTCAAACCATTTGTGCTCGATGATACGGGTCCATGGCGTCTCCCTGTCCGTATAGTTCACCGCTGCATTGCCCTGGAAATTGGGTTTATCCAAGACTTCCGTCTCAAAACGAACACTCCGGTATTCCAAAGGTCCCAGGTCATAGTGGAAATAGGCATCAATAGGCCCTGTATAGATGACCTTATCTGCCAGGCAGTCCAGCTCTTCTTTATGGTCCAGATAGTCACAGTTCAGCTCTACCTCTATCCCATCCAGCATATGAGCCACCATCTTTGTATACCCGCCTACAGGAATCCCCTGGTAGAGCGCATTGAAATAGTTATTGTCAAATGTCAGGCGCACCGGCAGCCGTTTGATGATGAAAGCCGGAAGCTCCGTGCAGGGCCTTCCCCACTGTTTTTCCGTATATCCCTTGATCAGCTTTTCGTAAATATCTGTTCCTACAAGGGAAATAGCCTGCTCCTCCAAATTTTTGGGATTTGTGATGCCTGCCGCTTTTCTCTGTTCTTCGATTTTTGCAGCCGCTTCCTCCGGCGTCACCACGCCCCACATTTTATTAAAGGTGTACATATTAAAAGGCAGCGAATAAAGCTCACCGTGATAATTAGCCACTGGAGAGTTTGTAAAACGGTTGAACACAGCGAACTGATTCACATAGTCCCACACATGCTTCAGATTCGTATGGAAAATATGAGCCCCATACTTGTGCACATGGATGCCCTCAATGTCCTCCGTATACACGTTGCCCCCGATGTGGGGACGTTTGTCTATAACCAGCACGCTCTTTCCGGCCCGCTTGACTTCATGAGCAAAAACCGCACCGAAAAGACCGGCTCCGACAATTAAGTAATCATAATATTTCATTATATAGCACCTGAATCTCAATGAAAGACATTAGTTTTAATTCAACCTAAAGGCATATATCCCTAAATGTAAGACCTAATGTGGTTATTTCAAGCTGATCGACTGTAAAATAAGGATCTACTGGTTCTGGCATCCGCTTATAGTAATCAGTCTTCTTAAATCTTTTCACCATAGAATCTAAAAAAGCACCAGTTCCAACCATAAGGCCATGGCGATACCTATGCGCATGAATGAGTCCCAGTCTCTCTAAATTTGAAATTGCAAGAGAAGACTCCTCGAACGGTTCCTGAAACCGGTCTGACATATATAGATTTTCATAAACATATCCTCTACCATGCTGATTAGTCAAATAATAAAGTACATATGATGGATTTTTTAAATCTGACAACATCTGGGCATCTAAAGGATTCATTTGCTTAATAATTTCCACGAATGCATGATGAACTTCTCCATTGTGGCGCTGGTCCAAGGACGCAGCTATAAGCTTAGCAAACATGCTGCGCAGCACAGCATTCCCGATATAATACTTTGATGCTTCAAGAGCTGGCCCAACCAAGCTGATATCAATTTCTTGCTTGATTTTATCTACCGGAATTTTACTTGTCTCTTTATCTATCTCTTCTATATATTTGATCTTGTCATGATTTCGTTTAGCTAAGTATTCTTCCAGAGGTTTATCTACTCGACCAAAGGTGGCTTGCCATAAAAGATTCAATGTATGTGCCGGTCCTTCCGCACCTTTTGATGCAAGACTGGTAGCCAATGCAGTCATAGCGGCAATAAAAATTGTATCATCCATTAAAGCATCTCCTTGCATTTGTAAAAATGTTAACCATTATGTTTTATTATATCATATCTTAATGAGCTTAAACTTGATCCGCATTCCATTGTAGTCTGACCAATCACAATAAAGCCCTGCTAGGATTCCATAGACAAATCCCCAGCAGGGCTTTTATTGTGATCAAAACAGTAAGCCTAATAGTAATCACAAAGCCTTATCTTCATTTTCCTGGTTCTTAACGACCTTAATACTGACATCTCTAGCCCTTTACAGCTCAAATTTCAAACCGCTTTTCTTAATTCTTGTCCCCCCTTATCATCTTAAGAGAAAGCAAGAAAACTTTCCAACGTCACGTTTCATACTTTAACTGAAGTATACGATACAAGGCTCACTGCCAACCTGAATTCTTGAATCTCAATTCTCAATTATTCTCAGAACTCAAATTTCTGCATTCCTATCTGCGGTCTGACCATCTCTCCGGATTGTCTTGTCAATCTGACAAATCCATCCCCTCAATCATGCATTTATATAAGTTGATAAAAAATATTTTGACTTCTTTTTTCAAAAATCACAACCTGCCGTTATTTATATAGTAGAGGGACATGAAAAGGCCCGCGGTTGTGAGAGAAAGCATTCCATATATTTCCAAGATGTCCATAGGAAATGCAGGAATGGAATGCCGGAATTCAAAAAAGGTACCGCCTTCCTGTCCCCACCTTTTTCGGAAAAGTAAAAATCAGTACAAACTGACAAAACTACAGAGAAACTCAGGACTCCAGAAAATCCCTACAGGGCAGAAATGACGGGAGACTCATGTATGACGCGCGCCGTCGTACCAAGTGCAACAGCGACCGTAGACCATGCAAACATCGAACTCATTGGGCATGACGGGAAGTTGGAGACACCGGGTTTCTTTGCAGTAGAACAATATAGTAGCCTCCATATTTCAGCCTTCATACCTCAACGCCAAATGCTATAATAACATAATGCATCTCCCTCTCAAGCAGGCATCAGGAGATTAAAATAACAGTGAAAAACCGACGCTCATCTTTTTCCGACAGAGTTACCCCCCCCTATTTACCATTTTTAAATATCCCTAATCTGCTATTTGGGGGAATTAAGTCGTTTTCTTAATTGCCTCATATGCCTTTGAGCTACGAGACCAGTTTGATTTTCACTTTTGAAATTCTTTTGGAAGATAAAATGTGCCCTTTGGGAATACACCGGAAAATTTGATCCTCGCTTAGACTTACTGCTATTTCTATACAATCCAGCTATACTATACAACGTATATAAATTTGTAGTTCTCCTTTTATTCTTCTTAAGCTGACTAAGCTGGACATTTTGCTTCACAACGTGATCAGCCTTACTATAAGCATGACTATAATAACGCCTTACAGAGCTGTCTTTAATATAAACTCTCTTTCCATCGTATGAAAACCCTAAAAATGAAATGATACCATGCTCTTTTTTCTCATTGTAAATAATCAAGTTCGCACTAACACGATATTTCTTAGTTTTTTCCGGTGATAATTTAACCAGATACTTTCCTGTATTTGTATTTCTTTGGTTAAAAATTCCCTGCAGCTGATGAATCATTTGTTGATATTGTTCTTCCGTTATATACTTTTCCGGAATAGCAATAATAAAATCATCTGAATAACGGCGGTATATTCCATGATACGACCGCACTAATTCAAAAATTTTTTCATCGAATTGAATCATATAGATATTCGCCAGTACCCCACTCATTGGGGACCCCTGCGGAATCCCGAAATGTTCTCTATTTATTTTTATGATAAACTGGTCATCTTTAGATTCTCTCTGTTTCTTTCTTGAGAGAATCCTGAATTCCTGATCTGTCAAAACCGTTTGACACTGACAAAGCTGTTGATGCGTCATTCTTTTATAGGAAGTAATTGCTTCGTAATCAACATAACTGTAATGCAAGAGGGAATTCAATACATAATATATATCATCAGGAATATACTGGCTGTCCAAAACGCTACGAATCTGGTTCAACAGGTAAGTATGATCAAGAAAATCAAAAAAATGTGTAAAATCACCTATGATAACATAACAAGGCTTATGGAACTTAATAAAGGCCAACGCTTCCTCTGCAAATGAAATATTCGATTTTCCCTTCTTATTTGTCCTATATGCAATAGAACAATCATCAATCCCCTTATTTCCCAAATACTGATTATACTGTCTGTTAAACAAAGCTCCATAGTACCTATAAATCCATGCATCTTTATGTGCTGAATAGAGTATGTCCCGGTATTTGGGCCCATCGTCTTTCCAAATTCGTTTTCCTGAAGAATCCGTCGACCAAGACTTATGGTACTTAGGCCGTTTAAAATGAATAAAAGGATAAAAACCATGCCTTAGCACCCACTTCTTATTTGTAATGCAACGCCACAAATGATTTGTCAATTTTATTCTACGATCAAAATGGATATAAGAAATATTTTTCCCTTCGATTTCTTTTCTAATTTCGATATCTGCATCCATATGCAACATCCTTACATAAGCCCCACTTAAAAATCCCATTAGCCAAGGTGGATAGATCCTTATAGCTAATGGGACGAAAAGCAAACCGGATTACTCCCCTATCCAACATTTTTAACGCTCTGTGATATACTGGAGACAGAGTCACCAGCCAACACATTACAGGCAGTTACTGCGATTGCAGAGTGCCTGCTAGCCTTGCTCGAATTCATAACGTGTAGCAAGCATCCGCTGAAATGTGAAAGAAATGCATTTCTTTCACATTTCAGGATGATTACCACCATTCTGAAAGGAGTCTTGACATTGTTAACGCTATCCGATGTCTCATAAGACATCGTCACCGGACCGAGATGAAATATAAAGAAATCAAGTGATCCTTATTTGTATTATACTCTAAATATCAATAAATTCAATCATATTTTAAGAGCGATGTTGTAGGATTACAATACATGTGTTACACATTGAAAACATGAAAAGCGAGATATCCTTGTGATATAGTTAATTCGTCAAAAGAAACCTTTATCAAAGGAGTATCTCGCATGAACAGTATATCACAACTTATGAAATATCGTAGATCTATGGTCGAATATGCATTGAAGCATGGCGTTACTAAAACTGCCATCAAATACAATACATATCGCCAATACGTATATCGCTGGCTTCGACGTTATGACGGCTCATTGGAGTCCCTACGTAATAAATCCCGCAGACCAAAACACCATCCCAAAGCACATACAGCTGCGGAATTAAAGCTCATTCAGGATATGAGGCGTCGAAATCCAAAAGCCGGTCTGGTGGTTTTCTGGGTAAAGCTGCGTCAGCGTGGATACAGTCGTTCAGTTACCGGACTTTACCGTACATTGAAACGTATAGGGGTGACTCCGGTGAAACCACCTAACCCCAAATATGTGCCCAAACCCTATGAACAGATGCTGTATCCAGGGCAGCGCATCCAGATTGACGTAAAGTTTGTGCCGTCCGCATGGCTGACTGGTGAAGCCAAAAGAAAACGCTTCTATCAATATACAGCCATTGACGAGTTCTCACGCTGGCGTTATGTGGAAGCCTTTGAAGAGCACAGCACCTACTCTTCCATGATATTTCTGTTGCATCTCGTTCAGGCTTTCCCGATGCCTATTGAATGTGTGCAGACAGATAACGGCACCGAATTCACTAAACGATTCACCAAAGCAAGTCTTGACGAAGATCTTACTCTTTTTGAGCGTAAATTAAAGGAATTAGGCATCAAACACAAAAAGATTCGTCCCTTTACCCCAAGACACAATGGGAAAGTAGAACGCAGTCATCGCAAGGATAACGAACGCTTTTATGCCACGCATTGTTTCTTCTCTTTTGAAGATTTCAGAATACAACTCAAAAGATATAATTATCGAGATTATAACTGCTTCCCAATGCGACCGCTTGGATGGAAATCTCCCAAAGATACACTCCATGATTTCATCAAGCACGGTGTAACATATGTTTGACAAACCAACATGGAAAGTTAACATAGGAAGGAATCCGCCCGCTTGACAATCCCCCAAAAATCAATAAGATAGTAGATGGATGTTTAGGTGCATTATTTCCCTGCATGGGCCAGGCCATACCTTCATTCGATTCTGTCACAAAATGGCCGCCCTGCAGGGCTATTGAACCCTATAGGAGGTAATCTCATGAACAGATTAGGGTATGCAGTTGATTTTTTCTCATTATTCAATTCTATTTTCAGAATTTCCGCGTTGGGAGGATGTTATCATGGCTGAAGAAGAAATGCAAAAAATCCGGTTACAAGAGGGCGAAGCGCTTTATATTCAGGAACATTTAGTAAAAAAGTGGAATTATGATCCGCCGGTCATATCAGAAGGAGCAGATGGCCGCAGGGGGCATTATCTTCTGACAATTTCTCATAAAAAACGTTCATATTTATATAATACGATTTGCATTGATAAATTGCATGATGACTCTCTCTGCTCTCCTTCAGGCCATGGATCAGTATGCAGGTATATGCTTTGGATTCCATCTACACAAAACGGCACATTCGCCCAGAGTATCAAAGAGCACCTTAAAAATGCTGATGCGCTGTACGAAAAGTTTTGCCAAAAGGAAAGTGCGGGGCTCCTGTCTGACAAATACCTTTCCCATGCGGCAGGCCAGGCATATCAGACTTTAAATTCATTAGATAATGACATCTCCTATCTAGAGCATATGATTCACCACTATTTCCCTGATATCATGCTTAATTATTACTGGAATCCGGAAGAGCCTATAGAAAAAGTGGTCAATGACCTTGCAAACCCAGTCCTTCTTAAAAACCTGGAAACACTGCTCGCACTTTTTAAGAAGGCGCCTATTTCAAGAGTAGAAACCTTAAATCTGTATAAAGAATGCAAAGATGCTTTAGAAAAATTACATAATATTTTAATTGAGAACAGTAACAGATATTAATTCGGTAAAGCACCAGGCCAGTATAGGTTTTCCCCTATACTGGCCTTTATTTTTTCAAAGAATTTTAAGATTGGTTGTCGCATTCCCGTAAAATCCGGATAGTCCTAGTGATACCGTCCTTTATATCATACTGTGCCTTCCATCCAAGAGACTGAAGCTTTTGGCTGTCAAGTCTGGCCTTTGTTGCTTTGCTGAACCCGGCACTTTCTACCTGGCTGGGTATATCGAAAATCACTTTCCTGCCAACGGCGCCGGCAATCAGGGCAGCTAAATCCTTCAGATGAATATCTGACCTTTCATCAGCTATATTATAGGCTGCTCCTTTCGCTCCCGTTAAAAGAACCATCAGAAGTCCGGATATGGCATCTGCCATATAGGTATAGGAATAGTATTGGGTTCCCTTGCTTTTCAGAACGATGTCTTCACCATTTATAGCCTTTTTCAAGAACTGGCTCATAGCTTTTGAATCCGACTTGAGAAGCGTCGGCCCATAGGATCTGGTAAACCGCGGAATCACGATATCCATATGCTTTTGTGCAATATAAGCCTGGCAAAGAGACTCGCCGCATCGCTTACTTTCCGGATATCCGGCCCTCATGGTATTGCAGTCTATGTACCCGCAATATTTTTCATCAAAAACTTCTGTATCACCACGATTCTCCCCGTAAATTTCATTGGATGAGGCAAAGGCAAAACGCTTACTGTGATGAGCTTCACTGAAATCCAGCATATTCTTCAAACCATAAATATTAGTCATAATTGTCCCGATCGGATCAGTGGCATATGCCACCGGATGTGTGTTACTTGCCAGATGGATTACATAATCCACTTGTGAAATCTCGCCAAGAGCCAAAGGATGATTCACATCACAGGTAAAAAACTTGAGATCCGGCAAATGGAAGCAGTATCCAAAGCGGTTCATCGCTTTTTCCTTATTCCGCCCCAATGCATAGATGACGCAGCCCAATCCTTCGTTAAGGTTTTTATGCATAATAACATCAATCAAGAACGATCCCAAAAGGCCTGTGGCGCCTGAAATCATAACAGATGAACCTTTCAGCTTTTCCCATGGCAGAGCCAGTCCTGCTACTTTCTCAACGTCTTCTTTATATAACGGATGATGATATATCTCCATAATTTTTACTCCTATTTCAGCCATGTATCTTTATCAGCTTTCAAATATGCCTTGAAAAGTTCCAAATCGTCTTTTGTGGTAAGTTTTATATTCTTATCCGAACCGGATGCAAAATGAAGTGTCTCCCCCAGTTCTACCATCATCGTATTTGTATAAGACGATCCATAAATTCCGATTTTCTTCTCAAATGCCTCATGATACCTTTTATCAAGGATGTCAAACCGATAAGCCTGCGGAGTAGAAACCCGACGCAGCATCTCCCTAGGGATATACTGTGTAGTCGTTGTTTCGTCATCCTTATCAACAATAAATATCTGCTCGTTATAGGGCATAGAAGTGACAGCATTACCAAACTCTTTTGCTTTCAGGAGGACATCCGTCAGCACGGAAGCATCCACCAACGGGCGTATCCCGTCATGGATAACGATGATATCATCATCAGAGACTTTCCCCTCAAGATGAAAGACACCATTCCGAATCGACTCCTGTCCGGAAGCGCCGCCCGATACAATCCACTTCAGCTTTGTGATATTAAACTGTTTCGCATAGGCACGAAGTACATCATGCCAGCCATCAATGCATACAACCTCAATGGCATCAATCTGCGGATGTTCCTGAAATCCTTCCAGTGTATAAATTAGCACAGGCTTATCATATACATTAATAAACTGCTTCGGAATATCCTGGCCCATTCGATGTCCGGATCCTCCGGCTATGATGACAGCAATGTTCATATTGTCTTTCCTCCACCCGAGCAATACTTTCAGCCCTAAAATGGGCTGAAATAAAGGCATAATAAGAGTCAGCTAAAAGTTCTGATAGATAAACTTAACTTCACCATCTTTGGCCAGAAATAAGGCAACAAGAAGCAGAATCATACTGCATGTGACTTGAATTGACAGGAAGAAGTAACTACTATTGATTTTACTCAGAAGCCTCTGATAAGTAGTTTGTAATTTCACGATTAATTAAAAACCAACCTTTCGATGTAAAATGAGCATCATCACGAAATGCGTAAGGCATATATTCCAAAAACTGCGTATTCAGATAAGGATATCCATAATCATTCTGCATATTTTCCATTTTCTGATAAAAAGCGGTCCTCTTCTGCAATCCCATTCCATAATAGTCATAGGCATATCCATTTACAGAACACATAAGAGTATATGGTTTCAAACCAATATCACGACTCACATCCATAATCATCTTATGATATAAAAATTCTTTGGAGTGAACGAAATCATCTTTTGCAAACTTGTTTTTAAATGTATCCCACTGAGGCTTTTTAATGATATTGTCATAGTACCATTTATATACATTGCCAGCATCCTTTGTTGTTACACTAAATTTACGAGCCTGATTTGTATAAATTTCTTCTCCATGATTCCAGTCAATTTCATGTACCGGGTAACTATACTTTCCCTTATATTTCTTTACAAGCTTAAAAGCTTTCAAATTATCACGGAGTATAAGAAATCTTTTTCGCATAACAAAATAAGGAGTAAATATACCTTTAAGCAGCTTATGTGTAATAGAATCAGAGGCATTAATCCAGGAATAAAAGTAAAGTTCATTGAAAAGTCCTACCGACTTTGTCTCATAGGCAATCTCCTTAGAAACATAATGTTTTAAGTTGTGCGAAACCCGTGGATTATCCATAAAAGCATAATACTGCAGTTCTGAAATATTTCTCTGAATACCGGCTTTATAGTACTCTCTCCCAATAAACCAAGTCATGGAGCTGTTATATATAACAGGGACTGTTTCCACACCAGTCAAAGCCCCTAATCTGATGGCTGTAATAAGTCCATCGCATCCGGCATATCCAATGATATCCACTTCTCTTGATACATTCTGATTAGGGAAAAATTTTGTTGGATCTGTAAGCACATGAACATTAGGGTTCGTATTGAGTTCAGATGTTCCAAGTATCAGTGCATGATGGTTTTTAATACTTAAATTCTGCAGCGCAAGCCCCTGGTCTTTTACCTTATTATTATAAAGATGCCAAACTCCACTGGAAGGGTACCATTCATCTAATTTAGCAACGCAATATTCATTTACAGCATAAAGTGATACCAGCACAATAAGTACCGGTACCACTGCACAATACATAAGCTTTTTCAGCATGATCCTTATCCTTCAATACTCTTTTCCGCAAGAGTCTTAGCAAAATTAGAAACAGAAGAAATGTTTTCCCTTGTGAAATCAGTTGGTTCCATCTTTAAGCCAAAAGAAGATTCCAGTTCAAGGATAATATTAATAACTGCCATGGAATCCATAAGACCTGCATCAAAGAGATTCAAGTCCTTATCTTCCTCCAGTCCATCTGCTCCAGTTACCTTTTCAAGAATCTCTACAGCAATTTTTTCATAATCCATTTCAAACATCCTCCTGAATAAAATCATTTACCGGTAAATAGATACCCGGAAAAAATAAGAAGCCCAAAAGCAAACACATGAAACGTGACAAGCCGACTGACGAAAACAAAATGTTTCTTCTTCATCTGCTTTCTATGCCATTTGGATTTAAGATATACATCAGTTGCAACCAATGCCAAACCTTGATATACCCCATATATTATATAATATAACGTAAATCCATGCCACACCCCCATAGTCGTCATAGTAACCATGTATGCCCATCGAGTAGCCGTAGATATATTGGTTGTCCACTTATGGCGAACTGCTGCCAGTACAAAACGTCCAAATAAATAGTCACCAAACCAGCGTGACAGGGAAATATGCCAGCGCTGCCAGAAATCCTTCATATCTTTAGCTAGGAATGGCTTGTTGAAGTTATCCGGTGCTTTGACTCCCAGCATATAACTCATACCCACCGCCAAGAGGGAGTAACCTCCAAAATCAAAGAAAAGGTAAAAGGTATAGGCATACATATATTCAAGGGAATGTACCAGCGTGATATGGGCCGGTATCTTTTCTATTAAATACATATTAATGAGCGAAGCAATACCGAATTTATACACCAAACCATAAAAAATCTTCTCTATCCCCGGTAAGAGAAAATCATGGATATAGGTCTTTCTTTCAATCGCATGGTCAATATCCTCAAGGAACCGCTTATAACGATCAATCGGTCCGGACGATAAAGTCGTAAAGAATGAAATAAAATACAACAGATTAAATAGATTCATTGACTTGACGTGATTATCATGAATTTCGATAATCATTTGCCAAATACGGAAACCCATGTAAGAAATCCCAAGTATTTCCAAAGGATGCCAATGAGTGTACGGCACAAGTCTTGCATATACAAGAGGGATAAAAGACAGTAAAAACATTAGGGCGTAAAAAAAATCATTCTTCGTTCTCTTGTGGATAAAGAGATAGAGATAAAGAAGAAAAACCTCAAAAATCAGAAAACCAATAAAATAGGGCAGCTTATGAGTACCGATAAGCAGATACAAAGCAGGTAGCGAAACAAGCATGCCATAATACTTTATTTTCTTGCCCCATAGCCCTATCAGCACGGCCGGAATCAATAAATATCCAAATAAAACAATGGAAAAAATACTTCCATATTCACTAATAACCATCAAAGCCTCTCCATTAATTTCTTTGGCTCTGTCACAACAAATGGTTGATTTTTGACGAGAAATAGCGTATAATAAT
>ERZ773187.2142-NODE-2142-length-13240-cov-27.776716_pt1 | contig 13240 bp, 20 predicted proteins | sample MGYA00511242_ERZ773187 | MGnify/ENA primary metagenome ERZ773187 (study PRJEB29015, sample SAMEA2737744) | human gut metagenome | biome: human gut; feature: human-associated habitat; material: faeces | place: China | collected 2012 ... | reverse complement strand
TGCGGCTGCCCAACGGTCTGGCGGTGGAGCCGGTGCTCATCCGCAAGAAGTTCCTCAAATGGCAGGACGCACACCCGGAGTTCCCCCGCATCGTGTTCCACGGTCTGCGGCATTCCAGTGCCACCTACCAGTTGATGATCTCCGGCGGCGACATCAAGGCGGTGCAGGGGACCACAGGTCACGCCAGTGCGGATATGCTGGTGAACACCTACGCTCATATTCAGCAGTCCTCCCGTGTGGAGCTGGGCAAGAAGTTTGAAAGCGGCTTCTATGCCAAGCCCGACACCCCCAGCCCGCAGGCTGTACCCGCCGCAGGCGAACCCACCATCTCCATGACGGCTCTTTTGGAATTGCTGAAGGATGCCGACCCGGAAATGAAGGCAAAGCTCCGCCTGGCCCTGCTCACCTGATGCAAAAAAGGGCACTGATTGCAATGCAATACAGCGCCCTACATAATCGGACATGGATAACACCGACCGTGCAAAAACCGTGCAGAAACCGTGCACTCATGGCCAGAAAAACAAAAAAGCCATGAAATCTTTCGATTTCACGGCATTTTCTGGTGCGATGGAAGGGACTCGAACCCCCGGCCTACTGATTCGTAGAGGGCCTTTATACGGTTTTTCATGTTTCTGGTCGTTGCTATTTATATAGATTCATCGTTGTTTTTGTTTTTCTTTGTGCACATTCGTTTCTCTTTGTTTCTGTAAAAACAAGGCACTTTTAAGGCACTTTCCAGAGGGCATATAATCCTATAAAACGGACACTATGAAGAAAGCAAAAAAGTTAATGGCTCACGAGGGCGGCAGAAACGCCCCTGTGAGCCATCTTTTGTTATGCGTGGGACTTTTCCTTGATACGGCTGAAAACGTCCGTCAGTGCGTCCGCTGCCGCCGCATCGCTGGAACGGATGAACCCGGCGTAAATATCCGTGGTGGTGCTGGTCTTTGCGTGGCCCAAACGGCCCGAAACCGTTGTGACAGGCACGTGGGCCGCTATCAGCAAGCTGGCGTTGGTGTGGCGCAGGCTGTGGAAGTGAACCGCCGGGAGATCATGGACGGCCAGAAAGCCCGGAAACCAGCTTGTAACCGCATTGGGGTCGAACGGCTGACCGTTCCAGCGAGTGAACAACAGGTCATTGTCCACCGTCTTGCCGTTCTCGATCTCCACCCGGCGCACCCACTCAGAGCCGACCTTGAACCGTTCGGCCTTCTGGTGCTGGCGGTACTCCCGCAGCAACTGCACACATTCCGGGCCTATCTTGATGCACCGCCGGGAGCGTTTTGTTTTGGGTGCCGTGAACACCGTGCCGCGCCCGGCGATGTTCTGCACCGTCCTGTTGATGGAGATCACACCCGCGTCAAGGTCAATGTCTGACCAGCGCAGGGCGCATATCTCGCCCCGGCGGGCACCTGTGAGCAAGGCCAGCTGTGTGATAACGCTGTACTGCGCTGGCGCGTCATGCAGGGCTTCCAGCAGCTTGGCAACGTCCTCTTCCTGCAATGCTTCCACTTCGATTTCTGCCGCTTTAGGGGCTTCTGTGCGCCGACAGGGGTTTTCATCAATCAGCTGCCACTTGACCGCCTTTTCAAACACGCTGGACAGGAAGCGGTGATAATGCAGCTGCGTATTGCCGCCCAGCTTACCACCCGCTCTGACCTTCTCGGTGAACGCTTTGGACAGGGGCAGCCCGGCGGCATCGGCCACCTTCTCGGCAGTCTTGCGGCTGACAGGCTTGCCGCTGCACAGCCCCCGCATGGTTTCCTCACCCACCCCGGCGGCTTCCCGGATCCTTGCCCGCTGGCCTTTCGGCAGCAGCTTCAGCAGAGCCGCCGTTGCCGTATAGGTGGAATCTTGACGCACCCCGTCCTCGGACAGGTTCGCATAGAACGCCATGAGGTGCGCCGGGCGTATCTGGTTGACCTTCATGTGCCCCAGAGCCGCAGACACACGCGGCACCAGCTTCCTGTACTCGGTGGCCGTCTTGGGCTTCAGCTGGCGGTCTGCGTACTCGGTGAACCAGCGTTCTATCAGGTCATCCAGCTTCATAGACGCATCCAGCGAAATGCCGCTGTGCACTTCCTGTTCAAAGGCATCTGCCTGACGTTGCAGCTCCTTTTCCAGCTTCTTCCCGGTCAAGCCCGGTGGGGGAGTGAAAGTGCGATTTACCAGCACCTGACGACCCTGCCGATCATAGCCGTTGGAGACCCGGATGCAGTAGGAGCAGGTGCCGTCCTTCTTTGTGCGCTTTATGATTTTCGCCATACTGTTTTCCTCGCATCAGCATTTCTGCTTTACAGATTTTCTATATCCACCTCAACAGACAGTTCTTTCAGTTTTTCATGCTTCAGATGCTTCATATAGTCTTCGACCGCTCTTGATGCTCTGAACAGGCAAAGTTCCATATCTGACGAATCAGCACCTCTTAAATCCAATTCCGTCTCCCCTTTCAACAGTTCCTCTGCTTCATGCACCTGTTCTTCAGTTGCTTTCAAGTAAAGATAAATGCTATTTACAATTTGGTGCAAACAGCTTTCATCTGAAAGCATATCAGACAATATTTTCTTTTGACTTCTATCGTAACACTCAAACATTTCCGAATCTTTGAGCGCCAAAATCGCATTTTCCGTCAGTCCCGTATAATCAGCAACCGCCCTTAAATCTGTGTCTACCGTTTGGGCTTCCGTCAAACCCAGCAGGTAATCCGCTGATACACCAAAATACTTGGCAAGCTTCGCAATAGAATCCCCTCGTGGGGTCTTATTTCCGTTTTGCCAATCTGACAGGACACCAAGCGACACATCCAAATCCTTTGCCACAGCCCGAAGATTCTGTCCTGTTTCTTTCTTTCTCTTTTCAATGATTTCTCTTAGTCTGTTTCCAAAATCTTCGTTTATATTTCGCTTTTCCTCTACTGCCACAGCTATTCGCCTCCGTTTGTTCCGTTTTAGAGAACTTTATTGACTTTTGTTCTCTAAAAGTTTATAATTACATCAACGAGAACAGCAACAAGGCTTGTTCACCCAAAATTATATCTTGTTGACGTTCTATTGTCAACGTCAACAAGAAGAAAGGTTGATATTATGTTAAAACAGGCGCAGTCAAACAAAGACATCCGGGAGGCCGCTGCATCGGCTGGCGTTTTTCTCTGGCAGGTTGCCGAGGCTATCGGTGTGACCGATGGAACTTTTTCCAGAAAACTCCGCCGGGAGCTTCCCGATGATGATAAGGCCGCAATCCTCCAAATCATTCAGCAGCTTAGTTCTTCGGCCAAGTCATAATCACTTTCACTCATTGTATTGATGAATCAATTTCATCAATATTTTTTGATGTGCAAAATCAGCAGCATTTATCCATAAATCAGGTGGGCATCCCTCTGCGAATCTATTGCAAAACAAGGTAATCCGTTGCAAAGCATGACACGGGATATCACCAGATGACACCAGATGGATTTTGACGCAAATGACTTCATTTCAACAATGGTTCATGGCATCAATTTTCAATCCGAATTTGTCGGTATTGCATTATTTTTTGATTTGTGCTTTACTGCTGACACGGCATCAAAAATCAACTTTCAAGCAACACCGAGGAGGTGCATCGAATGGGAGATTTAATCCGATACCCGGTCATGAAAACCGTGAAGGACGCCGCCGCGACCTACGGTCTACCGCCGACCTATATTCGGACCCTCTGCCGGACAGGCAAGATTCGGTATGTGGTTGCGGGTCACCGCTGGCTGGTCAACATGGATAGCCTCGCCAGATACTTTGAGGCTGGCGATCCAGTCCCGGCGGAACAGGATGAAGCTGTGGGTGGCATCCGCCGGGTGGCCGGGAGGTAAGAACATGGCACAAAGCATCTTTTTCAGCCATGCAGCCGAACAGGAAGGGGTGATACGCTATCTCTGCCTATCTGACCAAAGACACCGAACGCCCGCTATTTCTTCTTTACCCCTCTTTTCTGCTTAACATGAGTGGGGATCTGAATCTGACAGATGCGCTCGTCTATTCAGCACTCTACAGCCGAACTACTCTTTCAGAGAAAAATGGTTGGATAGATGCGGATGGCCGCATCTACATCTTCTACTCCATCGAAAATCTGTCTGAGGATCTTCGCAAGGGGCAGACCGTCATAAAAGCGGCTTTGCGAAAGTTGACAGCGGCAGGGTTGATTGAGACCAAGCGGAACTTTGGTGCTCCAAATACCATCTATGTGAAGCTGCCGAATGGTCGGAATCCCGACCCACAGTCAGTCGGAAAACCGACCCATGAACAGTCGGAAAAGCGACCGACAGACAGTCGGAATACCGACCAACCATCAGTCGGAATTCCGACCACTAACTATAAGAGTGGAACTATAAGAGTTAACACTAAAGAGAGAACAAAGCCCGCTCGTCAAAAATATGGCTCTTACGGCAATGTTTTCTTGACCGCCGAGGAGTACCAAAAACTCCGCAAGGACATCCCGAATGTTGACAGCCTCATTGAGCAGTTGTCCACCTACATGGAGTCGAAGGGGAAACGCTACAATAACCATGCAGCCACCCTGCGCAACTGGGCTGCACGAGATAAAAGCCGACAGAAGCCGCCTCGTAGTGGTGGCCTACCTGATTACAGCTACAAGGACGGTGAAAGTTTATGAGAACTGAAACAGCAATCAACGCGCTGATCCAGCGCAGCGGTGGAACACCACAGCCGGAAGACTACTTCGGCGCAGATGGTCTGCTGTACTGTGGAAAGTGTAACACCCCAAAGCAAGCCTTTTTTGAGGGGCACAAGCGAGTGCCGATTCTGGGAGACCGCCACCCGGTAGAATGTCAATGCCGCCGGGTGGAACGAGAGAAGCAGGAAGCAATCATCAACGAGCAGAAGCACCTCGGTCTGGTTCACCGCCTGAAATCGGATGGATTCTCCGATACTGAAATGTGCAACTGGACATTTGCGAACGATAACGGCCGCAACCCGCAGATGAAGCACGCCCACCGATACGTTGACAAGTGGGCAGAAGTACGTACCAAAAACATTGGCTTGCTTCTCTGGGGCGGTGTTGGCACGGGCAAGAGCTTCTTTGCCGGGTGCATTGCGAACGCTCTGATGGAGCAAGAGGTTTCCGTCCGAATGACCAACTTTGCCAGCATCTTGAACGACCTGAGCAACAGCTTTTCTGGTCGGAACGATATGGTGGACAGGCTGTGCAGCTATCCGCTGCTCATCATTGACGACTTCGGCATCGAGCGCGGCACTGAGTATGCGCTGGAGCAGGTCTATAACATCATTGACGCTCGCTACCGCAGCAAAAAGCCGCTGATCATCACCACAAACCTGACCTTAACGGACTTAAAGAATCCACAGGACGTGGCTCACGCCCGCATTTATGACCGATTGCTGTCAATGTGCAGCCCAATCTGTTTTGCGGGTGAGAACCTACGGCAGCAAGCAGCAGCACAAAAAACGGCCAATATGCGTGCCCTGATGAAGTCGACTACCTGACAGAAAACGAAGATCGCCACGAAAAAAAACAGGAGGCACAGATGAATACCAACATTCATGTCAATGTGAACGAGATCCCGCCAGAGGTCGCAGAGCGAATCGGCTGTGTGTTTCTCGGATTCCACAAACGGTTCCAGCAAAGCCCGGAACTCATGGCCGAGTTGGAGGCATACCGAGCCGCACGCCATCCGAACCATAAAGGCAGCGAGAGTGAGGCCACCCCATGAACAATCCCAATTCTGGCACGCCACAGCAGCCCGGCAACGCCCCGCCGCAGGGTATCACACAAGAGTATGTTGCACAGTTGGTCGTTGCCTTTATGCAGCTCTACGCTTGTATCCTCGCTCTGCCCGGCGGGTATGAGGCTCTGCAACCCGGTCAAAATTGACCGGGTTCAGAATGAGGGCGGGCGCAAAACGGCCGGCAAACAGCATCGTCTTTCCGTTCCGGCAAACGAATGGCAGACCATAGGGCAAAACAAAAGGCCACCATGCAAGCAGCGAACTCGCAAGGCAGCCAAGCGGGAGCGATTGACAGACCACATCCCGCAGCCATTCTATCACACCCGGCAGCCCACCTCAAGCCCGGCGGCCCACTAATGCAAGGAGGACCAGCTACATGAAAATCATCATCGCCATCAACGGCCACGGCCTCCGCTGGCACGTCTGCACGCAATCGCCAAAGGTATCGTTGCTGAACTCTCTGCCAAAGATGGGAAGTATTACAGCCTCGAAGGTGCACGAGTAATGGTTGAAGGGGTTCCGACCCGGCGGCTATTCGTCCTCTTTGCAAAGTTTGTGCTCCTCCGCCCCATCCGGCGCACACCCTAAGCCCCCTCAAGGTACTGTGAACGGGTACCCTAGTCCTTAGCGGGCTCGTCGACCCCTGTTGTGAGCTAGTCTTATAGGGAAAATTTGACCGTTTCGTTACGCATCCTGCATCCGGATCTGCATCCTCTTTGCACCCGCTGATGAAACAAACAAAGGATATTTCAGGAGGTAAGACTATGGGCAATGATATTCACATTCATCTTGACGAAATCCCCCCGGAAGTCGCTGACACTCTAGCTCGCGGCTGCCTACGGCTCTATTATCAGATCATCGCCATGCCAAACGGACGAGAACTGCTGGATGATGCATGGGAAAAATATCAGCAGCGGAAGAACGCTGAAGCCGCATCCTCATCCGCTGACAGCAGTTCCGAATAACCTACACCCCGCCGGGCGAGGCGTAACACACTAGACTTTGTTCCAAAGTCCGTGTGCCCTTGCAGGGGGCCTAGCATTTGCAAGCAGTGCTTTTGTACGCACAAAGCCTTGCAAGCAATGTCTTTGTCTATACAAAGCCCTCTTGCTTTGCAAGAACTTGTTGGGCAGCATCCCAAACCCTTTGAACGTGCAGCACCCGCCGGGCGCAGCACTTCGGCTGTGACCATTTTGTTGACCTCAACAAAATGTTTCCCGGCGGCGTACATCTTCGTGACGCCACGAAAACATACCATCTTACCATCATCGGCAAAATGGTTAAACCTTCATAGACAGCTCAAAGCCCCCAGACCGCGGCAGCGCGCGTCTGAGGGCTTTTGTCTTTGTCTGTGGGTGGTTTTCCTTGCCGTGGGTTCTATCTCCGCTCTGACAGCCCCGGCGGGCGTTTCCTGCGCAGTGCAAAACAAAAGGCCGCTGCATTTCTGCAACGACCTTCTGAAACCGGGCGGGGGGACGCTTCCCGCATCTCCAAACAAAGGGTGACGGCTGCCTGTTCCGTCCTCCGGTTCTATGACCCGACCTAATGCGCATCGTTGAGAGGCCGGCCGGGTTTCCTTGACAGGGATTGTACCCGATGGACTGCACCTTGTCAAGCCGCACTGCTGGCGAAGTCCACAACGGCAATCTCTGCCGCAGCCTTTTCGACTGTGTGCAAGATACGTTCTATCTTCTCTACCGTGTCAGCTAGCAGAACCGCCTCGCCGCACTGTTCGCACTTCAGGCAAGGCACGTTTTTGATGACCGCTGAACCGTTCTTCATCTGAACCGTGTGAATGGTCGTGCTGGGCTTCATTTCACCTTTGCAAAGTAGGCAGGTCATTCTAAATCACTCCCGATAGAACTTGCCCAGTGCTTTCAGCAGGGGCAGAAAGTCGTTGCAGATCTGCGCGGCTACATCCTCGGCGGTCTTTTCATCGTAGACGTGGGAGGTGATGTTGCGGGCTGTGATGATCTTGTTCCATTCCTCTGCGTCCTGAATCACTCCAGCGGCAAAGGCTTCTTTCAGCACAGCGCGCGGGGTAGCGATAGGCGTTGTGCTGCCCTGATCTTCCAGATACTCCTTGATGGACTTCCATGCCAGCTCCACCGTAAATTCAAACCGCTGGATTAGGCCGTCACGGTAAAGGGCATCCTGCTGACTCTTCTGGTAGATGGCTACCGCCTGTTCCAGCTGCGCCAGTGCGCTGATATAGTGTTCAATCTTCTGCAGCATAAAGGGTTACACCGTCCTTCTTGATATTTTCGATAAACACCGGGTTCATACCGTCCGTGATATGCACGATGTCAAATTTCAGCAGCGTGGGTAGGTCCTCGCAATCCATCCAGAAGTTTGCCCGGTTGCCCTCCGGCATCCCATACACGGCCAGATCCACGTCACTGTTATAGCGATTATCCCCTCTGGCACGAGAACCGAACAGCACAAGCCGCCGGGCTCCATGCTGGCGGGCGAGTGCTGCCAGCTGCTTATACAGTTCTTCCATGCTCATTCCTCCCCGGCGGGTTCATCCAGCAGCTTCTTTACAAGTTCTTCCGTGGAGCCTGTGAAATGCTCACCGCCGCCGTTGTCCAGTTCCTTGATGGCTGCTATTGTTTCAGCGTTCGGAATCTCATCGGCCACATACTCCAGCAGATCACCCGGCTGGCAGTCGAGCAAGCGGCAAACCGTGTTCAGCGCAGCCCATGAAATCAATTCACCCTTTCGCAGTTGCTGAACATAGGACTGCCCCAGCAGCTTTTCTGCTCGGATTCTGGTTGATGGATACCCAGCCGCTTTCAGCAATGCCAAAACATCAGCCTTATACTGTATCGCCATGTGCTTTCACTCCTTTCTATCCCTTTCTATTATATCCAGAAGCTACACTAGAATCAAGTTCAAATATACACAGTAACAGCACTTGATATTCGTGCATTTTGTCAATAGAATGCACGAGATATTAGTGTTATAATATAGACACAGCAAGGGAAGCACGACCGGAAGGCAAGGGGCGAAGGATGTACCGGGAGCGCAAGAGCAGAACGCCAGCTAAGACAGTAACCCACTTCCTGATAAGCTGTATAAAAGAAAATGGCCCGGCGACCGCTACCAACGAACCACCGAGCCAAACCCACAACAGGGTCAAGCCCATTATAACAAGGCTGACCCGCAAAGTAAAGCGAGGAACAGTATGAAGAAGTACAATCTCTCCGAGATCATGCACAAGGCGTGGAAGCTGTACCACAAGGGCGTGAGCAGCTTTGCCGAAGCCCTGCACCGGGCATGGAACAGCGCAAAGGCTGCCCCGGTCAACGCCAAGCGCATCGAGGAAGCCCAGCAGGCCACCGGGATCACCGAGCCCGTGAACACCTGGGCGGGCTGGAAAGCCGCCGGGTACATGGTGGAGCATGGCGCAAAGGCTCTGTTTCAGGCGGTGCTGATCCACAGCAGCAAGGGAGACGGCCAGACCTACCGGGCATCGTTCTTCGGTGCATCGCAGGTGCAGCCGCTGGAAGCCCTGTAACACGAGCAGAGACCCCCGGCGGGAAGATGGAAGCCCGCCGGGCATGATTGGGAGGATATGACCATGAAGTTGGAGAAGAAAATCAGCTTGCACGCCTTTGAGGTGGAGTACATCGACCAGCGGGAAGCAAAGCCCCGCACCCTGCACCGGGAAAGCATCGTGCTGGATGGTGGCCGGATGAACACGCTCGACCACCTGAACCAGACCCCACAGAGCTGGATCCGGCAGCAGTACGCCCAGCAGGGCTACACCGTGGCAGCGATTCACAAGGGCGAGAGCCTGACCGCCAAGGTTGACACCGGCTTTCTGTGGAAGCTGGCCGCACTGGATGCAGCCGCAGCAAAGGCCGGCAAGAGCGTGGCCAAGCTGCTGGAAGGGGGTGCAGCAGTATGACCGCAGCCCAGTGGCAAGAAGTCCTCTGCCGTGTCCGCAGCCTGTCAGCCGCCGACAAAGACCGCCTGTTGACCTATCTCCATGCACTGCACGATGCAGCGCAGCAGCCCCAGAGAGTGGAAGCCATGCCGAACACGCCCAAGGTACTGTAAAGCCCCCGCCGGGCTGGCAGCGGGCTTTACAAGCCCTATCTTTACCCAGTCAGCCGAGAAAATTTCCGGCACTTTAATTGAATTATGAAAGCGAGGTACACTATGCAGCACTCTGATTGCACCCCCAGAATTCCCACCGTTACCGCAGAAGAAGCCGTGAAAATGTCGTGGCTGTGGAGTTCGTCCCAGACCCTCAAGGAAGTGAGTCAGCTTTTCAACGCCATTACAGAAGTCCCCAATGAATTTGGCCTAACAGGCGCATATCGCTTCATGGGGCTTATCACCGCCCTTTGGAACGCTGGCAGGGTGCAGGGCATCCGGGAAGAACGTGCCCGGCGGAAGCGCAAGGCACAGACCATCGAACAGTGACAGAAACACCCTCTGACAACCCACAAACGGCCGCAGAGGGTGTTTTTCATCGTTCTATGATAGATTCTTGGTTTCTTCTGTGGTAAAATAGGCGCAGTCGAATTGATGAAAGGGGAAACAATGACACTCACAGAGATCTCTCGCTACTTCCACCTGAATGAGACCATCCAAAAGAACCGTGAGGCTTTGAAGTTCCTGCGCGAACAAGCCGAACCCGCTGCACCCTCACTGAACGGTATGCCCCACGCATCCGGCGTGAAAGACAGCACCGGGCGGCTGGCCGTTGAGATCGCCGACATGGATGCACGAATCACCTACCTTGAGGAACAGGCTGAACAGGAGCGAGATAAGGCCGTTGCCTTTTGCGCCACGATTCAGGACGCACGCCTGTATCTGATCTTCCGTCTGCGCTTTGTCCGCTGCCTGACATGGGCAGAGGTTGCGGACCTCTTGGGGGACTACTACACCGAGGAGGGTGTCTGCCGCATGGCCTACAACTACCTTGCCAAGACTGAAAAAGAGAAGACCACCGCCCAGAGTGCATGACCCACGATAGAGCCGCAGCACCTACAGACAGCACGAAAGCCCGCCCGGCTACACACCGGACAGGCTTTTTCTTTGCCCTCAGACCACCCCGCCGGGCATCCAGTATGAGGCACACGGTAAGGCACACAAGAGGTAGTTTTTGGGGCAACAAGGCACAAATGAGGCACTTTCCAGCCCTTTTGAAGCCTATGTAAAACAAGAAATCCCACGATTTACACCGTGTTTTCAACGGTCAATCGTGGGATTTTGCTTGGTGCGATGGAAGGGACTCGAACCCCCGGCCTACTGATTCGTAGCGCACACCGGGCGATTCCCTCAATTTTTGGAAGTTACGTTTTAACGTCATTTCTTTGCGATACATCGCAGGTTTTGAACTTCGAGTTTCTGCACCCTTTGTCCGATTTTGCAACGATTTGCACCCTTTGCACGTTTTGAAACCGTGCAAAAACCGTGCAGAAACCGTGCACTTACTCCCAGACAAACTAAAATCCACTTCATCCGACAACGACTTGACGGCATTGGTTCGAGCGACCGCACATCAAAAATCAAGTCTTGGAGGATACTATTATGACGAAATTGCTTTCCTGCCGCTACAACATGGACACCAACCGGGTGGAAGCCCGGTTCGAGGATGGCACCACCCTTGCCATTGACTGCATCGCCGTCGAGGACGAGTACGGAAACACCCCGGCACAGCGGGCAGAGTTGGACTGGCTGCTCTACAACAAGCCATTGGAGTATGCACAGATGGCGCTGAGAGGGGAGATGGGGCACTATTTGTCGCTTGGGTGTGACCACGGCAGGCTGGAGGATTGAGCCTTAGAAAACGCGCGGCAAAAAAGCTAATCGCGCGGCGCGCGTTTTTCAGCGTAAATTCAGCGTAAACCATGCCAAGTCAGCGTAAATTCAGCGCAAATTCAAGAAGTCAGCGTAAATAACCATTTACCATATATAATGATGCCCGTCCACTGTGGAAAAGCCACAGTGGGCGGGCATTCTGCGTTTTCAGATGGACTGGAATCCCTTGCCGATGATCTCGCTGGAGTTGACAATGGTCAGAAAGGCCTCCGGGTCCTCCCGGCGCAGGAAATCCCGCAGCAGCCCTGCCTGCCGCCGGGTCAGCGCCACCATGATCATGGTACGGGGCTCGCCGGTGTACACGCCGGTGGCGTCCTGCTGGGTCGCTGTGCGTCCCAGTGTTTCCGTAACGAAACGCCGGATGGGCTCCGGCCTTGAGGTGATGACCGTACACACCTTGCGGAGGTTCAGGCTCTCGATGGCGGTATCCACGATGGTGCTGCGCCCGATGAGTCCCAGCACGCAGTACATCCCGGTCTGCGGGCCGTAGAGGTAAGCCGCAAACAGCACCGTGCCGATATCGCTGAGCAGCAGCGCCCTGCCGATCTCCACCTTGATGTACTTGTGCAGGATCATGGCCACGATCTCGGTTCCGCCGGTGGATGCCCCGATGTTGAACACAATGCCGCTGGCAATGGCAGGCAGCGCCACCGCAAAGCACAGCTCCAGCAGGGTATCATCCGTCAAAGGCTGCGACACGGGAAACAGCTTTTCGCACATACTGGAATAAAAACTGAGCATGAAGGAGGAGTACAGCGTCCAGCCCATAGTCTTTATGCCCAGAAAGACGCAGCCAAGCACATCCAGCACCGCATTGGTGATCCACATAAAGGTGCTGACGCTCAGAGCCGGAAAGCAGGTGGCCAGCACGACGGAAAGGCCGGTAGTGCCGCCAAATACAAAGTGGTTGGGCGCACAGTAAAAGTTCAGTGCTACTGCATAGATGATAAGTCCCAGATTCAGCAGCAGAAAAAAGCGTGCGCCGCTCCACAGCTGTGCTGGGCTCAGGTTTTTGCGCAGGCCGTTCTTGATCGCTTCCATCTCAGTCCAGATGCTCCTTTACATCCATCAGCCGGGTGATGATGCAGTCTGCGGCGGACTGATCCAGCGGCTCGCCGTGGCGGGGCTTCAGTGCCAGCACCTTCAGGCCTGCCGCCTTTGCGGAGGCGATGCCCGTGGGAGAATCCTCCACCGCAATGGCCTTGTCTGCCGTCAGCCCCAGTGCCTTCAGTGCCTTGAGGTAGATGTCCGGCGCAGGCTTATGGGCGGCACAGTCCTCGCCGCTGAAGGCGAAATCCACCATCGCTTTCAGCCCACCCTCCGTGAGCATCTTCATGATATCCGGCGCTGCGCTGGAGGACGCCACCGCCACCTTCAGCCCCCGGCTGCGCAGCGCATTCATCAGCGGCTCTGCCTGCGGGTCGGTAAGCTTGCCGTAGGGGGTGGGGCGAGCCTTGCGGTATTCCCGATAAGCCATCAGCATCTCCTGACGGCGCACAGGGTCGTTGGGGACAATGGCTTCCCAGATGGCTTTTTCGTTGGAGCCGATGAAGTTGCCCTCCGGGATGGGGATGCCGTTTTCCAGCAGAAAGTTTTTACGGCGGTTCTCGTAGTAATATTCCGTATCCGCCAGCACCCCATCCATATCAAAAATCACTGCTTCAATCATTC
>ERZ773187.2137-NODE-2137-length-13267-cov-4.805858_pt1 | contig 13267 bp, 10 predicted proteins | sample MGYA00511242_ERZ773187 | MGnify/ENA primary metagenome ERZ773187 (study PRJEB29015, sample SAMEA2737744) | human gut metagenome | biome: human gut; feature: human-associated habitat; material: faeces | place: China | collected 2012 ... | reverse complement strand
CACTGCGGCGAGAACGGTCTGTTCGGACGCGAAGAAATTGAGGAGATCACTCCTGCTATCGAGGCTGCAAAGGCTAAGGGTATCACCGGCGTTGTCGGCCCCTGCCCCCCGGACAGCGTGTTCTCACAGGCTCTCGGCGGCTGGTATGATATCGTGGTCTGTATGTACCACGATCAGGGCCACATTCCCCTTAAGACCGTGGGCTTCGTCTACGACCGGGAAAAGCAGGAGTGGAAGGCCGTGGAGGGTGTCAATGTCACCCTCGGCCTGCCCATCATCCGCGCCAGCGTGGACCATGGTACCGATTTCTACCATGCAGGCAAGGGCAACGGCAACGAGCTGAGCCTTGTCAATGCCATTAAATATGCCGTGAAAATGACCGGGACCTGCGGCAAGGAAGGCGTTTGAATCTAAGCTATCCACTTCCTATATTTTCTCCAAAGTGAGACCTCTGTTTTCTCAAAAAAGGAAAACGGAGGTCTTGCTTTCTGTTCCCAAATGAAACGATCACGATTTTAAAAACGAAAATGTTTAAGTTTGAAACGCTGTTTGGATTGAAAATATGAAAAACAATTGAAATCGTTTTATAATTGAACAATTAAATCAACAAAAGCAATTGTTCAGTTGTTGTGAAAGAATTATACTAATGCTATAAAATTGTGCAGGTTTTCAGGAGAACGGAAAGGAGGAAAGGTTTTTGCTCTAAAAGAAACCAAAAAAGTAAACGGAAAGGAAGAAAACAATGAAAAAAGTCTTGGATCAACTGGAAGAACATTTGATCGCGGTACTGATTTGTGCAATGGTCGTGTTTGAAACGGTCAATGCTGTGTTTCACGCAGCAGGAGCGGCGCAGACAGGGCTTCCAGAAGAACTGGCGATCTACTGCTACATCTGGATTGCGTTTCTGTCGGCAGCATTCTGTGCGAAAAAAGGCTGTGATGTCGCTGTGAATATGCTTTCGGATCGTTACAGCGCAAATGTAAGACACCTTGTAAAAATTGTTTGTGCCGTAATCAATCTGGCAATGAGCGTCTGCTTACTGATGGGCGCGTTCCAGTTTGTAACAGCTACTGCTGCAGCAGGCAATGTCGGAAAGCTTTCCGGCATTCCGATGGTGATCGTATATGCGGCATCTGTGATCGGCTATCTGCTGTGCGTTTTCCGGAATGCACAAAGCCTGATTTCGACGATTCGACAGCCAAAATAAGGATGAGGAGATAAGACTATGTTAGCATTGATTTTTCTGGTAATGCTGGTTCCGATGATTCTCCTTGGACTGCCTATGGTAAGCAGCTATGCGCTTGCATTTGTGGTCCCGAGTCTGGCAACCGGACAGAATGTATTTGGCCTGCAGGATATCATCGGATGGTTGTGCGCAGGCGCAGGCAAAAATACTTATGTAGCTATTGCACTGTTTGTGATTTCCGGCGAACTGATGAGCAAGGGCCATCTGACGGAGCGGATCTTCAATATCTTTGCATATCTCTTTGGATCTTCCCGCTACTGCTTCCCGCTGGTGGCCGTATTTACTTCTCTGTTCTATGGCATGATCTCCGGTTCTGGCATTGCAGTTGTGGCAGCTGTCGGCTGCATGGTCCTTCCGTATCTGGTTTCAATGGGCTATGATGTTGTGTTCTTTGCAGCAATGCTGGCCTGTGCGGGCTCTCTGGGACAGCTGATTCCTCCGAGCAGTGCAATCCTGCAAGGTCTCCCTGTCATCGAATCCGTTCTGGGTGAGGGTGTGACGGATGTCAATCAGCAGTTCCGTGTTGCAATGGTGATTGGCTGGGCCTGCGGCGTTTTCCTGCTGGCAATGACGATTCTGCACTGCCGCAAAGATGGCGGTGACCGTGAAAAGATCGAAGCCAAGGTCAAGGAGCTGCGTTCCGAGAGCTTTGGCAAGGTGTTCTATGACAGTATCTTTGCACTGTTGTGCCCTGCCATTGTTCTGGGCGGTATTTTCTCCGGAGTGTTCTCTACGGCAGAGGTTGCTGCCATCTCGGTGGTTTACGCTGCGTTTGTTTCACTGGTCATCTATAAGACCGTCACCCTGCAGGAGCTGTGGCGGACGATTCTGAATTCGGTCCGTTCTGTTGCAAAGCTAGCAATGCTGCTGGCATTTGCCGTGTCGTTTGCAAAACTGCTGGCTGCATTCAACCTGAATGATGTGATTGCAACGGCGGTATCCGCAGCCTTTGGCACGCCCACTGCGTTTATTCTGGGCAGCGTGATCATTATGAGTGTGGCTATGCTGTTTATGAATCCCGGTGCGATCGTTGGCCCGATCATTTATCCCGTAGCGCAGCGGTTTGGCATTGATATCACTGTGTTTGCAGTAGGTCAGGCAGGTCTGGGCGCGATTGGCAGTCTGACGCCTCCTTTTGGCATGAGCCTGTATGTGATCGCGCCGATCGCGAATGTGGATCCGATGCAGATGTTTAAGAAAGTACTTCCGCTGTGGGGTGGCATGACTGTTATCATCACGATCTTTATGCTGTTCCCTGGACTGTGTACGTGGGTACTTTAATGGAACTTGGGGCTGCTGCTGTAACAGGTGGCAGCCTTTTTAAGGTAAATCGATTTGAATCAGGAAAGGAATATGCTTAAGATGACACAAAAATATCCACATCTGTGTGAGCCGATCACTATTGGACGTGTTAATTTCAGAAATCGTATGTTCAGTGCTCCGATGGGAGGTACGGATATTACGGCAGACTGCTGTGTGGGGCCTCGCACACCGGGTTTCTATGAGCTGCGTGCAAAAGGCGGAGCAGCAGCGGTTACGGCGAGTGAGCTGGTCGTTCATCCCGCAACGGATGCCAGCCATATGTTCCACCTTGACCTGAAAACGCCGGGCAGTCTGGCAGGTTGGACCTTTGTAGCGGATGCCATTGCAAGACACGGTGCAGTTCCCAGCGTTGAGTTGAGCCACTCCGGACAATATGCCGGAACCTATCTGATCGATAAGGATGCCAAAAGAAATCTTACGCAGTATGGCCCCAGCGACTGGGTCCGTCCAGATGGGATTCCTGTCAAAGCACTGATAGAGGAACAGATTCAGGACATCGTGAAAGCATATGGCGAAACAGCTGCTCTCTGCAAACGTGCAGGCTTCCAGATGATCATGGTACACGGCGGTCATGGATGGCTGATCAATCAGTTTCTGAGCCCGGCGTTCAATCATCGTACCGACCAGTATGGTGGAAGTTTTGAAAATCGGCTTCGATTCGCGCGGGAAGTATTGACAAGTGTGCGCCGTGCAGTTGGGCCGGGTTTCCCGATCGAGTTCCGGATGAGCGGAAGTGAAATGTTTGAAGGCGGATACACGCTGCAGGACGGTGTTAAAATCGCACAGGGAATTGAAGATCTGGTTGATCTGATCCATGTTTCAGCCGGCTCCTACCAGTTCGGATTTTTCAATACCCACCTCCCGATGTTTTCGGAGCATGGTGCCAATGTTTATCTGGCGGCAGAGATCAAAAAGCACGTCAATAAGCCGGTTGCGACGATTGGCGCGTTGAATGACCCGGAACAGATGGAAGAAATTCTGGCAAGCGGAAAAGCGGATGTGATCTATATGGCGCGTGCGCTACTGGCAGATCCGGAGCTTCCGAATAAAGTGATGGCTGGGCGCGAGGATGAAATCGTCCGCTGCCTGCGGTGTTTTACCTGTATGGCAGAGCGTCCGACTACGGGAACTCGCCGCTGCACGGTGAACCCATTGATCGGCCGCGAGTGTGAGGGGATGGAAGTTCTTCCGGCAGCACGAAAAAAGCGAGTGGTCGTTGTCGGCGGCGGTGTAGGCGGAATGAAAGCCGCACTGACCGCAGCGCAGCGGGGGCATACCGTTACACTTCTGGAAAAAACCGATCAGCTTGGCGGAATTCTGAAAAGTGAACAGGCACTGCCATTCAAGTACGAGATGTACCAATTAGGGCTGTCTCTTGCACGGCAGATGGAACGGGAAGGCGTGGAAGTCCGGCTGTCCACAACGGCAACGCCGGAACTTTTGAAGCAGATGAAGCCGGACGCGCTGATTCTGGCTGTGGGCAGCAATCCTGTCATTCCGCCGATTCCGGGAATCCGGAGCGAGAATGTGATCGTTGTAAATAACTATTATCTTGAAAAAGATAAAGTGGAAGACAGCGTCGTTGTGCTGGGCGGAGGTCTGGCAGGCTGTGAGTGCGCAGTCCATCTGGGAATGGAAGGAAAAAAGGTCCACATCGTAGAGATGAGAGACGCTCTGGCAGTAGACTGCAATATCCGTCACCGACCGATCCTGATGAAACAGGTTGAGAAATACTGCACTGTCCACCTGAATCATGCTGGGCAGGAAGTCACAAAGGATGGTTTGCTCTGTCAGGATGCAGAAGGTCAAACGGTATTGATTCCCGGTAAGACTATCATTTGCGCAGTGGGACAGCGCTCGGACCGCTATACGGTAATGACGTTGCGGGACTGTGCTCCATGGGTCCGGGAAGTAGGTGACTGCTGCTGGGTAAGCAACATCACGAATGCGATTTATCAGGGCTATCATGCCGCACTGGATTTGTAAAAGAGAGAAATCAAATGGATAACGAACCAATCTTGAAGATTCATGTAGAAGTCAACCGAAAAGATGTGAGAGAATTGCAGGGACCGGATGGCGTTGTAAAAATGCTACCATTTGGAGGTGCCGTTGAGGGCAAGATTTTTCATGGAATCGTTTCTCCGGGCGCAGTTGATACACAGGTTACGAACTGCAATCAGGTAAGACATATGTCCGCCCGCTATATGCTGGAGGGTTATGACGAAGATGAAAATTTTTGCCATATCTATATTGAGAACAATGGATGGTTTACAAATGGAGAGCGTCCGAGTCCATTTATGACAGTACCTTCTTTCCTGACGGACAGTCCAACTCTTGCACGATACCTTAACAGAGACAATTTCCGTGGAGAAGGACGAAAGGAGGATGGAAAGCTGACGATCTATATTTTTGAAAGATATTGAAATCTTCGGTTTTATAACAAAAAGGCAGAGTCTTTGATGAAAAAACTCTGCCTTTTTGTCGTTTGAGTATACTCTGCAGTCGTTTCACTGTTTTAATTTGAAACGTATTTTGACAGAGATTTTCGCATCGCTTAAAAATGAAACACAGGCTTTGCTTTGTCTCTGAAAAAGTAGATGGATGTTTCAAATTACAACGCATTGTCGGGATGCCTTCATTGTTGCTAATGGTCATCGGAACTATACTTGTAACTAAGATAAACACCGTAGTGTGTTTTGCGGCGAAGCAATCCGAAAAGGAGGCGCGGTTGCAAAAGAGAACGGCAGACCATGAACTGTCGGTAAAATGTACTCGAAATCGTGTTTGAAAAGTTAGGAGAAGGTAAAATGACTGTACAAATGGGAATCGCACTGGCGATTGTAATTCTTATGATCGTAATGATCATGTCGGATAAGTTTTCATTCGGCGCACCGCCGCTGATAGCCTGCTGTCTTCTGGTGCTGACAGGCATCTCTACGATTGAGGATGCCTTTGCAGGCTTTGTTGACAAAAACGTTATCATGGTAGCAGGTTTTATGGCAGTTATGGCTGCTGTACAGAAAACCAGTCTGATGGACGGCATCAAAAACGTTCTGGCAAAGCTAGCCACCAAGGGTGGTTTCAAAGCCTACGCATTGATTCTCATCGTCATTATGCTGGGTACGAGTCTGGTCGGTGGTGGCAATACCGGTTACTATGTGATGATCCTGACCATCCTGTCCACAATTCCTTACAGCAAGCAGCTGCCCAACTCCAAGCTGCTGATGCCCGGCGGTTTTGCAACGGGACGTGCACTGATCCCCGTCAGTGTTGCCTTCTTTATGGGACTTGCCAGCTCGCTGCTGGACGGTACCGGTCATGAGGCAGATATCACGCTGGCACGTTACGCCGGAATGTCTTTTTTCATGAGTCTGTTCTTCCTGATCTGGTGTCTGATCGCCTATAAGCTGCTGCCCGACCACGATGTCGAAGGCAAGTCTTCTGCTCAAAAAGAAGAAACGCCCTCTGCTGCGGCAATGCCGAAGTGGAAAGAATACTGCACTTATGTGGCATTCGCAAGCTCCATTGTTGGCATGATCTTTGCCAGCAGTATTGGCGAGATTGCTTACATTCTGCCCTGTGTGATGGCTGGTTTCCTCTGTCTGATTGGCGTGTACGACTTCAAGGAACTGCGAGCCAATGTGTTCAGCCCCCTGATTCTGATGATGGCGGCCGTGATCGGTGTGGCCAATGCTTTGGCTTCCACAGGCTTTACGGCAATGATTGGTGAAGCAGTTGCTGGTCTGATGGGCGGCAGTGTCAATTATTTTGTTCTGGTTCTCGTCTTCTGCTTGCTGACAAGTGCTTGCTCGACGCTGACCGGTGCTGCAATCGGTTCCCTCTTTGTCTTCGCACCTATTGCTATTGCTACCTGTACCAGTCTGGGCATCAATCCTGCTGGTGTTGCAGCTGCGATGACGGCCGCGGCATGGGGCGGCGGTTTCCTGCCCATCGATGGTCTGCCCGCGATGGTTCTTGGTATGGGCAAATACAAACTGTCCGATTTCTTTAAGTTTACGATTCCGATGTATCTCATCCAGATCCTTGGTCTGGTAGTCGGCGCGGTTATCATGTTCCCGGCCTGATGAAATGCTGAGAAAGATTTTGATAACGCAAATGTGTTGAAAAATTTCCAGAAACACGCTATAATGGCCGCGCAGTACGATGGATAAAAGGCTGCGCAGCCTTTCTTATACTGGGAGAAATTTGCCATGAATGATCAGATGAATCCACTGGTTCAGTTTTCCCCTGTAGCCGGACACATTGTGGTCGAATCGGTTCCGGGTGAAGCGAACAAGACATTGGAACAGGAAAATGATGTCCATGCCGGAAATGGTGCAGACCGCGCGATGTTTTGCTATGCACCCAAAAGCGGCTGCCCGGACCCCAAACAGACGCAGGTACTCATGGTTCTTCGTAACGATTCAAGTGAGGAATCTGCGGCAGAGTGTATGAGGCGTCTTGGCCTTGATACGCTGGCGGAAAAAGAGCATTTTCTGCTGCTTTTCCCAAATCCCACAGAGCAAGGCTGGAACTATAACAACGATGCCACCCGCGAGAATGATATGGACTATCTGGTGCGATGCTTTGGTGTACTGCGCGGCAGCAAGCTGGGAGTAAATGGCTTTAACGGGATGGTGTTCTACATTGCAGATTCCCCGGAAGCTTCCGCGATGCTGATGACGCTGGCTGCCCTGCGTCCACTGAATGTACCGGCGATGATGGTTTCATCCCTGCCGGAAGGTTACCGTCTGCCGGAAGGTGCATTAGGCATTGAAACCGCTGCATGGAGCAGTGATCCACTGGTCACGGAATATCTGCTGAAAGCCAACGGCGAAAGCTGCACCGACGCAGAACATGATGGAATCGTTGTTCATTATGGCAAGAACCCTGCATGCCGCCTTATCACAGCACAGCGACCCACCGATGCAGAGGCTGTGCATCTTGCATGGGATTGCCTTTTCAGTCAGACCCGTCGTTGGCAAAACGATGTATATGGGCATTATCAGCACCGGACAGCATTCACAGAGCGTGGATTTATAGCACATGTGAACGATACCAGTCTGGGAGTGAACGGAAACTATCCTCACACATGGTATGAGTATATTCCGCCGCAGCTGCGGGAAAACAAAGAGAAAGTACCGCTGGTGTTCTATTTCCATGGAGTAAACTGTGTGCCATTGTATGGTGCGGAGCAGAGCAACTGGCAGGATATCGCAGATCGTGAGAACCTGATCGTGGTATTTCCTGCGCCGGCGCGCAGCAAGTGCTGGAACATTTTTGATCTTCCGGCTCTCCCCAGCGACATGGACTTTGTGCTGGCCCTCATTGAACACATGAAGCAGGTCCACCCGATCGACGAGAATCGAATCTATGCGACAGGCTTTTCAATGGGCGGTGCGATGACCCATGCACTTGCCAGCACTTATCCAGAAATCTTTGCGGCGGCAGGCGCCTGCAACGCCTTTGCGACGTTCTTTATGGATGCAGATCCAGCCAAGATGCTGCAGGGCTTTATCCGTGATATTCCACCGGAGGAGCTAGGGCATGTTTGTGTTTCTGCTGACCGTGCAAAGAAAAAGAAAGAAAAAAATGATCTGTTGATGCCGATGATTCAGAACGCTGGTGCCGTGGACGATCTGATGCTACACTGGCCTGTGCCTGCCGATCCCACTACGATGGCGGCAAAGTCGCTGGCATGGTGGAAAGAGTTCGACCATATTCCACGGAAACCGTTTTTTGATGCAGAAAGCGGCACGGGTCTTGCAGCGGATGCAACCATCCGCTGCGGCGATGGCCGCTATACGGTGCAGAAGTGGTATAATAAAGAAGTTTCTGCCGATGTACCACTCTTGCAATTAACGGTGGCAGCCAATATGCCCCATGCCATTGATCCGATACAAATTGAATGGGTCTGGGAGTTCGTGCGCCATTTTGCACGTGGCAAGGATGGAAAATTGATTATCACAGAATAAAAGGAGCCGGGATGAATGTTTTATAGCTATGTATCGACCCGTGCGGATTATGATCCGGCAAAGTTGTTTTTGGTTTGCCCGCCCGCTGCTGATGCTGCGGACGAGAGGGCTGCAGCTGCGTTTGCTGAAAGCTCCGGCTGGCAGGCACTGGCTGAGTGGGAGGGCGGCATCCTTCTGATTCCCCTCGCACCGAATGGCTGGCAGGCGGAAGATTCCAATCTTCCAGCTCGCTTATACGACAGCCAGCGAAATAGCTTTTCAACTCGGAATGGGCGCAGCCTGTTTGCACGTGGTGGGAAGCTGTGGTGCTGGGAAACGATGATTTATATTGTTGGCTATGGGGATGGTGCTGTTTTTGCAGGAAACTGCGTGGCAGCGCACCCCAATCGGTTTGCGGCGGCAGCTCTTGTGAATGGTGTACCGGATGATTATTCCCATGCGGAGGAAGCTACGGATCACTGGATGGTAGCAAAAGTCAGCGAAGACTACCACAAACAGAAAAAAGAGATTGCCAGCTGCATCTGGATGCTGGGAACCTCCTTGGATAAGACGCGGCAGGCGGTGAACTATTTTGGCGCAGCAGCAGAAATTGACTGCAAAGAAGGCACTGTACTGTGTGGCATCCCGGTGCAGCGATGGTATAATCGACGGTATCCGGCACAGCAGGTCCTCGTTTCGGAGCAGCTGTCGCTAAGCGGCCTTGTGTTGGCAAATGCTATCTATAAAGGTCTCTTTGAAAAAATCATCCGCTGGAAAGACGGTCCGGACGGTACACTGCGTTATCATCCTACCCGTACAGAGTATTATGGAAACGGGGAATATCAAATCGGTACGGTTTGTGTGAATATGCTGGATTATCCCTATGGAGTCCGCCTGCCCAAAGGGATGACAACAGAAGAAGCAGTGGGGCTGCCACTGGTTTACAGTGTGCATGGACGCGGCGAACCGGCATGGATGTTCTGCGCCAAAAACGGTTGGGATACACTACAAGACGAAACGCGAGCTTTTGTGCTGGCGGTACCGGATTCTCCGGGAAACATCTGGAATCTTGACCGTGATGCGGAGGCGTTTGCCGCTATGACAGAAAAGATTTGCGCAGATTACCAACTGGATCGTGCCTGTGTATATCTCACAGGATTTTCAAATGGCGGCTCCATCACAAGAGAGGTCGGCACGGCTCGCCCGGAACTGTTTGCTGCAATTTCGCCGTGGAATGGTCCGGTACTGCCCGGCGGTGGTCTGATGGCAGATACGGCGATTCGGCCAGAGCTGCAGGAGCAGGGGTATGCCATGCCCTACTGGGTATGTGTAGGAGACAGCGATGGTGCAACATCTGGGCGCAGCATGGAAGAACAGCTCACTCCGATGCTGCAGGCCAACAAATGCATCTCTCAGCAGAATACTGCCGAAGATGGCGGCTGGCATCCGGATATTGTCTATACCGGGGAAAATTATTATACTGTGGAAAGCGGCTATACGGAAGGTGAGCGTCTGTTTACACGGATATATACAACAGCAGATGGCACACCCCGCGTTGGCTATACAGTGGTGAAGAATATGCCACATGGAGCGATTCCGGATGAAAGTCGCGCAGCGTGGGAGTTTCTGCGGCATTTCAGCCGCCCACAGGGGAGCAAAGAGGTTGTGTACCAACCGTAAGGGGTCCAAATAAGCATTTGGTGTAAAAACCGAGGGCATTTGTGCCCTCGGTTTTGTATACAGAAAAAACATAACGGAGGAAAATATGCTGGTACCTGTTCTATTGTTTATTATTGGACTGCTCTTTTTAATCAAGGGCGGCGATTGGTTTGTAGATGGCGCATCTGCACTGGCACGCCGTTTTCGCCTGCCGGAATTGTTGATAGGCGCGACGGTCGTTTCAATCGGCACGACGCTGCCAGAGGTTATGGTTTCCACCATGTCGGCATTATCAGGACATGGTGAGATTGCTTATGGCAATGCGATTGGTTCGGTCATCTGCAATGCGGCATTGATTGCAGCCATTACGATTGCCGTGCGACCCGGTAAAGTGGACTCGAAAACGTTGAAAACTCCGGTTGCATTCTTTTTCGCGGCGGCAGCAGTCTACTGCATTGCTGCGTATGTGTTCGGCAGGTTTACCCGCATCATGGGTCTTATTATGCTGGCAATGTTCGTAGCATACATGATTGCCAATGTTATGCAGATGAAAAATGCCCCTACTGAAACGAATGAAGATGCAGAAGAGAAGATGTCCTTGGTCAAGACGCTGCTCTTACTGGTTTTGGGGGCAGCACTGATTGCCGTAGGTGCCAATTTACTGGTCGATAATGGTACGTTGATTGCACAGGCAATCGGTGTGCCAGAGAGCGTGATTGCACTGACTTTTGTGGCATTGGGAACCTCTCTGCCGGAACTGGTCACGGCGATCACTTCACTCGTCAAGGGTCACAGTGATCTGTCTCTGGGCAATGTTGTTGGTGCAAATGTATTTAATCTGGTGCTCGTCAGCGGCGTTTCTGTCACTTTGGCTCCGTTTACGATCCCGCAAAGCTCGACGTTGTTTGGAATCAATTCCAGCCTTGTGCTGGATCTGCCAGTTATGTTGGCTGTAATGCTGATTCTGACCGTACCTGCTTTTGTGAAGGGAAAGTTGAACCGTGCGCAGGGTATTGTTCTATTGGCAGTATATGCAGCATTTTGTGTGGTGCAGTTTACGATGTGAACCATGTGGACGCGACAACATATCGGAAAATTGAGAAATAAGAAAAGGAGAAAGTGGAATCCATGCCAACTGGTGTATTAACGAACTGCGGGGCTGTTTTACTGGGTGGGTTATTAGGAACATTGCTGGGAAAAGTTCTGCCGGAAACACTCAAGGAACATCTGCCGACGATGTTTGGATTGAGTTCAATCGGAATTGGTGTCAATTCAATCATCAAGGCATCAAGCATGACCGCAGTGGTGCTGGCCATTCTGGTTGGTTTCACCATCGGACATCTTCTGCATCTGGAATCATGGACAAGTCGGTTCTTTCATGAGCTGGTCAAGATCTTACATCTGAGTGGCGAGGATATTGATATGGAGTTTTATATCACGGCGGTAGCACTGTTTTGTTGCAGCGGCTTCGGTTGGTATAGTGCTCTGACGGAAGGAATCTCCGGTGACCCCAGCCTGCTGATGTCCAAGGCTGTGCTGGATGGATTCACTGCGTTGATTTTTGCTTCCACACTTGGTATGGCAATCTGTGCGATCTCATTGCCGCAGTGTGTGATTTTGCTTCTGGTCTTTTTTGCCGGAAGCGGGCTTTCCGGTGTGCTGACTCCCACCATGTTTGCCGATCTTTCTGCCTGCGGAGGGATTTTGACCATGGCAGCCGGTTTCCGGGTTTCAAAAATCAAATCTGTCCCGCTGGTGGATCTAATGCCCGCGCTGATCTTCGTAATGCCGTTTAGTATGGTATGGACGATGCTAATGAAGTGAAACGACGAGAAGAAAGTGGACGATGTAACTGTAATAACAAACACCGTGCCATCTGCAAATTTTGCCTCCACGCGATTGGTGTCCATATTAAATTTGCAACTCAAAAGTTTCATCATTGCCATTCTCTCCTGAAATTCATCGTGTTAACGTGAATCGCCATCCATCCCCACAGCTTTGTGTGGGGGTGTGTAACCGCGTGGTTCGGGAGAGCGCTTGCATGGCATGCAAGAGGTCAGCGGTTCGATCCCGCTATTCTCCACCAAAAAAGCACTGTACTTCGTAGGAAGTATGGTGCTTTTCTTTTTGCTGAAGCCGATTTTTGGGGGCTGCATTGCTTCGCCTGCACCGTTTTCAGGTTTTTGCAGGCGGTTCCGATACAACCCCCAACGTTTGACTTTACACCGTTTTCCAAAAAACGCCGAGGACGCCTCCCACAGTGGAAAGATTCCTCGGCGTTCTTCATTTCATGCTTTTGATGATCCGGCCAACTGCAGCGCAGCAGCTTACAGCCACTGTTTCAGCACGTCGTTCAGCTTATTCAGGTCCAGCGGTTTGGCGATATGTTCGTTCATGCCGGTGTTCTTGGCCAGCTGCACGTCCTCGGCGAAGGCGTTCGCCGTCATGGCGATGATGGGCACTTTGCCCCGGCTGCCGGGAAGGGAACGGATCGCCGCCGTTGCTTCGTAGCCGTTCATGACCGGCATCTGGATATCCATCAGGACGAGGCTGTACCAGTGTTCCGGGGCCGCCGCGACCTTTTCGACGGCGATCTTTCCGTTTTCGGCCGTTTCGACCGTCACGCCGGTCATGCCCAGGATCTCGGTCGCGATCTCGCGGTTCAGGTCATTGTCTTCCACCAGCAGGAGCCGCTTGCCCGTGTAGTCCGTTTTTGCAAAGTCTTCCAGATAATTCCGGGCGTTTTTCTCTTTCTTGCCGGAGGTGAACTGCCGCAGGGTCGCCGTCAGGCGGGAGCGGAACAGCGGTTTTGCCATAAACGCATCCACGCCCGCCGCTCTGGCTTCTTCCTCGATCTCGCTGAACTCGAAGGAGGTCAGGATGATGATCGTGACGTCCTCCCCAACGCATTCCCGAATCCTTCTGGCCGTTGCGATGCCGTCCATCTCCGGCATCTTCCAGTCCAGGATCACCGCAAAATAGTCGCGGCCGGTCTTGTGCCGCGCCGCGCAGCGTTCCACAGCTTCCTTACCGGTCAGGACCCATTCGCCCGCTATGCCGATCTCCTGAAGGGTTGCAACGGTGC
>ERZ773187.2136-NODE-2136-length-13271-cov-13.310003_pt1 | contig 13271 bp, 13 predicted proteins | sample MGYA00511242_ERZ773187 | MGnify/ENA primary metagenome ERZ773187 (study PRJEB29015, sample SAMEA2737744) | human gut metagenome | biome: human gut; feature: human-associated habitat; material: faeces | place: China | collected 2012 ... | reverse complement strand
TGGTTGTTCTGGATTCTGCAGAACGTACCGCAGGCGGTAAAGATCTGCGTCCAGCACTGAAAATCGTTGATGCCAACGGTAACGATGTTCTGATCCCGGGCACGGATATGCCGGCTCAGTACTTCCTGCCAGGTAAAGCGATCGTTCAGCTGGAAGATGGCGTACAGATCAGCTCTGGTGACACCCTGGCGCGTATTCCTCAGGAATCCGGCGGTACCAAGGACATCACCGGTGGTCTGCCACGCGTTGCGGACCTGTTCGAAGCACGTCGTCCGAAAGAGCCGGCAATCCTGGCGGAAATCAGCGGTATTATCTCCTTCGGTAAAGAGACCAAAGGTAAACGCCGCCTGGTGATCACGCCGCTGGATGGCAGCGAACCGTACGAAGAGATGATTCCGAAATGGCGTCAGCTCAACGTGTTTGAAGGTGAACGTGTAGAACGTGGTGACGTGGTTTCCGATGGTCCAGAAGCACCGCACGACATTCTGCGTCTTCGTGGCGTACACGCGGTAACGCGTTACATCACCAACGAAGTACAGGACGTTTACCGTCTGCAGGGCGTTAAGATTAACGATAAGCACATCGAAGTTATCGTTCGTCAGATGCTGCGTAAAGCCACCATCGTGAACGCGGGCAGCTCCGAGTTCCTCGAAGGTGAGCAGGTTGAATACTCTCGCGTTAAGATTGCAAACCGCGATCTGGAAGCGAACGGCAAAAACAGTGCGACCTTCGCACGTGACCTGCTGGGTATCACCAAAGCGTCTCTGGCAACCGAGTCCTTCATCTCCGCGGCCTCGTTCCAGGAGACCACTCGCGTGCTGACCGAAGCAGCCGTTGCGGGCAAACGCGACGAACTGCGCGGTCTGAAAGAGAACGTTATCGTGGGTCGTCTGATCCCGGCCGGTACCGGTTATGCGTACCACCAGGATCGTATGCGCCGTCGCGCAGCGGGCGAACTGCCAGCTGCACCACAGGTGACTGCAGAAGATGCTTCTGCAAGCCTGGCAGAGCTGCTGAACGCAGGTCTGGGCGGTTCCGACAACGAGTAATCGTGCCTTCAGCTAATAAAAAACCCGCTTCGGCGGGTTTTTTTTATATCTGGAAGGGGTTATTTGACTAATGGAATGCGCCGATAAAGTTCGATCATATCGCCCGCCAGATCCTGAATAACCATCGCGTTCATCAGATGATCCTGGGAGTGAACGGTAATCAGGTTGACCGGCAGTTTGCCTGTTCCTTCATCCAGCCCAATAAGCTGGGTCTGAATAACGTGAGCATGTTTCACGTATTCGCGTGACTCTTCCATTGCTTTTTCTGCGTCGTCAAAATCGCCTTTGCGCGCCATTTGCAATGCCGTTAAAGCCGCACTGCGCGCCGCGCCCGCATTAACCAGCAGTTCCATGATCGTGGTTTCTAAATCTTCCATGATTACTCCAGTAGTTTCAGCGCTTTTTCCAACACGACATCACCTTTCATCATGCCGTAATCCATCATGTCGATCACCGCGACTTTTTTACCCAGCGGCTCGGCCTGGGCCTGCAGTTTTGCTTGCTCGTATTTAACCTGTGGCCCCAGTAATACGATGTCAGCGGTAGCGATCTCATCTTTAAACTCAGCAACCGGCACGGCTTTAATGCTTACTTCGACCCCTTTTTTCTGCGCGGCGTCTTTCATGCGTTGAACCAGCATGCTGGTCGACATTCCCGCTGCACAGCATAAAACGATGTTCTTCATAGTCAGCCTCGATCTACATGTGTTTATTGATAATTATCCCGTGCCGTCTGCTTCAACAACCGCTTTACCGCGATTGTGTGTCTGGCATCACAAAGAAACGGGCAATTTTCTGAAACCGGTTACAAATTTTACAAAGGAGGGCAAATGCCCGTTAAAACGGGCATCTTATGAGGATAGTGGTCAGACGGAAGGTGTGCGAATGATGCGGTTTTTACCCGACTGTTTGGCTTTGTAGAGTGCTTCATCCACGCTGCCCACAAACTGTGCCTGCGGCTCCTGGTGCCACTCGCCCAGCCCGGCGCTAAAGGTCACGCTGAGTCCCTCTTCACGCCAGTTGCGTTCGGCAACCTGTACGCGCCAGTTTTCCAGCAAGGCGTTCGCGGCATCACTCTGCTGTGTCGGGAAGAGTACGGCAAACTCTTCACCACCGTAGCGATAAACCGACACGCCATGGGGCTGCATAATCTGAATACCTTCCCGGGCCACATTACGTAGCACGATATCGCCGGTGAGGTGCCCCCAGGTATCGTTAATAGTTTTGAAGTTATCAATATCAATTAACGCCATGGAGAACGGATGGTGATCGTTTATCAGGGCGGCAATATCAGTATCGAAGGCGCGTCGATTTTTACAACCGGTCAGCGCATCAATGGTGGCTTGTCGCACCCAGGAGAGCTCCCGCTCCTTATTACTCTCAATGGCTTTGCTCAACATTGCCTCCAGGCGCGGGGCCTGCTTCACGTCACCGGTTTTAATGGCGTTGATGATATTCATCAGCACGCTTCGCGAGGCATGACGCAGGTACAGGCCAAAGAGCAAAATAGTAATAGCCGCAAGGGCAAGCCCCCAGGCCACAATGTTGGTTTCATGACGGATCAGGGCATCGAGCGCCGCACTGGAGACCCGATAAATAACGAACCAGTCGGGATTCGTAAACGAGTAGTAATAATACCAGGCGTGAGTGGATTCATCGTAAATATGTCCCTCGCCGCTGGTCATCTGATCCATTAGCTTTTCGCTAACGTAGGATTTGAAGAGCACACCGGTGTCCGGATGCAGGATCACTTTCCCGTCTCGTTCCACGACAAAAAACTCCCCCTGCACCGGAGAGACCATCTGGCGCAGAGTAAAGCCCATAGATGCCAGGTCGAGGTGGAAGGCGAGCGTACCTTTCAGCCTGCCTTCCGGCGAGATCACCGGTTTGAAGAGGGTGACTGTGGGATGATGGGTGAAGAAGTCTTTATACGGGCGGGTATAGCGGCTAAAGGTGCTGGATTCAGCCTGTGCCATAAACCACGGGCGGGTGCGGGCATCGAAGGTCTCGCTCGTTTTATCAGCAATGATGGCCGGGGCTCGCAAATGGTGGCCCTGGACATCGGCCAGGGAGATGGACGAGACACTGGGCATCAGATTTTGCAAATGCATCAGCAGTTGCAAACCCTGCGTCGGATCGCCGGTGACCATCTTCTCAAGTTGCTCATTTCGCGAGAAAAACGTAGCCGCTCGCCCCAGGATGTAATCATTTTCTCGCAGGATAGATTCCGTGTAATTCACCGCCAGGTTATGGGTGAAGTTACGGTTAATCTGATGATAGTCGTCCAGAAAATCTTTACGCTGAGTCCCTATAATAAACACCGCGATCAGCACAAAACTGAGCAGGATGCCCGCAAAGCTCACCATAATGGGAGTTGTAAAAGAAAGCTTTCTGTTTTGAAGCGCCATCTGTAATAAATCATTCCAGAATAAATAAAATGTTGAAACCCTGGCGTTATGGTTTCGCCCGGCCTGTGGTTGATAAGTATACTGCCGTTAATTAAAACGAGGATGATTTGGCTTAAGACCTGGCTTATTAATTCAAATTTATTTGAAGATTTCAGCGTGCGCCGTGAATGTCTAAAAGAAGGCAGGGCGAAAGAGGAAGAAAGTATTCGCCCTGGTCAATAAGGATTATTGACGCAGTGAAGATAAAAAAACGGACCTTTGTAAACAACGGCCCGTTGTGAGGATGTCGAGCAGTCTCGACACCATTTCATACTTTTACAGTGCGTTTCAGCGAGATTGCGAAGCGCGCCCCAGCCAGCTATCCCAATCCTTCCAGACCGGCTGCAACCCTTGCCCTGACAGGGCCGCCGCCACCTCTTCCGGACGGCGCCCATCGTGCGGCGCGAATTGCTCCAGCTCCGGATGATCGTCAGCGTATCCGCCTGGCTGGGTTTTTGAAAAGGCGCTCACGTTGTTAATGGCCAGCGGGACGACGCGATCGCGAAAGGCCGGCGATTCACGCGTAGAGAGTGACAGCTCAACGTCAGGCGCCAGCAGGCGAAAGGCGCAGATGGTCTGCACCAGCTGGCGTTCATCCATAATGGAGGCGGGCTGGATCCCCCCGGCACAGGGGCGCAGGCGCGGAAAGGAGATGGAGTAGCGGCTTTGCCAGTAATGCTGTTGTAGCCACAGCAGATGCTCCGCCACCATATAACAGTCCACTCGCCAGCTGTCGGAAAGACCTGTTAGCGATCCCAGGCCAATCTTGTCGATTCCGGCGCGACCAAGGCGATCCGGAGTCTCCAGCCGCCAGAAGAAGTCCTGTTTTTTTCCTTTCAGATGGTGTTGGGCATAGACCTTCTCGTGGTACGTCTCCTGATAAACCAGCACCCCGTCCAGGCCGAGGGTTTTAAGCTCTGCGTACTCCTCCTGGGAGAGCGGCTGGATCTCCATCTGTAAGGAGGAGAACTGGCGGCGAATATCCGGAAAATGGCGGCGAAAATAGTCCATGCCCACCTTCGATTGATGTTCGCCCGTTACCAGCAGCAGATGCTCAAACCCCATCTCACGAATCGCGGCGCATTCCCGGGCAATCTCCTGCGCATCCAGTGTTTTGCGCTTGATTCGGTTACTCATTGAAAAACCGCAATAAGTGCAGTCGTTGGCACACAAGTTCGAGAGATAGAGGGGCACGTAAAAGCTGACCGTATTGCCAAAACGCTGGCGGGTCAGGCGCTGCGCCCGCTGCGCCATGGATTCCAGATAAGCATCGGCCGCCGGGGAGAGCAGGGCCATCATCTCTTCACGGCCGGGATGACGTGCCGCTAATGCCCGCTGGACGTCGGCAGCGGTTTTGCTGTGAATACGCAGGCGAATATCATCCCAGTCGAGCTGGCGCCAGCGATCGGTAAAGGTCTTCATCACCGCGCCTCCAGAAAGCCGGTGAGCGGGCTGGTGGCCTGCGCCAGCATACTGCGTGAACCGGGGCCAGACTGACGAGCCAGCAGGCCTGCTTCTACCGCCAGGCGGAAGGCGCGGGCCATCAGCACCGGGTCGTCGGCAACGGCAATCGCCGTATTGACCAGTACCGCATCGGCACCCATCTCCAGCGCCTGGGCGGCATGGCTTGGGACGCCGATGCCGGCATCTACCACCACCGGTACGGTGGCCTGCTCGATGATGATCTCCAGCATCGCGCGGGTCTCCAGCCCCTGGTTCGAGCCAATCGGCGCCCCCAGCGGCATGACTGCCGCACAGCCCGCCTCTTCCAGCCGTTTACAGAGCACCGGGTCCGCGCCGCAGTAAGGCAGCACGGTAAATCCTTGTTTTACCAGCATCTCTGCGGCTTTTAGCGTTTCGACAGGATCGGGTAACAACCAGCGGGCATCCGGATGGATCTCCAGCTTGAGCCAGCTTGTGCCCAGCGCTTCACGCGCCAGCTGCGCGGCAAATACGGCCTCTTCGGCGGTCTTGGCACCGGAGGTATTGGGCAATAGCGTCACCCCGGCCTCCAGCAGCGGGGCGAGGATTGCGTCGCTGTGGTTACGCAGATCCACCCGTTTCATCGCCAGCGTAACGAGCTGGCTGCCGCTTTCGCGGATAGCCTCCACCATCAGATGGGACGAGGCAAATTTTCCGGTTCCGGTAAACAGATGTGATTCAAAGGTTCTATCAGCAATACGTAACATTCAGCCTCCTGCGATGACCTGAAAAAGCAGGATGTGATCGCCTTCGCTCACCTGCTGATGTTCCCACCGCTCGCGCGGCAGGATCTGTTGATTAAGTGCCAGGGCCACGCCCGGCTTAAGCTGACGCAGCTGGTCTAGCAGGGCGGCAACCGTTAACCCCTCTACGCACTGCATCGGCTCATCGTTAAACTGAATGCGCATGTTGCCCTCCACAGACGGTGCAGCCCTTGGCGCGCTGCAAGGCCAACTGCCGCCAGCTGCCGGCACGCGCATCGAACAGGCGTAGCGCGTTATGTCCGGTGTTGATTCCGCAAAGCAGTTTGATGGCTTCCAGCGCCTGCAGCGTACCCATTACCCCCACGACCGGGCCAAGCACACCAGCCGTGCGGCAGTTGCGTTCAGGCTCGGCATCGTCCGGCCACAGGCAGCGATAACATCCCTGTGCCCAGGGTGGCGTTAGTACCATCATCTGCCCACCAAAGCCGACGGCACTGGCGGTGATTAACGGCGTATCGAGCGACACGCAGGCAGCATTGATTGCCTGGCGGGTGGACATGTTGTCGGTACAGTCGAGCACCACGTCGGCCAGGGCGACTTCATGCTGCAGGCTCTGTCCGCTTAGCCGCGCCTGGCGCGCGATCAATTCGATATTTGGGTTCAACTGATGGAGCCGTTGACGGGTTATCTCTGCCTTGGGCTGGTTGAGATCGTCAGGGGTAAAAAGGATTTGCCGCTGCAGATTGCTGAGATGCACCTCGTCATCATCGGCAAGCGCCAGCGTGCCGACCCCGGCTCCCGCCAGGTAAAGGGCCGCTGGCGCACCTAACCCGCCCAGACCGACAATCAGTACCCGGCTGGCAAGCAGCTTTTGCTGCCCATCAATGGCGATATCCTCCAGTAATATCTGGCGGCTATAGCGCATAAAGTCGCGATCATTCATCGCCCACTCCTGCCAGCTTCAGAAGCTGTGCGGTAGCGGCTTGCCAGTCTGCAGCCTGGGTGATGGCGCTTACGACCGCGATACTGCCTACGCCAGTCTCCAGCACCGCCGGGGCGCGCTCGAGGCTAATACCGCCGATGGCTACGGTGGGGTAGTCCCCCAGGCGGGCAATATGGCGAGCCAACTGGGTCAGTCCCTGCGGTGCTGAGGGCATCTGTTTGGTTTGTGTGGGGAAGACGTGGCCCAGTGCGATGTAAGAGGGACGGGCGGCCAGCGCTACGTCGATCTCCATATCATCGTGCGTGGAGACGCCCAGACGCAGCCCGGCGTGGCGAATGGCATTCAGATCGGTGGTTTCCAGATCTTCCTGGCCCAGGTGCACACCATAAGCCTGATGCTTTATCGCCAGCCGCCAGTAGTCATTGATAAACAGGCGGGCATCATAGCGCCGCCCGAGCGCAATGGCGGCCACCACATCGGCCTCTACCTCGTCATCGCGCTTATCTTTAATCCGCAGCTGAAGGGTGCGAACCCCTGCATCCAGCAGGCGCTCAATCCACTCAAGGCTATCGACCACCGGATAAAGCCCTAGCCGGTAGGGCACCGTTGGGAAATCGGGCTGGTACATTATGCCTCCTCTTTTTTGAGGTAGATTTCGCCGCCTTTGGCGCGGAAGGTTTCTGACATGTCTGCCATCCCCACTTCGATGGTCTGCGCGGCAGCGTAATCACGCACCTCCTGACTGATTTTCATTGAGCAGAATTTCGGACCACACATGGAGCAGAAGTGCGCCACTTTGCCCGACTCCTGCGGCAGAGTTTCGTCGTGATAAGCGCGGGCGGTGAAAGGGTCGAGCGCGAGGTTGAACTGGTCTTCCCAGCGGAACTCGAAGCGCGCCTTCGACATCGCGTTATCGCGGATCTGCGCGCCCGGATGGCCTTTCGCCAGGTCCGCGGCGTGAGCGGCAATTTTGTAGGTAATCAGCCCCTGTTTCACATCCTCTTTGTTGGGTAAACCAAGGTGCTCTTTCGGCGTGACGTAGCAGAGCATCGCGCAGCCGAACCAGCCAATCATCGCTGCGCCAATGCCTGAGGTGAAGTGGTCGTAACCCGGTGCGATATCGGTGGTCAGCGGCCCTAAGGTGTAGAACGGCGCTTCGTGGCAGTGCTCCAGTTCTTCGGTCATGTTGCGGCGGATCATCTGCATCGGCACGTGACCCGGGCCTTCAATCATCACCTGCACGTCATACTCCCAGGCGATTTTGGTCAGTTCGCCCAGGGTGTGCAGCTCGGCGAACTGCGCTTCGTCGTTGGCATCGCGAATGGAGCCAGGGCGCAAACCGTCGCCCAGCGACAGCGAAACATCGTACGCCGCGCAGATTTCGCAGATTTCGCGGAAGTGTTCGTAGAGGAAATTTTCCTGATGATGGGAGAGGCACCACTTGGCCATGATGGAGCCGCCGCGCGAGACGATGCCGGTGAGGCGTTTGGCGGTCATCGGTACGTAGCGCAGCAGCACGCCAGCGTGAATGGTGAAGTAATCCACGCCCTGTTCGGCCTGCTCCAGCAGGGTGTCGCGGAACGCTTCCCAGGTAAGGTCTTCGGCAATGCCGTTCACCTTTTCCAGCGCCTGATAAATCGGGACGGTACCAATCGGCACCGGACTGTTACGCAGGATCCACTCGCGGGTTTCGTGAATATAGCGGCCAGTTGAGAGATCCATCACCGTATCTGCACCCCAGCGCGTAGACCAGACCAGTTTCTCTACCTCTTCTTCAATGGAAGAGGTGACCGCAGAGTTACCGATGTTGGCATTAACCTTCACCAGGAAGTTGCGGCCGATAATCATCGGCTCAGATTCCGGATGGTTAATGTTGGCCGGGATAATCGCCCGGCCCGCCGCCACTTCGTCACGCACGAATTCGGGGGTAATGTTCTCCGGCAGATGCGCACCAAAACCTTCGCCCGGATGCTGGTGGCGCAGGACTTCACTGCGAATGCGCTCACGACCCATGTTTTCGCGAATGGCGATGAATTCCATCTCTGGTGTGACGATGCCCTGGCGCGCATAGTGCAGCTGGGTGACACATTTGCCTGGCCTGGCTCGTTTGGGCGTCAGCAGGCCAGTGAAGCGCAGTTCATCCAGACCGTCGTCGGCCAGACGCTCGTTGGTGTAATGTGAACTGCGAACAGTCAGCGCTTCGCTGTCGTTACGCGCCTCAATCCATGGCTGGCGCAGCTTTGCCAGTCCCTTCTGTACGTCAATGGCAATATCGGTATCGCCGTACGGACCGGAGGTGTCATACACCGGTACGGCCTCGTTTTCCTCGAACTGCGGATTTTCTTTGCTGCCACCGATAAGCGTTGGGCTAAGCTGAATTTCACGCATCGGGACGCGGAGATCGGCTTGCGAGCCGGTGATGTAAATACGCTTAGAGTTCGGAAACGCGGTACCTTCCAGCGTGTCGATGAAGTGTTGTGCTTGTGCGCGTTGTTCGCGGCGGGTCAGTTTAGTTGCAGACATAGCTCATTCCAAAAGTGAAGGACATGGCTTGTCAGACGACGGATGAAGCAAGAGAGACGATCGCCCGGGGGCGATTCGACAGCAGATTGACTCTTGTTCCCTTCGCAGGTATTAGCCTGATCAGGTTCCGCGGATCCCGAATTAACGGTCTCAGCCCGGCTTTCGCTCTGGGCACTCCGACAAGAAAAAGCTCCTGCAGTGCAGAAGCGGTGTAGATAAATTACGCGCTAACGGCTAATAACTCAAGCAGGCCGGGCGATGTGATCTTCGTTGCTGGCGGTCAGATCGTTATCCAGCGCCAGTGCGATCAGCTTATCCTCTAGCGTGAAGCGCTCTTCCAGTGCTTCACCCAGGTCGGACAGCGCCTGCTGAAACTCAAGATAGTTATCATGATCGATAGCGTTCTCAAGCGTGGAGTCGTAGTAATCCATTATCTGCTGGGTGTTAGCTTCCAGCTGCGGATAAATTTTGGTGGCGGCTAATACCGGGGTATCGCCTTCCATTTCACCGATAATACGTTCATAAATATTAAAATGACCGTCGGACAGGTAATCCACCAGGCTTTGACAAAAATCATCGAGTGCCTTCTCGTTCAGGCGCATAAACGACTCTTTGCCAGGCTTAATGCCAACCAGATTGTAGTAGGCAACAAGAAGATGCTTGCGCACGTGTAGCCAGCGATCGACCAGGTTATTACTACCTCCAACGCGCTCTGTCAGGCTTTCTAGCTGGTTTAGCATGTTTGACTCCGCAAGGTTAAGATTAAAAGCTGCCCACCCAAAAATGTAATGATAATGTTACCAACATGCCTGTGAAGCGAAGGTAGTGCAATAGATATGGATCGTATTATTGAAAAATTAGATCGCGGCTGGTGGATCGTCAGCCATGAACAAAAATTATGGTTGCCTGCCGGGGAATTACCACACGGTGAGGCAGGAAATTTCGATCTTGTGGGGCAACACGCACTGCAGATCGGCGAATGGCAGGGCGATCCTGTGTGGTTGATCCAACAACATCGCCGTCAGGATATGGGATCGGTTCGTCAGGTGATCGATCAGGATGTCGGCCTGTTTCAACTGGCGGGACGCGGTGTGCAACTGGCGGAATTTTATCGTTCACATAAGTTCTGTGGCTACTGTGGGCATACCATGCAGCCGAGCAAAACCGAGTGGGCAATGCTCTGTAGCCACTGCCGCGAGCGCTACTATCCACAGATTGCGCCGTGCATTATTGTCGCTATCCGGCGGGAAGACAGCATCCTGCTGGCGCAGCATACCCGTCACCGTAACGGCATACATACCGTGCTTGCCGGGTTCGTTGAAGTGGGCGAAACCCTGGAGCAGGCGGTGGCGCGTGAAGTGATGGAGGAGAGCGGGATCACGGTTAAAAATCTTCGCTATGTCACCTCGCAGCCGTGGCCATTCCCCATGTCATTGATGACCGCGTTCATGGCTGACTATGACGACGGTGAGATCGTGATTGACCCGAAAGAGCTGCTGAACGCCAGCTGGTATCGCTATGACAATCTGCCCTTGTTACCCCCAGCGGGAACGGTGGCGCGTCGGCTGATAGAAGATACCGTGGCAATGTGTCGGGCCGAGTATGAATGACGTGATACACTGAGGCCATGACGCTTAAGGAACTGCAACAATGACCGAACTGAAGAACGATCGTTATCTGCGTGCGCTGCTGCGCCAACCCGTTGATATCACCCCGGTATGGATGATGCGCCAGGCTGGCCGTTATCTGCCAGAGTACAAAGCCACCCGTGCTCAGGCCGGCGATTTTATGTCGCTGTGCAAAAATGCCGAGCTGGCTTGCGAAGTGACCCTCCAGCCGCTGCGCCGCTATCCGCTTGATGCTGCGATCCTCTTCTCGGATATTCTGACCATTCCGGATGCGATGGGCCTTGGCCTCTATTTCGAAACCGGTGAAGGTCCACGCTTCTCTTCTCCGATTAAAAACAGAGCCGACATCGATAACCTGCCCATCCCGGATCCGGAGCAAGAGCTGGGTTATGTGATGAACGCAGTGCGAACGATTCGTCGTGAGCTGAAGGGGGAAGTGCCCCTGATTGGCTTCTCCGGTAGCCCGTGGACGCTGGCGACCTACATGGTAGAAGGCGGTAGTAGCAAAGCCTTTACCCTGATCAAAAAGATGATGTATGCCGATCCGTTAGCCCTGCACGCACTGCTCGACAAGCTGGCGAAGAGCGTCACCCTCTATCTCAATGCGCAGATTAAAGCGGGTGCCCAGTCGGTGATGATTTTCGATACCTGGGGCGGCGTGCTTACCGGTCGTGACTACCAGCAATTCTCACTCTATTACATGCACAAAATTGTGGATGGCCTGCTGCGTGAAAACGAAGGTCGTCGCGTACCAGTAACTCTGTTTACCAAGGGCGGCGGACAGTGGCTTGAAGCCATGGCGGAGACCGGTTGTGATGCGCTGGGCCTCGACTGGACCACCGATATCGCCGATGCGCGTCGTCGCGTGGGCGACAAAGTCGCGCTACAGGGCAATATGGATCCTTCCATGCTCTATGCGCCGGCTGCGCGTATTGAAGAAGAAGTGTCGACTATACTTTCTGGTTTCGGCCAGGGTGAAGGCCACGTCTTTAACCTCGGCCACGGTATTCATCAGGATGTACCGCCTGAGCATGCAGGCGTATTTGTGGAGGCGGTGCACCGGCTTTCTGCGCAGTATCATATTTAAGGAGTGGTTATGGATCTCGCGTCGCTACGCGCTCAGCAAATTGAACTGGCCTCATCAGTGATCCGCGAGGATCGTCTGGATACGGATCCTCCGCAGTACATTGGCGGGGCAGATGTCGGATTTGAGCAGGGTGGCGAAGTGACGCGGGCGGCGATGGTGATACTGAAGTACCCGTCGTTAGAGCTGGTGGAGTACAAGGTCGCGCGTATTGCCACCACCATGCCCTATATTCCGGGCTTCCTCTCTTTTCGCGAATATCCCGCGCTGTTGGCAGCGTGGGAGCAACTCTCACAAAAACCTGACCTGCTGTTTGTTGATGGACATGGCATTTCCCACCCCCGTCGCTTAGGCGTCGCCAGCCATTTTGGCCTGCTGGTCGATGTCCCTACTATCGGGGTCGCGAAAAAGCGCCTGTGCGGTAAGTTTGAGCCGCTCTCTGCCGAACCGGGCGCCCTGGCACCGTTGATAGACAAAAACGAACAGCTGGCATGGGTCTGGCGCAGTAAAGCGCGCTGCAATCCGCTGTTTGTGGCAACCGGGCATCGGGTCAGTACCGATACCGCCCTGGCATGGGTACAGCGCTGCATGAGAGGCTACCGTCTGCCCGAGCCGACGCGCTGGGCGGATGCCGTGGCATCAGGCCGTCCGGCATTTGTTCGTTGGCAGGAAATTCAGCCCTGATTCAGGTACACTGCGGCTAATTTCCGATTAGAGATCTCATCATGTTACAAAACCCGATTCATCTGCGCCTTGAGAAGCTGGAGAGCTGGCAGCACGTCACCTTTATGGCCTGTCTTTGCGAGCGCATGTATCCCAACTACGCCGTATTCTGCAAAGAGACGGCGTTTGGTGAGGGGCAGATCTATCGCCGCATCCTCGACCTGGTGTGGGAGACGCTGACGGTGAAAGATGCGAAGGTGAATTTCGACTCTCAGCTCGAGAAGCTGGAAGAGGCGATTCCTGCGGCAGACGACTACGAAGTCTATGGCGTTTATCCGGCGATTGATGCCTGCGTGGCATTAAGTGAACTGATCCACTCCCGCCTAAGTGGCGAAACGCTGGAGCATGCCATTGAGGTCAGTAAGGCCTCTATCACGACGGTTGCCATGCTGGAGATGACCCAGGAAGGGCGTGAAATGACCGACGAAGAGCTCAGAGCGAACCCGGCGGTTGAGCAAGAGTGGGACATTCAGTGGGAAATTTTCCGCCTGCTGGCAGAGTGCGAAGAACGCGACATTGAGCTGATTAAAGGTCTGCGCGCAGACTTGCGTGAGGCGGGTGAGAGTAATATTGGTATAAATATTAACCAGTGAGACAACAAAACGTGATTTAACGCCTGTTTTGTCATGCCTGCACTCTTCCCTTCTGCCCCCCGTCTGGTCTACATTTGGGGGGCGAAAATAAGTGGC
>ERZ773187.2104-NODE-2104-length-13473-cov-21.035177_pt1 | contig 13473 bp, 9 predicted proteins | sample MGYA00511242_ERZ773187 | MGnify/ENA primary metagenome ERZ773187 (study PRJEB29015, sample SAMEA2737744) | human gut metagenome | biome: human gut; feature: human-associated habitat; material: faeces | place: China | collected 2012 ... | reverse complement strand
GGTCATCGCCGAACACCTGCGGCTCAATGACCACCACGCCGGGGATCTCGGTCTGCGTAAAAATAAACTTACCCATGATATTGTACCTCTCTTTTTTTCTGAAAGCTTTTTCTTTATCTGGAAAAGTCTGGTTTTGAACAGGCTTTTACGCTTTTTTATGGTGCCTTGCCGTTTTGCGGCGCTTTTTCAGGCGGGAATGTACCCGCAGCACCAGTACGGTAACCACGGCTGCACCTATGGTGCACCCCACCGAGATGCCCGCCAGCAGCCATGCGCTGCTGCCCGGTTCCACGTCCCTGGCGGCTTCCAGCTTTGTGCCGGTGCTCTGCTCCAGCAGTTCGGAAAGACCCGTGATCTCCGCCTTTACCCGCACGCTGGTGCTCTCCTGCTGCGCGCCGCCGTTCAGGGTGTACACCGCATACACGGCGGGCTCTGCGCCAAGCAGATACTGCTCCGGCAGCTCCAGATCCACGGTCACATCCTGCGCGGATAAGCCCTCGGCCAGCAGCAGCTTCACCCCGGGGTCGGCTACGGTAACGGTGCCAAGGCTCTGCCCGCCGCCCGCCACAGCCAGCTGTGCGGTGACCGTGCCGCCGGGCAGCTGGGTGTAGCTTTTATAGGTGGAAAAGGCGTAGTCCAGCAGGGTGCGCATATCGTTATATTTATCGGTGCTCAGCTGGCTTTGCATGGTCGCGCAGATCAGCCGCACCCCGTCCTGCTCCGCCAGACAGACATAGCTGTACCGGGCGGTGTTGGTATAGCCCAGCTTGGAGCCCAGCACACTGTCGATATGGTAGCGGCTGGAGCCAATGCGAATCTTATCCTGCTGGGAGAAGTAGCGGGTCACCGGCTGGATGTTGGTGGGCTGCATGGTGTACATCTTGTTGCGGGTGAACAACTCCTCAAACCCCGGCTGCTGCAGCGCCCAGCGCAAAATCTGTGCTATATCATAGCAGCTGGTGTAGTGGTCGTCGTCGCTGATGCCGTGGGGGTTTGAAAAGTGGGTGTGGGCAAGGCCAAGCTCCTCCACCTGTGCATTCATGGCCGCCACGCCATCCGCGATGGTGCCGCCGCCGAAATACTCCGCCAGCAGGTTGGCACCGTCGTTGGCGCTGGCCATCTGGGTGGCGTACAACGCATCCACCAGGGGAACTTCTTCCCCTTCCAGCAGAGCGATGTGGCTGGAATCCGTGCCCGCCAGCGAGTAGACATCCTCATGGGTCACGGTCAGCTTTACGTCATCCCAGTCTCCCTGCGCCTTTTCGCAGGCAAGACCAAGGGTCATCACCTTGGTAATGGAGGCCGGGTGCAGCTCCTCGTCCATATTCTGCTGCGCCAGCACAAGGCCGGTGTCTGCATCCATGATGCAGTATGCCCGGGTATTGGCCAACGCCGGACCGGCTGCTGCCGCGCCGGGCACCAGCACAGCGCCTATCAAAAGCAGCACAGTGCACAGTGCTGCGGTAAATTTTTTCATCTGGTATTCTCCGCTTATCCGTTTTATGCCGACAAGACATCATTTGAAGTATACCACATTTTTTCCCCGCTGAAAAGAGATTTACACATTCCTTTGCCCCAGCAGCACCGGCTGCAGCTGCTCACCCCGCAAAGCGGCGTCCACGGCGGCGGGCAGCAGGGCAAAATCCGCCTTCAGGCTCTGGGGCTTGGCAAATGGGTCGTCCTGCCCGTAGGGCACAAAGTAATAGTGCTTGCGCTGGCACAACCGCGCCATATTTTCGCCGGAGGCGCCAAGGCCGTCGTTGGTAGAGACTGCCAGCACCACCGGGCTGCCCACCCGCAGCAGGCTTTTGGCGGCAAGGGTCACCGGCGTATCCGAAAGTCCCGCCGCCAGCCGCGCCAGCGTTGCGCCGGTGCAGGGGGCGACCACCAGCGCCTGCGCCAGCCGCCGGGGGCCCAGCGGCTCCACCGCCTGCAGGGTGTCCAGCACCGGATGCCCGGTAACGGCCTGTAAGCGCTGCCGCCAGCTTTCCCCGGTGCCGAACCGGGTATCCTGCTGCACGGCAAAGCTCATGACGGGCAGCAGCGTCCAGCCCTGTGCCGTCAGTGCCTGCGCCGCGCCCAAGGCGTCCTCCAACGTGCAAAAACTGCCGCACACCGCAAAGGCAAGACAGCCCTTTTTCTCTATGATCATATCTTCTCCTCCCGCTCCTGCAAAATGGTCTGCACCGTGCGCGCCAGCGCCTCCCCTGCCGTTTCCGGTGCCCAGACCGTCGGCAGGCTCAGCGCGTGCAGCGCCGTGTGCCCCAGCCGCCGGGCGGCGGCAAAGTCCGTGCCGCCGGGCTTTGAGGCCAGATCCACGATCAGACACCCCTTCGGCAGCGCCGCCAGCACTGCCGCCGTCAGCACCGGCGCGGGGATGGTGTTCACCACCGTATCAAAGGCGGCAGCTGCGGCGGCAAGGTCTGTCAGCGGCACCGCCCGCAGCCCCCGCTCCTCTGCCATGGCCCGCTGCACCGGGCGGCGTGCCGCCACGGTCACCCGCGCACCCAGCGCCGCCAGACGCACCGCCAGCGCCCGCCCCACCGGGCCAAAGCCCAGCACCAGCACCGCCGCGCCCCACAGGGTACGGCTGCGCCGTTCCAGCAGAATGCCGATGCAGCCCTCGGCGGTGGGGATGGCGTTATACACGGTCAGCTCCGGGCGGGCAAAGTAGTCCACCAGTTCCACCCCCGCCGCCCGGGCGATAGTCCTTGCGCTGTCCGTCACCTTACCGCCCAGCGCCAGTGCCCCGGGCTTTGCCATGCCCAGCAGCTGCGCCAGCGGCAGACCGGACTGTTCCAGCGGGAGCGGCAGCAGGATGCAGTCTGCCTGCGGCAGCTGCTGCACGCCGCCCACCGTATACCCCGCCCGCGCCAGTGCACGCCCTGCCGCCGCCTGCCGGGCATCGCTGCCCACCACCGCAAACCGCTTTGTCTGCCTCATGTCGTCATCTCCCCTTTTCCGCTGTGCACCATCCTATGCAGGAAGATAAAACCGCGTGAACGGAAAGATGCTGACCGGCAGAAACAAAAAAGCTCCCCCTTTCGGGGGAGCCGATAAAGCCGCAAGGCTTTGCCTGAGCGGGTTCTTATTTCAGCGCTTCTTCCAGCACCTTCAGCAGGTGCGGGATATCCAGCGGCTTTGCGATGTGGCCGTTCATGCCCGCATTCAGGGCGTTCTGCTTGTCCTCCTCAAAGGCGTTGGCGGTCATGGCAAAAATGGGGATGCCCGCCTTGCGGGGGTCGGGCAGGGCGCGGATACGCCGGGTGGCTTCGTAGCCGTCCATCCGGGGCATCTGGATGTCCATCAAAATCAGGTCGTACTGCCCGGGCACGGACTGCTCCATCTTTTCCACTGCTTCAACGCCGTCTCCGGCGGTATCCACAAGGAAGCCCGCTTCCTTTAAGATCTCTATGGCGATCTCCCGGTTCAGGGCGTTATCCTCCACCAGCAGCAGGTGCTTACCGCTGAAGTCTGCCTTGGGCTGCGGTGCAGTCGTCTGCTCCGGCTGCACCCGGAAGGGCTCTGCCAGTACCTTGCGCAGCTCCGAGAGGAAGAGCGGCTTTTCGCAGAAGGCGGTCACACCGGCGGCGCGCGCCTCCTCCTCGATATCCGCCCAGTCATAGGCGGTCAGGATGATGATGGGGCAGCTGTCCCCGATGACCTTGCGGATCTGCCGCACGATCTCGATGCCGTTCATATCCGGGATGAGCCAGTCGATGATATACACGCTGAAAGCATCGCCCTGCTCCACGGCGTACTTCGTGCGGATGACCGCTTCCTTGCCGGAGATGGTCCACTCCGGGCGCATGCCGATCTTGGAAAGCATGGTGCTGACGCTCAGGCAGGTGTTGGTGTCGTCGTCCGCCACCAGTGCCCGCAGCCCTTCCAGTTGGGGCAGCTGTTTGATCTCCGCCTTCTGCCCGCTGAGGGTAAAGCAGAGGTTCACGATAAACTCGCTGCCCTTGCCCGGCTCACTTTCAAGGGCGATGGTGCCGCCCATCAGGTCTACAATGTTCTTGGTGATGGAAAGGCCGAGACCCGTGCCCTGGATGCCGCTGACGGTGGAGCTTTCCTCCCGGGTGAACTCCTCAAAGATGTGCTTCTGGAACTCCTTGTTGATGCCGATGCCGTTGTCCTTGATGCGGAACTCATAATTGCCGCAGCCCTTGGGCGCGCCGGGCTTCTGAGCAATGCGGATGCTCACCATGCCGCCGGTGGGGGTGAACTTGATAGCATTGGAAAGGATGTTCAGCAGCACCTGATTCAGCCGTAGCGGGTCGGTGATGATATCCTCGTCCACCACATCCATGGTGTCGATGAACAGCGACAACCGTTTGGAACTGATGTTGGGCTGGATGATGGAGCGTATATCGTGCACGAGATCCGGCAGATGCACCGCCTTTTCCTCGATCTTCACCTTGCCGCTCTCGATACGGCTCATGTCCAGCACATCGTTGATGAGGGAGAGCAGGTGCTGGCTGGAGGTGGAGATCTTTTTCAGGTAGTCCAGCACCTGTTCTTTATTATCAACATGGGTCGCCGCCAGCGAGGTGAAGCCGATAATGGCGTTCATCGGAGTGCGGATGTCGTGGCTCATGTTGAACAAGAACTCCCGCTTGGCGCGGTTTGCCGCTGCCTCGTGCCGGACGGCAAGCTCCAGCTTGCGGTTCTGCTCTTCCAGCTGGGCGTGATACTTCTGCTCCTGCTCCCTTTTTTGCTGCTCCGCAAGCTTCATGGAGCGGCGGCGCAGCGTTTGCAGCACTGCCACACAGATCAGATAGAAGATCAGTGCCGTCAGCAGTGCGCTGCTGAAATTGCGGAACACCGATTTTTCGTCGATATAGAGATACAGATCAAAATTCTGTCCGTTGCTGTACATCCCGAAATAGCAGCCGGAATTTGCCCAGTCGCGGGTGTGGGTCAGAATGTCGGGCGCACCGGCCTTGCGGATGCCCTGCACCAGCGGGCTGTTCGTGGTGTACAGTCCGATGAGGCTCGGGTCGTTTGCGGCGATCACCTTGTTGTCCTGCACGATAAAGATGGTGCCGCTGATGTTCTTCGGGTAGCCGTCCAGCACGCTCTGGATGGACAGGGCTGTCCCCTCCACAAACTCCGGCGGGGTCACCCGGTACGCCAGCAGCACAGCGTCCCCTGCTGCGGCGCGGCGGGTGGCAACATCCACCGCTGTACCATCCTGTAACAGAATGCGCTTGAGATAGGTCTTTTGCGGGTTTTGCAGCACGTTCAGCGCGGCTTGCTCTCGCAGCGATTCCGCAAACTGCGCATAATCGATATTACCATCCGTATATTCGCACAGTGATTCTCCATTTTCGTCCAGTACGGCAATGCCGGTAAGCCAGAGGGATTCCGTTTCTTTCCGGAGGGCTTCGGGGTCGTAAATATCCAAAGCGTCATTTTCGGCCAGCTGCCGCACCGAGACCGCCATCCGGCGCAGCGACTTTGCGGTGATGGTATCGTTATATTTTTCGTAGCTGGTGGACTGCACCTTTACAAAGTTGATGGTGCGGTCAAAGTATTCCTCGGTAGCGCGCATGGACTCCCGCCCGGAGAAGAGGGTCACTGCCAGCAAAAGCAGCACGCCCATCAGCAGGTAGAGCGCCGCCACCCGCATATTGGGCGTGAACGGTTTCTTGTTACGGTTCAAGGGCGTCCACCTCCAGATATTTTTCCGGATCCGGCAGATATTTGCCTACGATCTGCTTCAGAGTGCCGTCGGCGCGCATGGCGGCAAAGGTCTCGGTCAGCTTTTCGTCCAGCCCGCGGGTGTCGTTCAGCGCAAAGGCCACGCCGATGCCGGTGACCAGCAGCGGCTCCTCCAGAATGCGGAAATTGGCATTGCAATCCTGCATATACCGCAAAATGGCGGCCTCGTGGGCGGCAATGGCGTCCACATAGCCGCAGTTCAACATGGCGTACTGCACGCTGCGGTCCTCGGCGCTCAGCAGTTCACCAAACTGCGGGATGCGGGGGTCGGTGCCGGCGAGGAAGATTTCCTCCGGCTTGGTGGTGCTTTGCACCATCATGGTCTTGCCCGCAAGGTCGGCAAGCGTTTCAATGCCGCTATCGGCATTGACCGCCACCACCTGACGGCTGACCATATACGGCCCTACCCAGCGGTACAGCTGCTCCCGCCCATCCATGGAAAAGCAGCTCCAGATGCAGTCGATAGCACCGCTTTCCACAAGGTTTGTTTTCTGCTCCCAGTCAATGATTTCAAACCGTACCGCATACCCCATGCGGGCAAAGGCCTCGGTGGCAATGTCCACATCAATGCCGGTGGGCGTGCTGTCATTGTTCAGGTAGATAAAAGGCGGGTAGTTATCGCTGCCCACCGTAAGCTCGGGCAGTGCTGCCGCCGCCTGCGTTTTGCTGCAGGCGGTCAGCCCGGCTGCCGCTGCCGCCGCGCACACCTTTAAAAAGGTACGGCGGGGTATTTTATGGTTGAATCGCTGTTCTGTCACGCGTAGTTGCCCTCACATTACCATTGTAAAATTTCCTGCTTCAGTTCCCCCTGCACGTCCAACAGACACTGCAGCAGCAGCGGGTTGAAGGCTCCGCACTCGCCGTTCGTGATCATCTGGACAGCCGTTTCGTGCGGGAAAGCCTTTTTATAGCACCGTTCGCTGGTCAGTGCGTCATACACATCCGCCATGGAGACCAGCTGTGCGCTGATGGGGATATCGTCCCCCTTCAGCCCGTCCGGGTATCCCCTGCCGTCCCAGCGCTCGTGGTGCCAGCGGGCGATCTCGTAGGCGGTCTGCAACAGCGGCTGGTCGGCAAAGTTTTCGGTTTTGTGCAGCATCTCTGCACCCAGCATACTGTGGGTCTTGATCACCGCAAATTCTTCTGCGGTCAGCTTGCCGGGCTTATTCAGGATGGCTTCGTCAATGCCGATCTTGCCGATATCGTGCAGCGCCGACGCCAGCGGGATATTATCCTGCTGCTCGGGGGTCAGGTCGTAGCGGCTGGTCAGCTCCATCAGCCGGTGCAGCAGCGTCTCGGTGATAATGCGGATGTGCCGCACATGAGAGCCGGACTCGCCGTTGCGGAACTCCACGATCTGGCTCAGCACGCCCACCAGCACATCGGTGTTCTTTTCCCGTGCGCGGATCTGGTCAGACACCATCTGCACCAGCCGCCGCTGCTTGGCGTACAGCTTGATGGTGTTGGACACCCGACGGTAGACGATCTTTGCGTCAAAGGGGCGGTTGACATAGTCGCTGGCACCCAGCTCGTAGGCCTTGCGGATGGCTTCTTCCGAGTCATCGCTGGAGATCATGATCACCGGCACGTCCTCGATGGTGTGGTTGGTGTTCATGGTGCGCAGCACCTCAAAGCCGTCCATGACCGGCATATTGATATCCAGCAGCACCAGCGAGGTCTGCCCGGCGTTTGCCCGCAGCAGCTCCAGACACTGCTTGCCGTTCTCGGCTTCCAGAATGCGGTAGTCCTCGCCCAGAATGCCGGCAAGCATCATGCGGTTCATCATGGAATCGTCCACCAGCAGGATCACGGGCTTTTCCCCTAAGACATCCTTCTGTGCAGCCAACCGGCTGTCCTGTGTGTCCACCGCCACGGCGTCCTTGTGGTTTTTGGCCTGATACATTATAAAATCTGCCCGGCGCACCACGTTCTCCATAGGGTCGGCAAGGGTCTGCATCGCGCCGCCGATGCTCAGCGAAAGCCGGAAGTGGGGGTAGCCCGGCACCACCGTTTGCTGCACGGCGGTGCGGATCTGCTCCAGCTTTACCTTGAAATAATCCGCCGGGATGCCGGGCAGCACCAGCAAAAACTCATCGCCGCCGTAGCGGATCAGCAGATCTGTTTCCCGGATGCAGCTGCGGATGGCCTTTGCAACGGTTTCCAGCGCCAGATCTCCGGCGTGGTGGCCGTAGGTATCGTTGCAGATCTTGAAATCATCGATATCCATCAGGGCGATGCCCGCCGGGCCGAGGTTATTGCGCACTACCTCCTCGTAAAAGCGGCGGTTGTAGGTGCCGGTCAGGGCGTCGTGGTTCAGCCGCTGCCGGTAGCTCTGTTCTTTTTTCATGTTCCGGGCAGTAGTCTGGGCAAACTGCGCCTTCTGCTCCTCCATCTGCTGCATCATCCGCAGCAGATTATGGTTGGCGGTTTCCAGCGCCTCCCGCTGGGTACGGTTCTGCTGTTCCAGCTTTTCCCGCAGTTCCATATAGGGGGTGATATCCGTGATCGTGCCCACGATATAGCCTTTGCCGTACCATTCCACCTGATTGGCAGCGTTGGTGACCCAGCGGTAGCCGTTTTTGCCCAGAAGCCGGAAGATGCTGTCACCATTCTTGGCGTAAGTCGCGCTGTTTTCCGCATTCCGGTAGCGCAGCCCGGCCGCCAGATCATCCGGGTGTATCAGCGCTGTATAGCGGTTATCGAACCTTGCCGCAAATTCTTCCCGCTCCCAGCCCAGTATCTCCAGAAAACGGTCACTGACATAAGCAAACGGATAGCCGTTTTCAGGATCCTCTGCGCAGCAGTGAAAGCCGCCCGGTATATTCTGTGCATAGCGTTCCAGCCGCAGAAATCCTTTTTTTATTGTCTCGTCTGTTTCCATTTTACCTTTCCTGCCTTTTTCTCCGCGCACCGCAGCACGCAGTACCCCCTGTTACCGCAATTTCAAACTTTACCTTCCTGTACGCCCCGCTTTTGGGCACACTATAACATTTTGATTTTATCATCAAAACCGCCTAGATGCAAGCATTTTTTACCAACAGAACGGCAAGTAAGGCACATTAGAAAAAGTTATAAGGGCAGCAGGCTTCCCCGGGAGACACCCTTGGGGAAGGTGGCTTGACGCGAAGCGGCAAGACGGAAGGGGTATCGTTGCAGCAAAAAAGCCGCCGCACAAAAAGTGCAGCGGCTTTGCGGGGTGTCACCTCACAGCCAGCGCTCTGCGATGATCCACCACATACCGGGCAGGTTGATCCGACCCAGCAGATGCTCCAATACGATCAGCATGGTATTCTCCTTTCAGACCGTCCGTTTCAGCCGAACAGCCCCTTCAGTAAAAACAGAAGCAGCTTAGTCAAGCTGCCGCCGCCCAAAAGGCCGAGCAGCGGCCCAAGGCCTTGAAACATGGAAGGTTTGCTCCTTTCGTTTCATTCCGTCCCGACTGCTGCCGGGTGCCGGTCTGCCTTATATACGAACCAGTCCGCCGCAGGATTGCAAATGCCGTGGTGGTAAATGATGGAAAGCTCAGAATGCTTCCATGCCGGGGTAGACGGCGCTTTCGCCCAGCTGCTCCTCAATGCGCAGCAGCTGGTTGTACTTTGCCACACGCTCGGTGCGGCTGGGCGCGCCGGTCTTGATCTGGCAGGTGTTCAGCGCCACCGCCAAGTCCGCAATGGTGGTGTCCTCGGTCTCGCCGGAGCGGTGGGAGCTGATGGCGTTGTAACCGGCCTTGTGCGCCATTTTGATGGCTTCCAAGGTCTCGGAGACAGAGCCGATCTGGTTCAGCTTGATCAGGATGGCGTTGCCCGCACCCAGCTGGATGCCCTTTGCCAGACGCTCGGTGTTGGTCACGAACAGGTCGTCGCCCACCAGCTGCACCTTGCCGCCCAGCTCGCGGGTCATTTGCTGCCAGCCCTCCCAGTCCTCTTCGTCCAGACCGTCCTCGATGGAGATAATGGGGTACTTTTCCACAAGGCTCTTCCAGTGTGCGATCAGCTCTGCGGAGGTGAACTCGGTGCCCGCCTTGGGCAGCTTGTAAAAGCCCTTGCCCTTGGGGCTCTTCCACTCGGAGGCGGCGGCGTCCATTGCCAGCATAAAGTCCTTGCCCGGCAGATAGCCCGCCTTTTCAATGGCAGCCAGAATGGTCTCGATGGTCTCCTCATCGCTGGAAAGGTTGGGCGCAAAGCCGCCCTCATCGCCCACGGAAGTAGCCAGCCCCTTGGACTTCAGGATGGCAGCCAGCGCATGGAACACCTCGGCGCACCAGCGCAGCGCTTCCTTAAAGGAGGGGGCGCCCACCGGCATGATCATGAACTCCTGCGTGTCCACGGTGTTGGTGGCGTGTGCACCGCCGTTCAGGATGTTCATCATAGGCACAGGCAGGCGATTGCCGTTTACACCGCCCAGAAAACGGTACAGCGGCATTTCCAGCGAAGCGGCTGCTGCGCGGCAGGCTGCAATGGACACTGCCAGAATGGCGTTTGCGCCCAGATTGGACTTATCCTTGGTGCCGTCTGCCTTGATCATGGCGGCGTCCACGGCGTAAATGTCGGAAGCATCCATGCCCACCACTGCGTCCGCAATGACCGTGTTGATGTTTTCCACCGCCTTGGTCACGCCCTTGCCCAGATAGCGGCTCTTGTCGCCGTCCCGCAGTTCCAGCGCCTCAAACTCGCCGGTGGATGCACCGGAAGGGGCGCAGCCGCGTGCCACGGTGCCGTCTGCCAGCGTGATCTCGGCTTCCACAGTAGGGTTTCCGCGGGAGTCTAAGATCTCGCGGCCTACAACAGATTCAATTTCCAGATAATTCATCTTGAAACCCTCCTGAATATCATTTTCTCTCCCGTACTGCCCGGGCGGGCAGACGGGGAACTGCTCTATTTAGATAGTTATATATAACTAACTGTCAATATCCTACCACGCTTTGCACCCCGGCGCAAGAGCCGGTGCGTATGTTTGCAGACCTAAATTTTTAACGGGAACGCAAACCGCCGTGGAAAACCCGTTTACAGTCTGCCCCCTTGCGGCAGCGGGGATGCACTATGCCCGCCATGTAATTTTCGTATGGCATATATACCAAAAATTTTCTTTACTTTTTGGCGCTTCGGTTCTATACTGGTTGCGGCGTTTACGCTGTTTTCCCATTTATAGTCGTTATAGAGGAGGATTTTTGCAATGAATAAGGATCTGACGGTGGGCAAGCCGTCACAGGTATTGTGGCAATTCTGTCTGCCCATGTTCGGCAGCATCATTTTCCAGCAGCTGTACAACATCGCGGATAGTCTGGTAGCGGGCAAGTTCATCGGTGAGAACGCGCTGGCTGCGGTGGGCAACAGCTACGAGATCACCCTGATCTTCATCGCCTTTGCCTTTGGCTGCAACATTGGCTGCTCGGTCATCGTGTCCCGCTACTTTGGCGCAAAGGAATACCGCGAGATGAAGACCTCGGTCTACACCTCCCTCATCGGCTCTGCCGTGCTGTGCGCCGTGCTGATGGGCATCGGTCTGTTTGGCTGCGACGCCCTGCTGGAGCTCATCAACACCCCGGAGGAGATCCTTGCAGATTCTGCGCTGTATCTGGATATCTACGTTCTGGGCTTGCCCTTCATGTTCTTCTACAACATTGCCACCGGCATCTTCTCTGCCCTTGGCGACAGCAAGACCCCCTTCTACTTCCTTGCAGTCTCTTCTTTGTCTAACATCGGCGTGGACATCCTGTTCGTCGCCGGTTTCAAGATGGGCATCGCCGGTGTGGCATGGGCTACTTTCCTGTGTCAGGGTGTCAGCTGCGTGCTGGCCATGGTGGTGGTGTTCCGCCGCATCCGCGCTTTCCACACCGAGGGTCATGTGCAGCTGTTCTCGTGGAATATGCTGGGCAAGGTGGCTGTGGTGGCTGTGCCCAGCATCCTGCAGCAGAGCTTTGTCTCGGTGGGCAACATCATCCTGCAGAGCATTATCAACACCTTTGGTGCCAGCGTCATTGCAGGCTACTCTGCCGCCGTCAAGCTGAACAACATGGTCATCACCTCCTTTACCACCCTGGGCAACGGCATCTCCAACTACACCTCCCAGAACATGGGTGCCGGCAAGATGGACCGCGTCAAGGAAGGCTTTGGCGCAGGCCGCAATCTGGTGTGGCTGCTGTGCGTGCCGCTGGTGGTGCTGTACTTCTTCTTTGGCCGCTTTTTGCTGCTGCTGTTCATGAACGACCCGCAGGGCCCTGCCATTGACACCGGTATGCTGTTTTTGCGCATCCTCTCTCCCTTCTACTTTGTGGTGTCGGTCAAGCTGGTGGCAGACGGCATCCTGCGCGGCTGCGGCCTGATGGTGCGGTTCATGATCGCCACCTTCACCGACCTGATTTTGCGCGTGGGCATTGCCGCCGTGCTCAGCGCCACCGCGCTGGGCTCTACCGGCATCTGGATGGCATGGCCTGTGGGCTGGTGCATCGGTACGGCACTTTCCATGGTGTTCTACGTCACCGCCATCCGCAAGGCACTGGCAGAGCCGGTGGCTGCTGCCGAAGCCGAGGGACAGGCCGCCGAAGTCCGCGCCGAGGCCGAATTTGCCGCCGATGCCGAGATGGAGACCCTGTAACCCTTTTGTGAATTGTGAATTCATTTCATGTCACAGATAAACAAAATGAACAATTTGAAATAGTGCACAAAATTGCGCTTTAATTTTTGTATAAAGTATCAACAAAGCCGAGAAAATGCGCCCAAAAGTATGGACGGTTTGTGAATTGCGGATTTGAACACAGATAGCTATAATAACAGACAAGAACAGAAGCAAGGCCGCTTTTAGAGGGGAAGGGCCTTGCTTCCGTTTTTATCAATTTACATTATAGAACACTCCGAAGGAGGAGATTTTTATGAAAAAGATGATCACTCGTCGTCAGTTCATGGCCGCTGCCGGTGTTGTTGCCGCAGCAAGTGCTCTGACTGCCTGCGGCGGTTCTTCCGCAAGCACTGCCGCTTCTTCTGCTGCTGGTTCCGCTGCTGCTTCCGGCAGCACCATCAAGGTGGGTGTGATGGGCCCCCTGACCGGTGACGCTTCCGTTTACGGTCAGGCTGTTGTAAACGGTGCCAGCCTGTACATGAAGCAGGTCAATGCCGATGGCGGTGTCAACGGCAAGCAGCTGGAGATCATCACCATGGACGAGCAGGGCGATGAAACGCAGGCTGTGACCTGCTTTACCAAGATGGTGGATCAGGGCATCACCGCTCTGGTAGGCGATGTAACCACCGCTCCCACGCTGGCTGTTGCCGCCGAGAGCGCCGATTACAATATGCCCATGGTCACCGCTTCCGCTACTGCCGAGGCTGTTACCTACGATGCCGAGACCGACACCGTGAACGGGAATGTGTTCCGTGCCTGCTTCACCGACCCCTTCCAGGGCGTGAAGATGGCAGATTACGCTTACGAGAAGCTGGGCTACACCAAGGCAGCCGTCATCTTCCTGAAGGGCAAGGACTACAACGAGGGTCTGGCCGAGAACTTTGCCAAGGAGTTTGAGGCAAAGGGCGGCACCGTCGTGGATCAGGAGAGCTACTCTGAGGGCGACGTGGACTTCAAGACCCAGCTGACTAGCATCCTTGGCAAGAACCCCGAGATGGTGTTCTGCCCCAACTACTATCAGGAAGTGGGTCAGATCTTGGCTCAGGCTGAAAGCGTCGGCTTGACCGTTCCCTTCTTGGGCGGCGACGGCTGGGATGGTCTGGAGGGCTACGCCACCGCCGACCAGCTGAA
>ERZ773187.2103-NODE-2103-length-13477-cov-10.300626_pt1 | contig 13477 bp, 10 predicted proteins | sample MGYA00511242_ERZ773187 | MGnify/ENA primary metagenome ERZ773187 (study PRJEB29015, sample SAMEA2737744) | human gut metagenome | biome: human gut; feature: human-associated habitat; material: faeces | place: China | collected 2012 ... | reverse complement strand
CGGACGTCGAGATGCTGCTGACGGGGCTGTGCGCGCAGCGCGGCGGCTGCATTTCCCTGCCGCTCCCGGTGGGGCAGCGCGCGCTCATCTTCGGCGGCGGCCATGTGTCGCAGGCGCTCTGCCCGCTGCTGCGCTCGGTCGATTTCCGCCCGTGGATCTTCGACTGCCGCCCCGCGTTCGCCGACCGCGCGCTCTTCCCAGATGCGGAGGAGGTGCTCTGCGGCGACTTTACGCGCATCGCGGACTATGTGACCGTCACGCCGGAGGACTATGTCGTCGTCATGACGAGCGGTCACGGCTTTGACTTCACCGTGCAGGAGCAGGTGCTGCGCGGCGAGACGGCGTATATCGGCGTGATCGGCTCGCGCCGCAAGACTGCCGCAGTGAACGAGCGGCTGCGCGCGGCGGGGATTCCGGAGAGCGCCATCGCCCGCGTCCATGCACCCATCGGGACGGCTATCCGCGCCGTCACCCCGGCGGAGATCGCCGTCAGCGTCGCGGGGGAGATGATCTGTGTGCGCGCCGAACGCCGCGGGGGTGAGGGGCACGGCTGCCCGATGCACTGAGACGGCGGAGCGTACGGGCCCACCGGAGGAAAAATACGCAAAAAAACACCCGAGGGACTGCGGAAGCGGCAGTCCCTCGGGTGCTTTTATAGCAATGGAAATCAGGAGAAATGATCGGGTTACTTGAGCTGCTTGTGCGCCTCCATGCCTTCTTTCAGGCTGGCGACAACCACGCCCGTCAGCGCGAACAGCGCGATGACGTTCGGTAGGACGATGAAGTTGTTGAACATGTCCGTCAGCTCCCAGACGAGGTCGTTCGACATCATCGTGCCCATGAAGATGAACACCAGCGCGATGAGCGTATAGATCGTGGTGCAGAGCTTGGGGTTCTTGCGGCCGAAGAGATAGTTGGCGTTGATCTTGCCGAACAGGTTCCAGCTCAGCACAGTGGAGAAGGCGAAGAAGAACAGGCAGACCGCCACGAACTTCGCGCCGAGGCTCGCGCCGAACACGGAGCCGAAGGCCGTCTGGGCGAGGTTTGTCTTGCCGAGCGTTTCGGTCACGGCACCGACATAGCCGTTTGCGAGGGGGCCGTCATTGGTATAGAGCGTGCAGATGATAACAAGCGCGTTGAGCGTCAGGACGACGAACGTGTCGATGAACACGCCGACCATAGCCACGACGCCCTGATCGTGCGCGTGGGCGACGTTCGCCTGCGCGTGGGCGTGGGGCGTGGAGCCCATACCGGCCTCATTGGAGAACAGGCCGCGCTTGGCGCCCTGGCTGATGGCGGTCTTGAGGGCATAGCCGAGACCGCCGCCGAGGATGGCCTGCGGCTGGAAGGCGTACTTGAAGATCATGCCGAACGTCGCAGGGACGTACTTGATGCGGGCCACGAGGATCACAAGGCCGCCCAGCAGGAAGATCGCCGCCATCACGGGGACGACCTTCTCCGTCACGGACGCCAGACGCTGCACGCCGCCGAGGAAGATGAAACCGCAGATCAGCACGAGGATCACACCGGAAACCCACGACGGGACGCCGAAGGCGGTGTTCATGGTCGAACCAATGGAGTTCGACTGCACCATGCAGCCCATAAAGCCGAGGGCGAGGATGATGGACACGGCGAAAAAGCCCGCGAGGAACTTGCCGAAGCCGCCCTTGAAGGCGGTGGTGATGTAGTAGACGGGGCCGCCCTTGACCGAGCCGTCGGGCTCGACGATGCGGGTCTTCTGGGCGAGCGTCGCCTCGGCGTAGATCGTGGCCATGCCGAAGAAGGCGATGATCCACATCCAGAAGATGGCGCCGGGGCCGCCGGTCAGGATGGCGCCGGACGCGCCGACGATGTTGCCGGTACCGACCTGCGCGGCGATGGCGGTGGCCAGCGCCTGGAACGAGGTCATACCGCTGTTCTGCTTGCCGCCGTGGAGCTTCAGGTTGCCGAATACCTTGCGCATACCCTCGCCGAAGCAGCGGACCTGCACAAAGCGGGTGCGGATGGAGTACCACAGGCCCACGCCGATCAGAAGAAAGACCAGAATATAGCTGGACAGGTACTCATTGATGGAACATACAATGGGATACAGGGTGGCTTCGATTGCTTCAAACATTGATTTCTCTCCTCATACATAAAAAATAAGAGCTGCTGCGGGGCAGCAACTCTGGAGAGGTTGAAGATGACAGGAAAAAATACCTGTCGGCTCCGTCCTTTTGCCTGAGAGATTCAGCCGCGCACGCGGCCTTGCACCTTCGGCACCCAATTCAATGGGATTCTCCAGAGTCCCCTCCCCGTCCGGTCTTTGCATTCCGGGCGGTTCAGTGGGGTGATTCAATTATAAACGTATCTTAACACGAACGCAAGGCCTTTGCAAGGGGGAATTTCCCGGCGGGGTATTTTTGTACTTCTTGCTCGATTATACGGGGCTTATTGCGGGGAGATTTGGCAGAACACGCCGATTCGCCCACCAATTCCCCGCCAGAACACCACGCCCACCGGGGATTTCCACCCCGGCGGTTGACAGCGGGGGCGGAACGTGTTATAAGTGGACAGAGACATTCCAAAAAGTGGAGGAACTGACGGTGGAGCGGATTGCGGCAAGAATCAAGCACATGGCGGGATATGTGGTTGTGCTGGCCAAATGGCTGGTACTCGGGGCGCTGATCGGCGCGGTCGGCGGCTTCGTGGGATCGCTGTTCCACATCGGCGTCAACTATGCGACGTCCGAGCGGCTGCGCTACCCGTGGATCCTCTATCTGCTGCCGCTCGCGGGACTTGTGATTGTGTGGCTCTATAAGGCGGCTGGCGTCTGGGGCAAGGGCACGAACGCCGTCATTGAATCCGTCCACTTCGGAAAGGACGTACCGGTGCAGCTGGTGCCGGTTATTTTTCTGGCCACAGTGCTTACGCACCTGTGCGGCGGCAGCGCCGGGCGCGAGGGTGCAGCGCTGCAGATCGGCGGCGGCATTGGCCACGAGACGGGCAAGCTCCTGCACCTCGGGGAGAAGGATCTGCCGCTGGCGACGCTGTGCGGCATGGCGGGCGTGTTCTCGGCTCTGTTCGGAACGCCCCTCACGGCCACGGTTTTCGCCCTCGAGGTTATCTCCGTGGGCGTGCTGTATTACGCGGGGCTGGTGCCGTGCATCACCTCGGCGATGGTGGGGTATCTCGTTTCGCTCGCGATGGGCGTCCCGCCGACGCGCTTTACCGTGACGGCGCCCGCGCTGAGCGCGTGGACGATGGTGCTCGTGCTCGCGCTCGGCATCGGCTGCGCGGTGGTGAGCATCCTGTTCTGCCAGGGGCTGCACCGAACGGAGCGGCTGGCGGAGAAGTACCTCAAGAATCCGTGGCTGCGCGCGGTCGTGGGCGGCTGCATCGTCATCGCACTGACGAAGCTCGTCGGCACGGGCGACTATAACGGCGCGGGCATGGACGTCATCGAGCGCGCCGTCGCGGGAGAGGCTTCCGGCTGGGCGTGGGTGCTCAAGCTGCTGTTCACGGCCGTGACGATCGGCTTCGGCTTCAAGGGCGGCGAGGTTGTGCCGTCGTTCTTCGTGGGCGCGACGTTCGGCTGCGTGGCGGGGTCACTGCTGGGACTGCCGCCGGGCTTTGCCGCCGCGGTGGGCCTTGTGGCCGTGTTCTGCGGGGCGGTGAACTGCCCGATCGCGTCGGTCATCCTCTCGATCGAGCTGTTCGGCTCGGGCGGGCTGCTCTATTTCGCGATGGCCTGCGCCGTGAGCTATCTGCTCTCTGGCTACTGCGGGCTTTACAGCAGCCAGACCATCCTCTACTCCAAGCTGCGCGCGGAGTTCATCAACGTCCACGCGAAGTAATTTTGGCGGATTTCACCAAAATGCGGGTTTTCCCCCTTGCTTTTTTGCGCCGCATCGGCTATAATGATGCTATCATACCCAATATATAATAAAGACAGGGCAGTTCGTCCGGGAGCATTTCTGTGCCTCCGGCGGCGGAACGGGGTGCGATTCCCCACGAGACGGTCACTGTGAAGCCCGCGCAAGCGGGATCAGTCAGATACGCCGAGTGCTGTGCCTGGGTCTTCGCCATCACCGAAGCCGAACTGCAGTGCTGTTTTCATTGCGCCCGGCTGCCGGATGGCGGCCGGGTGCTTTTTTCTGTTTTTAAGGTGCGCACACGCCTTGAAATACATCAATCACACAAGAAAGGATGATTCATCAGTATGAAGAAACGGATTATTTCCCTGCTGATGGCGTTGGTGCTGGCGTTCAGCCTGCTGCCGACGGCTGCATTCGCAGCAGATCATGCCGACCAGGTCCGCGTGATCGTGGAAAACACGACCTACACGGCCGCAGACGCCCCCTGGACGGGGACGCTGGTCGACAAGTGGGTGGATCTGAAATCGGATTCCACCATGATGAGCTGCATGGTCGACGCGCTGGGGAGCTATCCCCAGACCGGCGCGGAGAGCGGTTACATCAGCGAGATCAACGGCCTGAAGGCCGGCGCAGGCGGCAACTACATGGCCGGCTGGATGGGTACGCTGAACGACTGGTTCACGAACGAGGGCTTCGGAGCCTTCACCGCCGCGAAGGGTACGCTGAAGGCCGGTGACGAGATCCATCTGATGTACTCCATGAACGGCGGTGAGGATCTCGGCGGCATTTGGGGAAACACCGACAAGACCGTCAAGAATGTCACGTTCAGCGCTGGTACGCTGGATAAGGCCTTTGACAAGGATGCGCACGAGTACACCCTGACCATCCCCGCGGACGTGAGCAGCGTCGTTGTTACGCCCACCGCGTCCAACAAGAACTATCAGGTTCGCACGAGCGTCGGCGGCACGGAGTATGCCCGCACGGCGGAGGTTCCCGTCGCGGACGGCGCGGTCATCACCGTCAAGTGCGGCGACCCCTCCTGGCCCAGCATGAACGACAATGACGGCGAAGCGCAGAGCTACACCTTCAAGGTCGAGCAGGAGGGCGCGAACCGTGCGCCCACGATCCGCGGCGACGCCGCGGCGGAGGCCACGCTGGAGGTCGGTATGAGCTACACGCTCGACCTCAGCAAGATCTTTGTGGATGTCAACGGCGACGAGCTGACCTATCAGGTCAGCGTCAACGGCGCGAAGGCCGCGGCCGCTGCGCCCAGCTATACCTACACCCCCGATGCCGCCGGCACCGTGACGCTGGCGTTTACCGCGAGCGACGGCGCGCTCACGAGCGAGCCGTATACCGTGACCCTGCACGTCTATGAGAAGGGCCACGCCTATCCGTTTGAGTTCAAGGGCCTGCACAGCATGCAGCTGAGCGACATCAAGGTCTATACCTACACCGACGGCGTGAAGGGCACGCAGAACCTCCTCGAGGGCAAGAGCACCGAGGCCGACGGCTATAAGCTGAAGTACACCACCGAGCTGGCCGCGGGCGACTACTGGGTCGACGGCTATGACGCCAACGGCGACTTCAACGGCGGCCTTGCAGTCTCTGTGGCAGTGGGCGGCGGTGAGATCTCGCTGAGCCGCGTCAATGAGATCTATGCCACCAACAGCGGCTGGGTCAAGGACACGGACTACTCCATCTCCTACCAGCTGGTCATGGCCGACGGTACCGAGCGTGAGAGTACGCTGGGCACCGCGAATCCCTATGGAACGGCCTATACCTCCGGCCTGTATGTGGCGGGCGAAACCGTCAAAGCCACGCTGACCCCGATCGGCGACAAGGCGGCGGGCTATCTGGCCACCACCGTCACCAAGACGGCCTCCGATACGAAGGACGGCTACGCGCTGAGCATGTCCGCCAGCATCCCCGCGGCCATCGACGTGACCGTCACCGCGCCCGCGGGCTCCACCATCTCCACGGGCACCTTCGGCAGCTACTATACCTATCAGTTCTTCACCGCCGAGAGCGTTGAGAATGTGGGCGGCAATGTGAAGGCGACCTTCCGCGTGCCCACCACCACCAGCACCTATAACCACTTCCTGCGCGTGCAGAACCCCGACGGCGTGACGTACTGGACGTTTGCCAAGTGGACGAGCGCACAGGACATCACCGTTACCAAGGAAGACCTCCACATCGGCGAGATGGACTGCACGAAGGATTCCGTCTATCGCTTCGACAAGAACGTGTATGACCGCGCGGACATCTACCTGAACGTCAACCGTCAGGGCTACATCAACATGAAGTCTGGTGCGACCCGCGAGCTGGACGCCTTCCGCAACTGGCAGGCCATCGAGGGCTTCATGAATAACCAGATCGCCCTGCCCGACATGCACTATCAGGTCATCGACTTCGACGGCAACCCCAGCGATGTGGTCTCCGTCACCCCCGATGCCAACAACAGCAGTCTTGCGACCCTGACGGCCAACAAGGCCGGTACAGCCATCGTTCTCGTAACCTACGACGCGATGACGCACATGCAGGGCCAGAGCAGCACCGACAGCAAGGTCTTCTCCGCCATCTGGCCGGAGTGCACGGGTGTGTTCGTTGTCTCCGTGGACAATGACGGCTCTGCTATCGAGACTAATATGGAAATTGCCCGTCCCGGCGTCAATGTGACGAAGAACGAGCAGAAGTACATCGACGCCGAGCATGACATCCTGTTCTATCTCGGCAACGCCGGTGCAAGCTACACCTTCACCCCCGAGAGCGGCACGACCGTGAGCGTCGCCCGCTCCACAGTGAGCGATAAGCTGACGTTCAGCGGCTTCACCACCGACGGCGTCGCGGTGGATTCCGAGACGGGCGCCGTGACCGTGACGGGTCTGACCACCGGCCGCCACATCATCCGCGTGGAGAAGAACGGCACCGCGACCTATCAGGTCGTCACCGCACGTCAGGTCAGCTATGACCTCGTCGACGCGAACGGCAACGTCCTTCCCGCGAATACCGAGTATAAGGCCGGGGACAAGGTCTATGTCCAGTTCCACGACCTGATCAGCCCGCAGGAGAAGCTCTCCGGTGTGTATAACTTCAGCTTCTCCCTGTACTATGAGGGTGAAAACGGCACGTTCTTCCAGTCCAAGCCCGGCTCTCCCTACGGTGTCTACGATTTCAGCGGCAACCCCGTGCGCCAGCTGATCGAGATCACCATCCCCAAGGGCTGGACGGATCTGGCTTATGATCTGACCGGCGCAATCAAGGTCGGCGGCTTCGGCGGCGTACCGACGCACCGCGGCGTATCCTACACCAAGGGTATGGATCGTCAGTACGGTACCAGTCCCGCTGCGGTTCTCGCCCAGCTCCCCGCGCTGTCTCTGAAGCTCGAGGGCTGGCATGTCAATGACGCCATCGAGAAGATCAATGCCATCGGCACCGTTACGCCCGACTCCGGCGACGCCATCGCCGCCGCGCGCAGCGCCTATGACGCGCTGACCGACGCGCAGAAGGAGCAGGTCACGAACGCTGATACCCTGACCGCCGCCGAGGCCCGCTATACCGACGTCGTCGCCATCGATGGCGCGAAGAAGGCCATCGACGCCATCGGCGAGGTGACGCTCACCTCCGGCGACGCGATCGCCGCTGCCCGCGCGGCCTATGACGCCCTGACCGACAGCCAGAAGGCCGAGGTCAGCAACTACGACACCCTCCTCGCGGCGGAGGCCCGCTTCGCCGAGCTGAAGGACGCTGCCGCCCGCGCGGCCTACGCCGAGAACGCCTATCAGACGACCGGAGATCTGCTCGAGACGCTCGGCACGCCCAATGTCGGCTCTGTCGGCGGCGAGTGGATGGTCATCGGCCTTGCCCGCTCCGGCCGCACCGTGCCCGACGGGTACTATGAGAACGTCGTGAAGTACGTGCAGGAGAACTGCGACGCCGACGAGCGTCTCGACGAGAACCGGGCGACCGACAACGCCCGCGTGATCCTCGCGCTGACGGCCATCGGCAAGGATGTCACGAATGTCGGCGGCCACAACCTGCTGGCCGGTCTCGACGAGATGAGCTATGTCACCTATCAGGGCATCAACGGCCCGATTTGGACGCTCATCGCCCTCGACAGCCACGACTATGCGCCGCAGGGCGACGTGACGCGCGAGAAGCTCATCGACGCCATCCTCGACGCGCAGCTGCCCGACGGCGGCTGGGATATGATGGGCAAGGCGGCCGATACCGATATCACCGCCATGGCCATCCAGGCGCTCGCGCCCTACTATGACACGAACGACGCCGTAAAGGCCGCCGTGGACAAGGCGCTCGATGCGCTCAGCGCCATGCAGAACGACGACGGCACCTTCTCCACCGCCTTCAGCGGCAAGACATCCGAGTCCACCGCGCAGGTGATCGTCGCGCTGACGGCTCTCGGCATCAATCCCGCGACCGACAGCCGCTTCATCAAGAACGGCTTGAACGCCGTGGACGGTCTGTGCAGCTTCTATGTCGACGGCGGCGGCTTCCGCCACATCGCATCCGGCGATCTCGACGGCATGGCGACCGAGCAGAGCTACTATGCCCTCGCGGCGTACTACCGCCTGCTGGCCGGTCAGACGAGCCTGTATGACATGAGCGACGTGACCATCACGCCCGCCCCTGTCACGCCCGATCAGCCCACGAACCCCGACAAGCCCTCCACCGGTGACCGCGGCGTGATGCTGTGGGTCGCGGCGCTGGGTGTGTCCGGTCTGGCCGCTGCCGCCGTGGTTGGCAGCAAGAAGCGCGAAGAAGCGTAACCCCATCCCCTGCTTAGCTCATCCATAACCATAGCGGAAAGGCCTGCCCTCGCACAGGGGCAGGCCTTTCTGCATGAAATTTTCGGTTTACCGGAGCCATTTGCGTCCGCAGCGCATGGTCACAGCGCCGATGACGACGCCGCGCACCGCCGCGCAGGCGGCGAGGATGTACCGGCAGTCGCGCTCCGGGCAGTACGTCTCTTCGCAGTATGCCCGCCGCAAAGACGCATAGCCGCCCGCGGCAAGTCCCTGTGCGTCTCGCGGAGAAAATCGGCAAACACCGCGTGCAGCGACTACTCATAGGCGCGGTGCGCGGCGAGACTGCCGGGCCAGAGGCAGATGATCGACCGTTTTCGTAAAACCACCTCCGATCGGAATGAAAAAAGAGCTTCCTCCGACGGATCGTGTCCATTGTAAGGAAGCCCCTAAGACGCGGGATAAACAGAGATTAAACAGACCTTAAACCAGCATCAGAAGCGTACCGGCGACGATGCCGGCAAGGCCCAGCGCCGATTTCTTCGTGAGCTTTTCGTGAAAGACAACGTAGGAAAACAGCACCGTCACGAGGATGCTCAGCTTGTCGATCGGGACGACGACGCTCGCAGGGCCGTCCTGCAGCGCCTTGTAGTAGCACAGCCAGCTTCCGCCGGTGGCGAGCCCCGACAGGCAGATGAAGCCCAGCTCGCGCTGCGGGATGCCGCGCAGCGCGCTCTGTTTGCCCGTGACGAACACCATCAGCCACGACATCACGAGCACGACGCCCGTGCGGATGGCCGTCCCGAGGTTCGACTCCACACCCGAGATGCCGACCTTGCCGAGGATGGCGGTCAGGCTTGCGAACACCGCCGAGCCGAGTGCGTACCACAGCCACGCGGCGCTCTTCGTCTCGCCGGTGCTCTCCTTTTTCTCAATCATCAGGAACGTGCCCGCGGCGATGAGTACCACGCCGATCCCCTTCGTCAGGCTGACGCCCTCGCGCAGGAAGATCGCCGCGAGCAGGATCGTGAGCACGGTGCTGGACTTGTCGATCGGGACGACCTTGTTCACGTCGCCGAGCTGGAGCGCCCTGAAATAGCACAGCCAGCTCGCGCCCGTGGCGAGTCCCGACAGCACCAGAAACAGCAGCGTCCACCCGCTGATGGATGAGATCGTCCCCTGTGAGCCGGTGATAAACACCATTAGCCACGAAAACGCCAGCACCACGATGGTGCGGATGGCGGTGGCGGCGGTGGAGTCGGTCTTTCGGATACCGCACTTGGCCAGAATGGCGGTCAGGCCCGCGAAGAGCGCCGAGCCGAACGCAAAGAAAATCCACATGTCTGTTCTCTCTCCTCAAATGTAAAATGGTTCAGGACGGTTCATTGTCCTTTCGCAGCCGGTACCCCACGCCCCAGACCGTCTGCAGCTGCTGCGGATGCGCGGGGTTCGCCTTCACGCGCGCGACGAGGACGCTCGGCGAGAAGGGCTTTTCGATGTAGTCGTCCGCGCCGAAGCCGAGGCCGTGGATCTTGTCGGCGTCCTTGCCGAGCGTCGTGACCATGAGGATGGGGATGTCCTTCTGTGCGCGCACGGCGCGGCAGATGGAAAAACCCGTCCGTCCCCGGGAGCATCAGGTCGAGCAGAATCAGGTCAAACGCACCCTCGAGCGCCGCGCGCTGACCGTCGGTGCCGTTTGCGCAGATGGTGACGGCGCAGCCGCTCAGCTCGAGATAGTCGCGCTCGATGGCAGCGATGTCGGGATCGTCCTCGATAATCAGTATTTTATCCATGTCCGTCCTCCTTTGCAAGGGACAGCGTGACCGGTTCAAGCTGGGCCGGATAGCCGCTTCCGGATCGTCATAGGGCAGACCTCCCCAACATAAAATCGGGTATATTATATCATGGATCCGGGAAAAGATTTAGACAAATCTAAAACCGCGCAAACGCTGACACAGCAATGGGTTCAGTAAATCGCCCTGTTAAAAATGAGCAAAATTAGAAAAAGATTATATGGAGAAAAATGCAATTTCACTTGACTTTCTGTGATGTTTTTCGTAAAATGAAACGTGTCTGTGCGGATTCTTAACGCGCGATAATACAAAAGAAAGAGGAGTAAAACGTGGAAGAGAAGAAATTCCAACCCTATGTCCCGGCGGACAAGGTTGTGCCGGAATTCACCGTGTTCTCCGTGGTACTCGGCGCGCTGCTGGCCATCGTGTTCGGCGGCGCCAATGCCTACCTCGGTCTGCGCGTCGGCATGACGGTCTCCGCCTCCATCCCGGCGGCGGTGCTCTCGATGGGCGCCATCCGCTTCATCTTCAAGCGGGACTCCATTCTGGAGAACAACATGGTCCAGACCATCGGCTCGGCCGGTGAGTCCGTGGCCGCGGGCGCGATTTTCACGATGCCTGCCCTGTTTATGTGGGCGGCGGAGGGACTTTGCGACATGCCCTCCGTCGTGGAGATCGGCCTGATCGCCCTGTGCGGCGGCGTGCTGGGCGTGCTGATGATGATCCCGCTGCGCTCGGCGCTGATCGTGCAGGAGCACGGCAAGCTCGGCTATCCCGAGGGCAAGGCCTGCGCCGAGGTGCTCATGGCCGGTGAGGAGGGCGGCAGCCGCGCCTCCACCGTGTTCTGGGGTCTCGGCATCGCCGCGGTCTACAAGTTCGTGACCGACGGCCTGAAGCTGTTCCCGAGCGAGGTCGAGTACGGCATCGACGCCTACAAGGGCTCCGCCGTCGGCGTGGACGTTCTGCCGGCGCTGGCGGGTGTGGGCTATATCTGTGGCCCGCGCATTTCGTCTTACATGTTCGCGGGCAGCACGCTCGCGTGGTTCGTGCTCATGCCGCTCATCACGCTCTTCGGCAGCGACCTCGTCATCTATCCCGCCGATGTCAGCGTGGCGGAGCTCTGGGCGACGGGCGGCACCGGCGCCATCTGGGGCAAGTTCATCCGCTACATCGGCGCGGGAGCGCTGGCGGCGGGCGGCATCATCAGCCTGATCAAGTCCCTGCCGATGATCGTGCGCACGTTCGCCGCGGCCTTCAAGTCCTACGGTAAGGGTGCCGCCGGTACTCTGCGCACCGAGCAGGACATCTCCATGAAGGTCGTGCTCGCCGTGTGCCTGCTGATCGCGGTGTTCATGTGGCTGTTCCCGGCCATCCCGGTGAGCTTCCTCGGCGCGCTGATCGTGCTGGTATTCGGCTTCTTCTTCGCGACGGTCTCCTCGCGCATGGTGGGCCTGATCGGATCGTCGAACAACCCCGTCTCCGGCATGGCCATCGCTACGCTGCTCATCTCGACCATCGCGCTGAAGGCCAGTGGCTCCACCGGCTCCGAGGGCATGGTCGGCGCGATTGCCATCGGCTCGGTCATCTGCATCATCGCCGCTATCGCGGGCGATACGTCGCAGGACCTCAAGACCGGCTTCCTCCTCGGCGCGACGCCGAAGAAGCAGCAATACGGCGAGCTGATCGGCGTGTGCGTCTCCGCCGTCGCCATCGGTGCGATTCTCTACCTGCTCAATGCCGCATGGGGCTTCGGCACCGATGAGCTCGGCGCGCCGCAGGCCATGATGATGAAGATGGTCGTCGAGGGTGTCATGGGCGGCAAAATGCCGTGGACGCTCGTGTTCACGGGCGTGTTCCTCGCTGTGGTGATCGAGATTCTCGGCCTGCCCGTGCTGCCGGTAGCCATCGGCATCTATCTCCCGATCCACCTCAACGCCGCCATCATGCTCGGCGGTCTGGTGCGCCTGTTTGTCGAGAAGCGCAAGTACGCCTCCGGGAAGGAGAAAAGCGACAGCATCCAGTCCGGCATCCTCTATACCTCCGGCATGATCGCGGGCGAGGGTGTCGTGGGCATCCTGCTGGCGATGTTCGCGGTGGCGAAGGTCAACACCGACATTTCCGATAAGGTGAACCTCGGCAACATCGGCGGTCTGGTCTGCTTTGCGCTCCTGCTGCTGAGCATTCTCTATTTCTGCAGCAAGGGCCGCAAGGCCGCGAAAAACTGACGCGAGCCGCCCGGACACTTTCCGGCGGCCACAGGAGGACGTTATGGCAAGAAAAGCGAAAAAGGACGAAAACTATCTCGACTATATCCCCGCCGTTTCGACGAAGAACAGCTGGGATGCGGACGCGGAGGGAAACGTCACCATCCACATGGTGCACCGCGGCTTTTATGCGTGGATCGCGCAGAAGGTCTTTCACCGCCCGCGCGTGAGCCATATCGACCTCGACGAGATGGGGAGCTTTATCTTCCCCCTGATCGACGGCGAGCGGACGGTGGGGCAGATTGCGCAGCTGGTGCGTGAGCGCTTCGGCGCGGACGCGGAGCCGCTGTACGAGCGGCTGGCGAAGTATATGCAGATCCTGCGCAACAACGGCTTCATCTACTACGCCGGAAAGGACAGGGCGCCGCAATGACCGTCGGACAGATTATGCTGGGCATCGCACTTTTCGCGATTGCGGGGGCGGTGCTCTATGTGTGGGGACTGAAAAAGTCCGTGCACCAGCGGGAGGATCTGCAGCGCAGCTTGCTGAGCGCCTGCGGCAGCCGCGTGGTGCGCCGCGCGAAGAAGCAGGGCGGCATCACGCGCGCGGAGATCGCCGCGCTGATCGAGGGGCTGAGCGTCGGCCCGTTCTGGTCGCGCAGCCGGGTACGCGTGCAGAGCGGCGAAAAGGCGGCCGATCAGGTCATCGCCTTCCTGCTCGGGCAGCAATACCTCGAAGCCGCGGGAGACGATACCTACCGGGTGAAGAAGTGAAAACAGCTATAAAACCACCCCGGTGCAGCGTTGAACAGGCCCAGTAAAAACGGACAATAGACAAAACACCCCCTGATGTAGGAAAA
>ERZ773187.2092-NODE-2092-length-13526-cov-2.601292_pt1 | contig 13526 bp, 11 predicted proteins | sample MGYA00511242_ERZ773187 | MGnify/ENA primary metagenome ERZ773187 (study PRJEB29015, sample SAMEA2737744) | human gut metagenome | biome: human gut; feature: human-associated habitat; material: faeces | place: China | collected 2012 ... | reverse complement strand
CATCTCCGTATTCTTATTCTGCTCATAAATCAGTTTCAAAGAAGAGAACGTCTGGAGCTCCGGATAACGCTTAGTCGTCTTCACATGGATAGAGGCGTTCTCCTCGTTTGCCTCGAACATCATCCCGGATAAAGTATATCCATGCTCATGATCTGTCAGCATAGACCAAGTAGTCCATCCGGAGGCACGTTGCTCCACGGTTGGACGGAACTGTGCCGCTACGGATGTGACCGGTACAAAACCAACACCCCGCCCCCCAAATTCCTTTTGCATCCCGGAACGGAAATCGGCCACCATAATATCTCCTTCGATAAAAGAATCTCCAAGGAAGGCCACACGTACCGGACGATTCAATTCCCGCCTGTTTTTTAAGGCGGCGAAAAATCGTTGCAAACCGATATGTCCAAGAGAATAGTCCTCGATATGAGCCCCCAGCGAATCCGCCCCTTGAACAGCATAGACCGCTTTGTATAACGAATCACGAAGGGCCAAAGCCGCAGAATCTATTCCGGCGGAACGCATGATAGAATCCCTTAATGCTACCGAATCTACTTGAAGGGTGTCCGCTTGTTCCAATTGTTGTTTCAAAGAATCCAAGGAGAGCTTTTCCTCTTTCACCTTGAAATCCGATAAAAGATCTACCTTTTTGATCTTATACCCGAACAATGTATCCGGAAGGCTATATAAACCAAAGCTCATCAACAACGTCAGCGACAGTAACGCTAACACTCTACCCAAATTATTATCTTTGTTCATCTAACTTTTGCTTATAAGGGGACAAAGATAGACAAGTTTACCTACCCGGAAATAATCTTCGGACAAAAAATAACCTTAAATTATCCGTTCAGGGTGGATCATCCCTTAAACGTAAGTTGAGACAAAAAGAGATGCAATAACGAAGGCTCCAGCAGCATTGGGAAAATCAATCCATAAATAGCCCCGTAGAAATGGGCATTATGATTTATGTTATCTCCTGTTTGTTTCGCCATATACTGGCAATAGGCCAGATATAGCAAGCCGAATACGATTCCGGGGACAGGCAGCACGGCGAAAAACAAGATCTTTCCCCAAGGATCAAGGAATATAGAGGTAAATAGAACCGCCGATACCGCTCCAGACGCACCGATAGAGACATAATACGGATCATTACGTCGTTTTATCAAATCATAAAGCGAAGCCACGATCATTCCCCCGAAATAAAAAGCCAGATAAGCCCCACTGCCGAATCCCATATATCGAAACGTTCGTTCAATATAGAGACCAAATGACCAGAACGTGAACATATTCACTAGCAAATGTGTCATATCCGCATGGATAAATCCATGTGTCACGATACGATAATATTCATGATTCCGGATCGTACGATATGGGATAAACGCTAATTTCATAAATAACTCCCTATTACTAAAACAGATAAAAGAGAGAACCACTGTTATTCCAATAATCAAATAAGTAATCATATATTCTATTATTTTTCTGATGAGCCACAAAGCAAAGCATAAATTCCGGTTTATACAAATATCAGGTATATATTATCTAAGCCAAAGGAAAAACAAGAATCCCCAAAGAAAAACAGATAACAGTAAAACCAAAGGCTTCAAAACTTTATCGCAAAAATAGCTCCTTACTTTCTTTCGATAAGGAATATTTTCCACTGCGATAACACGATTCACCTTATTCGTCCTATCAAAATAGGAAGAATATAGAATCAATATATAAAAACCGAATATTTGCAAAAGAAATAGGATGGAGACTAATGGCTTTTCATATCTTTTCTGTTTCTCTTCTATTTTAAATTGCTTTAAGTCAATCTCTTTTATAACCCGAATCAATGTTTTCTTTTCTTCCAATATTAAAGAATCTAGATTCTCTGAAAAAGAAGAATCTAGACTTTTTAAATTCTCATAGTACCGGACCATACTATCAATTCTATTTCTTTCTGTATTCAAAGAACTCAATTTCATACTTTCAGCAGTCATATCTATATATGATATAGAAAAAGGGAAAAGTAAGAAAGCTAAAGACAACATATTACCACTAATAACATCAAATGTTTTATTCAAGCCTCTGTTTAGTTCCTTCCAAAAAATATTTGTCAAAAAGAACACACTAAGCTGTATAATACAAGCAATACATAAAGTACGTATGGTATACCCCACTAATTGCAGCCAATTCTCCATCGCTTCTACATCTACAGTAATACCAAAGAGGGTCACCGCATAAATCAATGTTATAACTATCATTAATCTATGTTCTTTCTTTAATCCAAGTACCAGATCAAACATTCTTTCCCACATACTATCCTTATATTTTTTCGCCAAAGATACAAAGATTGCTTTAAGCACATGGTATATAATAAAAAAGTGGATAAGCCTTTTCTCATATCCACTTTTTATTTGTTACTTGAATAAGAAGCTATTTCTTGCTATCGATTACCAATAACGGAGTATCGGTGTGGAATAACATCTTTCTCGCGATCGAAGGATTGAACATCCGGGCTAGGATATTACGGCGATATGTGCTTAGGGCTATAACATCAATTTGTTTATCACGAACAAATTTCTCGATGGCTAACAGCAAGTCACCATCGGCTAGAACCGTATGGGAAATATGGGCATGTGGATATTGTTTTTTGAAATATTCACGAACGCCCGTTAAACGAATCTCATTCCATTCATCATTACTGGTAGAGATATTGAATAGATGGATATTAAGATCAAAGCCTTTGATGATTTCCATAAACTCGTCAAACGCAACCAAATCTCTCTGGTTAAACGATGTAGCGAAAGCGATATTCTTAGCGTCTCTCAAATCCGTGAAAGGAACATTCTCCGGTATCGCCAATACAGGAACCCGGTTTACCTCGATTACCTCTCCGGTCACGCTACCGATCAGATCCATATCTTTTTGGCTCTTACCTCTCGTTCCCATCACGATCAATGTCGGATGATACTCCTTGCTATAGGCGATGATCTCCTCTTCCGGCAAGCCTTCACGTAATACATAATCGTATTTTACCTTTGGTAATTCACCAGAGGACATCTTCCGGTTGATATGCGTACAAATATTCTCCATATCGATACGGACACGTTGTAAGATATGCTGTACGGATTCCTCCTCGTTTACTTGGTAAGCCAAAGTATCTCCCATCGGGATAGCGGATGGAAAATAGGGGCTGAAATAGGCGTGCATGATCATCACCTCCGCACCTACCGCATGAGCGTAATTAATTCCCAACTCACAAGCCTTGGCGGAATAATCCGAGAAATCAATCGGGATCAGAACTTTCTTGACCGCATTAACCTTCGCCTCTTCCTCCTTTGGTTCCTCAAACCACTTATTGTCTTCAATAATGCGTAAAGCATGCGGTAAATCACTCTCCTTAATACGCACACGCACTCCTGCCGAAACGACCGGCTGAATCTGGTTTACATTATGTATATAGACCTCTATGCCTTCTGTTTCGAGGATTGTCTTGAGAATCTGGGCTTTCTCGAACGTGTGGATAGCCAATGTCACTAATTTATCTTCCATACTCAATACATTTTTATAGATGAAACAATCGGGATTTATGAATTGTTGAATATAAAAAAATCCCAAAGCGTTCTTTCATTTAGCTATGGGATTTTTTATACGAATGAATTTCTCTTACGCTTTCTGTGCTTCGGCATCCTGACTCTCGGCCAGTATCTGCAAAGCACGCTCGAAAATAGTCGTGTCATCTAAAACAACCAACCCTCCGTCCGGACCGGGCTCGATATGGAAACCACAACTCCGTCCATCTTGAAAATTATGTCCACCGAAATAGTTACGAACTGTCTCTACCTTTAATCCCAGCTCATCGGCGATGCGTTGTGTACTTCCGTCAGGTAACGAATCTTTAATTCTTCTCAGTTCGTTAAATGTAATCGTCTTTGTCATGGCTTTCTTATTTTGAAGGTTAATACTTTTGTTTAATATTATGGCACTAACTTAGTCATTTAATAGCATTGAAACAAATTATTATTGAGAAAATGAGCTGAAAACAAATATGCTTTACGACATACTTAACGAAAATCTCTTATATTAAGCACGATACCAATTGCTCATTAAATAGGGCTATTAAAAGGATGGTCAACCAAATCGCATAGGTGATCCAGCGTTTCCGGATATCCGAGTAAATGGCCTCCGGACATACCCAAGAATCTGCCGGAATCAATTTAGGCCTTATATAGTGGTATAACAGATATACAAGATACCCGAATAGCAGACCGGATAAAGCTCCCGGAATAATATCCGTGATAAAATGCACTCCTAAATAAATAGGAAGTCAAAATCGCCCAAAAGAAAATAGTCCATCCGAATAGTTTATTCCTGAAGATCAGCGCCATCAAGGTCGCAAAGCCGAAAGCATTCGCCGCATGGCTGGAGATAAATCCATACATACCGCCCCGATAACCGAACACCACCCTTACCTGATCCATAAAGTCAGGGTGATGAGTCGGACGGAAACGGGTGAAGATGGGTTTACAAACATGCGAAGCGAACTGGTCGCATAACGTGATCGTCAAGACAATGGCCAATAAGATCAACAACCACTCCTTCCAGTTCTTCTTATAGCACAATACCACCAATATAAAAAAGGCTAACGGTAGCCAAACCGCCTTGCCTGAATAGATCCACATAAAGCGATCTAAAAAAGCGGAGTCGCTACCGTTAAGCATAAAGAACGCATCACGTTCCCAAACCAATAATTGTTCTAGCATGTATCAGATTTTTTCTATGTCTTTACTAGGCATCCATCCTACGTTCCCGTCCTCAAGCTCGATCTCGCTCCATTCGCCGAGCGTGCTCTTCACGGTCACGTTCGTTCCCTCGTGTAATACGAAAAGATCCGTACCGCTAGCGTCAGGCGAGCTTTTCACCGTAACGGTCGGGGCGAATACGATAGCGTGTTTACGGTTTATCATCTCATCCTTCTGGTCGCTGGCGAATATATTGGCAAAAACAACCATGATAATAAATAGGACACCCAAATAGAAACCGATCTTCTTCAAGCGTACCCAACGGGAGAAAAAGAACAAGATCAAGCAACCGATAAACAACAGGAAGCACACGATACCAGTCTTCGCCCAAGAGTCTGCGGAACCGAGGTTCTCCACGCTCTTAAACCATTTGACCAAGAAAAAATCACCAACCGGCTCAATCTTATCGATCGTCTTCTGACGGGCCATCTGTAAATTGAAGCGAGCATCGCTATCACCCGGATCCAGCAGAAGACAACGTTCGTAGTTCAATATAGCCGGAGCGATCTTACCCGCCTTATAATAGGCATTTCCCAAATTATAATAAACGGCGGCAGACTCGCCATTGCTCTTCAAGATTCCCTCATATAGCTCGATCGCCTTCGCATAATCTTCTTTCGTGTAAGCGACCTCGGCCTCCTTCAAGGCGGTATCTTGCGCATAAGCAGATCCTATCAGACATAGAGTCAATAAGAAAAACAACACCTTTCTTAAATTTATAGTCATCTTCATCTTCTTACTTTTTAATTGTATTCTCCATTTTACCAATAGCGTCTACCGTCAGCTCATACAGCTTATCCATAGCGTCTGACGCTTGGGACGGAGCGTAACGAGCGAACTCACAAGTATTCAAGATATCCATGAACTCATTCGTCAAGGATTCGTCTACACCGTATTTAGCCAATTCTGTCTCTACGTTATCCTTGGTCAGATCGGATTGCGGGATACTCAGCTTATCGCTCAAATAGCCCCACAACGCACGCAGTACCTCGTCGTAGAATTCTTCCTTCTTGTTCTCTTTCATCAGCTTGCCGGCGTTCTTCAGACGTCTAACCGCCATCTTGTTCGCCTTCTTGGTACGAACCAAGGCGATGTCGGCGTTTTCCTTCACCTGCTTACGATAAATAAAGAAGAATACGATAAACAAGATAGCCGGTACGATATAGCAAAGATAATACATAAAGGAACCGAAGAATATACCATCACCTCCCTCTATAAAGGAGAAGCCTTTCGTCTTTAGGTAACGGATATCCTTGCCTAAGTATTTCACGCTCTCTTTATTACTGAAGTTCGATACGACCGGGGAAGAACCGCTACCGCCCTTACCTTGCTCCACATGCAACTTATAAGGCTCGGACTTGATGGTCTTATAGGAACCGGACTTGATATCGAAATAGGAGAAAGCGATCGCCGGGATCTCGAAATCACCCGCGTAACGGGGTATCGCCATATATTCGATCGTCTTGCTTCCACTGACACCGGCAGTCGTGGTCTTGATGTCCATCTCTACTTTTGGGTCGTAGACATCGAAATCGTTCGGGAAAACCACTTCCGGGTTCTTCACCAACTTCACGTTTCCGTTACCCGTGATTTTCACCTTTATGGTTACAGCCTCGTCTGTCTTGACGTTGTTCGAGCTGATATCAGCCGTCATGGAGAACGTACCTACGGCACCGGAGAAAGAAGCGGGCTTACCGGAGGGCAAAGGCTTCACGTCGATAGTAACCGGAGAGGTGGTCAACACCTTGCTCACATCCCGATACGAGTCGAAGAAGCTATCGAAGATGCTACCGCCGCCCGCTTGTTGCATACGGACACGCACCACGGCATCATACTTTCCACCTTCGATCGTGATCTTACCGGAACGTTGGGGATACAGGATCACTTGACGCATCACGGCCGACTGGTAGTTACGTCCGTTGTAGTTTTCCAAGGTCAGTTGTTTCTCTTGCGGCAACTCAACCTCTTGTACCAAGAAACCCTCGAACTCCGGATATTTCAATCCCGTAATCGAGAAATTTTCCAAGGAATAGACCTTGAAAGTCACCAAGAAACCTTCTTGCTCGAACACGCTTCGTTTGGATACGTCCATCTTCACGAACAGCCGATCGTTAGAGATCGCCCCGCTCGCCGTCGTTGTCTCCGCCTCTTGCTTACCCGCCTTATCCGCCGGAAGCACCTTGATGGCCAAGCCATTCGATGTATAATTAGAGCCGTTCACCTTGATCGTTGCCGGAGCTATATTAAACGTACCTTCCTTCTTCGGCATCAAGACATACGTATACGTAACGGTTGTCTCGCTGGTACTCTTCCCGTTCACCCAGCTACTGCTATAGGAGGTGGATTGGGAGGGACCCATTAATACGTCAAAGTCTGGCATCTCCTGCACTCTCAAATCCTTGCCTTCGGCATTGACAGTGAAAGTTAAGCGAAACTGCTCTCCCATTACCACCGCTTGGGGCGCCGAGGCCTTGAAGGTCACATCCGCGGCCTTTGTCGCCCCCCCTACCGTTAACATCAGGATGAATAAGAAAATTAATTTCCTCATTGTGTATCTCATTTTTTCGTTAATTATCCAGTTTACCACTCCTTCTCGGTCTTCCGGCGTTGTTGCTGCTGCATCTGCGCCTTCTTCACCTTCTCTTGAGTGTCTTTCTCGTCTTGCAGGAAGGCGTCCAACATCTGCTGGGCATTGTCCTTGCTCATTTGCTCGCCCTGTTGCTGTTGCTCTTGGGTCTTATCCTGCTTCTGGTCGTCTTGCGGCTGTTGTTGTTGCTGTTGCTGCTGATCGTCCTTCTGATCCTTGTTCTCCTGCTTGTCGTCGTTCTGTTGATCTTGGCTCTGATCCTGATTCTGCTGATCCGACAGCAGTTTTTGGGCCAAGGCCAAGTTATAACGGGTCTCGTCATCTTTCGGGTTCAAGCGAAGCGATTGCTTATACACCTCCACGGCCTTGCCGTAATCCTTGTTCTGCATGAAGATATTTCCCATGTTATGATACACCTCCGACAAGCGTGCCTTCCCTTCCGGCGTAGCCACCATCTTCTCCCCTTGCCCGGCGATCAATTGATATTGCTCGGCGGCCTCGGGGAACTTGCCTTGCTTGTATAGGGAGTTTCCCAGATTATAGGTTCCTTCCGTAGAGCGGGGATTCACCTCCAAGCTCTTGCGATAAGCGATCTCGGACTCGGTGTATTTCTCGCTCTCGTAAAGTTTATTCCCCTCACGCACGTTCTTCCGTTCCGCTTTCTGGGCAGAGACCGTCCCGGCGCAGAGAAAAAGAATTAAGGAGAATAATTTTACTTTCCTAAATATACGGTTCTTACGATCCAAGGTCATGAAATCGGCGATCAAGAGAAATAAGGCGATCCAAGCGAAAATCTGGAACTGCTCGTCATACTCAGAATAAACCTTGCTATCCAGCTCCGTCTTATTCATTTTCTCGATTTCCTTCTGAAGGGCTTTCAAGGCGGAGTTCGTATTGTCCGCACGTACGTACATACCGTTTCCGGCGGCGGCGATCTCTTGACCCATCTGCTCGTTCAGCTTCGTGATCACCACGTTTCCATCCTTATCCTTCATATAATTATTGCTTCCTTGGATGGGGATCGGAGAACCTTTCGGATCACCCATTCCCACGATGTTCACGTGGATGCCCTTCTCGGCGGCGGCTTTGGCGGCACCGATAGCGTCGTCCTCATGGTTCTCGCCGTCGGTGATCAAGATGATCGCCTTATCGGTCGTCTCGTCCGGGGTAAAGGAACGGGCGGCCAAGTTGATGGCGGCACCGATCGCCGTACCTTGCGTAGAGACCATCGACGGGTTGATAGAGGACAAGAACATCTTGGCGGAGATATAATCCGAGGTGATCGGCAACTGCGTGAAAGCGTCGCCGGCGAACACGATCAAACCTACCTTATCATTCGTAAAGCCGTCCGTCAATCGGGATAGCATCTGTTTGGCTTTATCCAAACGGTTGGGCGACACGTCCTCGGCCAACATGGAGTTGGATACGTCCAGACACACCATGATCTCTACTCCCTGACGCTTCACCGTCTCCAGTTTCGAGCCGAATTGAGGCCCCGCTATAATAAAGATAACCATGGTAATGGCTCCGAACAACAGCCAAAACTTCAGATGCTGGCGCTTGGTCGATACCTCGGGCATCAACTCGGCCAACAACGTAGGGTTACCGTATTTCTTTATCGCTTTCTTCTTCACGATCATGGCGTACACGTAGAACGCCACCAACGCCGGAAGGAGAAAAAGCAAATATAAAAAGTCCGGATGCGCAAATCGAAACATAAGCCTTTTATCTTTATGGTATATTTCTCAACAATGTATTTCTCAATAAGATCTCCACCAGCAACAAGGCGAACACCAGCAAGGCCCAGTTCTTATACTCCTCCTGCTTCTTGCTGTACTCCTGTACGCTGATCTTGGTCTTCTCCATCTGGTCGATCTCGGAATAGATCTCCTTCAGGCTGGCGTTGTCCGTAGCACGGAAATATTGCCCGCCCGTGGTAGAGGCGATCTGCTTCAACGTAGCCTCGTCGATCTCTACCGGTATATTCTGGTACTGCACGCCGAAAGCGGTCTGGAACGGATACGGCGCCATGCCTTTCGTTCCGACTCCGATCGTATAGACACGCACGCCGAACGTCTTGGCGATCTCAGCGGCGGTAACCGGAGCGATCTCGCCGGCGTTGTTCGAACCATCGGTCAGAAGGATAATCACCTTCGACTTAGCGTGGCTGTCCTTAATACGGCTCACGGCATTCGCCAAGCCCAACCCGATAGCCGTTCCGTCTTGGATCATACCGCTTTGGATATCCTTGAAAAGATTCAGCAAGACCGTATGATCGGTTGTCAACGGGCATTGCGTAAAGCTCTCGGCAGAAAAGACCACGAGACCGATGTTATCGTTCGGACGGCCGTTGATGAACGACGCGGCCACATCCTTCGCCGCCTCCAAGCGGTTCGGTTTCAAGTCTTGCGCCAGCATACTACCCGAGATATCCATCGCCAACATGATATCGATACCTTCCGTGGAAGAATTAGACCAACTATTCGTGGATTGCGGACGGGCCAAGATCACGATCAGCAACGCTACCGCTACCATACGCAACACGAAAGGCACGTGACGCAAGTACACGATCCATGATGTCGCTCCCGGCGCCTCGAACGCCTCCGACGAGGAGACCTGCAAGCTGGCCTGACTCTTGCTCAGCTTGTAGACGTACCATCCGATCATCGGAATGAGCAACAACAATAAATATAAATAATTAGGATTCGCAAATACCATCTCTTAATCCTTTAAATTAGTTGTATCGTTCGTAGACTTGGGCTGATAGCGTGTCAAGTCGTCTTGACACGGGGCTACCGGCTCATTTGACAGAGGGCTGTCAACGGCTTTGACAGCAGGCTGTCGCTCCTCTTGACCCGAGGCTGTCAGCTCATCTGACAGGGGACTGTCAACCAGCTCCACCATCTCCTCCTCCTTCGTCTGGTTCACGAACAAATACGCGTTCATCATACTCAAATCATTCTCATCCGGCAGCGGGTTCATCTTGGCGAATTTCACGAAGTCGGCCAATTGCAGAATCTGCCTCAAGTTTTCGTACACGCTCTGCGCCTCGGAGTTCTTGCGGATCAGGTCCAAGATTTCACCGGAAGTCATCTCCATGGCATTGATACCGAAACGTTCCTCGATATACTTACGCAGCGTATCCGTGATCAAGGTGTAATACTCCTTGCTTCGTCCTTGCTGCCAGAGTTTCTGTTGCTTGATCTCGTCCAGTTCCTTGATGGCCTGCTCGTGAGGCGGGAGCTTCGGCTCCTCTTTCTTGAATGGTATCAACGACTTCTTCGCACGGATCCGTTTCACGATATAGGCGATCACGCAAATCAAGAACAGGGCCAGCAAGATCCCGTAAATGATCGGATAATAATCGGCCCATACGAAAGGCGGCTTCCATACGGTCTTGATGTCGTTGAACTCCTCCGGCTTGTCTGCGTTCACGGGAATCGTGGAGACCTTCAAGGCGACTTGGTTGGAATATACGGTATCCACCCCGTCTATCACCTTCAACGGAGGTAACAGATAGAGTGACGAATCAAACGAGGTAATCAATACATCCTGCTTGATAACGAGCCGGTCGTTCTCGATCTCCGTAGAGTCCGCCTTGGAGAGATTCAGTACCTCCACACCCGTCATCAAGGTATCGTTCGGGATCACGATCTGCACGGGGCGATCCTTATCCGCCGTTACCGTAAGGTGCAAGGTAGTCTGCTCTCCGATCAATATGGCGGCCGAGTCTATAGCGACATCGATCAACGGCCTTTGCGCATATGCCCTTCCCCCCACGAGGGAAGCGGCGGCGACCAGAAACAGGATACTTTTCTTTATCAATTTCATCTGCTTGCTTTAATTACGTTTGTCAAAAAGAGCAATCAATGCTTTCACATAATCATCCTCGGTACGGACAGAGACGGAGTCTACACGGCATTTCTTGAACGTATCGCTCATCTTCGCCTGCCGTTTCTCCCACCATTCCTTATAGGCCGCGCGCACACGGGCGGAGGAACTGTCTATCCATTGCTCCTTCCCGGTCTCGGCGTCCTTGATCTTCATAAGGCCTACGGCGGGAAGCTCGGTCTCACGACGGTCGTACACCTGAATGGCTACCATGTCATGCTTGCGGTTGGCCACCGTCAAGGCGTCCTTGAAACCCTCCTTGTCAATAAAATCGGAGATGAGGAAAGCCGTGCAACGCTTCTTGATGGCGTTGGTCAAGTATTTCAACACTTGGCTGATATCCGTCCTCGTCTCCTCCGGATGGAAATCGATCAGCTCCCGGATAATATATAAGATATGTTTCTTTCCTTTCTGGGGCGGGATAAACTTCTCGATCTTGTCCGAGAAGAACACCACGCCGATCTTATCGTTGTTCTGTATCGCCGAGAAAGCCAAGGTAGCGGCGATCTCGGTGATCACCTCCTTCTTCATGACGTTGACGGAGCCAAAGTCACGGCTACCGGACACGTCGATCAGCAGCATCACCGTCAGCTCACGCTCCTCCTCGAACACCTTGACGTAGGGGCGGACGTAGCGGGCGGTGACGTTCCAGTCGATATCCCGGATATCATCGCCGTATTGATATTCCCTTACCTCGCTGAACGCCATACCACGGCCCTTGAAAGCCGAATGGTACTGGCCGGCGAAGATGTTACGGGAAAGACCACGGGTCTTTATCTCGATACGGCGTACCTTCTTTAATAATTCGCTTGTCTCCATTTAAGGAACTTCTACTTTATTCAATATCTCGCTAATTCCCTCCTCAGAAGTCAAGTTGTTCGCCTCGGCCTCATAACTCAAGCCGATACGATGGCGCATCACGTCGTGGCATACCGCACGGATATCCTCCGGGATCACATAGCCCCTGCGCTTGATGAAAGCGTACGCACGGGCGGCCAACGCCAAGTTGATAGACGCACGAGGGGAAGCGCCGAAAGAGATCATGCTCGCCAAGTTCGGCAAACCAGCCTCAGCCGGGAAACGGGTAGCGATATCCACGATGTAACGCTCGATCTTCTCGTCCAAATAAACCTCACGAACCACGTTACGGGCGTCGAGGATCTCCTCTTTCGTCAAGATCGGCTTGATCTCCGGACGTTCTCCGGATATATTCTGGCGTATGATCAGTTTCTCCTCCTCCTTCTTCGGGTAATTGATGATCACCTTCAACATGAAACGGTCTACCTGCGCCTCAGGCAACGGGTACGTACCCTCCTGCTCGATCGGGTTCTGAGTAGCCATTACCAAGAAAGGCTTCGGCAACTTGTAGGTATGCTCGCTGATCGTGACCTGACGCTCCTGCATGGCCTCCAACAAGGCACTCTGTACTTTCGCCGGGGCACGGTTGATCTCGTCCGCTAACACAAAATTAGCGAAGATCGGGCCTTGCTTTACCTGGAACTCTTCGCTTTTCTGACTGTAAATCATCGTACCGATCACATCGGCCGGAAGTAAGTCCGGGGTGAACTGGATTCGGCTGTATTTAGCGTCGATCAACGACGACAATGTTTTAATGGCAAGTGTCTTAGCCAAACCCGGCACACCTTCCAACAGGATATGTCCGTCCGAAAGCAAACCGATCAACAAGGATTCAACCAAATGCTTTTGTCCGACGATTACTTTGTCCATACCCATCGTAATCATGTTCACAAACGAGCTTTTACTTTCAATTCGCTCATTCAACTCACGAATGTCTACTGTCTGACTCATAAGATTTATTCTATTATATTGTTATTATATTGTCCCAATTTTACGTTGATTTTTTAGGATGCACAAAATTAGAAATGTTAAATTCGTATCCTTCACTTTTGCAGTTAAATAATACTAACCAACACTTCCTCGTTTTGTTTTATTTTACTTAAAAAAGGGGGATTTCTCTTACTCCCCGGCAAGTATCTCTGTTTGTAGGGCGGCGGCTTTCTCCCGCGACTCACGGCTCTTGGCATCGATGCCATACGATTCCGGTGCGGGTATCTCGATCACGGTACCGATCGGGACGTTGTTCGGGTCTTTTATAACAGCCTTATTATGTTGGTAAATATACACCCAGAATAATTTATTGCCATAATATTCCAAGGCGATCACGGTGAGGCGGTCGCCATGCTTGATCTTCACCTGCCCCAATGGTTTTGGCGCCGGTTCCACATAAGGCTCCGGTTCCGTAT
>ERZ773187.2089-NODE-2089-length-13532-cov-12.044594_pt1 | contig 13532 bp, 8 predicted proteins | sample MGYA00511242_ERZ773187 | MGnify/ENA primary metagenome ERZ773187 (study PRJEB29015, sample SAMEA2737744) | human gut metagenome | biome: human gut; feature: human-associated habitat; material: faeces | place: China | collected 2012 ... | reverse complement strand
ACCTGCCAGGGCGGCGATTATACCAACGAAATCTATCCAAAGCTGCGTGAAAGCGGCTGGCAGGGCTACTGGATTGATGCAGCCTCTTCACTGCGCATGAAAGACGACGCCATCATCATTCTCGACCCGGTCAACCAGGATGTTATCACCGACGGCCTGAACAAAGGGGTGAAAACCTTTGTTGGCGGGAACTGCACCGTTAGCCTGATGCTGATGTCGCTGGGCGGCCTGTTCGCACAGGACCTGGTGGAGTGGGTTTCCGTGGCAACTTATCAGGCAGCCTCCGGCGGCGGCGCGCGTCACATGCGTGAACTGCTGGCGCAGATGGGCCAGCTGCATCATCACGTGGCAGACGAGCTGGCGAACCCGGCATCGGCCATTCTGGATATCGAACGTAAAGTAACTCAGCTCTCCCGCAGTAGCGAGCTGCCGGTCGATAACTTCGGCGTACCGCTGGCGGGTAGCCTGATTCCGTGGATCGACAAACAGCTCGACAACGGTCAGAGCCGTGAAGAGTGGAAAGGCCAGGCTGAGACCAACAAAATTCTCAACACCGCTTCCGCGATCCCGGTCGATGGCCTCTGCGTGCGCGTTGGCGCGCTGCGCTGCCACAGCCAGGCATTCACCCTTAAACTGAAAAAAGATGTGTCTATTCCGACCGTGGAAGAGCTGCTGGCGGCGCACAATCCGTGGGCAAAAGTGGTGCCAAACGATCGCGACATCACGATGCGCGAACTGACCCCGGCGGCGGTCACCGGCACGCTTTCTACCCCGGTAGGGCGCCTGCGTAAACTCAATATGGGGCCGGAGTATCTCTCCGCCTTCACCGTTGGCGACCAGCTGCTGTGGGGGGCCGCCGAGCCGCTTCGCAGGATGCTTCGCCAGCTGGCGTAATAATTTGTTAAATCTCAGGGGTGCTTAGACACCCCTTTTTTTGCGTAATACACGGAGTAAAACGCAGATGAGTCATTATTTATCGGGAGTCATATAAAGCGTTGGCTATGCTTTAAGTTGGATGCGTGGCATCCAGCCTGGAGGATGGGTGGAACAGAGAGGATGCACAATGTGCTGTTCCATTCAGGTCACAATAAGGTCGAACCCTTAGCACGCCAGGGCCGACAACAAAAAAAACAGGATGAACACCATGTCCGTTCGTATTGATAGAGACGTGATTAATGCGCTTATTACGGGTCATTTTGCGGACCCATTTTCTGTTCTTGGCATGCACCGTACAGAGGCCGGACTGGAAGTCCGCGCGCTGTTACCTGACGCGACGGAAGTCTGGGTCATCGAACCCAAAACGGGCCGCAAAGTGGGCAAACTGGAGTGCCTTGACTCACGTGGTTTCTTCTCGGGCATTATGCCCCGCCGTAAAAATCCCTTCCGCTACCAGCTTGCCGTACTCTGGCATGGTCAGCAAAACCTGATTGACGATCCTTACAGCTTCGGCCCGCTTCTGCAGGAGATGGATGCCTGGCTCCTCTCTGAAGGTACGCACCTGCGTCCTTATGAAACCCTGGGTGCCCATGCCGATACGATGGACGGCATCACCGGTACCCGATTCAGCGTCTGGGCGCCTAATGCGCGTCGTGTTTCGGTCGTGGGTCAGTTCAACTACTGGGATGGCCGCCGCCACCCGATGCGCCTGCGCCGTGAAACCGGTATATGGGAGCTGTTTATCCCCGGCGCGCACACTGGACAACTGTATAAATTTGAGCTGGTCGATGCCCACGGACAGCTGCGCATTAAAGCGGATCCCTATGCCTTTGAGGCGCAGATGCGTCCGGATACGGCCTCGATGATCTGCGGCCTGCCAGAGAAGATCGCCATGAGCGAGGCGCGCGTTAAGGCCAACCAGTTCGATCAGCCCATTTCCATTTATGAAGTGCATCTCGGCTCCTGGCGCCGTCATACGGACAACAATTTTTGGCTGAGCTATCGTGAGCTGGCTGACCAACTGGTTCCCTACGCGAAGTGGATGGGCTTTACCCATCTGGAACTGCTCCCGATTAACGAGCATCCCTTCGATGGAAGCTGGGGCTATCAGCCCACTGGACTCTACGCTCCGACCCGCCGCTTCGGGACCCGTGACGACTTCCGCTACTTCATCGACGCCGCGCATGCGGCCGGGCTGAACGTGATCCTGGACTGGGTGCCAGGCCACTTCCCGTCGGATGACTTTAGTCTCTCTGAGTTCGACGGCACCAACCTGTATGAGCACAGCGATCCGCGCGAAGGTTATCATCAGGACTGGAATACCCTGATTTACAACTATGGCCGTCGTGAAGTGACCAACTATCTGGTGGGTAACGCCCTTTACTGGATAGAACGCTTTGGCATCGACGCTCTGCGCGTGGATGCGGTGGCATCCATGATCTATCGCGACTATAGCCGTAAAGAGGGAGAGTGGATCCCGAATGAGTTCGGCGGGCGCGAAAACCTGGAGGCCATAGACTTCCTGCGCAGCACGAACCGTATTCTCGGCGAGCAGGTGCCTGGCGCGGTAACCATGGCCGAGGAGTCTACCGATTTCCCAGGCGTCTCTCGTCCACCGTCAATGGGGGGGCTGGGCTTCTGGTATAAGTGGAACCTTGGCTGGATGCACGACACGCTGGATTATATGAAGCTGGATCCGGTGCATCGTCAGTATCACCACGACAAACTCACCTTTGGCATGCTCTATAACGGCACCGAGAACTTCGTTCTGCCGCTCTCACACGATGAAGTCGTGCATGGCAAAAAATCGATCCTCGATCGGATGCCGGGCGATGCGTGGCAGAAGTTCGCCAATCTGCGCGCCTACTACGGCTGGATGTTCGCCTTCCCGGGTAAAAAGCTGCTGTTCATGGGGAATGAATTCGCCCAGGGACGAGAGTGGAACCACGATGCTAGCCTCGACTGGCATCTGCTGGAAGGGGGCGACAACTGGCACCACGGCGTACAGCGCCTCGTGCGCGACCTTAACCTGACCTACCGCTACCACAAAGCACTGCATGAACTGGATTTCGACACATACGGCTTCGAGTGGCTGGTGGTGGACGATCACGAACGCTCAATCTTCGTCTTTGTGCGTCGTGATAAAGCCGGGAATGAGATTATCGTTGCCAGTAACTTCACCCCGGTGCCACGCCATAATTATCGGTTTGGCATCAACCAGCCGGGCAAGTGGCGTGAAATACTCAACACCGACTCTGTGCACTACCACGGCAGCAATGCCGGAAACGGTGGGCTGGTGCAAAGCGATGAGCACGAAAGCCACGGTCGCCCTCACTCCCTCAGCGTGACGCTGCCGCCATTGTCTACCATCTGGCTGGTCAGGGAGGGTGAATGACCCAGCTCAGCGCAGGCCAGGCCGAACCGCTCGGTGCAAGCTTTGACGGTAAGGGGGTAAATTTTACCCTCTTCTCCGCTCATGCGGAGCGGGTCGAACTCTGCGTGTTTGATGCCCACGGGAATGAGCAACGATTCGATCTCCCTGGCCGTACCGGTGAGGTCTGGCACGGCTACCTCGACGGCGTCAAACCGGGTCTGCGTTATGGCTATCGGGTGCATGGCCCCTGGGATCCGGCTAACGGACACCGCTTTAACCCGGCGAAACTGTTGCTCGACCCTTATGCCCTTCAGGTGGAGGGCGAGCTGCGGGATACCGGTCTGCTGTGCGGCGGTCTGGATCAACCCGATAGCCGCGACAGTGCGCCCGCCGCACCCAAAGGGGTAGTGATCGCCGACCGTTACGACTGGGAAGACGATTCACCTCCCGCGACGCCCTGGGGCAAGACGGTCATTTATGAAGCCCACGTCAAAGGGCTTACCTTCAAACATCCGGCCATTCCGGCGGAGATGCGCGGCACCTATAAAGCGCTCGGCCATCCGGCCATGATTCGCTATTTCAAACATCTGGGCATTACGGCGCTGGAACTGTTGCCTGTCGCCCATTACGCCTGCGAGCCGCGTCTGCAACGGCTGGGGTTAAGCAACTACTGGGGCTACAACCCCATGGCAATGTTTGCCCTCAGCCCGCGCTATGCCGCGCATCCCGATCAAGCCCGGGATGAGTTTCGCGATGCGGTTAAGGCGCTACATGCGGCGGGAATCGAGGTCATCCTCGACGTGGTATTGAACCACAGCGCGGAGCTGGATTATGAGGGACCGACGTTCTCCCTGCGCGGAATTGATAACCGTAGCTATTATTGGATCAGAGAGGATGGCGATTATCACAACTGGACCGGATGCGGTAACACGCTGAATCTTAGCCACCCGGCAGTCATGCAGTATGCGTATGCGTGCCTGAAATACTGGGTCGAGACCTTCCATGTGGACGGTTTTCGTTTTGATTTAGCCTCCGTTATCGGACGCACGCCGACGTTTAGCCAGCAGGCGCCGTTGTTCGAGGCTATAAAAAATTGTCCGCTGCTCTCTCGCGTCAAGCTGATAGCCGAGCCCTGGGACATTGGTGAAGGCGGGTATCAGGTGGGAAATTTCCCGCCCCCCTTTGCCGAGTGGAATGACCACTTTCGCGATGCAGCCCGCCGGTTCTGGCTCACGCGTAACCTGTCGCTCGGTGACGTAGCCGGACGATTTGCCGCCTCCAGCGATCTGTTTAAACGCAGCGGGCGGTTGCCGTCGGCCTCGATCAACCTGGTCACGGCGCATGACGGTTTTACCCTGCGTGATTGCGTCTGTTATGACCGAAAACATAACGAGGCCAACGGCGAAGAGAATCGCGACGGAACCAACAATAACCATAGCTTTAATCATGGTATAGAAGGTTTAGGGGGCAGTCAGGATGTGATTGAGCGTCGGCGGGCCAGCGTGCATGCGCTACTGACCACGCTACTGCTTTCGCAAGGTACACCGATGCTGCTGGCCGGAGATGAACACGGCCACAGCCAGCATGGCAACAACAATGCATATTGCCAGGATAACGAACTCACCTGGCTTGCCTGGGACGAGGCAAATACCGGGCTAACAAACTTCGCTGCTGCGCTGATTCACCTGCGCCAGCAAATCCCGGCACTCACGGCCGATCGGTGGTGGGAAGAGGGTGACGGCAACGTTCGTTGGCTCAATAGCAAAGCGCAACCTTTAAGTGCGCAAGAGTGGCAGTGGGGCGTTCCACGTCTGCAGATCCTGCTTTCAGAGCGATGGCTGATTACGCTAAACGCGACCACTGAAGTAGCAGAAATGGTTTTACCTGATGGGGAGTGGCGAGCTATTCCCCCCTTTGCCGGTGAGGACAACCCGGTGGTGATGGCCGTCTGGCATGGGCCTGCGCACGGAGTGTGCGTATTCCAGAAATGATAAAAAAGGAGTTAGTCATGGTTAGGTTAGATAAGAACGATCCATTAATGCTAGCGCGTCAACTGCCATTAAAATCTGTAGCCCTGATTCTTGCTGGTGGTCGCGGTACCCGTTTAAAAGATTTAACAATCACGCGTGCCAAACCCGCCGTCCACTTTGGCGGCAAGTTCCGTATTATCGACTTTGCACTTTCAAACTGCCTTAACTCAGGTATTCGCCGTATTGGCGTGATCACCCAGTACCAGTCCCACACGCTGGTGCAACATATTCAGCGCGGCTGGTCGTTCTTCAGTGAGGAGATGAACGAGTTTGTCGATCTGTTGCCTGCCCAGCAACGTGTGCATGGTGAAAACTGGTACCGCGGTACAGCGGATGCGGTCACCCAGAACCTGGATATCATTCGTCGCTACGATGCGGAGTATGTGGTGATCCTCGCCGGGGACCACATCTACAAGCAAGACTACTCGCGCATGCTCATCGATCACGTTGAAAAGGGTGCACGTTGCACCGTGGCGTGCTTGCCGGTGCCCATTGCCGAGGCAACCGCCTTTGGCGTTATGGCCGTGGATGAACACGACAAAGTGATCGATTTTGTCGAGAAACCTGCCAATCCGCCCGCCATGCCCGGTAACCCCGATCGTTCCCTGGCCAGTATGGGCATCTACGTCTTTGACGCCGACTACCTCTACCAGCTGCTGGAAGAGGACGACAATGACGAGCAGTCCAGCCACGACTTCGGGAAGGACATTATTCCGAAGGTCACAAAATCTGGCATGGCCTATGCACATCCTTTCCCGCTCTCCTGCGTTCAGTCCGATCCGGCCTCAGAGCCTTACTGGCGCGATGTGGGAACGCTGGAAGCCTACTGGAAGGCGAACCTGGATCTGGCCTCCGTTACGCCGGAGCTGGATATGTACGACCAGAACTGGCCGATCCGCACCCATATGGAGTCGCTGCCGCCCGCGAAGTTTGTGCAGGACCGTTCCGGTAGCCACGGTATGACGCTGAACTCGCTGGTTTCTGGCGGCTGCATTATTTCCGGCTCCGTGGTGGTGCAGTCCGTGCTCTTCCCGCGAGTACGGGTGAACTCATTCTGTAATATCGATTCGGCGGTACTGCTGCCGGATGTGTGGGTAGGGCGCTCATGCCGTTTGCGCCGCTGTGTTATAGACCGTGCCTGCGTCATTCCGGAAGGGATGGTGATTGGTGAGAACGCGGAAGAGGACGCGCGTCGTTTCTACCGCTCAGAAGAAGGCATTGTATTGGTTACGCGTGAAATGCTGCGCAAACTGCAGGTCAAACAGGAGCGATAATGCAGGTCTTACATGTATGTTCGGAGATGTTCCCATTATTGAAAACGGGCGGGCTGGCGGATGTTATTGGTGCTTTACCGGCTGCGCAAATTGCCGGTGGTGTTGATACGCGCGTGCTGCTGCCCGCTTTTCCAGACATCCGTCGCGGCATACCTGATGCACAGGTGGTGAGCCGCCGGGAGACGTTTGCCGGGCGCATCACACTGCTGTTCGGGCATTACAACGGCGTGGGTATCTATCTGATTGATGCGCCGCACCTGTATGACCGGCCTGGAAGCCCGTATCACGACACTAACTTATTTGCCTATACCGACAACGTGCTGCGTTTTGCGCTGCTGGGTTGGGTAGGCTGTGAAATGGCCTGCGGCCTGGATCCTTTCTGGCACCCGGATGTGGTTCATGCGCACGACTGGCATGCCGGGCTAGCGCCTGCCTATCTGGCGGCGCGAGGGCGTCCGGCAAAGTCGGTGTTTACGGTACACAACCTGGCTTATCAGGGCATGTTTTATGCGCAGCACATGGATGACATCGAACTGCCATGGTCATTCTTTAACATACACGGGCTGGAGTTCAACGGCCAGATCTCTTTCCTGAAGGCCGGCCTCTATTACGCCGATCACATTACGGCGGTGAGTCCGACCTACGCGCGGGAAATTACCGAAGCGCAGTTTGGCTACGGTATGGAAGGATTGCTGACCCAGCGCCACCGTGAAGGGCGCTTATCGGGCATTCTTAACGGCGTGGATGAGAAGATCTGGAGTCCGGAAACAGACCTGCTGCTGGCCTCGCGTTACAACCGGGATTCGGTTGAAGATAAGGCCGAAAACAAGCGCCAGCTGCAGATAGCAATGGGGCTGAAGGTTAACGACAAAGTCCCGCTGTTCGCGGTCGTCAGCCGTCTGACCAGCCAGAAAGGGCTGGATCTGGTGCTGGAAGCCTTGCCTGGCCTGCTGGAGCAAGGCGGGCAACTGGCGCTACTGGGGGCGGGCGATCCGGTGCTGCAGGAGGGCTTCCTGGCCGCTGCGGCAGAGCATCCGGGGCAGGTAGGGGTTCAGATTGGTTATCACGAAGCCTTCTCGCATCGCATTATGGGCGGTGCGGACGTGATTCTGGTGCCGAGTCGTTTCGAGCCCTGCGGCCTGACTCAGCTGTATGGCCTGAAATACGGCACCTTGCCGCTGGTGCGTCGCACCGGGGGGCTGGCAGATACGGTATCCGACACCTCGCTGGAGAACCTGGCGGACGGCATCGCCACCGGTTTTGCGTTTGAAGACAGTAATGCCTGGTCGCTGTTGCGTGCGATCCGCCGTGCTTTCGTGTTGTGGTCTCGTCCTTCTCTCTGGCGTTTTGTGCAGCGTCAGGCGATGGCGATGGATTTTAGCTGGCAAGTTGCGGCGCAGTCTTACCGCGATCTTTATCAACGCTTGATATAACAACGCTGGAATCAAAGATATGAATGCACCTTTTTCTTATGCATCACCCACACTCAGCGTAGAGGCTTTGAAGCACTCCATTGCCTATAAGCTGATGTTCACCATTGGGAAAGATCCGGTCATCGCCAATAAACACGAGTGGCTGAACGCCACCTTGTTTGCGGTGCGCGACCGCCTGGTAGAACGCTGGCTGCGATCCAACCGCGCCCAGCTGTCGCAAGAGACACGTCAGGTTTACTACCTGTCGATGGAGTTTTTGATTGGCCGCACCCTCTCCAACGCCTTGTTGTCGCTAGGGATTTATGACGACGTAAAAAACGCGCTGGAAGAGATGGGGTTAGATTTAGAAGAGTTGATCGACGAAGAGAACGACCCGGGTCTCGGCAACGGGGGTCTGGGGCGCCTGGCGGCCTGTTTCCTCGACTCGCTGGCGACTCTGGCGTTGCCGGGGCGCGGCTACGGTATTCGCTATGATTACGGCATGTTCAAGCAGAACATCGTCGACGGGCGGCAGAAAGAGTCGCCGGACTATTGGCTCGAATACGGTAACCCCTGGGAGTTCAAGCGCCACAATACCCGCTATAAAGTGCGCTTCGGCGGCCGCGTTCAGCTGGAAGGGAAAAAGTCCCGCTGGGTTGAAACCGAAGAGATCCTTGCCGTCGCCTACGACCAGATTATCCCGGGTTATGACACCGACGCCACCAACACCCTACGCCTGTGGAACGCGCAGGCCAGTAGTGAAATCAACCTGGGTAAATTTAACCAGGGCGACTACTTTGCCGCGGTGGAAGATAAAAACCACTCGGAGAATGTGTCACGCGTGCTCTACCCGGACGACTCCACCTATTCGGGCCGTGAGCTGCGCCTGCGTCAGGAGTACTTCCTGGTGTCGGCGACGGTGCAGGACATTCTGAACCGCCACTACCAGCTGCATAAAACCTATAACAATCTGGCGGAGAAGACCGCCATCCACCTTAATGACACCCACCCGGTACTCTCGATTCCGGAGCTGATGCGCCTGCTGATCGACGAACATAAGTTTAGCTGGAACGATGCCTTTGAGGTGACCTGTCAGGTCTTCTCTTACACCAACCACACGCTGATGAGCGAAGCGCTGGAAACCTGGCCGGTGGACATGCTGGGCAAAATTCTGCCGCGCCATCTGCAAATTATCTTCGAGATCAATGACTACTTCCTGAAAACGCTTCAGGAACAGTACCCGAACGACACCGGGCTGCTGAGCCGCACCTCTATTATCGATGAGTCTAATGGCCGTCGCGTGCGCATGGCATGGCTGGCGGTGGTGATTAGCCATAAGGTCAACGGTGTGTCGGAACTGCACTCCAACCTGATGGTGCAGTCGCTGTTTGCTGATTTTGCCAAAATCTTCCCGATGCGTTTCTGTAACGTCACCAACGGTGTTACCCCGCGTCGCTGGCTGGCGCTGGCCAATAAGCCGCTCTCTGAGGTGCTGGATGCGAACATTGGCCGCAACTGGCGTACCGATCTGAGCCAGCTTAGCGAGCTGGAGCAGCACGCCGACTTCCCGACCGTGAACAAAGCGGTGCGTGACGCCAAATTGCTGAATAAAAAGCGGCTGTCGGTATGGATGGCGCTGCATCTGAACGTGGTCGCGAACCCGAAAGCGCTCTACGATGTGCAGATCAAACGTATCCACGAGTACAAACGCCAGCTCATGAACGTGCTGCACGTAATCACCCGTTACAACCGTATCAAGGCCGATCCGGATGCCAACTGGGTGCCGCGGGTCAACATCTTTGCCGGTAAAGCGGCCTCGGCCTACTACATGGCGAAGCACATCATTCACCTGATCAATGATGTAGCGAAAGTGATCAACAACGATCCGCAGATTGGCGATAAGCTGAAGGTGGTCTTCATACCTAACTACAGCGTGAGCCTGGCGCAGTTGATCATTCCGGCGGCGGATCTCTCTGAGCAGATCTCCACTGCAGGAACGGAAGCGTCCGGCACCAGTAACATGAAATTTGCCCTTAACGGTGCGCTGACTATCGGCACGCTGGATGGGGCCAACGTTGAGATGCTGGAGCACGTGGGTGAAGAGAATATCTTTATCTTCGGCAATACCACCGAAGAAGTTGAGGCGCTAAGGGCGAAGGGCTATTCACCGCGTGACTACTACGAGCAGGATGAAGAGCTTCGTCAGGTGCTGACGCAGATCGCCACCGGGGTCTTTAATCCGGACGAGCCTGGCCGCTACCGCGACCTGGTGGATTCGCTGATTAACTTTGGTGACCACTATCAGGTACTGGCCGACTACCGGAGCTATGTGGATTGTCAGGATAAGGTTGACGAGCTTTATCGCCGTCCCGAAGAGTGGACCACCAAAGCGATGCACAATATCGCCAATATGGGGTATTTCTCTTCAGACAGGACGATTAAAGAGTATGCCGAGACTATATGGCATATCGACCCGGTAAGGTTGTAAAAGCAAAACGGCAACGTCGGTTGCCGTTTTCATTTTTTCACCCTCACCCAGTGGGTGAGGGCATCAGCCCGCTCTGTCCCATCAGGACGCAAGCGATAATTCACGCTTTGGGGCGTTTCTGACCAGCCACTGCGCCACGCGCGATTGCTGTTCGGCATCCAGCCACATCCCCTCTTTCGTACGACGCCACAGCGCATCCTCTACACGGCGCACCCACTCGTGCTCAACCAGATAGCGCAGCTCCGCTTCGTAAAACTCATGTCCGAAGTGCTCGCCCAAATCGGCTATCTCTTTGGCATCGCCGAGGAGCTGGACGCTGTTGCTGCCATAAGTACGGGCATAGTGGCGGGCCAGCGATTCGCTGATAAACGGATAACGGCGACGCAGTTTTGCCGCGTAGTCATCCCGGTTTCCGTCGATATCACCCCCCGGCAGGGTAGCGCCTTTGGTCCATGCCGGGCCAATGCCGGTGTAATACGGAGTCAATTTCTCCAGCGCGTGTTCCGCCAGCTTACGGTAGGTGGTGAGCTTACCGCCAAACACGGAGAGCAGCGGCGCCTTACCGTCTTGATCGTGAATATCCAGCGTGTAATCACGGGTGATGGCCTGCGGCGAATCGGATTCGTCATCGCACAGCGGACGCACGCCGGAGTAAGTCCAGACCACATCTTCGCGACCCAGCTGCTTTTTGAAGTGCGCGTTATACACCTTCAACAAGTAGCTGATTTCGCTCTCGTCGATTTCGACATTTTTGGCGTCGCCTTTGTACTCCACGTCGGTGGTCCCAATAATGGAGAACTCATCCATCCATGGGATCACAAACACGATGCGCTTGTCTTCGTTCTGCAGAATGTAAGCCTGCTTCTGGGTATGCACGCGAGGCACGACGATATGGCTGCCCTTGATAAGGCGAATACCGTACGGCGAAGGCAGCTTCATGCCGTCGTCAAAGAACTGTTTCACCCATGGACCGGTCGCATTAACCAGCCCGCGCGCTTGCCAGCTGAACTTCTCGCCGGTATCGATATCTTCTGCTTCAACAATCCACAGACCATTCTCGCGGCGTGCGGAGGTCGCGCGGGTGCGGGTTTTCACCTCACCATTTTTGCGAACCACCATTTGCGCGTTTGCGAGCACCAGACGGGCATCATCGACCCAGCAGTCTGAATATTCGAATCCGCGCACGATTTCTGGCTTAAGGACCGATTCTGCGCCAAAACGCACACCGGTAGAGCCGGGCAGACTGGTGCGTTTACCCAGATGATCGTACATAAAGAGACCGATACGAATCATCCACGCCGGGCGCAAGTGCGGGCGGTGAGGCAGACGGAAGCGCATCGGGATGGCGAGATGAGGGGCCATTTTCAGTAACACTTCGCGCTCAGCCAGCGCTTCGCTCACGAGGCGAAACTCGTAGTGTTCAAGGTAGCGCAGGCCGCCGTGAATCAGCTTGGAGCTGGCGGAGGAGGTTGCGCAAGCGAGATCCTGCGCTTCCAGCATTAATACCGACAGACCACGGCCAGCGGCATCGGCCGCAATCCCGGCACCGTTGATGCCGCCACCTATCACAATCAGATCTTTGGTTTCCATCGTATCCTCACGCACTTTCGCTTACGTTCAAAAATGTTCGATATCGCTCATAATAGCAAAGGAACGCGCCTTTGGTAACATTAAAAAAACAATTTAGAGTGATACAGCTAACATAATGGCGTTTACCCGCCGCCAGGACGTACACTAGAAGGTAAAATAGTGGGGTCCTTACCTCACTTCGCACTACCCTGAATAACCGAAAGAGAGCCGCATGGATCAGTTTGAATGTATTAATGTCGAAGAAGCCCACCAGAAGATGCACCAGGGAACCGCTGTACTGGTAGATATTCGCGACCCGCAAAGCTTTGCCATGGGTCACACCCCGGGTGCGTTTCACCTCACTAACGCCTCCCTTAGTGATTTCATGCGTGACAACGACTTCGATACCCCGGTGATGGTGATGTGCTATCACGGCAACAGTAGCAAAGGTGCAGCACAATACTTGCTGCAACAGGGTTATGACGCGGTCTACAGCGTGGATGGCGGTTTCGACGCCTGGCACCGTCATTTCCCGGCGGAAGTCGAGCACACTGGGTTTTAAGGTATATACTGTCCCCCTTTGTGTGGAATAAGCGACCGCTGCCAATGCTGATGATTACCTCTTTTACCAACCCGCGCGTCGCTCAGGCGTTTGTCGATTACATGGCGACGCAGGGTGTGATCCTGACTATCCAACAACATACGCAAACGGACGTCTGGCTGGCAGATGAGAGCCAGGCCGAACGCGTGCATGCCGAGCTGGCGCGCTTTCTGGAAAACCCGGGCGACCCGCGCTATCTGGCGGCCAGCTGGCAATCTGGCCACACCGGTAGCGGGCTGCACTACCGCCGTTTTCCGTTTTTAGCCACGGTGCGTGAGCGTGCCGGCCCGTTCACGCTGCTGCTGATGGCGGCCTGTATCCTGACGTTTATCATCATGAACGTCGTAGGTGACCAAAGTGTGATGGTGCTACTGGCCTGGCCCTATGATCCGTCGGTGCAGTTCGATGTCTGGCGCTACTTCAGCCATGCGCTGATGCACTTCTCCTTCCTGCACATTCTCTTTAACCTGCTATGGTGGTGGTATCTCGGCGGTGCCGTAGAGAAACGGCTCGGCAGCGGTAAACTCATTGTTATCACCCTTATCAGCGCCTTGCTGAGCGGCTATGTGCAGCATAAATTCAGCGGCCCGTGGTTCGGTGGGCTCTCGGGCGTCGTTTACGCCTTGATGGGCTACGTCTGGCTGCGCGGCGAGCGTGATCCCGAAAGCGGCATCTTTCTTCAGCGCGGCTTAATTGCCTTTGCGTTAATATGGTTAATTGCCGGATGGTTTGATCTGTTCGGAATGGCGATAGCTAACGGTGCACACGTGGCCGGTCTGGCCGTTGGGCTGGCGATGGCGTTTGCCGATACGCTACATGCGCGAAAACGAACATAATTCTGGCAGGGA
>ERZ773187.2084-NODE-2084-length-13548-cov-12.187134_pt1 | contig 13548 bp, 10 predicted proteins | sample MGYA00511242_ERZ773187 | MGnify/ENA primary metagenome ERZ773187 (study PRJEB29015, sample SAMEA2737744) | human gut metagenome | biome: human gut; feature: human-associated habitat; material: faeces | place: China | collected 2012 ... | reverse complement strand
AATTTTTAATTTTTAATTTTTAATTTTTAATTTTTAATTTTTAATTTTTAATTTTTCATAGAACAACTTCGTTTTATCTAATTCTGCTTGTGCTATTAATATAGGTTCTTAAATCACTTTTATTAAATATTGGATAATAAATAATGGTTTTGTGCATCTGAGGGAGTATGTCTAATAGAGTTTTTAGCTCACAGTCTCCTGATTTTATCTGTGATTTTTTATCATAACCATGCTCATTTTGTGACTTATTAAAGTAACCTACCATGTTCTTCCATACGGATTGGATACCTTGATATTGTGAGGCTGCATTATTGCAAGCTCTCCATGAGGGATTGCGGGGGATTCCTGGGTGAAAAATAGGACCTTGTAAAAAGTTATCATCTACAATTGTTACAGGCACAGGTCCTTTTACGTGGATTTTTTATCTAGGGGTAACATTATGAATTGTTCTCCCCTTTTTAATAAATGAATTAATAATTCATTTTGATTAGCTGCATGAATTAAAGAATCATCCAGATTATATTATTTCCCGCAAGGTAGCTTCTCTTGTTCTTCCTGCGACCAGCATAAGTTGAGATAGTGACATGTCTGACAGCAGACTCTTTCATCAATTTGTAAAATATGACATTTGCGGTTTCTACGATCGTACACAACTTGATGAGCGCAATGATGTATTTCCTTGTCGGTAAAGATAACTTTAGGATCGGTAGAGCGAATACTAATAGCGGAAATCCCAATGGCACAATTCTCAGAATGGCATTGTTCCCATGAATGAAAACGGCATGAATCTATCAATGGGCTATTACGAAGATAATGATTTTCGGTCCCTGTAACTACCAACCATTCAGTATGATAGTTTTTTATGTTTTTGACCATCAAAGGGAAATTATTTGTAGTCGAAGATGCTGATGGAAAACCCGGAAAATCTTCAACAGAGGAAACCGTTAGCCTGCGGCCTAACTCTTGTTCGCAGGTAGTATGAAGTTCCTGAAAGCAAGTTGTAATAGAATCTAAATGCGTCGTGAGATCGCCTACATCTGTAGCGCTATTTTGGGTGTATTCGAGCGTGTAATGCTCCCCTTTGTTTGCTACAACAGCTAAAACGCCATCATGGCGTTGCAGAATGAGTACCGGATAAATCAATACTTGTGGTTTTACTCTAAAAAGTCGGCTGCCTGTTTCTTCGTAATGAACGTGTAGGCCATAAAATGCAGAGTTCAATGAATTAATATCAACATATTCCTTTATTTGCGTAGGGCGCAAAGGAAACGGAATTTCTTGTGCCAATACTGAACAGTGTAAAAGATTAAACAAAGCATCGACATCGCTTTTGTATGTTTCCAGCTTGAAAACTTTAATATTGCTTGTACTTACTCTGCCATCAACAAACGTTAGACAAGGGTTTGCAAATACTACCGTCCATTGCCCACTGGAGAGAACAGCACAAGGGGTGTTATGCTCATATTCCTTTTTCATGGTACACACGTAACCCATGATCTGTTTCAGATAGTCATGCCATTGTTTTGTAACAGGTGATTCATCTTCAGACTTATCATCCAGAATATGGCGGATTGCGGCGGCAATAAGATCGTCGTCCGTGGCTCTCGTTTCGGGATTACGGGCGGAAACAAAAGGTTTATCCCAGGCTTTTGCTTCAAAAATCATTAAAGGTGCTTTTGTTTCTTCCTTTAAGCCAAGGTAATCCATAAAGCGCGTCGTTTCGGCCTTTATTCTGGCTTCTTCCGCCACATTACCTTTTGTACCCAGACGCCAACCCAGAATTGTCAATAGACGATCGAAGAACAGGATGCGCGTATGATGTTCAAGCAGCGTTTTCTTGCTCTCTTTCGAATAGGGATCAAGATCCTCATTTTCAAGAGACTGTGTCATATCCTCAATTAATGTGGATAGATCTCCACGAAACTGATTACGCAATTGATGTTCGTTCACTGAATCAATTCCGGCAGCCGGTAAAGCAGGCGTCTGGCTGCGGGCCAACCGGCTGCCAGAAAAATATCCAGACTCTCTATCAAACGAGCTCGTCTGTTCTCATCTTCAAAGATGGTTTTATGATCGGCAAGAAACACGCCCATCATTTTTACCAATTGTTCCATTCCCAGCGTTTCGTTCTGGAAACCGGATTTTTTTGCATGACTTAACGCATGAGCCATCAGATCGAAACATTTGGCAGGATCGACAGGAACAAGCGTTTCAAGCAACTCCAGAAGATAATAAACAGTATGTGGCGAGCTGCAATCACCAATACGGCGCATGTGTAATTCAGTTTCGTTCAGAAATTGCTTAAGTTCTTCATATTCTAATGATGTCTTGTCAGAATTATTCTTCCCTTCACAAGCGAAACGAAGTTGTAGACATGCCCTGTCTATAATCGCAAAGCAGTGTGTTACGTTTTCCCTTTCGGCCTCTGTCAGGTCAGTATGGGGGGAGTATTGTTCCAGTTTTTTACCAGCAGCATCAATAATGCTATAGGCCATATCCAGCGCCCGATGCCTGACTTCTGTATCCTTCAGTTTACTTTGTCCGGCAAGGCCAAAAACAAATCCTTCTCTTAATGTAAACAGGACTTGATTAAGCTCATCATGATAAAAGGTGGGTTCGCTAATCCAGCCCTGGAGAATATGGCACGATTCTCTGACTTCATGGACTCCCCAGAGAATTGCCAAATCGCCGCTGACCAGAGTACGAATACGTTTCTGGCGTTCGGGATGGCCATTAAAACGCCCCAATAGCTTCTGAATTAGGTAGAAAGAACGGGTTGGCTCGGTATGTAACAGATTTCTTATTCCATCCCCAACCGTATGCTCTATTACACCGGTATTGGTTTCCTGCTCCAGCCGTTCACTCAGGTAACGCCATACGCTATCCCGATCGACATCCCACAGCCGTAGCAGCCGTACTGATGCCTGTAATCGAACGGCCGGATGAGGATCAATCAACATTCTTTCAATATCTGGTTTCAGTCGCTCATACAGGTCGGGACGTAATGGAATAACATCGAGAATAATCTGTGCAGCATCAATCCTCGGTGCAGGTGAGCCCCAGCTAACACTATTTTCAAAGTTTTCTTCTGTATCTTCATTCAGGATTGGATCAGTTGCACAGGAAGCGAGATGTACTAAATCTAAAAAATGAGATGTCAGTTCATCAGCCCGATCGTCGTCTAGCGGAGGCAGCAATTTCTGTTCAACAGCAGCAGCGCAGGCCCGGACAATGACATCCTCCGCTGTTGTACGCACATAGGTATGGGTGTGTGCCAGATTGAGCTGTTCATGAAGAGGTTCGAGAATGCTAAAAACATCCTCCAGCGATAATTCGGATGAAAGCGTGTTATTCGTTGTTAAACCCAACGCAGTTTTAGCGGCTTTGACCGCGTTGATAAGAGTGATGTTGTCCGGTTCGTTCCGATCCAGACCATCGATAAAATCGTAAGGTATATCGGTGCTGACTGTAACGGGGGAAATGTTGAAAAGCCTCTTATTACCAGATGCTTCACCATCCCTTGGGGCGTTCTTCAGGAAATTTCTGGCTTGTACAGTCTGAAGATTCTTTGAACCAATTGTACTGAAAAGACGGTACAACAAACTGGTTTTTGCTTTCTCAGGGTAAACATAATCAGAGAAGTCATACTGAAAGGCGGAATTTTCCAGTTCTCGCCGCTCATGCTCTGAACGATGCGTAATTCCCATAGCGACCAGATCGATAGCGTCTTTACGGGTATCTTCATTTTGGATAAATGCTTCTTGTGCAGCAACAGGCCAGAGAAAATCAATCAGGCCATCATTGCGTCTATTTGCAGCCAGAAAGATTCTGGCCCAGAAAATTGCCAGCGAAGCTTTTTCACAGATAAGTCTTGCCAGAACGAGCGCGTCGGGTTCGGGCTTGCTTTGCAAGCGCTGAAATAATTTTTTAACCAGTACTTCTCCGTCATGAGCATGTTTACCATCAGGATCGTGCGCCCATATGTAGCTGCAATCTGCCTTAAGGTAAATATCATGCCCAGGAACGGGCACATGCATCACAGGTGTATCTAAGGGATGACGTCGAGCAACATACCCGCTTATAGCGCGCACTGCGGCATCCACAGCCAGACTAGGATATTGTTCGAGAAAACGAGAGAAATATTCTCCAAGTGAATAACGAGCCGATTCATAATCTTGTCGGGCATTTGACCTCAGAGGCAGAATTAGGCTTTTTCCCAGCGTTGTTTCCCGTTCTTCTGTTACATCATGGGCATAGACAAACTCGAATACGTTAACTACAAACTCAGGCGCACAATCTCCGATTTTCTTAATGTTGTAACAGAGCACGGGGATCTCTTCTGAACCAAAGCGTTGGAGACGTTCGGAAGAAATAAGCTGCTCCAGTAAATGGCAGGATGCCTGCACATCGGTATTGATAGTATCTGTAACGAGAAGAATAGCGCTTCTGACAAAATAATCTGGTTCACTCAGCGCAAGGGCGTAGGAAAGTACAGCGCGACTGGCTGTCCCCAGCATATTGCATAAGGGTTTATCGGTAACTCGCTTGATAAGCGGGTACAACAGAAAGCGTAATGTTTCTGCGACCTTATGTACCTGGGGCGTCAGCGCTGCTACCAGATATACCCATGGAAGAGCTATAACCTCTTTTTCATCTTCAAAACGTATTGCCAGCGCTCCGCAGATATGACTGAGCGTGGTTATCATCTTCTCATCATCGGCAGCCACGCGTTCAGCAAGCCAGAGCAGGTCATGTTGAGCAGTGGGATAATCTGCCGCAATCCGACCCGCCGAACTACGAATGATAGGATCGCCATCTTTGTCGTTGACCAGATAACTCACTGCCTGCCAGAAACGGCAATGGTTATTGTCATAACTCCAGATTTCCTGAAGTACAAAACCGAGTGCCGGGGATAGCATTAGCCCCAGTGCCTGTTGTTTGTGGAAACGTAATGTCCCCGCAATTAGCGTTTCTGGATCAAATGATGTCTGGGCCGCAGCGTAGTCAAATAAAAGGTGATGGCGAAACTGTATCCGACGGTCATTTTGTTCCCGAATCAACACCCCTTCGCGGAAGAGTGTATCGATCATGTCGGCATCCGTGTCTGCAAGCAGGGATGAAACACTGAGTGAACGCGCATTAATCATAGCATCCACTAATGTTTTTATATTTCGTGCGGCCTTAAGCCCATGAGCCTCAACGCGACGTTGCCAGTACAGTTTTAAGAGTTCTGACTGAGACGAAATATCCGCCAACCTGACACCCGTCTCTTGGGAAACCAGTTCTGCCAGTAGTCTGGTATTAAACGGGACTTTCGCTAGGTCTCGCAGTTTTTTAGAAGCGCCCTCAAGGGCCGTAGCCAGAGATGGAGATTTTTCCAGTAGTTGGCGAAATTCATCATCTGACCAACGTGGGATCACGATGTGGCGAACTGAAGAGAACAGAGTATCAGCACGTTTAGCAACAGGAGGGGTACCTTTAAACAAATCACGAAGTTTTACCCCCATGCGCAGATCAAAGCTGCGTATTGAAGCAACCACTCGCCATCTGCCACCCCAAGCTAACACTTGCTCAATGAGGGGACGAAAAACGGCCTCTCCCTTGCCCCCTCTGGTGGCATCCAGCGCATCTATAATCAGCCAGCCCTGAGATGAACCATCCCACGCCTGAAGCACGTCGGTCAAACTATGTTCAAGCCTGAGTTCATGGGTTAGGTGCCCGAGTGACTCAACAGAATAGCGATCAACTGCCAGTTCCAGTACATCATCTCCCCGTTCGCGCAGGCTGCGGGCCAGTGCATTCAGCACTCCGCTTTTACCCGCTCCGGGTTCACCAATAATTAATAGCGAACCTGACTGTACGGCTTGCTCAACTTCATTCTGACACTCCCTGCGGAGGGTAACGGGCTGGCCTGACTGACTTTCAATGGCCTCATATTGATTAAGGGAAGCAGCAATCTCCTGAGAATGCTGTTGAAGTCGGGCAATATCATCCTTGTAGCGAGGAGGTGCTGCGAGTTCGATCCCTTTCCCTGCTAGCTCGTTGCGAAAAGTTGACAGATCGCCGCCATCACGGCTGGACATCATTTTTCCGCAAATTTCGGTAAGAACACTTAATGCTGCCGTTGCCTGTGTGCCTTTAGCAAGGATCTGAGTAAGCCGTGAACAGGCGAGTAAAGCCATGTTTTCAACATCAACCACCAAAACAACAACCAGGCGGCAAAGTTCAGATACAAGGTGAGGCGGTAGGGGCGCGGAGGTTATGCTATTCCAGGCTGTGGAAATACAGCGTTCAAAAATGTTATACGCTTGTACCTGCTTTTGATTCATCGCTCCGCTGCCGTGCTGAGAAAAAAGAGACAAGGCAGCAGGAAGAACGTCGCGAATTGAAGCCGAAGCTTTGGTACTGACAGCTAAAACCAGACGGTCTTTATCTGAATCGAGAGGTCGATTCCACTCCAGAGAACTATTGCCATCGCGGCATGTAAGCCAGTGTCGGACAAACTGTTCTATGATCCGGTAAAAGGGGGTTCTTTCATCATCTGAAAGCGAAACGGTTGTTTTCGCCTGGATGGCGATGAAGCCACCGACGGATGTTGCAACCAATATATCGTCAACGGGGGCTTCTGTTTCAAAGCGCAACCAAACAGGAGATGCGTTGCCCAGCCTTAAACGTGTATCCAGTCTGCTATCGGAAAGGATCTGAGCAGCAAAGTGAGCGCCCAACTGTTGCTGGAACAAAATACCGCTACTGGTTGCTGCTCCACCGCCGTTAGCGGGACCGTTCAGATTTATATCAGACAAATTCCACCTTCATATATTGAATGCTGTGCTGACGCACTATCCTTACTGTTCTTGAAACCTATTTTACGGGTAGTTTGCCAATAAAACAGAGAAATAGTATCCAGAAAATTATCTTGTTGCTGAATGTGGAGCCGCTCAGGCAGAGTGGCTGATGCCAAATCAGTATTGCAACCTCCACTCACAACCGCCTCTGACAGCGCCGCAAAAAACGCCCCTCTGACACCTTATCCGCAAAGGGGCGCACCAGCATTGCAACCTTCAGCGCTTCCATTTCATTGATATGGCAGTCGCCATCGCGAAAGAGCGCCATCATGCCGCGAAGCAGATAATCATACAGGGACGAATTTTTTTCATGAACCGGACTTTCCGTCCTATATTTTTGCAATGCTGTTACCACGGACTCATGGTCTTCCTGCGAAGCGCCGACGCTACTGCGGATATAACCCCAGTAATTGACAGTAGTCTTGTTTAACAAATAGAGAAAAGCGTCGCAAAGTTGCTCAAACTCATTTGCCTTAAAGTACACCCGGCGAGTGTGGATATTAAAAAAATCTTGTAGTTCAGTCAGCAACGCCAGCAGACTCTGTTTGCTGTCTACTTGTTCAACAGAGATATTACTTTCCGGTTGGTAGTTGGAGTAAATATCATCGGATGTATAGGGGATATGGCGAGGTGCGCAAAATGGCAGTCGTCGCCAGCCCCTGCGCTCTGGAAAGTAATTGGCACAGTACCAGCTATCTGCCTCAGGGATTAATTTCTCTATAAGCCAGCGATATGTCGTCAACGCATCCCAGTAATTACGAGGCCCGATGGCGTCCTCTTCCATATTATAGATATCATAGCGACTGGGAGGTTGCCAGATTAGCACCACGCGATGATTAGTAAGGCTATTAAAATTAGGGTCGCGATTGGCTAATAGTGTGACATGATGCCCTTCGTTCATTACTTCATCTTTATGACGGGTAAAGACCATAATGCGCTCACGGGCAGGATTAAATATCGACCACTCGCCTTCGGTATCCAGATAGTCATGATGTTGACAAAAGGTGCTGATGCGAACCCATAGCCAGTAAGGAATGGAAATAAGATGAATATTATCACCGAGGGGAGTACTGTTCGAGAAATCAACGGTGCGACAAATCCGGTCAATTTCTTCCATGCGCAGTTTATAGCACATCCAGAACTTATCAAAAGCTTCACAGAGAGATTGAGTTTCATTTAGGGTAAGTACAAGGCGGCAATTACCGATATCACAATAATAATTTTCGCCATGAAGTTCTTTTAAAACCCACGGTCTGACTCCCGCCTCCGGTGGGCTACCGACCCCTTCGAAGGCAGAATTTAGCAGGTCATTCTGACTCATCGTCAGCAAAACATGGCTATAGCGGCCATTACGAAAATCAATGAAACAGGAGAGGGGATTCCCCTTCAGGTTAGGTAAAAACGCCTGAATAAACACGTGATCATTCTGTAGTGTATAGGTATCACCATTAATGTGTTCATATGGATGCGTGTAATTTCGCCAGGCAGAAGATTCGTTATAGTCCCACAAGCCATAGTTTTTGATATTTAACAGTGCTCGCTCACCATAAAAAAGAGATACCCAGCTCTCGTGACAAAAACGATACAACAGCTCTGGGCAATGCAGATTTTTCAGCCAGTCGTGGATCAGTTCCGAATCAAGAAGACGATGTACTATATTCAGTTCCTTAAAAAGAGCCTCTTGTTTTTTGTATTCTGTGATTAATTTCGCTGATGCTTTCTCACTGAGGAAAATGTGAAACTCATTGATTTTAACATGCCATTTCTCCCTGTGTTCATTAAAGCGATTGATAGTGGATAGATATTGATTCGTTGTGAATTTTTCACAACGTTTCACTTCGTATAACGAATAAATATCCTGATTGCCGTGCTGATGATGTGTAAAAATATCCGCCCCAAATTGTGATTGACCGGAAATGCCAATCGTCATGGCATCAACTATTTCTCCGCTTTTTAGCCGTTTTTTTATGAGCTCACAACAAAATAGTTCAAACGTTTTCGGCTCCATAAGCTCCAGAGGTATATAAGCATCTGCTTTTCCTACTGGTGGTCCCAGCTTAACAATCTGTTGTTCAATAGTATTCAACTGACTCCCTCCGTAAAATTGGTGAAGATGACAGATTAGCGACCTGTGCTTATATTTATAACAATCTGCGAACTGTATTACACCACTTCCTGTTGCTGTTTTTGCCCGACAGTGAAATCTTATGCCCGTGCCTTCAAATTCAGGGGCCGGTATTGGAACCCCGAGAAATGTTGGTTACTGTGGAAAAGAAAGCCCCGCGCTGGCTAATACGCTTACCCACCGCTGGCCCAAAAGCGGAAGATTGATTGCTTAAGCCTACGGCTTCGAGCCCGGATAAATCTAACCTTCACGCTACTGCTGATGCTCCTCCGAAGCAGCCCTGATCCGGAAGCCGCCTCGTATTTCGTTTATCTGATCCGCCATAATCCTTTGAACCGCAAAAACAGTTTTCTATTATCTGCCTTCTTAGTGACGCATTTCGTTCCCGCCAGCACCGCCCTCCGATGGATAACGGCTTTCTGCCCACTTCATTTCGAAAAGGAGATCACCATGAATCTGATGAATAATTGCGCACCTCCCGCCAAGAATGTTATATTAAAATATAATATTTGGAGGTGCGCTATGTATAAAACTCGTCTTAAAAAGGTCGGCGGATCCATCATGCTGGCGGTTCCTCCCGCCGTGCTTAAAACGCTGGAGCTATCTACGGACAGCGAAGTCGGCATGACCATTAACAATGGATGCCTGATTATCGAACCTCAGAAACGGCCCCGTTATTCGCTTGAGGAACTGCTGGCGCAGTGCGATCCGCACGCCGAAATGAGTGAAGAGGATCGGGAATGGATTGATGCGCCTGCGGTGGGCAAGGAGATCCTGTAAATGGACAGAGGGGAAATCTGGCTTGTTTCACTGGATCCGATTGCCGGTCACGAGCAAAGCGGAAAACGTCCGGTGCTTATCGTATCGACGGCATCGTTTAACAAGCTAACCCGGCTACCCGTTGTTGTACCCGTCACCAGTGGTGGAAACTTTGCTCGCACGGCAGGTTTCACTGTTTCACTGGAAGGGGCGGGGACAAAAACAATAGGCGTGATTCGCTGCGACCAGCCCAGAACCATTGATATGGCTGCCCGGAACGGCATGCGGCTGGAACGCATACCTGACGCCGTTGTAAATGAAGTGCTTGCCAGGCTAGATGCGATTCTCAGTTAATATCAGAGACGCAGAAAAGCAAAAAGCCTGCTCGAAAGCAGGCTTTTCTATGTATGGCTCCTCTGACTGGACTCGAACCAGTGACATACGGATTAACAGTCCGCCGTTCTACCGACTGAACTACAGAGGAATCGTTGTGGAGTCGTATCTTAGCGGCGAAAAAAATTTTGTCAAACATCAATTTGCCCGTAAATGTTCAACTGCCGCTTCCATCAACAATTTGTTGCTATTACCGACAATTAATAAGGAAAAATGTTTTGCAGGATCCCTCATTCTCTATCATTATTTGAAATGTAGTTTCAACTTTTCTCACTAAGGTCTCCTTTGAACGTCACCTCCGCAGTAAGCCAGGTCCTGGGACGCACCACCTGGTTCAAAAAGCGTAAAAGTTATCGTGTACTTTACTGGCGTGAAATCAGCCCTCTTGCGGTGCCGATTTTCCTCGAAAACACCTGCGTTTTGCTGATGGGCGTCCTGAGTACGTTCCTCGTCAGCTGGCTGGGAAAAGAGGCCATGGCCGGGGTGGGGCTGGCCGACAGTTTTAATATGGTGATTATGTCGTTCTTCGCCGCCATCGATCTCGGCACCACGGTGGTGGTCGCCTTTAGCCTCGGCAAACGCGACCGGCGGCGGGCGAGGGCGGCGGCAAGACAATCGCTGGCGATTATGACGCTGTTCTCTGTTCTGCTGGCGGTCGCGATCCATGCATTTGGCCGCGAGATCATTAATTTTGTCGCTGGCGATGCCTCGGCGCAGGTGAAGGCCATGGCGCTGACCTATCTGGAGCTGACGGTCTTGAGCTACCCGGCGGCGGCCATTGCGCTTATTGGCAGCGGAGCGCTGCGCGGGGCGGGGAATACCAAAATTCCCCTGCTGATCAATGGCGGGATGAACATCCTCAACATCATTATCAGCAGCATCCTGATCTACGGCATTTTTTCCTGGCCGGGTCTGGGGTTTGTCGGCGCCGGTCTCGGGCTGACCATCGCCCGCTATATTGGCGCCGTGGCGATAGTCTGGGTGCTGGCAATTGGTTTTAACCCGGCGCTGCGCATCTCGCTGAAGAGCTACTTCCAGCCGTTCAATCTGGCGATTATCTGGGAAGTGATGGGCATTGGCATCCCGGCGAGTATTGAGTCGGTCCTGTTCAATGGTGGCAAGCTGCTGACGCAGATGTTTGTTGCGGGGATGGGGACCAACGTTATCGCCGGCAACTTTATTGCTTTTTCCTTCGCCGCGTTGATTAACCTGCCGGGGAACGCGCTGGGTTCCGCTTCGACGATTATTACCGGTAAACGGCTGGGGAAAGGGCAAATCGGACAGGCAGAGCGCCAGGCGTGGCATGTTTTTTGGTTATCCACCATCGTTCTGACGGTGATTGCCTGGGGGACGGCGCCGTTTGCCAATCTTATTGCCTCTTTCTACACCAGCGAAGAAGATGTCAAAGTAGTGGTTAAAGAGCTTCTGTGGCTCAACGCCTTCTTTATGCCTATCTGGGCGACTTCGTGGATCCTGCCCTGCGCCTTTAAAGGCGCGCGCGATGTGCGCTACACCATGTGGGTGTCGATGCTGGGAATGTGGGGCTGTCGTGTCGTGGCGGGTTATACCCTGGGCATTGTGCTGGGAATGGGGGTGATTGGCGTCTGGCTGGGAATGGTGCTCGACTGGGCGGTGCGTGGCGTGCTGTTCTATAGTCGAATGGTCAGCGGGCGCTGGCTATGGAAATATCCGCGCAGCAAGATTCAAGTGGACGAAACATAACCATTTTTCGGGCGTAACGGTACTTTTTGCCCAAAGTGGAGAATAAATCGGCAAACGATTTAAATTGTGAAAACAGCCTTTGACAAGGCCCGGCGGCGCCGTTAATATTCGCCCCGTTCACACGATTCCTCTGTAGTTCAGTCGGTAGAACGGCGGACTGTTAATCCGTATGTCACTGGTTCGAGTCCAGTCAGAGGAGCCATATTTAAGAAGCCCGCTTAAGGAAACTTAAGCGGGCTTTTTGCTTTCAACGCTATCCCCGATAGCCGACCACAATCCCGCGTCGTCCTACCCACGCGACTGCTGGGCCCTGAGGGGGGCGCTGCTATCGCCGTCAGGCATTCGCTTTCATCTACTGACTTCGCCGTTCCCGCAAGATGTGCTCCGGATGCCGGGCGGTGGAAAGAGAGTGCCGATACCCGCCCCCAAAGCGACCGCCGGGATAAAACGATTTCCGCCTGGCGGGAAGGTCAACTCTCTCTATGCCTGCTGACGGCTACCGGCGGATTAAAGCCCGGCATTAAGCCGCGATGCCGGCGCTGTTTTGTGCTCCAGTATTTTATCCACCCCTTCGATAAAACCGTCTCCTCCGGGGCCCACGCTTATCCACGCAGGCAGCGCCGGGATGGTTGCCAGGTGATGGCGTAGGGTACTCATACCGAGGGTATGTCTGAATCCGGCAAACATCGGGGCGTCATTTTCAGAGTCTCCGCTATAAAAGACGCTCTCCAGTCCGGCCCGTTCATCCAGGTGGTAAAAGGTCCTGAGGACGTGACGGCTCATGATTAACTTATCGTATTCCCCGGACCAGGCCAGCACCCATAGATTATTCACCGTGGTCTTTAACCCGGCCTCGTGCAACGACTCACGCAGCGTGTCAGTGCGCGCGGTATGAGCGGGCAGGTCAAAGGCCAGGCCGGACAGGCGGAAGGGCTGGTCTGACGCAAGGGTTGCCCACCGGTATTGTTCGGTGATTTTCCGCGCAATCGCGGTGAGTTTTTCCTGCACGTCGGCCTGCTTGTCCGCATGCCAAAAATAGCGGTTTACCCCATGGCCATCGGCGGCACGCTGAAAGAAAAAGCCGCCATTCTCGCCGATGACGCCATCGACAGGCCACATTCTGACCATCTGATCGCACCATCCTGCCGGGGCGCCGGTAACGGGTATCACCCGGATACCGGCAGACTGCAGCCGCTCTAATGCCGCATAGGTGGCGGCGGAAAGCCGTCCGCGAAAGGTGAGCGTTTCATCCATATCGGTCAGAACATATTGCACCGAAGAGAAGAGTCCCTGTGATGCCAGCGCAAGCGGTCGCATATCCACTCCCAATATAAAGAAACGATGTTATCGCGCTTTGGGTCGCAGGCGTTATAACGGAAGGCGATGAGTTATACCGTGGCTGAAGTCCGGCGCTGGGAGAAAGCCCGCCGGTGGGCGGGCCGATGGTGGTCGGTCGCGAGACCGCTTTGTCGCTTTCTTTTTACCCGTAATGGCGTCGGATAAAGAGGGTGAAAGGTTAGCGGAACGGCGGTTCGTTGAAGGTACGCAGCTTGCGCGAATGCATGTGGTCACCCTCGGCGCGCAGCAGATCAATAGCTTTAATACCTATCTGCAGATGCTCGGAGATTGCCCCTTCATAAAAACGGTTGGCCTGGCCCGGCAGCTTAATTTCGCCGTGCAGCGGCTTATCGGAGACGCATAGCA
>ERZ773187.2078-NODE-2078-length-13577-cov-9.552655_pt1 | contig 13577 bp, 21 predicted proteins | sample MGYA00511242_ERZ773187 | MGnify/ENA primary metagenome ERZ773187 (study PRJEB29015, sample SAMEA2737744) | human gut metagenome | biome: human gut; feature: human-associated habitat; material: faeces | place: China | collected 2012 ... | reverse complement strand
TAATTACGAATGCCTTTCATGGACGCAAACATTCAGGTAGTATTGACATGCTCATCACAATTTTTTAACAAAAATATTGCTCAAACTGATTCGCGCTACTAGAAGGCGGCACGGACGCGAATCTCCGGTTAGCGGGAAGACCCGGTGGCGGAGTGGGCGGATAAAGCCAACGCTCGGTTAGTGTGAAAAGGAAGAGCAGAACCAGAAGCGCTCGAAGGAGAGGTTAATGGAAAGCAAAGTAGTAGTTCCGGCGGAAGGTCAAAAAATCACCCTGCAAGATGGCAAACTGAATGTCCCTAACAACCCGATCATCCCGTTTATCGAGGGTGATGGTATCGGTGTTGACGTGACTCCGGCGATGCTGAAAGTGGTGGATGCCGCCGTTGAGAAAGCCTATAAAGGCGAGCGTAAAATTTCCTGGATGGAAATTTACACCGGCGAAAAATCGACCCAGGTGTATGGCCAGGACGTCTGGCTGCCTGCCGAAACTCTTGATCTGATTCGTGACTATCGTGTTGCTATCAAAGGCCCTCTGACGACGCCAGTTGGCGGCGGCATTCGTTCTCTGAACGTTGCGCTGCGCCAGGAGCTGGACCTCTATGTCTGCCTGCGCCCGGTTCGTTACTACCAGGGTACTCCGAGCCCGGTTAAACACCCTGAGCTGACCGACATGGTTATCTTCCGTGAAAACTCCGAAGACATCTATGCGGGCATCGAGTGGAAAGCGGACTCTGCTGAAGCAGAAAAAGTGATCAAATTCCTGCGCGATGAGATGGGCGTGAAGAAAATTCGCTTCCCGGAACATTGCGGTATCGGTATCAAGCCGTGCTCTGAAGAAGGCACCAAGCGCCTGGTTCGCGCGGCGATGGAATACGCTATCACCAACGATCGCGATTCGCTGACCCTGGTACACAAAGGCAACATCATGAAGTTCACCGAAGGCGCGTTTAAAGACTGGGGCTACCAGCTGATCCGCGAAGAGTTCGGTGGCGAGCTGATTGACGGCGGCCCGTGGCAGAAGGTTAAAAACCCGAATACCGGTAAAGAGATCATTATCAAAGACGTGATCGCCGATGCTTTCCTGCAGCAGATCCTGCTGCGTCCGGCGGAGTATGACGTCATTGCCTGTATGAACCTGAACGGCGACTACATCTCCGATGCTCTGGCAGCGCAGGTTGGCGGTATCGGTATCGCACCGGGCGCGAACATCGGTGACGAATGCGCGCTGTTCGAAGCGACCCACGGCACAGCACCGAAATATGCTGGTCAGGATAAGGTGAACCCGGGTTCTATCATTCTGTCCGCTGAGATGATGCTGCGCCACCTGCAGTGGTTCGAAGCCGCAGACCTGATCGTTAAAGGCACCGAAGGCGCAATCGCCGCTAAGACCGTGACCTATGACTTTGAACGTCTGATGGAAGGCGCTAAACTGCTGAAATGTAGCGAGTTTGGCGACGCGATTATCGCGAACATGTAATCCAGTCTCTGGGTTAGACAAAAACGGGAGCCATTGAGCTCCCGTTTTTAACATCATCCCAAAGCTTTCCCCAAAATCTTCCCCAAAACTATTCCCCAAAACCGACGAAAAATCATACTGCTTTTTTTCCTACAACGACCCATTCTTTGCCTCGGTCATCGTTGTATTTATCCGTCATTTTCTTAGATTTATGGCCTAACAGTTTTTGAGTATCCAAACCCTGCTCACGATATAGTCTTTCAGAAAGAGACCTCTGCTCATGAAAGGTAGGCGCAGTTCCTTCATCCCAGGTAAGACCGCTTTTATCCCGCGCTTTTTTAAACGTAGAGGTTAGAGTTTTCGTGGATACCTGATCACCACGGTTAGCCTGGGAAGTGGTATGTCGAAAGTGAACAAGGTATTTACTAACCACTGCATCTCTGCATTTTGATATAACATCGCGTAGTGAAATATCTAATGCTTCATTACTTAAAGAAAGAGGAATAGCGAGACGAGTGCCAGTTTTCTCTTGCTCAATATGTAACATGTCATCCCAGATATCTGAGAACTTCATATTGCATATGTCACCAATGCGTTGACCAGTTACTAATGCGAGTAACATCCCACACTGCAAATATGGTTGCTGGCGTTCGGCGAAGTCATAAATAGTTCTCCATTCTTCCAGTGATAAACGTTGTCTTGCAATCCTATTTCGTGGCTGCTTAGTGGCCTGAGCAGGGTTATAGCCAGGTGGAACATGGCCGGCGTGCTGCGCCTCTTTAAAAACATCGATTAATACCATGCGAACAATTTGAGCCATTCTATTATGGCCCTCAGCTTTAACAGTATCTGTTATTTCAGAAATATCTAGCGCTGAAATATCTTTCAGATATTGCATGCCGCAATGTTCACGAAAAAGTCTGACAGGCTTTGCTTTCTGCCGAAAAGAGTTTGGACGAAGTTCGTTGTGTTTCAACCTTTCCTTCTGCACGGATTCATATTTATCAAGCCATGCTGAAACTGTAATGTCCGTGCGGTTTCCTTTCATGCGTGATAGACGCTCATTAATACTAAGGATCTGCCTAGTGCGTTGCTCTGCAATGATAGTGTTTGCTTCGCTTGCCACCTGCTTTGCCTCCACTTCATCCGTGCCGAGGCTATGAAAACGCCCCGAAATAGGGTGCTTGTATTGCCAGTAAACCTTACCGGTGCGTTTATCGAGCTTGCAATATAGGTTTGGGATAGAGATTTTATGAGTACGCGGTCTAGCTGCCATCGTTAATTATCCGTCTCAATTTTGGGTTAACATTTATTGGAAGTTGAGGTTCAGCAACTACACCTATAAAACGAGCTTCTCTGTCAACCATCCAGCGCCGTCCGACTCGCATCGGCGGTGGCGCTATCATTTGACCTTTTGCGTATTTTTTTAATACTCGCTCGCTAGGGGCTTCACTACCGAATTCATCTTTCGCCCATTCGAGTAAAGAGACCATACGTGACATTTTTTCTCCATACACCGGCTGCACCCGGTTATCGAATATTATAAGCACATGACGAGCAACCACCTCGGAGGCCGTCATTACAGGTTTTACATAATGGGTGGTCTATGTGTTTACCTCTATCTAGTTGGTTAATAATTTCAACAGGAACAAGTACTGGCAGTGGTATGTGAATCGGGTGCCGGCGAAGAACTGATAGTTCAGCAGCATGCTCAAAGGCAATGGTTTTCCAGTCATTGGCTTCTGCTTTATACCAGGCCAAGTCCTCTCGCATCCGCCGCCATCGGCGCCGTTTTAGTTTGCTGGGCATCAGTCGTCATCCTCGTCGTCGATATCCGTCCACTCCGCATCATCCACAATTCCCGGGCATAGCAGCGGGTTAGTTGCAGCCAGCATTTCACCAGCTGCGCCACGGCGTTGAATGCGGCGCAGAACTTCATACAATTCGAACATCTCGGTACGCTCATCACCAATATCCAACTCACAGGCCATTGTGTGGAACTCGGTAGTGAGTACCTGTAACTTTTGGAAAAGCTCTTCTTTACTCACCTGTCACCTCCTGCGGGGCGGCTGCGATGGCGGCGCGGAGCGTGCTTGCGATATCGCCCTCAGTTTCGCCGTATGCATCTTGAGCCGCCGCCAGCATGTCGCCGTTCGGCTCGACCGGAACCAGTTTCCAACCATCCGGAATTGCCGGAGAGTTGCCAACTTTGCGGCGTTCGCGATCCAGGTCTGTTTGCAACTGAATCACCCAGCGAGCGAGTTCACCTTTTTCCCCAGATTCAATCCGCAAATCATCCAAGCGATATTTATCAATCATTGCTGTTATCCTCACAGCAGTGGTGCCGCCCCTCTGGGTCAGTGGATACATGTCCACAGATATCGCACTCTATTTCATCTGGTGGAAACCCATCGGGCACTGGTTGCCCTTTGATGTGCAACCGCGGTTCACCGTCTTTCGGCGCCGGCCATTCGCGCAGCTTGTTCACCGCCAACTTTTCGATCATCGCCTGGGTAATCTGTTCGTCAGTGATACCGGCACGGCGTTGTGCATCCCACAGCAGGAATTGCATGTCAGCCCACTCAATCAGATCATACGGCTTAGCGATGACTTCAAGAACTTCCCTTCTAAGATGCTTCAGCGGGCCAATCGGGCCGACATTACCGAAGGTGTCCTGTGACCACTCCGCGTGTTCGCGGCGTACCTGCTCGCGGTCCGGCGTTGGCTGCGGGGAGGCTGCTAGTGCGGATTCAAGGGCTTTCCATTCATCCCATACACCGCCGGTACCGATGGATGACTTCGAAGGTGTCCAGCAGGCGATGAACTCTCTATTCGTTCCTGGATTCGCCAGGTAACGTTCAAGCAGCTTTTGCGCAGCAGGTATTAAACCATCCGGCGCTGGCTGCGCGTGGCGATAGAGCTTAGTCCCGTATGGCATTTGTTGAATGCCGACCAGCGGTCTAATCTCCCGTTCTCCAAAGGCTTCAGGGTCGCCATAAATCGATACCACTTCGGCCACCGGCTCGCTGTCCACCCCCTCCAGACACGCTAGCGCATACTCAGCAATCTGCAGGTCAGCCAATATTTCTTCGCGCGCGCTTTCGAATGCATGCTGGCGTGAAGCCATTTTCAACGCTTTGACGTTTTCACGAGCGCGTTCGAGCATCTGCTCTCTGGTTAATTTGCTGGTCATTTGTTCGAAACCTCAGTGATGGTGAACGTCATCGCGGTCAGCTTTTTCTTCTGTTTCTCGATCGAAGCCAGTTTTTCATTACGCCGGCGCTCACAATCTGCCATGGCCTCATCTTCCGTCGGCCACCATTCTTTACGGTGTACGCTTTGCTGATATCCATTGTCATACCAAAATGCGGATCCTCCTGTTACTTCAGCATCAACTGTGAAAGGGCCTGAAGACAGGGCGTATTTCGTTACGTAAATTTTGGTCATTGGTTGGCTCCTTCTGGCTTAATGCCGCCGTCACAATACGGGCATGGGCCAGCTTGCTGACCGTTTTTGATAGTCCTGCCATACGAGCAACGGTAACACCTTAAGTTTTCAGCCTTTTCCGTCGCTCGGAGAATGTCCCTGCCGAATCCCATAGAAATTCGCTCAAGATAGCCGCGCCTTATCAGGCCTTCAGCCATAGCGCCGACTCTAACCGGGAGGAGTGAGTCGCCATCCCATAGCGCCGTTTTACGGTATGGGCTTATTTCGATTTCCCAACCGTGAACAATGGCTGGCTTTAAAAACTCGCGTTCGCGCTTGTTAAGTGGCTTATCCATCTACTCAGCCCCCCACTTGATGCCCATCTCATGCAGATATTCATCCGCATCCTCAACAAACTGACCGCCGGCGCCGTAATAGCGGTGAGTCACAATGTCGATGGTGGCTAACGGATCAGCCTTCAGAATCTGAAGTAGATAATCCTCAAGCTGACCTACAGGGTGTTTGATAACTGGCACCTTACCAGGGTGGCGTACAACCAAAAATTGATTGCCTTCTTCCCGGACCTCATCGGCATCATCAGGCTTCACGGTGACGGTGCGGGACTCAAGCAACCTTTGATATTGCTGCTTAAGTTCAAGATTGGAGGCGTCGTTCACCGCTGATTCAATTTCCAGCTCGGCGATGCGCTTTTCAGCCGCATCGGCGTCTTTGGTCTCCAGCGCCTCTACCAGCGCACCACATTCAGCAGGCGATAGAACCGGATATGTGTCTTCTTTCGCGCAGGTGGCCAGTCGATGCGCCAGTTCGGTGATATCAGTTGTCATGCGGCACCGCCTTCAATTTTTCTGTATTCACGCCAAAGGTCCGGGTATGCGCCAAGAATGCGACTCTCCAGGACGTTTCGCTCTTCCAGGCGTTCACAGCGGTACAACGGCCGATTAATAGGCAGATAGTCTGCCCGGAACCAACCGTCAGGAAGTTGCTTAAGCGCGTGGTTATCCGCCTCCGTCAATTCTTTCTTCGGATCCCCGTTCATGATCAGCCCGACACCATCCACCGTTGGAATCCACCCGCGGGTGGCAAATGAGTAGTTAACCAGGCCACGGCGTGACAGGGCATTACCGGTCGCATTAGTTGGGCTGCGTGGTGTGTGGTGACCAGCAACAGCAGATTCAAGAAACCGACGCTGCGCATAAGTGAGTTGGTTGCTCATGACTGCGCTCCTTTGCTCTCGCGCAGCTGCTTGGCGTAGTAATCACGCAGCGCACAGGCGGCAACAGAAATCAGCGTGTCAAAATCACACACAACCGTTTCGCCGCTAATCTGCTCTGAATTTGCGATCACCGTAAGAGCACTAACCAGCGGTGCTGCGGCTGCAGCCTTAATCCCGGCGTAGATGCGATCGGTGGCGGGAGTGGTGGCTTCAACATGCTGAACGCTACTAGCCCACAGACTTGTCACCATGGTTTCTTCATCGTTCAGAATATTGAGAGCCAAATAGTTAGCTGCCTTCAGCCCCACGTTCTCCGCAACCAACTGCCGCAGATGTTCCTGCAGATCCACTCCCGCCGGACAGCTGGTTATCTCCCGGCATTTCTCGATAGTCAGTGCCAAAGCCACGCTTTCCATTGATAACTCAGCAATACACAGGAGGGCTTCGTCGTATGCTTCCTGCACTACACCAAGCAGTACTCCGTCATGTAGCAATTTGCTCAGTTCAGGTTTCCACGCGACACATTCATCGTTAGGATCCTGCATGTTGTAGACATAGGTGTCGAATGCCCCCATGAAGCGACCAAAGCCGCCTTTATCATCGATCAGCACCTGCCAGGCCCGCAGGAGAAACAGTTTTTGGTTTCGGTTTAAATCTGTACGCGACAACTCCTCAGCAATGAATTCAATTTCACTGCCATGCCAACGTGCGTCGTTGCGTTGTGCTGCATGGAATAGCTTCCAGAAATACTCAGTTTCTTCCTGATCTGGACGGCATTGTTTTAATGTGTGAGTAGCCATGCTGCTTTCTCCAGATAGTAGTAAATCGCCACAATAGCGGCCGGTAGCCAGAAAAGGACGATGCAAAGAACAGCGCAAATTACGAGCGATCGCCAAAGCCTGGGGTAATTGGTGTCTTCGATCATTCGTTCATCTCCCCTAGCACCCAGCGCAGAGCCGCGGCATATTCACCACTAGCATCGTCGAGGGCTTTAGTTATTTCTTTACGAGATTTGACCCGCGGCTTTGCATCGCCGAGAACCTGCCGCTGCCGGCGGGCCTTTTCATGACCCTTAGTGCCGGCGGTCGCCGTTTCGAGTTGCTTAACTTTTTCCCGCTGCTCTTCCGGGGGAAGCGTGCCGAGCTGGCGGGCTTGGGTAACGGTTAAAGTTCCAGACTCCACTGCATCCCGAACGGCTTGAGTGGCATCAAGCAGGGACAGGGTTGCGCGTACAGTCTGAACGCTACAGCCAAACAACACTGCGAGATCGTTTTCGTCTTGACCACGATCCAGCGCTTCGGACATTTTCTTTGCGCGACCTAACGGCGTGTCAGGTCGGCGGATTTCGTTTTCACTGACCATGTATTTGGCCATTTGATTTGCTGATCCGCGCTTAACGACCGCAGGAACTAGCAACGGTTTTTTACCTTCTTTCAACAGGAGTTTATTGGCTTCCAGCGTATGGCGAACGCGCTGACGGCCAGCAACCACGCAGGTAAGTCCGTTTTCCGGGTCTTTCCAGACGGTAATCGGCTCCAGAACACCCAGTTCCTTAATATTCAGTACCATCCCTTCATCGATCGGCAGGTGAATACGTTCATCGTAAAGTGGGTGGGTCTTATCGGTTATCAGGTGCAGTTTTTCAGGTACAAAGTTAAGTACGTTGGTTTTGCCACTGGCGCCGTATACAACTTTTGAGTCTTTAGCCATTGCTGCTAGCTCCGCTCTGGTTTGATAGCAAAGCCGCCATAGCTGTGTTCTGATCCATCGCCTCGGTAAGGGCAACGAAGGTCACATCCAGCCTTGACGCTATATCCCGCATTAATTGGGCTGCTGCTGGTGGCAGGTCAGGTGCCGCAGCATTAGCTGCAGCAACCAACTCTTTCACTTTCATATGTGTCATTAACGCCGCTCCATCAGCTGGTTAAAGCGATTCATGAACATGCCGTAAGACTGGCCCGGGCGGACGGGGTTAATCACAAACTGGTCGGTAGGAATAATGCCGTCGAGCATCGGCCAGTGGGTGCCGTCATCGATCTCAAAATCGCGACGTTCGCTGGCCAGCATCACCAGGTCGGCATATTTCACGGTCTGGTGCTGCTCAGCCGGCAGACCGAATTTTTGGCGAATAGCTGCATCAACCTGATCTTCAATGGCGCGGTAGTCAGGAAGCAGGCGTTTCAATGGGGCAGGGATATCCTGCAAATATGCCTCGGCGGCGTCATGCAGCAGCGCTTCAAGCGCAAATTCCTGGGGTACCAGTTGGCTCGTTAAAACGCTGTGCTGGCCGACGCTATAGAACTCAGGCAGGTGACCGGCAAAGCGGCAGATATTCGATAAGGCATTCGCAATATCTTCAATATCGATAGCGTGTTGCTGAATATCGAGATAATTAAAATGTTTGCCTGAAAAGGTTTGAATAAAGCTCATTTTTTTCTCCATACTTTACGCCTGCACAGCGCTGATTTTTGGGTGTAGTAATCCCTCGCCAGATGGCGATAAACAAAGGGATTACGCTTCAATAAATCCCCGCAGCTACGGGGATTTAAGGCTGAGCAATCAGGTTTTGAATCAGGCTTTGAAATTTCCGATAAATGTTTCTACTGGCTTGCCGTCAAACTTGCCAACCAGCAGATCACGGAACTCATTGGCGATCGCCTCTTCCTGCGCCTCCAACTGGACAATGCGCAGAACAAATACCGGATCACTACTTTTCAGCAGGCTGTTGCGCAGACTGAAACGACGTTCGCCCAGGCCTTCATACGGTACGCATTTGAACTCGAACGCCACCGGCATCACATCTTTACTGCTGGCTTCGACACTTTGCATCAGCGATTTTTTCCCGCTGAAATCACCATCTTCATGATCGGCGGCGTTAGTTTGCTGGATAGTGATGCGGCGAACTGCTTGTGCTGCCTGTGCAATTTTTATCGTATTGCCGTCGGCATCGAACGCAGTGAGATAGTCGCTCCAGTCTTCCAGCCATTCGGCGATTTGCTTCTGATTAAGGTGATCGCCGTTGATCGCCAGTAATGCGCGGAATGGGGCGGTTTTTTTCAGTTTGATTGAAGCTACGTTATCAGCGTGGCCTGGGTTATCCAGCGTGCCGATATTGAAGATAGAGCGGGCCAGCATGTTATCGGCATCGATAAAGCAGCGGGCTTTTTCTTCTTCCTGGGCATAAGCGACAGAATAGCGAACGAAATCATCAATGCTGGTAGTGTCCATTGCGCCACGGAAGCGGAAACGCTCCAGGGCGAAACGTTCAAGGCTTGCTACGGAAGTACCGTCCGGCAGAATGGTCGTCGGGCAGGCCAGGCCGGGGATATCGTTCAGATGATAACCGGAAAGCACGAGCTCTTTAACCTGCTGAAAAGTACCGGTGTCTAACTGAGACATAAAAATTCCTTATTAACTGATGAGCGAAGTGGTATCAGTGAATTTGTTGGTGCGGATCACTGAGCCGCTTTAAGCTTTCCATCCACCGTGCCGGTGATCCCGAACAGCTGGCCCTGATCTTCCTGCAGGATGGTGAGTTTCCCGCCTTTGTTGACCCACATAGGGGTTTCGGTAGTGTCCTCTTCGGACGCTTTGCCGCGGGGAGTAGGGGTGCTGTAGTTCAGCTTGTGCTTAATCTTGACGCGCTTCTCTTCGACAGAGTTGCCCATACGCTCAAAATCAAAGGTGAGGACTACCTTGCCTTTGTTGCCGTTGTTCAGAACGCCGAGCGCGGTGGTATTGAGCGCCGCCGCAATCTTATTCACGAACACGCCGGCATCGAGCTCGCCCAGGAAATCGGGCACGACTGTCATGCGATCATTACTCATGGTTTTACCCTCATGAAAGGCGGCTGCAACCGCCGGAATTTTCTCCATACACAACACAGAAGAGCATCTGCGGTTAGCAGCCGCCCGGGTGGATTGGGTTATGAGCCCGTCGCCTAGTGATGCTCTTGTGTCTTGTGTAAAAAGGGCGGTACCAGAAAGGGAAACAAACTGGTACCGCCAAACTACACACAGCACAGTAAACGAGGTTGTGGCGGTGGTGCCTCCACCTGCCGGCTCAGCCAGTACCGGCGGCGCTACACTATTAAGAACGTATTCATTTCAGATGTTGAATGAACTGGCCTCGCCGCGAGCGCTGAGCCGCATTACCACAACGGTAAGAGCACTGCCGCCACCCCTTGCGGGATAACCCGTCTGTCTGCCTGGCGGTAGGGCGTTTCCTGGCATCTTCAGTGCTCTTTCCTGTTGTGTCCCCGTCTCTTCCGGGGTGTCACACCGTATCGCCACGATGGTGGATCGCTGTCGTGCATACCGACACTGACTTGCACATTCCGGTTGTCCTGAGAGCGCATGGATCAAGGGACTCTCAGGCCGCTGACGCTGCATGTGCCATACAATGGTTGCGAATATTGCCGTTCACAACTGGAAGCGCACTCCTTCAGTAACAAACCAGTCCCCACGACCGATGGAAGATGGAATGCGCTTTCATGTTGCGTGCCTGCTTTTACCCACATCAGGCGAGGTGGATCCTGGTTATTCCCCAACAACAAGGATTCGGGTAATCTGGATGACTCAGGCCTAATTGGTTGAAATAAAGTGGAACTACTTTCTTTAAGAAACATGCTTTTATCTTTGGTATTGGTACTTCCGATGGCGTCAAACGCTTCTGATGCTTCAAACCAACCAAGCAGCAATTTAAGCGATGGCGTTGAAACCTTTTCAATTGCCTGCTTTGGTATGCCTCGACAGACAACTATCGATATGGATGCATGCTTAGGGGCTCAATTGGCTCAGGTTGAATGGGTTAAGGACAAGTACCTAGCAACAGCCCAAAATCGTTTAAAACAAGACAATAAAGATGACGCTCAGCGTCTACAGTTACTGACCACTGCTTTTGAGGCTGAAAATAAAGCTTGGACTGATTTAATCGAGAGAGCTTCTGAGTCTGTGAAAGTTGATTATGCCGGCGGCACGATCGTTGGTTCGGCAGTTACAACACGCCAAATCGGTCTGTATGAATTACAAGTGCATGATATCTGGGAGCACTGGCTGCGATTTGAGGATTCAACACCTCCACTTTTACCAGAACCCAAGTTCAAATCTGACCAATAGTCATCCAGATTGTTAAAGAGCGAAGCGTCCGATAGGGCGCTTTTTTTGTTTCTGCGAATCTACTTCTAGAAAGTTGTAATGTTGCCTATCCGTACAACAACTTTAAGGTGTAATTTAGTTGTGAGAATAGATCTTGTCAACAACTTTATGTGGTTTGATTGTGGCGCGCCTGAATGCAAGGATGTTCAAAAAAAGGAGGCTGTATGGAAGACAAGCTTTACGTATTTAACTACACACAAAATCGAAATAAGATTTTTGCCAATCTGATCAGCATCATTGATGGGATTCTTGCAGATGGATATGTGCGGGATGAAGAGGTGCTATATCTTGATACTTGGCTACTTGAAGCCAACGAGACCATTAGAAATGGCGTTATCAAGAGTCTAAGCACTAGGGTTTCTAAAATATTGGCCGATGGGGTTGTTTCTGATGATGAGCGCCAAGAGTTAAAGAAACATCTTAATGATATACAAAGACAAGTACTCGACATACCCGATGTGGATTTATTTTCCAATGAGTCAGATTTGCATCTGCTGAATGGTCTTTGCAAGGGTTTAATCTCAGATCGAACCTTAAGTGAAGAAGAGGTGAGATACCTTGATTGGTGGTTAACGCAGAACGGGGCGTTAAAAAGTAATTACCCGGGAAAGGAATTATACGCTTTAGTAAAAGAGATCCTGAGCGATGGGATAATCACTGCCGAAGAAAGTGAAAATCTACACAAGGCTCTTGTAGATTTTACTGGTTGTGACCTTACGAGCGGTGTCGTAGATGGTCTTGCCACTAAATTACCATTAGACAATGATGCTGAAGTTTCTGTTGAAAATAAAATATTTTGCTTAACGGGCATCTTTTTGGCAGGAAAGAGGGCCCATGTTGAAGACTTAATTCAAAGAAATAATGGCCTAATTGCGAGCGGAATCACAAAGAAAATTGATTTTCTCGTGATTGGTACGCTTTCCTCACGAGACTGGAAATTCTCCAGCCACGGAAGGAAAATTGAAAAAGCAGTTTCATATAGAGATGATGACGGGGCTAAGTTAAAAATCATTTCAGAAGAAATGCTTTTTGATGCTCTACCATGAACGAGAAGACCAGAACACGCGGCCAATAACGTGGATTCTGGCTCTTCTTTCATCAAAGTTGAGTACTTCATCCGGGTACTCTTCTTTGTTGAAACTTCTCAGTATTAAGCCACCATCGGGTTGACTAATTAGCACTTTGACCCGAAGCAAAACCCCATCTCTAACAGCGTATAAATCACCATCTCTGATCGGTTTCGACTGTGACATGTCAATTGCAACATGATCCCCATTATTCAATACCGGTAGAAGGCTATTGCCCCAAATTTTTACGATTCTTGCGTTAGTAGGACTTACACCAGCTTTTCTAAGATCGAAACGACGAAGAGGGAAAGAATCGACAATTGATTCCACAATTTCGGCCTCACATCCATTGCCAGCAGAAAGCTCAATGTCGAGTACTGGGATATTTGCAAATACTTCTGGATCAAGTTTGGCTTCTTCAAGCTCCTCAACTACAAAATCAGAAATAGAGCCATTTTCCTCAATTCCTAGTTGTAGCCATTTTTGGGATACATCTAAAGCCTTCGCTATCTCTTTGATCTTTCTTGGTTGAAGCGTATCTCCATTTTCGATTTTTGCCACAGATTGTTGGGAAAGGCCGATTAGATCAGCTAACTGAGCTTGGCTCATTCCCTTCTTTTCTCTGGCTATTTTTAGTCTTTCAGCAAGTGTATTCACAACTTTATCCCCCTGTTGTAGGCGAGATTACAACTTTATGTTTTAGCTTTCCAACACCTATAAGTTGTGATAAAAGTTGTTAAGGTTGTATAATCAACACTTCCAACAACTTTTACCTCAAACCACAGGAGAAAATCTATGACGCCTGAGCAGTTAGCCCTTTCAGAGGCAATTGAAACTGCTGGTGGCCAGTCTGAGTTGGCCCGGAAGCTTACTGCAAGTTCTGGGAAGGAAGTTAAACAACAACAGGTATGGAACTGGCTCAACAGAGAAAAAAGACCGCCCATTAAGCAATCTCAGCACATTGAGAGCGTTACTGGTATCCCAAAAGAAAGGCTGCGTCCTGATGTATTCCAAAAGTCTACAGATTCAGCAGCTTGAATTTAACCACAGAGATAAGGGGTAAGCCGTGGGTATAGAACCAGAATGGAAAGTTGATAAGCAGCCGGCTTGGCTGGTAGCTGCCATCAAAAAAACGATCACTGATTTGGACGGAGGTTATGTAGAGGCAGCGGAATGGCTGGGTGTTACTGAAAACGCATTGTTTAACCGCTTACGTGCCGATGGTGATCAGATTTTCC
>ERZ773187.2077-NODE-2077-length-13578-cov-10.527324_pt1 | contig 13578 bp, 11 predicted proteins | sample MGYA00511242_ERZ773187 | MGnify/ENA primary metagenome ERZ773187 (study PRJEB29015, sample SAMEA2737744) | human gut metagenome | biome: human gut; feature: human-associated habitat; material: faeces | place: China | collected 2012 ... | reverse complement strand
CGTTGTACTGACGGCACAGGAACCAGATTTCGCGCGCTTTTTTCTGACCCACGATGCGAGCCATATAGGACGCCCCCCAGCCGCCGTCGAACGAGCCGACTTTCGGGCCGGTCTGGCCGAAGATGGCGTTTTCAGCGGCAATGGTCAGGTCACACATCATGTGCAGCACGTGGCCGCCGCCGATGGAGTAGCCCGCGACCATGGCAACAACCGGTTTTGGACAGGTGCGGATCTGGCGCTGGAAATCGAGCACGTTCAGGTGGTGCGTACCGGCATCATCCTGGTATCCACCGTAATCGCCACGCACTTTCTGGTCACCGCCGGAGCAGAAGGCTTTCTCACCTTCACCGGTCAGGACGATGACGCCGATATTGTCGTCATAGCGGGCATCCGCCAGCGCCTGAATCATCTCTTTTACGGTCAGCGGGCGAAACGCGTTGCGCACCTGCGGGCGGTTGATTGTGATTTTGGCAATCCCATCAGCCGATTTGTGATAGCGAATATCGGTATAGCCTTCGGAGCAGTCTTGCCATTCAACCGGTGCGTAGAGCATGTTTTCATCAGGATAGATCATAGCGTTTCCTTAACGGGAAGTCGGAGTATCTGACACAGCCGGGCAGTCACCGCAGCGGGGTTATCCCGATGGGCGTTGTGTCCGGCATGAGGAATTGCGAAACAGGTGGCGGCAAGTTCGCCAGCGATGTGAGCGAATTTGTTATCCCGCTCGCCAAAGAGATAATAAAAAGGGAAAGCGGGCTGGCTGAGGCCCGGACGCAGGTCCGGCTGCTCTGCCAGCGAAGTGGCCTGTAACATGGCGGCCAGCGTGCGGCCATTGTTCTTACTACGCAGGGCAATGAGCTGTTGGCGCTGCCCCGCCGTGAGCGAGGCAAAAACGGGCTGCTGATACCAGTCGGCAAAGACTTCCGGCAGAGGTTCATGGCGAAACCGCTCCGCCCAGCCGGCATCCGACACCCTGCGCTGGTGACGTTCGTCAGGGTGGCTCAGGCCCGGATGCGCGCCTTCGACAATCAGACCCCGCAGCCCTTCCGAACCCTGGCAGGCATGATACATCGCAATGCGGCCGCCGAGAGAGTACCCCACCAGCCAGTAATTTAGTATGTTGTAACTAATTAGCGTAGCACGCAGTAGCCCATCGACCTGGGCGAAATCTGCGACGGCAATATCGGCCGACCCGCCATGGCCCGGGAGGTCAAGATAGAGCCGGGGCATAGCGCTAAGTTGCTCGCCCACCGGCTGCCACTCGGCAGCATCGCCGGAAAAACCATGCAGAAATACCAGCCAGGGTTGGCCGACTGTGCCCGCCTGCACTTCTCCGGTGAGGATCACAGGTGGCTTACCTGTGCGAGCATGTTCTGCAGCATCTGCGCGCCGTCGCTGTCATTAACAACGACCTCGATCAGCGTGGCGCCCGGCTTACTCCAGGCACTGTTAAGCGCCATATCAAGCTCGGCCCAACTTTGTGGGCGCTGGTATTTAAGGCTAAACATGGCCGCCGCATGTTCAAAGTTTATGTTCTGCGGCATGAGGTAGAACTGCTCGCGTTCGCGCGGCGGTGTGGGTAACAGAGAGAAAATTTGCCCGCCATTATTATTCACCACCAGCAGCACAAAAGGTGCCGAAGCCTGGCGCAGCAGCGCCAGCGCATTCAAATCGTATAACGCAGAGAGATCGCCCACGATAGCCAGCGTGGCTTTGGCGGTCGCACGCTGCACCCCTGCAGCGGTCGAGATCAAGCCGTCGATGCCGCTTGCTCCCCGATTACTGTAAACCGGATAGCCCGCCGGCAACCGGGAAAAGGCGTCGATCAGGCGGACAACAAGGCTATTACCGACAAAGAGCTGCCCCTGCTCGGGCAGACAGTGCCGGATACGGTGCGCCAGCTGCGCTTCACCAAACTGCTCGCTATGTTGCTCGACGAGCGCCCAGGCCTGGCGGGAGAGTTCAGGAATGGCCGTTGCCCAGGGTTTACGCTTTTCAGCCGGATGCAGGTCCAGCCACTCCGCAACCCCCGATACCAGGCGGCGCCCGCGGTGGTGGGCCGGATCGAGCCGCCCTTCGCGGTTTTCGACCAGCCAGTACTCTTCGGGTTCGCAGGTGGCCTGCCACTGCAGCAGCCGTTTGCCCGTCAGGCTACTGCCCAACTGCACAACGATTTGCGCCTGCTGGAGTTCGGTCACCGCGCGGGCATTTCCGAGCCAGAGGTCGGCGCAGGGTAACGGCTGCCCGGTCTGGGATAACACATCGCCAATCAGCGGCCAACCCAGAGTCTGGGCCCATTCGGCCACCCGCTTTCCTTCGGCGGCGCTCATTCTGCCTGCCACGATCACCCCGCGTTTCTGGCGCCAGAAGAACCAGTCGCGCTGTTTCGGGCTGACAAGCTCAGCGGGGGCGCTCAGCCAGGGTTTATCGCTCTGCCACCAGTCGCCCAGCGCCTGCTGCCAGTCAAGATCGGCATTATCCATTTCGCCATACAAAGGCTCGGCGAAAGGACAGTTAATGTGCAGTGCGCCCTGACGCAGTGATCCCACGGCGTTATCGACCGTGGATACCAGCCAGCGCGCGGGGATATCCCGCGTTGGCCGAGGAAGTGAGAGCGTTTGTGTAGGGTGGGTAGCGAACATAGCCTGCTGGCGGATGGCCTGATTCGCGCCGCAGTCGATCAACTCCGGAGGACGGTCAGCGGTCAGCAGGATCAGTTTTTCCCCCGTCAGCCCGGCCTCAATCAGTGCCGGATAAAGGTTAGCCACCGCCGTGCCGGAGGTCACAATTACCGCCACCGGCTCGCGGCTCGCTTTTGCCAGCCCAAGCGCCAGATGTCCCAGACCACGCTCATCAAAATGGGTGTGATGTATAAAAGCCGGGTTGTCGGCAGCGGCCAGCGTCAGCGGCGTAGAGCGGGAACCCGGTGCGATACAAATATGCCTGACGCCATGGCGAGTCAGGGCTTCAAGAATGACCGTCGCCCAGCGCCGGTTAAAAGAACTTACTGACATGAGGTTGTCCGGTATCAAATATGCGACACAGTATAAATAATAGAAAAAATCGTAATTTTGATATGAATCGGTATTGCGCGACTTTGACTTAATCCCTAAGGAGCAAAGAGCGCAGCCCTGCGGCTTTGTTTTCTATCTCTTGCCACTCCTGTTCAGGATCGGAGCCGCTTACGATCCCCGCTCCGGCGTACAGACGGACACGGTTTGCCGCCACCCGCGCTGAACGCAGCGACACGCAAAACTCGCTCTGCTCCAGGCTGAGATACCCGGCGGAACCGGCATACCCCTCCCGGTCAAAGGATTCATGATGGGCGATAAAGTCCCAGGCCGCCTGACGCGGCAACCCCGCCACGGCGGCGGTCGGCTGTAACAACATCAGGCACTGTTCATCATCCGGCTGCCGCAGTGCGGTCCAGATGCAGCGACGCAGATGCTGCACTTTACGCAGGCGCACAACCTGCGGGGGCAGCACCTCCAGCGGCTGGGTGTGATGCTGCAAGCGCTGACAGATATCTTCGACCACCAGCATATTTTCACGCTGGTTCTTGTCGTCGTTCATCAGCCAGTCGGCCAGGCGGCCCGCGCGATAATCATCGCTGTGGCTGGCAACGGTGCCTGCCAGTGCCTCGGTGCGCAGTAACTCGCCCCTGCGCCGCCACAGACGTTCAGGCGTAGAGCCGAGAAAAGCGTTATCAGCATCAAGCTGCATAAAGAAATGGAAGCAGCGTAAGTTAACGCGCCGACTGGCAGCCATCAGTGCCGCAGGATTGACCGGGCGGTTAAACTGCAGGTCGGTGGCCCGCGCCAGCACCACTTTGTCAAAATCATGGCGGGCGATAGCCTCTGTGGCGCTGGTTACCAGCGCTAACCATGCGGCCTTGTCAGGGAGATGCGTTTCGCTCACGCTGTGCAGGGAGAGCGGAACAATCGGCCTGGCGACATTTAGCGAAAGTAAAAATGCGCGGGCGGTTTTAGCGTCGTCATGCAGAGAAGTGTCGCTCCAGAGCAGCAGGCGAAGAGTGGCGCGCCCGCCATGCCGCTGCCAGGTCAGCCGCGGCAGGAAGAGCTCGCCCTGATGCGGATCGAAGGCATTTAAGCCGACAATGCGGGTAGCCGGGCTGTCGGGAAACAGATGTAAAAACTGCCGGGCGGCCGCCAGCGATGAAAAACGTTGAATAGCCCCCAGCGCCGCCAGCTCTTCATCGCCGTTGCGCTGCTGCCAGTAGAATTGCGGATAATATTGCTGCGCGTTGAGCCACGCGAGCGGGTCGAAGGCATCATTAAGCGGGAAGGTGACGTCATATTGGCGTAAGCCTGGCGTCGCGGGAATATCCTGGTCCAGCTGGCTGCAGAGTCCCTGCAGCGCGGTAGTCATTGAATGCACGCAAACCTCTCCCTGCTAAAACCCTACATTATACGGGGTACTAGCATTAAAAGGCAGTACCCCCGATTTAGCAGGGAGAAGGATGAGTGCGATTAGCGGCGAGCGAGCAGGAGACCCAGAACCAGACCTGCGGCCGCGCCGACGCCAACGCCTTGCCACGGTTTTTCATGCACATAGTCATCTGCGCGATAAACCGCCTGTTTCGCCCGATAGTAATAGTTATCGGAGGCATTACTGACGCGAGCCTTCACTTCGTGCAGCGCCTGCTCGGCGCGCGCTTTAAGCTCAATGTATTTTTGATCGGCCGGATCGCCAGAAGAGCGCAGTACCTCTTCCAGCGTTTCGCTTAACAGCGCCAGATCGTCATCGACACGAGAATCCCAGGATTGATATGACATAGTTATCTCCATGTAGTTGTACCAGTTCGCTAACTATAGACAATGCCTGGCGATTTCGCCTGTTACGCTTCCTTCGCCATGCCGACGTGAGGAATGCCATCTTCGTCATAGATTTCGGTGACCGGGCGGAAGCCAAAGTGAGCATAGAACGGCTGAAGATGTGCCTGCGCCCCCAGATATAACGCCTTGTCAGGCCACTGTTTTTGACACGCAGCCAGCGTTTGCTCCATCAGTTGATATCCCATTTTTTCGCCCCGCGCTTTGCTGCTGACGATCACCCGCCCGATGGCCACCGGCTCCAGATCATCCTCACTTTTCAGAATCCTCGCATACGCCACCAGTTCGTTATCTCTCCAGCCCAAAATGTGGCGGTTCTCCCCCACCAGATCGTCACCGTCAATATCCAGATAGGGGCAGGTTTGCTCAACGACGAACACTTCACAGCGCAGTTTAAGCAGGGCATAGAGGGTCGAAACGGTAAGCTCGCGATGGTGTAAATCTTGCCACTGAATCATGTCAGGCTCCTTATGGGTTATCATCCCGTTATACTAAATGCTTTCCGTTTGGCAAAGGGTGTTACCGCGTTATGGAACTGCTTTTTCTGGGTACGTCTGCAGGCGTACCGACACGACAACGAAATGTGACGGCCATGCTGCTCGATTTACAGCATCCTACCCATGCAGGGTTGTGGTTATTCGACTGCGGCGAAGGCACCCAGCATCAACTGCTTGAAACGGCTTATCACCCGGGCAAACTTGATAAGATTTTCATTACCCACCTGCACGGCGATCACCTTTTCGGCCTGCCGGGTTTGCTGTGCAGTCGCTCGATGGCAGGCAATGCCCGGCCGCTGATCCTTTACGGCCCGGCGGGCATCCGCGAATTTGTCGATACCACGCTGCGTCTGAGCGGCTCCTGGACGGACTACCCTCTTGAGATCGTCGAGATAGGCGAAGGGATCGTCCTGGATGATGGGCTGTACCGCGTTACTGCCCTGCCGCTTAATCATCCCGTCGAGTGCTATGGCTACCGCATAGAGGAGCAGGATAAACCGGGCGCGCTGGATGCGGCCGCCCTGGTCGCCGAGGGTATTGTGCCCGGCCCCCTATTCCAGCGCCTGAAACGTGGCGAAACCGTGACGATGGAGGACGGGCGCGTCATTAATGGGCAGGATTATCTCTCTGCCCCACTGCCCGGGAAGAAACTGGCCATTTTCGGGGATACCGCCCCCTGCCCTGCCGCCCATCAGCTGGCAGAGAGCGTCGATTTGCTGGTGCACGAGGCCACGCTGGAAACGGCGATGGAGGAGAAAGCCAACAGTCGCGGGCACAGCTCTACCCGTCAGGCGGCGCAATTAGCGCGTCTGGCTGGGGTGAAAAAGCTGATGGTGACCCACGTTAGCTCACGCTATGACGCGCAGGGTTGCCAGGCGCTACTGGCAGAGTGCCGTGAATACTTTGCTAATACCGAGTTAGCCGACGATTTCACTCAAGTCAGCGTTTAGTCCTTCACTTTTCCCTCCGCGTGCCGATAACGATTAAAAGGCAGGCATTTCACTTGAGGGTAAAATGGATAATTTCCAGAAAGACATTGATGACAGGGCGAATCTCACCCTGTCGAACCGATTTGAGCTATTGCTGTTCCGTCTCGGCACCTCGATGCACGAAAACAAGTCCGAGCTGTTTGGCATTAACGTATTTAAGCTGCGTGAAATTGTGCCGATGCCGGAGTTCACCAAACCTGCGGGCATGAAGTCACCGCTGATGGGGATGGTGAATATTCGCGACCAGGTGATCCCGGTTATCGACCTGGCCGCCGTGGCTGGCTGTAAACCCTCCACCGGCCTCAATATCCTGCTGATTACCGAATACGCCCGTAGCGTACAGGCATTTGCGGTTGAGTCCGTCGAGAACATTATGCGTCTGGACTGGAAGCAGGTTCATGCTGCCGAAACCGCCGTCAGCGGCCGTTACATTACCAGTATTGCCTGCCTGGACGAGCAGACGGACACCAACGATCTGGCGATGGTGCTGGATGTGGAACAGATCCTGTACGATATCACCCCGGCCAATCACGATCTGCATGCTACCAACCTGAAAACCACCAAGTTCAATATCAAACCTGGTGCGGTGGCCATCGTGGCGGAAGATTCTAAGGTTGCGCGCTCGATGCTGGAGAAGGGTCTGCAGGCGATGGCGATCCCGGCACAGCTGCATATCACCGGGAAAGAGGCCTGGGAAAAGATTGGCGTGCTGGCGGCTCAGGCGCAGGCAGAAGGGGTGCCGATCACCGACAAGATCTCGCTGGTGCTGACCGACCTGGAAATGCCCGAGATGGACGGCTTTACGCTGACGCGTAAGATTAAAACCGACCCGGTGCTGAAGGACATTCCGGTGGTGATCCACTCTTCACTGTCAGGAAATGCTAACGAAGACCATATTCGTAAAGTGAAGGCCGACGGGTATGTGGCGAAGTTCGAACTGAACGAACTGTCGTCGGTGATCGAAGAGGTGCTGGACCGTTCAATGAAGAGAATTGACGGGCCGCTGATTAGCCGTAAACAATTGGCGTAAGAGCGGTGCGGGCTGATGCCCTCACCCCGACCCTCTCCCACGGGGAGAGGGAGTAAACATCAAAAACCCGCCGAGGCGGGTTTTTATTTGGTGCGGGTCTGGTGCCCTCACCCCGACCCTCTCCCACAGGGAGAGGGAGTAAACATCAAAAACCCGCCGAGGCGGGTTTTTATTTGGTGCGGATCTGGTGCCCTTTCCGCGGCGAGAGGGTGTAAATATAAAAAAACCCGCCGGAGCGGGTTTTTGTTTTTTGCTTGCTTACATCAGCGGCATCGCGTGTTGCACGATGGTGATAAGCGGCTGCGGCCAGATACCAAAGATCAGCACCAGCAGCGCGGAGATGAGCACCACGATACCACCGGCGCTGTACTGCCAGTTAGACGGCGCATCGCGGTTGAGCTGCTGAGGCGCGCTCAGGTAGAGGCTCACGGCAACGCGCAGGTAGTAGTACAGACCAATCGCGGAACCGATAACCACACCGGCGGTCAGCCACCACAGGCCAGCCTGCACACCGACGGCCAGCACGTAGAACTTACCGATAAAGCCCAGGGTCATCGGAATACCTGCCAGGGACAGCATCATCACCGTCATCACCGCAGACAGAATCGGACGGTGCCAGAACAGACCACGGTAGGAGAACAGTGAGTCGGCATCCGGGCCACGGTACGGGCTGGACATCAGGCTCACCACGCCGAACGCGCCGAGGCTGCTGAACAGATAACCGGCCAGATAGACGCCTACGGTCTCCATCGACATTTCACCGCTCTGCAGCGCAATCAGCGCCACCAGCAGATAACCCAGATGGGAAATTGACGAGTAGCCCAGCAGACGCTTGATATTGGTCTGGCTCAACGCCATCAGGTTACCGAAGATAATGGAGACGAACGCAATGATGCCCAGCACCACGCGTACCGCTTCGCTATCACCCACCGGTGCGTACAGGAACAGACGCATCACCACCCCGAAGATAGCGATTTTGCTCGCCGTCGCCAGGAAGGTAGAGACCGGCGCGGGTGCGCCCTGGTAGACGTCTGGCGTCCACAGGTGGAACGGCACCAGAGAGAGTTTGAAGCCCAGGCCAACAATCATCATACCCAGGCCTGCCAACAGCAGCGGCTCATGCAGCATACCGTCGCCCAGGCTCTTGCCGATAGCCAGGAAGGAGAGGTTACCCGTCTGTGCGTACAGCAGTGCGATACCGAACAGCAGGAACGACGACGCGGCAGCGGACAAGATCGTGTACTTGATCGCCGCTTCCAGCGAGCGTTTCTGACGGAAGGCATAACCAATCAGACCGAACAGCGGCAATGAGATCAGCTCAATACCGAGGAACAGCGCGGCCAGGTGGTTCGCATTCGCCAGCAGAATGCCGCCCAGTGCGGCAATCAGTACCAGCAGGTAAAACTCTTCTTTGTTGTCGTTGTACCCTTCGAGCCACGGGTACGCAAAGGTACAGGTTGCCAGGCTCGCCAGCAGCACCAGACCGGTGTAGAGCATGGCGTAGCCGTCAACGCGCATCAGCGGCGTGACGTCCATCGCTCCCGCCTGGCCAACAAACCAGAGGGAAACTAACGCAGCGTTCAGACCCAGAACGGACAGGGTCGCATTCAGGAAGTGATTGCGTCGCCACGCAATGGAGAGCATCACAACCACCACCGTCAATCCGACGATCAGCAGCGGTAGCAGCGCGATCAGTTGTTGTGGAGTTATTGTCATGGCGAATTACGGCCTTGTAGTAGAAGCAGAATTAACAAACCACTGCTGGATGTTACCCATCGCGGAGTGCGAGGTATCCAGAATCGGCTGCGGATAGAAGCCCAACAGCACCAGCAGTACGACCAGCAGCAGGATGATGAACAGCTCACGCAGCGACATCCCCGGCAGTTCTTGTGCAGCAATTTCACTCTTCGCTTTACCGAAGTAAGCGCGGTGCAGCATCGCCAGCGAGTACACGGAGGCAAATACCAGACCAAAGGTGGAGATGATGGTGATCGTCGGTACCACGTTGAAGCTGCCGAACAGGATCATAAACTCGCCGACGAAGTTACCGGTACCCGGCATACCCAGAGTCGCCACCGCGAAGAACATGGAGAGCGCCGGCAGCCATTTCATTTTGCCCCACAGGCCGCCCATCATACGCATGTCGCGGGTATGCAGACGTTCGTACAGCTGACCACACAGGATGAAGAGACCGGCAGCAGACAGGCCGTGCGCAATCATCTGGATCACCGCCCCCTGGTACGCCAGCTGGCTGCCGGTGTAGATGGCAATCAGCACGAAGCCCATGTGGGAAACGGAGGTGTAAGCAATCAGACGTTTGATGTCGTACTGCGTGAAGGCCATCCATGCACCGTAGAAGATACCGATCACGCCAAGCCACATGGCAATCGGCGCGAACTCTGCGGAGGCGTTCGGGAACAGCGGCAGGGAGAAACGCAGCAGACCGTAGGCCGCCGTTTTCAGCAAGATACCCGCCAGGTCAACGGAACCCGCCGTTGGCGCCTGAGAGTGCGCGTCCGGCAGCCAGCCGTGCAGCGGAACCACCGGCATTTTTACCGCGAAAGCGATAAAGAAGCCCAGCATCAGCAGGTATTCCACGCCGTGGGACATCGGCGTCTTCAGCAGCTCTTCATAGTTGAAGGTCCATACGCCGGTAGCGTTGAAGTGAACAAACGCCAGCGCCAGGATGGATATCAGCATCACCAGACCGCTCGCCTGGGTATAAATGAAGAACTTGGTTGCCGCCGTGATACGCGTTTTACCGTCGGAAGCCTTATGGCCCCACAGCGCGATCAGGAAGTACATCGGCACCAGCATCATTTCCCAGAAGAAGAAGAACAGGAACATGTCGATGGCAAGGAACACGCCGATAACGCCGCCCAGGATCCACATCAGGTTGAGGTGGAAGAAGCCCTGGTATTTTTCGATTTCGCGCCACGAACAGAGCACGGCCAGCACGCCGAGCAGACCGGTCAGCACCACCATCAGCAGCGACAGACCGTCGATAGCCAGATGAATGCTAATACCGAAGCGTGGGATCCACGGCATCACGAATTCTGACTGCCACTGCGGAATACCCGCGGATTGCGTCAGCGAATAACCGCCCTGTAGCCACAGCTGCAGGGAGAGCACCAGCGTCAGTCCCATGGTAATCAGCGCAATCCAGCGCGGCATCTTCACGCCAAAGCGTTCAGTCTGCCAGCACAGAAACCCGCCGATAAAGGGGATGAGTATTAACCAGGGTAATAACATAGCTGAGTATGTCCCTTATATTTACTCCTGCTCAGGCTATCTCGCTCGTCAGCCCGAATTCCGCCAGTGCTCGCACTCCTCACGTACTTTAGTACGCTGCGGTTGCTCTGCGCTGGCGGTCTCCGGTCTGACTTCGCCGATGACGCCTGTACCTCAGGAACAGATTTTCAACGAATTCTAAAATTCTTTTAGGGTTTGTCGGCCGGATAAGCAGGCAATCGCTCACCCAGCCAACAAACTCAACGCAATACCATCAGCAACGCCAGCACGACAACCGCGCCGATGCTCATTGACGCCACATACCAGCGTAGATAACCGTTCTCGCTTAGCAGCAGGCCTTTACCTGCAAAGCGGGAGAGGATGGCCGGAATGTTCATCATGGCGTTCAGCGGATCGCTCTTCAGCAGCCAGGCGATGCCGAGGAATGGTTTCACGAACACTTTGTCGTACAACCAGTCGAAGCCCCATGCGTTGTACCACCAGGTACCCAGCAGACGGCCCGGCGCGCTGTTGGCGACAGAGGTCACCAGCGTGCGTTTACCCAGCCACAGCCAGGCGGCGATCAGAATACCGGCAATGGCGATAATCCCGGAGGCAATCTCCAGCGTCATCACACGGCCGTGCTCAAGTTCGGTTGTCTGCGGCAGTACGCCCTGCAGCGGCGGAACAATCAGCGCGCCAACGAAGGTCGACAGAATCAGCAGCACAATCAGCGGCAGGTGGTGGGTAATCCCCTTCCCTGCGTGCGCATGGATTTGCTCTTTGCCGTGGAAGACGATGAAGATCATCCGGAAGGTGTAGAGCGAGGTCATAAATGCGCCGACCAGACCCGCAACCATCAGGTTGATATGACCATTCGCCATCGCGCCGGCGAGGATTTCGTCCTTACTGAAGAAGCCTGCGGTGATGAGCGGCAGTGCGGACAGCGCCGCGCCCCCCACCAGGAAGCAGACATACACCAGCGGAATCGACTTACGCAGGCCGCCCATTTTGAAGATGTTCTGCTCGTGGTGGCAGGCCAGAATGACCGAGCCGGACGAGAGGAACAGCAGCGCTTTAAAGAACGCGTGGGTCATCAGGTGGAAAATCGCCGCATCCCATGCCTGGACGCCCAGCGCCAGGAACATGTAGCCAATCTGGCTCATAGTGGAGTAAGCGAGTACGCGTTTGATGTCCGTCTGAACCAGCGCGGCAAAGCCTGCCAGCACCAGCGTCACCGCTCCGACGATACCGACCAGATGGAGAATTTCCGGGGTCATCAGGAACAGGCCATGGGTACGGGCAATCAGGTAAACGCCCGCGGTAACCATGGTGGCGGCGTGGATCAGGGCAGAAACCGGCGTCGGGCCGGCCATGGCGTCCGCAAGCCAGGTCTGCAACGGCAGCTGTGCCGATTTACCGACCGCACCGCCCAGCAGCATCAGGGTTGCCCACCACAACATATTGTTGCCGGCTTCAAAGTGCGCAGGCGCCAGTTCGACCATTTCGCGGAAGTTCAGGGTGCCCAGCTCGTTGTAGAGAATGAACAGCGCGAACGCCAGGAACACGTCGCCGACGCGGGTCACCACAAAGGCTTTCATCGCAGCCGCGCCGTTCTTCGGATCGGTGTAGTAGAAGCCGATCAGCAGATAGGAGCACAGGCCCACGCCTTCCCAGCCGAGGTACATCAGCAGCAGGTTATCGGCCAGTACCAGCACCACCATGCTCGCGATAAACAGGTTGGTGTAGGCGAAAAAGCGGGAGTATCCCTCTTCCCCGCGCATATACCAGGAGGCGAACATGTGGATCAGGAAGCCAACGCCGGTCACCACGGAAAGCATGGTCAGCGAGAGACCGTCCAGCACCAGGTTAAAACCGATGTTGAAATCACCCACCGACATCCAGGTCCACAGCGGTACGCTGACCGCCTGTTTGCCGTTAGCGAAGAAGTCGACGCCGACAAACGCGGTCACCAGCGCCGCCAGGCCGACTGACCCCATTCCCACGGTGGCGGAGAGGTTTTCCGACCAGCGGCCACGGGAGAATGACAGCAGAACAAAGCCAATCAATGGCAGAAGAATGGTTAAGGCAAGCATGTTCATCCACGCAACTCACTTACTGAATCGATGTTCAGGTTCTGGCGGCGACGATGGAGCTGCAGCAACAGCGCCAGGCCGATACTCGCTTCCGCAGCCGCAAGGCTGATGGCGAGGATATACATTATCTGACCGTCGGTCTGACCCCAGTAGCTGCCTGCCACCACGAAAGCCAGCGCCGCGGCGTTGATCATGATTTCCAGGCTAATCAGCATAAACAGCAGATTGCGGCGGATAACCAGACCCGTCAGGCCGAGCACAAACAGGATCGCGGCGAGGATCAGCCCATGTGTTAAGGGAATCATGCGTGTTCCTCCGTTTTTCTTTTGTCGCTATCGCCCTGACGGTTGCTCAGCACTTCACCGGCGCGCTCTTCGCGGCCAATGTGGAAGGCAACAACCAGACCGGCCAGCAGCAGCATGGAGGCCAGCTCCACCGCCAGTACATACGGCCCAAACAGCGTAATACCGACCTCTTTCGCGCTTATCGCGTTGCCTTCAATGCCCTGATCGTTAAGACCGAGGATGGCATACACGATAACCACCAGCAATACCGCGGACAGGATAGCCGGGCCAATCCAGATCCCCGGCTGCAGCCACTTGCGCTCCTGCTCGATTTCGCTGCCGCCCAGGTTGAGCATCATCACCACGAAGACGAACAGCACCATGATGGCCCCGGCGTAGACGATGATTTCCAGCGCCCCGGCGAAGTAGGCGCCCAGCGAGAAGAACACCCCAGCAATCGCCAACAGCGAAATAATCAGGTACAGCAGCGCATGCACCGGATTGGTGTGGGTGATCACCCGCAGGGTTGCGAGGATGGCGATGAGGCCACAGATATAAAAAGCGAATTCCATTGCCCTCTCCTTACGGTAACAGGCTC